>WNFW01001638.1_pt1 | contig 27282 bp, 24 predicted proteins | sample 5400131 | NCBI WGS metagenome assembly WNFW01 (sample SAMN13153362, study PRJNA577476) | soil metagenome | isolation source: 20 cm soil or saprolite under grassland replicate 1 | place: USA:California | collected 2016-06-15 | reverse complement strand
ACGTTGAACCCGAACGTCGTGTTGGCCCCGGAGGGAAACCGCAAGGCGAGGAGCGGGATGCGGAACTCGGCCGTCCAGCCGGCGGCGTCGCGCGAGACGGCGACGTCCCAGATGCCGTTCCAGTTCTGGTTCAGGTCGTCGACGCCGGAGAACTGCGCGTCCCACATCGCGCCGTTGGGGTTGGTGCCGAACACGAAGGCACTGCGCCGATCGTCGAAGGTGTCGATCAGCAGGCGCACGTTGTCGTCGCTGGACAGATCGGCGTCGCGGCGCAGCTGGCTGGCGCGGACGCCGCGCCGGTCGCCGTCTTCGCAGCGCACCAGGATGTAGAGGGCGGCGGCGTCGTACGCGACTTTGACGACGGTCCGCTCCGAAGCGGAGGCGCCCTCCCGCGGCTCGCGCTGGCGGAACGCATCGATCGAGTCCGCCGACGCCCAGAACGGCTCGCCCGGCCGGCCGTCGAGCGTCACCGCCGTGAGGATCGCCGTGGCGCGAATCGTCGCCCCGCTGGTGTCGGGAGCGCCGGTCTGCTGGGCGGCCGCCGCCGCGGTGCTGAGAGCGGCGCCGGCCAGCGCGACGGCGATTGGTAGGAGCCGCCGCCTCAGAAGTGCTCCGCCGGTGGCAGCGCGCTCCGCCGGCCCCAGCCCGTGGATTGCCAGTTGTCCCGCCGTCCGCTCTCGTACACCCATTCCGGCAACGGCAGCAACAGATAGCGGGATAAGGCGGCGACGTACGGCTCATAGCTGCGCCGCACTTCCGGCAACTTCCCGTCCTTGAGTCCGGCGGTGACGCGCGGCAGCTCGACCTCGGCGAGCGCGCTCTCGAGCCGGGCGAGCGCTGTCGGAGGGAGGCGGTCCACCGGGTCCAGGGCCGGCGGCGTGGCGAACACCTGCGTGAGATCCACCACCGCGTGGCGCGCCATGGCAAAGGTGAGCCGCGCCTGGCGCGCGCATGCGCCCTCGACGCCGACCATCACCAGCGCGCTCGTGTCGAGCACCGTCGTCAGGGCGGCGAGCCAGGACTGGTTGGTGTGCTGGGACCGGAAGTACGCCAGCAAGGGATACGAGAGGTGCGTCTCGAGCACCTCCGCTGCCCAGCGCTCCCAGTCGCGCAACAACTGCTCGAGGGCGGCCGCACCGCCCGGTCCCGCGTGCCGGCGCAGCAGCTCGGCGGCGCTGGGCGGCGAGCCGGCGCGGGCATCGAGGAGCGAAATGCTGACCTCGCGCCGCGAGAACGCCTGGTAGAGCACCGGAAAGTAGCCGATCACGATCGCCAGAAAGCCGAACCCCAGCCCCGACTCGACGACGGTGAGCACGCGGGCGAAGGTGCCGCGCGGCGCCACGTCGCCGAGCCCCAGCGTGAAGAACGTCGTGCCGCTCATGTAGACGTCGGTGGTGAATGAGCCGGGAGCGGCGGCGTATTGCAACAGGCCGAACCCCAGCACCAGCGCCGCCGCCCACAACACCAGGAGCAGGAGCAGCGAGAGCGGGCCATAAAAGCCCAGGTACGCCTCGCGCCGGCCGCCGGCGTGGACGAAGCGCGCGCTGGCCGCGAACGGACGCCACGTCGCGCGGTAGAAAAACCGCGTCAGGCGCACGCGGCGGGTGACGCGCCGCGGCAGCACGATCGTCTCGAAGGCGTCCCAGAGAACGACTGCCACCAGGACGCCGCCGGCGATTCCCGCGAGCAGGCTCATGGCCGGTTATCTTGCCTCCGAACCCCTGACTTCGCGAGCCCGACACGCATGGCCGCTCCCAGTCTGCTCTTCGATCTCGACGGCACTCTCGTGGACAGCGTCTACCAGCACGTGCTCGCGTGGCGCGAGGCGCTGGAGAGCGCCGGCCTCGAGCTCTCCGTCTGGCGCATCCACCGGCGCATCGGGATGAGCGGGGGCCTGTTCCTCGACGCGCTGCTGCGCGAGACGGGGCGCCGCCTGAGCGCCGAGGAAGAGTCCACGGTGCTGCGCACCCACGCCGCCGCGTTCGCGCGCCAGGTGGCGCAGATCCGTCCGCTGCCCGGCGCCCGCGACCTCCTCGTCTATCTCACGCGGGCCCGGGTGCCGTGGGCGATCGCGACGAGCGGACGGCGGAACAGCGCCCAACCCCTGCTCGACATGCTCGAGATCCCCAAGGACGTCCCCGTCGTCACCCGCGACCAGGTCGAGCACGCCAAACCGGATCCCGATCTGTTCATCGCGGCCGCAGAGCGCCTCGGCGTACCGGTCGAGACGGCGATCGTCGTCGGAGACAGCGTGTGGGATCTGCTCGCGGCGCGCCGGGCGCGGGCGCTGGGCGTGGGATTGCTCTCCGGCGGGTACGGGCAGGACGAGCTCGAGGGGGCGGGGGCCTACCGTGTGTACCAGGATCCGGCGGATCTGCTCCGCCACCTCGACGAGGTCGGCGTCCGCGTCGAACCCTGACGTCAGCGCGGAAACGCCTCCGGGAGGCCGCCGTCCACGGTGAGGATGTCGCCGGTCGTGAAGCGGAACCGCTCGCTCGCCAGCAACACCGCGAGATCCGCCACAGCGTCGGCGGGGATCAGGGACGCCCCCATCACGTTGCGGCGGCGGTAGCTCTCCAGCTGCTCGTCCACCGAAACGCCCCGGCCGGCGGCCCGCTCCTCGACGAACCGCCGGAACATCGGAGTCTCGATCTGGTCGGCGTTGATGGCGTTGACGCGGATCTGGTCGGGACCGAATTCCACGGCGGCGACCCGCAGCGCCTGCAACAACGCGGCCTTGCTGCCGCCGTACGCCGCGGCGTCCCGTCCGGGCGCGAGCGCCGCCTTCGAAACCGACGCCACGATGGAGCCGCCGGATTGCTGCCGGCGCATCACCGCCGCCGCGGCGCCGATCGCGAGCACGGCGCCGAGATAGTGAACGTCGAGCTGCCGCTGCAGATCTTCACGCCGGATCTCCGTCAGCCCCGCGAAGCGGGGGGCCTGGCCCGCCGTGTAGAACAGACAATCCAGTCCGCCGAACTCCAGCACGGTGCACCGGAACAGGTCAGCCAGGCTGTCGTCGTCGGCGACATCGACCTGGACGGCGACGGCGCGACCCGCTGCCGGCGCGGTCGCTTCAATCTCCGCCACGGCGACGTCCGCGGCGGCCAAGTCCACGTCCGCCACCACCACGTGAGCGCCTTCCCGGGCGAAGCGCCGTGCGGCGGCTCGGCCGATACCGCTCCCGCCGCCGATCACCAGGGCGACCTGGCGGGGGACGAGCAGTGACGCGCGCTCCCGCGCGTCCTGTTCATCGATCTTGCGCCGTTCGAGGGGCCAGTGCTCGAACGCGAAGACCTCCGGCTCGGGAAGGAACTCGAACGCCGCGATCGCCTCGGCGTTCGCGATCGTCTCCAGCACCGCCCGGTAGCACAGGTTGGCCGTGCGGGCGCCGCGCTTGTCCCGGAACGCCGTGACCATTCCCAGCCCCGGGACCAGCACAACCTTGGCCCAGTCGTCGGGTGGCGGCTCCCCCGCGGCGGCGTGGCGCCGGTGGTAGTCCTCGTATTCCGCTCGCTGCCGCGCGATCTGCGCGCGCACCGCCGCGCCTAGGTCCTCCGGAGCGGAGAGGTCGAGGTCGAGCCACAGGGGCAGCCGCCCGGCGCGGAGGATGTGCTCCGGCGTCGCCATGCCGCGGCGGACCAGGGCCGGCAGGCTCTCATCGGCGAGGGCCGTGAGGACGTCGTCGGCGTCGTCGTACTGCAGGATCACGCGACCCCCTGCCGCCGACACGAGGGCGCCCCGGACCACCGGCAACACGAGCTCCGCCGCGCGCCGCCGCACGTCGGCCGGCGGGATGCTGCGGAGCGTCGCTCCTGCCCCCGTCGAGCCCCGTCGGCGGGTGGCGAGATACTGCTCGATGCGATCCACCGCCTGCACCAACCGTCCGTAGCAGGCGCGCGGGTCATCGCCCCACACCACGAGGCCGTGATGCGCCAGCGCGAGACCCCAGGCGTTCCCCGGCAGCCCGTCCGCCATGCCGCCCACCGCGCGGGCCAGCGGGAAGCCCGGACGCACGTACGGGACGTACACGATCTCCCCGTGAAACAGCTCCGCGACCAGCCGTTCCGCGGTGGCGTCGCTGACGTTGGTGAGGCTCATGGTGGCGACGTCGTGCGTGTGCGCGATGACGCGGTGGGGGAGGAGCGAATGCAGGGGGGTCTCGACGCTGGGCGTGGGGCCGCGCTCCAGCATGCAGCTCGCCATGAACTGCATCATGTCGGCGTCGCTCATCGCCGCGGCGTCCTTGAGCGCGGCGAGCCGTGAGAGCGACAGGTGCGTGAACCCCTCGCGGGCGATTGTGCGCAGATCGGTCCCACTGCCTTTGACGAGCAGGGTTTCCCCGAGCTTGATCGAGGTGTTGCCGCCGCCGGGTTGCACCAGGCGCGGGTCGCGCCCGATGAGATTGGAGAGGTAAACCAGCTGCTCGAGGTCGTCGGCGCCGAGCGGGGGACCACCGGCCCAGCGCTCGTCGGGCCCTGCGGATGCGACGGAGTCGGCCATGATCCCGTAAGATGCGGCTCGCCGCGGCGACCCGCGAGCGAGCGCTACGGGGGAGCGGGGGTCAGAGCCCCGAGCGGCGCTCCAACAGCTGTAGCGCCAGGCGCAGCCGCTCCACCGCGGCCGCGAGATCGGCGCGGGGATCGGGCTCGAGACTATGCGTCAGCGTCGGTTGGGACAACAACTGCAGCGCGTTGCGCAGATGCTCCCCGGGCGATTCGGTTCCGCTCATCCGGTGGGAGCGCCCGCGGCGGTCCAGGGTGCTGCGGCGCTCGGGGCCGCGGCGCCGGTCCACTCTGGCCCGGCGCTCGCGCTCGACTTGCGACAGCTGCTCGCGTCGGGGAATCGCCCGCCGGTCCTGGCCGGCGCGCCGATCGGCGATGAAACGACTGATGGAGGTGCTGAGCAGCGGGGGCACGACACAATCTGGGGTCGGCCCCAGGTCCGTGCAAGCGGCGGCGTCAACCGGCATCGAAATACCGCTCGCCCCAGCCGACCTCGAACACCCCGTTGCAGCGGCGACAGCGCAAGTTGCTGGGCTCCCCCCGCAGCGGCATGCGCTCGCGACAGCTCGGGCACACCCCATAGCGCCCGCTCATCTCACTCGGCAGGCGCGGCGACCGCTCTGGGTCCTGCACCACCGTCCACCGCGACGGCCGGCTCGCGACAATCTCGACATACTCGCGCGGCAGCAGGACGGGCTTCTGGTCGACGTCGACCACTGCCTCGAGTGGTGAGATGCTCACCACCCGATACCAGGCGCCCCGGCGCAGCGGGCAGCCGTAGTCAGCCCGGAGCCGGGCCCAGGTTTGCTGCTGAGGAGCCATGGTGCAGCCTCAAGGCGTAACTGCGGGTGAGCTCGGTTAGCCACCACCGCACCGGGAACAGTCCGGCGACGCCGGCGACCGCGTCGCGCTTGAGCTCGCGGAAGGCGCGCGCGACAACGCGGTCTGCGGCATCGGAGTCGAGCAGGATCTCGTACGCGAGCGCGTACAGTGTCAGCGAATAGCGCCGGGCGAGCTCGCCGAGCGCGGTGTCGTCCCCGATGGCCAGCCGCTCGAACAGGCGGCGGTCGGGGACAGTCGCGCCCGCGCGTGGAGCGCTCTCCGAGGGCTGGGCGTCCTGCGCGTGGATCCCGGACATGTCGCTCTCACAGCTTAAGCATTCACCGGGGCGCGCGTCCAGAGGCGACCGCGTGCGGCGTTCGAGCACGCGACCCGATCACTCGTGACTCCGATCACGCAAGTTCGGGGACGATGGTCCGTCCACCGAGTTACTCGGGGTACTACGATGGGCTCTAAGACACAGGGACCCGTTGCGCCCACGCCGTAGCGAGGCGGGTGCGCTGTCTCACGAGGAGCAGAGGAGGGGTGTATGCACTCCAAAGCCCTGCTGGACAGCCTGGACGCCGGGGTGGCAGCCGTCGCCCCGGACTGGACGATCGTCGAGTGGAGCAGCGGCGCGGCGGAGATCACCGGGCTGCCGGCCGACCGCGCCATCGGCACGAGCTTCTGGATGGCGTTTCCGACGACGAAGGGCACGCTCGTGGAGCAGGTGCTCCAGGAGGTGCGCTTGGACGGGCGACCGCGGACCTATCTCGCGCCGGCCCGCACGCCCGACTTCACCGGCATGGTGTTCGAGACGCGGGTGACCCGCGGTCCGCGCGATCAGCTGGTGCTGCTGTTCCGCCCGGTGCGCCAGGAGCTGGCGCCCGAGTCGCGCGCCGCGCAGATCCTCACGGCGTTGGAGGGCGAGCGGCTCCTGTACGCGCAGCTGTTCGAGAGCCTGCCGATCCCCGCGCTGGTGCTCACCGTGGAAGGCCAGATCCTCGAGGCCAATCCGCAAGGGCGCACCCTGCTCGGGGCGGTGGACCTCCGCGCGCTGCGGGGGCTGCCGCTGGCGCAGTGGGCGCCGGCGGCGCAGCGGCCCGCGTTGGCGGCGGTGCTGCGCGCGGCGGTGACGGCGCGGCAGCGGTGCGACTTCGTCGTGGAGTTCGCGGGTGAGCCGGCGCACACGGTGCACGCCGTCGTGGAAAACGTCGCGCCCGGGCCAGGCGCGCCGAAGCTGCTGTTCCTCGCCGTGGACGTCTCGCGCGAAGTGCTGCTGCAGCGCAAGCTCCTGGAAGCCGACCGGCTGTCGCAACTGGGCGGGCTGGTGTCCGGCGTGGCGCACGAGCTCAACAACCCGCTCGCGGCGATCGCCGCGTTTGCCGAAGTTCTCAAGCTCGACGGCCCCCGGGCCGATCTGCGCGAGAGCGCCGAGGTGATCCACACGGAAGCGATGCGAGCCGGCCGCGTGGTCCAGACGCTGCTCGACTTCGCGCGGCAGCGGCCCCGCGAGCGCCAACCGGTGGACATCAAGGATGTCGTGACGCGGGTCGTCGCATTGCATCGCAGCGCGCTCCGCAAGGCGGGCATCCTGGCCGTGGACCTCATTCCGGACGACGTGCCCGCTGTGGTGGGCGATCCCCAGGAGCTGCAACAAGTGCTGCTCAACGCGCTGGTCAACGCCGAACAGGCCATCGCGGCCACCGGCCGCCCCGGCCGCGTGACGTTTTCGTCGCGACGCATCAACGACCACCTCGTGGTGCTCGTCGAGGACACCGGACCGGGCGTCGCGCCTGAGGCGCTGGGGCGCGTGTTCGAGCCGTTCTTCACTACCAAGGGCGACGAGGGCACGGGCCTCGGCCTCGCTATCAGCAACGGCCTGGTCCGCGGAATGGGGGGCCGGATGGGCCTGGTGAATGTCGAGGGCGGCGGGGCGCAGCTCTCGGTGGAGCTTCCCGTGGACACGGCCCCGTTGCGCCCGGCGGTGGAGCCGACCGCCGGGCGCGCCGCGCGGCCGCTGTCCCTGCTCGTCGTCGAGGACGAGGAGAGCGTGCGTCGCGCCTTCGAGCTGATGGCCGGACGACTGGGCCACCGGGTGACCAGCGCCGCCGGGTTCAACGAGGCCGTGGCCCGGTTGCGCGCCCCCAAGGGTCGCTATGACGCGATGATCGTGGACGTCCATCTCGACGAGTCGCACAGCGGGTTCGATCTGTTCGAGACGCTGCGGCTCGAGGGCCGGGGACGGGAGGCGCGGGTCGTCTTCACGACCGGCGATTCGATCTCGAAGAAGACGCGCGACCTGCTGCAGCTCTCGGCGCGGCCGGTGCTGCGCAAGCCGTTCAACCTCGAGGAGCTGCGCGAGGTGCTCGAGCGGGTGGCCTAGCGGCTCGGGCTCAAGCCTCTGTACTGCCGTCTCGTTGGAACTTGCGGGCCCCGCCCCGGCAAAGCAAACGGCGGCGCGCTAGGTTTGGGGCATGACCGGCTCCCGGCTCCTCGGCGTCGCCGATGGTTGATTTCGCGCGGCCCGACCCGCTCGATGAGTTCCCGCTGGGCGACGGCACGGCGGTGTCGGAGACCGTGGTCGTGTGCCCCTATTGCGGCGAACCCAACGAGATCGCGTTGGACGCGGGCGGCGGCCCAACGCAGGCCTACGTGGAGGACTGTCAGGTCTGCTGCCGGCCGTGGCAGGTTACGGTTCGCTACCTGCCGGACGGCCGGGCCGACGTCAGGGTCGAAGCGGTGCAGTAAACCGCTTCGCGACCTCCACCCAGTTGACCACGTTCCACCACGCCGCGATGTAATCGGGCCGCCGGTTCTGATACTTGAGATAGTAGGCGTGCTCCCACACGTCGAGCCCCAGGATCGGCACCTTACCGTCCATCAACGGACTGTCCTGATTGGGGGTTGAGAGGACTTCGAGCTTACCCCCGCTCACCACCAGCCACGCCCAGCCGCTGCCGAATCGACTTGTGGCCGCGGCGGCGAGTTGCTCCTTGAATCTGTCGACGCCGCCGAACGTCTTCTTCAGCGCGTCGGCCAGAGCGCCGGTCGGCTCGCCGCCGGCCCGGGCGGAGGGTGCCATGATTGTCCAGAACAGGGAGTGGTTGTGGTGGCCGCCGGCGTTGTTGCGCACCGCGGTGCGGATATCCTCGGGAATCTGAGTGATCTTGCGGAGCAGGTCCTCGAGACTCCACTGGAAGAGCTCGGGATGCTTGTCCAGCGCGGCGTTGAGGTTGTTGACGTAGGCCTGGTGATGCTTGCCGTGATGGATCTGCATCGTCTGGGCGTCGATGTGCGGCTCGAGGGCCGCGTACTCGTACGGCAGCGGTGGCAGGGTATGGCGTTGCGCCTGTTCCGGCTGGGTTTTCTCGGTCTTCACTTGCGGTGTCATGCGGACGCTCCTTTCCGTGTTTGCTCCGAGGAACCCCGCCGGGGTACGCATGGTTCCCGCGCGCGTCGGCTTGCTTCCCCTCTCGTGTTTCGTATCTTGACACCGCGGCCGGCGACCGGTCCGCCCATCCCCTCACCGGAGGCGCTCGATGGCGCTCCTCTCCAAAGACGGCGCTGAGTTTCTCCTGCGGTGGTTGCACTTCCTCTCCGGCATCACCTGGATCGGCCTGCTTTACTATTTCAACTTCGTCCAGGGCCCGTTCTTCGCCGAGGCGGACGCGGCGACCAAGAGCGTCGCGACCCAGAAGCTGGTGCCGCGGGCCTTGTGGTGGTTCCGCTGGTCAGCCTCGCTCACGTTCCTCACGGGCGCCCTCATCATCGCCAACCGCGCCGCGGCGAAGCCGGCGGACGTGCCAGCGATGAACCCCTGGGCGGCGGCGATCTTCACCGGCGCTCTGTTCGGTACGGTGATGCTCGTGAATGTCTGGGGTGTGATCTGGCGGAATCAGAAAGTCGTGATCGCCTCGGCTGTGGCGGCGGCGAAGGGCGGGCAGGCAAATCCGGCGGCCGCGGCGGCCGGACGACGGGCGTTCCTCGCGTCGCGCACCAACGTCGTCTTTTCGATCCCGATGCTGTTCTTCATGGGCGCCGCGACGCACTGGCCGCCGACCCGGATCACCCATCCCGGCGCCTACTGGGTCGCCCTCCTGGTGCTGGTCGCCCTGCTCGAGATCAACGCGCTGAAGGCGACCACGGGGATCACCACCAAGCCGATCGAGAAGATCCCCGGCGTCATCACGACCGGGTTCGTCGTGTGGGCCGTGGTGTACGCCCTGGTCAAGTTCGTGCTGTCGGCGTGAGGGACTGCATGATTAGGGGGACAGCGACGCAGTGAGGCGCACAGGCGCCTAGTCGCATAGCGGTGAGCAGTAAACTGGGTCGCAGGCTACTGCAAACCGCTGAGCGTCTGCGCCTCTGTGCGCCTCACTGTGCTACTGTCCGGCTACTCTTACGGGAATGCTACTCGATTGCGGATAGTCTCTCCCTAGCTGCCCTCGCGTCTCGTCTCCCCAACAATAGACCACCAGGTCCGCGGTAATCCCGCAGGTGTGTGATGCCCCGGCGCTCAAGCTCTGGAAGTGCATCCCGCCGTGGACGGCGACCGGCGCCGCGCGCTCGGTGGTGGAGCTGTCGCCGAGCTGGCCGACGTCGTTCTTCCCCCAGCAATAGGCGAGGCTGTCGGTCGTGAGCCCGCAGGTGTGGGCCCCGCCGGCCGCGACGAGACGTAACGTGAGCCCGCCCGACACGGGGGCGGGGGCCGTCACGGTCGAGTCCTCGAGGCCCGCGCCGAGCTCGTGGTGGCTGTTGGCCCCCCAGCACCAGGCGGCGCCGGCAACCGTCACCGCGCAGGTGTGGCCGCCGCCCGCGCTGATCTGCGCGAACGTGCGACCGCCCACAACCGCGGTCGGCGTGTTCCGGTCGCTGCGGGTGCTGTCGCCGAGCTGACCGAATTGATTCTGGCCCCAGCAGGCGGCTGCGCCGGAGAGCGTGAGCGCACAGGTGTGATTCACCGCCGCAGTCACAGCCGCCAGACCGGCGTCGGCCAGGATGGGGACCGGGACGTTCCGGGGGGTGTTGGTCCCGTCGCCGATCTGGCCGGCGGCGTTCAAGCCCCAACAGTAGGCGGTCCCATCGTGCAGCGCGCAGGTGTGCGAGCCGCCGGCGGTGATGGAGTCGAACTTGATCGTCGTCAGGACCGGGGCGGGGACGGTGGCGTTGCCGGGCATGGTGCCGCGGCCCAACTCGTTCTCCGTGTTGCGGCCCCAGCAGTAGGCGGTGCCGTCGTTCGTCAGCGCGCAGGTGTGCAGGGCCCCCGCGCTCGCGCGGGCGAACCGCGCGCCGGTCGCCGCGGGGCGCGGGGCCGTCTCGACCAGCGTGCCGGTCCCGGTCCCGATTTGCCCCGCGGTGTTGTCGCCCCAGCAATAGACGTGGCCGTTGTTCGCCGGCGCGCACGAATGGACGGCGCCCAGGGCGACCGCCGTGAAGCGCACGGGCGTGATCACCACCGGCACGGTATCGGCGCGGCCTTCGGCGCTGGCGCTGATGCGCGCGGCGCCCGGCGCGAATGTGACCACGACGCCGCTCTGGGACACGCGGGCAACGACGGAGTCGCTGCTCGCCCAGGTGACCGGGCGTCCCGTGAGCGGCAGGCCGCTGGAGTCGCGGAGCGTGACGGCGAGGTGCAGCGTGTCGCCGGCGATGATCGTCGCCGAGTCCGGCGTGACCTGGACGGCCGCGACCGCGGGCGGCGGCGGCCCCGGGGGGGTCGGGGGCACGAACGGGCCCTCGCACGCGCACAGACAGATGGTGACGACGACGCAGCGTCTGTTCATTCGGGTTTCCAGGTGGGATTATATACCCGGTATGCGCGGTCCTGCCCTCGCCCTGACCGCGATGTGCGCGGTCGGGCCGTTGTCGGCACAGGTTCCCGACACGACACGGGAGGAGTTGCCTCGACTCCTCGCCGCGGCGCCGTTCGCGTATCCGGAGAGCCTCACGAACGCCGGGGTGCGTGGGCTGGTGCTGGTCCGGGCCCTGATCGACTCGTCCGGTCACGCGATGGCGATCGGCTCCACTGTGCCGGCGACGTCGGACCACCGACTCGATTCGATCGCGGTCTCCTACATTCGCGGGTTGACGTTCAAGCCCGGGCGCCGCAACGGCGCGCCGACCCCGGCCGCAGTCCTGATCGCCGTGGAATTCCCTCCTCCACCTCTCGAGGGGCGCGTCTACTCGAGTTGGGAGGTCGATTCCGCGCCCGATCTCGTCGACAACCCCATCGTCCCTTATCCCCGGGCCGCCGAACGCAACCGCCTCGAGGGAACGGTCGAAGTCATGGCCGTGGTCGGCGTGTCTGGTCACGTTGAGCCGGTGCTGCTCCACGTCCTGCGGAGCACCAACTCCGTATTCGACCAGCCCGCCCTCGACCTGGTGCGAGGCATGGTGTATCGGCCGGCGCGGCGAGATGGGCGCGCCGTACGCAGCGTGCTGATCGTTCCTGTACACTTCCGCCCGTCCGACTTCAGTAGGGTCCCAATAGGAGCGTCGCGGCCCACTGCGCCCACCCCTCGGCTCCCGTCCGACGAGGCGCCCGTTTTGGTCGCGCCCCCGCAAGTCACATACCCGGACACGCTGCGGGCCTTGGGGATTCAGGGTCGAGTCGTCGTGCGAGCAGTGGTGGATACTGCGGGGCGGATCGATCCAGGCACCGCGGTCATTTTCATGACGACCGATTCCGCCTTCAATCAGGCCGCGCTCGCGGCGGCACTTGGCGCGGTGTTCCGGTCTGCGCGCGCCAGCGGCCGTCCCGTGCCGGCGCTTGTGGATGTGCCGATCGACTTCACCTTGAATCCACTCGACACCGCCGGAGCCGTCAGCATCACCGCGGTGCAGGAGAAACCGGAGGTGCTGCGTCATCCACCAGTGGTGTACCCGCTCGGGATGCTTCAGCGAGGGGCCGGTGGCCGGGTTCTGGTGCAAGCGATTATCGACACGTCCGGGCACGTGGAGCCCGGATCGGTGCAGGTGCTCGAGAGCCCCCACCCGGCGTTCAGTCGTGCAGCGCGCAACGTAGTCTTGAACTCCGTGTATCGGCCCGGGCGCGTGAACGGAAAGGCCGTCCGGGTTCTAGTGCGGATCCCCATCGATTTCAACATCGCCCGCTAGCGTGTCACCCCGCCGCCGCGTCGCGCTCGCCGTGCTCCACGGGATCGGCGCCCAGCGCCGCGACTGGGCCGACGCGTTCGTGCGGCGCGTGCGGCGCACCGTGGAAACGCGCTTCCCGGGCGTCGACGTCTACCCCGACGTGATCTGGTGGGCTCCCGTCACGCAGCGCTACGAGGACACGCTGATCGGCCGTTACCGCGACGGCCTCTCGTGGCAATGGCTGCGGCGGCTCGTGATCGGCTACGGCGGCGACGTGATCGCGTATCAGGCGCCGCCGCGGCACGACGTGCCGGCGCCGTGGACGTACCGCGCCGTGCACGGCCGCATCGACCGGCGTCTGCGCGCGCTCCAAACCCTGCTCGGCGCGGCGGCTGCGGCGCCGGTGCCGCTCGTCGCCGTCGCCCACTCGCTCGGCGCCGTCATCTTCTCCGACTTCGTCTACGACGCGCAGGCCGGCGCGGGACCGGCGGCCCTGCGCACGCGGTACGGCCTGGGACTGCGCGCGCTCTTCACGCTCGGCTCGCCGCTCGCGCTGTACGCCCTGCGCTATCCGCACCTTGGCTTCGATCGGCCCATCGCCCTCGACGGCGACGCCCGCTGGGTGAACGCGCTGTATCGCGCCGACGTGATCGCCTACCCGCTCGCGCCCGCGGGCCCCGCGTACGCCGCGGCCGTCGCGGACTGGACGTTGCCGTCCCGGTGGTGGCCGTGGTACTGGACGCCGCTCGCGCACCTCGCGTACTGGAACGACCGCCACCTCGTCGGCCGCGTGGCCGCCGAACTGGCGCGCGTCGCGGCGCCCCCGGTAGCTTAGTCGCCATGGCGTCGGTCACCCTCCGCCGGCTGACCAAAACCTTCGATTCCTCCGGCCTCCCCGCGCTCCGCGACCTCTCGCTCGTGGTGACCGATGGGGAGTTCCTGGTGTTGCTCGGCCCGTCGGGGTGCGGGAAGACGACGGCGCTGCGGTGCATCGCGGGCCTCGAGGACCCTACCTCCGGGGAGATCCTCATCGGCGAGCGCGACGTGACCCAGGACGCGCCGGCCGACCGCGACGTCGCGATGGTGTTCCAGACCTACGCGTTGTACCCGCACCTCACCGTGCGCGAGAACATCGCGTTCTCGCTCGAGATGCGGGGCGTGGCGCGCGCCGAGATCGAGCGTCGCGTCGCGGCGGCGGCGGACCGCCTCGGGCTCGGGGCTCTCCTCGAGCGCCGCCCCGCCGAGCTCTCGGGCGGGCAGCGCCAGCGGGCGGCGCTGGGCCGGGCGATCGTGCGCGAGCCGCGGGTGTTCCTCTTCGACGAGCCGCTGTCGAATCTCGACGCCAAACTGCGCCTGGAGCTGCGCGCCGCATTGCTGACGCTGCACCGCCAGCTCCGCGCCACGATGATCTACGTGACCCACGACCAGATGGAGGCGATGACGATGGGGCAGCGCATCGCCGTCCTGCACGAGGGCCGGCTGCGCCAGCTGGGGACGCCCGCCGACGTCTACGAGCGGCCGGCCGACGAGTTCGTCGCGCGGTTCATCGGCAGCCCGGGGATGAACATCCTCATCGGCGTCGCCGACGCGGGACGCGGGAAACGCGGCGGCGGGGGGGCCGTGGTGCGCTGCGGCAGCCTGACGCTTCCTGTCGCGCTCGCCTACGAGGGGGAAATCCACCTCGGCCTCCGCCCCGAGCACGTGACCGTCTGCGGCCTCGGCCAGGGCGAGGGCGACGCGGAGGTGCGGATGGTCGAGCCCCTGGGGAGCGAGACGCTCGTGCACCTCGACGCCGGCGGCCAGCCGGTCGTCGCCCGCGTGCCCGGGTTGATCGAGGTGCCCGATGGACAGCGCATCGGTCTGCGGGTGGACGTCAAGCGGCTGCACTTCTTCGACGCCAGCGGAGCGCGGATCGCGTGACACGCCGAGGCGGGGCGGCCCTCGCGGCGCTGCTGCCGCTGTTCGTCGCCGGGTGGGCCGCGGCGCGTGCGGAGCGGGCGTTGGCCGTCCGTATGGCGGAGACGACGACGGCGTACCTCGCTCTCGTGACGCCGGCCGCGCCGGGGCGCGCCGACTACGATCTCCTCCGGCTGCTGGTGCAGGCGCGCGCCCTGTCGCGGCTGCCGGGGTGGGAAGGCCGCCTCGAAGTGTACCGCGGCACGGCGCCGCTCGTGCGCGCCACCGCGGGCTCGCTCAGCGCGCGGACAATGGCCGCCTTGCGCCGGGGGGAGGCCGGCGGCGTGCTGTGGTGGAACGGAGCGGCGCTGGCCCCGCTCCGGGACAAGAACGGCGGGGCGGTGGTGGGGGCGGTGGCGGTGACGATGCGGCCGGCGGGCGCCGCGTGGCGCCGCGGGGCCCTCGGCGGCCTCGCGCTCCCCGCGGTACTCGCCGCGATTGTGCTGGCGCTCAGGGCCGCGAGCCCGGCGGCGCGGCCAGCGACGATCCGCGCCCACGCCGCCGTCGCGCTCCTCGTGGGCCTGAGCGATCTCGCCCATCTCGCGGCCACCATCCGTCCCGTGGCGCAGGCGGGTGGGGAGGGCGCCGACCTGCGGACGGGCGGGGACAGCTCGGGCGTGCGCGTGCGCCGCGTGCGGGTCGGAGACGAGCGCCAGGCCGTCGTGGCGATCCGGGTGGGGTGGGGGCGGTGGCTGGCGCTGCGTACATTCCCCGCGGAGGCGGCGACCGGAGGATGGCTGTGGTTGTGCCTCGCGCTCGCGGGGGTGTCGCCCGCCGCCGCCGCGCTGCAGCGCTGGGCCCTGCGCGCGCGCGCCCATCCGCGGCGGTTGCGTGAGACGCTCACCGCGTGGGGGTTTCTCGCCCCGGCGACGACGCACCTCGTGGTCTTCGCGTTTGCCCCGCTGCTGTTCCTGGGGTACTTGTCGGTCCACCGCTGGAACCTGTCCGAGCCGGCGAAGCCGTTCGTCGGCCTCGAGAACTTCGGGCGCGTGCTCGGGGACCCGCTGGTGTGGATCGCGCTGCGCAATACGGCGCTCTTCACGTTGCAGGTCCCGATCACGATGGCGATCGCGCTGGGACTCGCGTTGCTGTTACGACGCCAGGCGCTGATCACGCGGATCGCCCGGACGGCGTTCTTCCTGCCGTATGTGTCCTCGGTCGTGGCGGTCGCCCTGGTGTGGCAGTGGATGTACCAGGCCGACGTCGGGATCATCAACCGCGCGCTCGCGAGCCTCGGTCTCGGGCCCGTCGACTGGCTCGGGAATCCCCGCACGGCGCTCCTGGCGTTGATGGTCGTGTCCGCCTGGACGCAGGTCGGTTACCAGATGCTGGTCTTCCTCGCCGGGCTGCAGGGGATTCCGGACGCGTACCTCGAGGCGGCGCGCGTGGACGGCGCCAACGCGTGGCGGCGCTTCTGGCGGGTGACGTTCCCCCTGCTGAAGCCGGTGACCGTGTTCGTGCTCGTTACGGGGATCATCAGCTCCTTCCAGGTTTTCACCCCCGTGTATGTGATGACCGGCGGCGGGCCGGCGCACGCCACCGATGTGCTCGTGTCCCGTATTTACCAGTCCGCCTGGGAGCTCCAGCAGTTCGGCTACGCCAGCGCCCTGGCGCTGCTGCTGTTCGCGATCCTGTTCTGGGTGACGTGGGTGCAGTTCAAGCTCCTCGGCAGGCGGGTGGAGTATGCGTAGGCGGTGGGGCATGGGGACGTGGGTGGGTGGTGGGGTGGTGCTGGTGCTCGCGCTCGCCGTGCTCGCGCCGTTCCTTTATATGGTGGCCTCCTCACTGGAGGGGGCCGGGGGGGTGTCCGCCTACGCCGCGGTCCTGACGGCGCTGCCGTTCGGACGCTTCTACCTCAATGCGGTGATCTTCGTGGTGCTCGTGGTGGTGGGGCAGGTGCTCACCAGCGCCGCCGCGGCCTACGCGTTCGCCCGCCTGCGCTTCCCGGGACGCGACCGCGTGTTCCTCGCGTGCCTGTCGGTCCTGATGATCCCCGCCGTGGTGCTGGTGATTCCCCGGTTCCTCATCATCGACGCGCTGGGTTGGGTGGACAGCTATCAGGGACTGATCGTGACCGAGATCGTGTCGGTCTGGGGCATCTTCCTGCTGCGGCAGTTCTTCCTGACGCTCCCGCGGGACTTGGAGGATGCGGCGCGGCTCGACGGCGCCGGGGAGTGGACCATTTTCTGGAGGGTGGTGCTGCCGCTCAGCAAGCCGGCGCTGGCGACGGTCGCTGTGTTCGCGTTTGTCGACCAGTGGAGGAACCTCCTGTGGCCGCTGGTGGCCACGCGCTCGGTCGAGATGAACGTCGTGGAAGTGGGCCTCGCGCGGCTGCACGGGCTGCCGGGCACGACCTGGCCGCAGCAGATGGCGGCTGCCGTGACAGTCCTAGTCCCTCTGCTCATCGTATTCGTCCTTGCACAGAAGTATTTCCTGAAAGGAGTTCAACTGACGAGCTTGAAGTAAGCAGTGAGGCGCGCAGGGGCGTAGGCGCTCAGCGGTCCGCAGTGTCCAGTGCGCGGGTCTTACTTCCGGCTTTTCGCTGCTTACCGCTACGCGCCTGTGCGACTGGGCGCCTTACTTGGCGTCTGTCCGACCGACCTGAATCTGACTTCCCAGTTCAGGTCACGTCCGTCGCTGGGCCCCCACTGCAGCACCGCCTGCCCGCCGGGCAACCGCTTCACGGTGCAGGGCAGATCGCTCTTGCACGTCGCCGCCCTCATGCCGCGGGGCACCGCGATCGTGACCGTGTACGGCTGCCCGTCGAGGTTCACCGATTTGCCGTACAACGTGCGCGTCGCCTGGGCCCAGCGCTCGTCGGTGAGATCGACCGCGCCCTGGACGACGTGGCGGCTGGTCCCGACGACCTGGGGGCGGGCGAGCGCCGCCCGCAGCGCCACAGTGAGCGAGCTCCGCGGCTCCAGCTTGGCCGACAGCGTGGCGCCGACGTCGGCGAGCGGCGTGTCGCCCCACACATCGTAGGCCGCAAACTTCGCGCCCGTGATGCCGAGCCCGGCGAGCGGCACCGTGAGCGCCTGTGGCTCGTCGTCCCAGTTGACGGCGACGACCGTCCACCAGCGCGGCGCGCCCTCGGCCACCCACAGGCGCGGCGGCCGGTCGCGTCGCACGCTCCACAACCCGCCGCCGCCGCCGCCGTCGTAGACGCGCACGGCGAGCACGTTCTCGCCGCCCCAGTTGAGCGCGTCCACCGGGACGGCGTAGCGGCGATAGGTGAGCCATTCGGCGCGATAGTTGGGCGGGAACTCCCCGGTCTGGCCGAGCTTCACCCCGTTGAGGAACGTCTCATCGACGTCGTCCACTTTTCCCAACTCGAGGAAAACCGGCGTTCCCTGACCCCCGGCACCGGACACCTGGAACCTGGTGCGGTACCACCCGAAGCCGTCGTAGTCGGGGTGTCCGGCGCGCTCCCACCGCTGCGGCACGGGGATCGTCTCCCACGCTTCTTCATCGTAGGCCCGGGTGGCGTACGCCGGGTCGTCGCCGGTCCGGAACCGCCACGGCCCGGTGATACGGAACACCTGATCACCGGCCACGATCGCCGGCGCCAGCTCGCGCTCGATCTCGGCGGTGCCCGCGGGGCGGCCCGTGACGGGGGCCACGGGCAGCGTGCGTCGCAGCAGCGGCAGGCGTGCCGCGGGCAGCTTGGGGAGGTTGTCGGAGAGCATGTTGACGGCGCCCGAGACCGCCACGATCGCCGCCCAGGTCCGCGCTTGGGGCTCGGTGAGCGGCGGCCGCACGACGAGACAGTCGGGGTCGTTGAGCCACGCGCCGCGGTGGTAGAAGCTCCGCAACGCGGCCGCGCGCGCCGGGGCCTCGAGGCCGCCCCAGCTTGCGTCCACGTCGGTCCCGATGCGCATGCCGTTCACGTAGCCGACGGCGTGCTGCAGCGGGGCGCCACAGCCCAACAGGAACGCCTCGGGGCCGAGCCCGTCGCGGATCGCCGCGAGGCCCGCCCGGTAGGCCTCGGCGTGGGTGAGTCCGCCGAAGTGCTCGGTGCCCGCGGTGGCCCACAGCAGGAAGTCGATCTTCACGTAGTCGTAGCCCCAATCGCGCACGATGCGGCGCGCCAACTCGCGCAGCCACGCCTGCACCTCGGGATGCGCCCCGTCGAGCGAGTAGACCTTGCCGCCCCAGTCGTCGCGGGTGTCCCACACGATCGGGCCGGCGGCGTTCTTGAGCAGCCACTCGGGGTGCGCGGCCGGGATGCCGGAGCGGTCGGTCACCGCGAACGGCGCGATCCACAGGCCGGCCTGAAACGACCGCGCGTGGATGCGATCGGTGAGCCAGCGGTGCCCGTGCGGGAACTTGGGATTCGTGTCCCAGTCCCCGGTGGCTTTCTGATAGCCGTCGTCGAGCTGGATCAGGCGGAAGGAGCGGCGGTCGAAGTTCGCGGCGCAGAACTCGAGGTTGGCGACCATGTCGTCCTCGGTCACCTGGCCGAACAGCTCGTACCACGAGCACCATCCGGCCGGGACCGTCATCGCCGCGAGGCGCTCGCGGTCCACCGGTGACGCGGGCCGATACAGCGCCGTCAGGGCCGCGAGGCCGTCCCCCTCCGGGACGTAGCAGAGCCGCAGGACGGACGCGTCCCCCGCGGGGCGCAGGGGCCGGGCCGGCAACCAGTCGCTCGCCGCCTCCAGACCCTCCGTGCCGAACTTCACCCGCGCCTCGCCCGGCTCGCCGGCATCGAAGGCCAGTCCCAGCCCGCGCGCACCGCGCGTGAGTCCCAGCGCGCCGGCGCTCACCAGGTCGGGGGGGGGCACATCGGTCGCGGAGCGCACCCGCTCGACGCGGCACGCGCTCCAGGAGTGATAACCGTTGACCAGGGCGATGAGGTCGCCGTCGCCGGGCAGCACGTCGGCCGTCTGGAAGAACCGGACCCCCCGGACGGTGGGGAGGACGCGGTCGGGGTAGATGGTGAGCGCGACCGACGCCTGTGGCGTCGCGCCGGCCTCCCCGGTGAAGAATTCGGCTTCGAAGACCACGTCCGCCGCGCGACCGCGCACCAGGATCGATTCGCCGCCCGGCGGCTGTCGGCCCCCGAGGGTGGTATCTTCGAGATCGGCGAGCGTGACCAGCCGGTCGCCGACCCAGGCGCCGAGCGTCGCGGTCGGGATGACGGGAACGCCGCCCCCGTCGCCGCGGTACCACAACGACCAGTTGCGGTGGTCGTCGAGCTCGAACTGCAACCGCCCCACCGCGCTCCGCCCGGTCGGACGGTCGGACGGTTGGACAGTCGGACGAAGCACACCACTCGAGGCGGCCCCGGTGAGGAGAACGAACGTGCGTCGGTCCATGGGAGGAATGTTGGTGGTGCTGGCGGCTTTGTCCACGCCGCTCGCGGGGCAGACGGCGCTGGGGGTGGGCTTCGCCGCCACGCTGGGCAGCAGCTGGCAGATCGAGGGCGTCGACGTGGGGTTCACGCGTCCCGCGCACGTTGGCCCGCTGCGCGTTCTCGGCCTGGGCGCGCGGTTCGCCGGCTTCGTCGACGAGGGTGCCATCTTCGGCGGCACGCGCGGGTTCATCGGTGGGCTCACGCTCACGGCGCGCAGCGGCCGCTCGACGCTCGCGGAGCTTGGCGATCCCACCAATCTCACCACGTTCGGCGTCGATCTCACGGTCGAGGCGACGGGCTATCTCGCCGCCAATTCGCCGCTGGCCGTGGGCTCGTCCTGGGCCGCCGTCACCGTGCTGCCGGGTCTGCGCTTCGGGAATCCTGGCGGGTCGCAGTTCACGCTGATGATCGGGCCGACCTTCTTTTTCGGGCACGCGAGCGACACGCGCGCGCTGCTCGCGCTGCGCTTCGACACGCCGCTGGCACGGCGGCGGCCGCAGCCCTAGGGCGCCGGATCTACCTATCAGGTTGGAACGGCACTAGGTTAGCGGCCAGATGGCCGCGCCGACGCTGGACTCCGATCATCCAGGCCTGAAGGTCGTCGCCGATGTGGCGGCGGTCCTTGCCGACGGCCTGGCGACGGAAGACGCGCTGACGCGGGCCATCGCCGCGATGCGCCGCGGCCTGGCGCTATCGCGCTGCCGGTTATGGCTGCGCACCCCCGACGGCGCGTCCTACACCCCGCTCACGGTCCCGGGCGACGAGGCCCAGCTCCCCGGCTTCGCTCCGCCGACGGCGGATTGGTTCCGGACCGGCCCCCACCAGGAGCGGACGTCGCAGGGGACGCTGCTGCGGCTGCCGCTGGTGCACGAAGACGAGGCGCTCGGCATCCTCGAGGTGATCATCCCGGCTGGCCGCCTCGCTGGAGTCGCGCACGACGTCGTCGTGGTGGTGGCGCAGATCCTGGCGCCGGTCATCGCCGCGACCGAGCTGTCGCAGGACCTGGCGTCCGAGGTGGCGCTGCGCACGCGCGAGGTCGAAGCCCAGCGCAACTTTGCCGCGCGGATCATCGACTCCCTCCCCGTCGGCCTGTACGTCATCGACCGCACCTACGTGATCCGGGCGTGGAACCGCAAGCGCGAGAGCGGGACGCAGGGCGTGGCGCGCGAGGACGCCGTGGGCCGGGAGATCTTCGAGGTCCTCGACCGCCAACCACGGGAGCTGCTGAAGCGGGAATTCGACCGCGTGTTCGACACCGGCGAGCTGCAGCAGGTCGAAATGGAATCGGCGGCGACGGGTGAGCCGCGCTACTATCGCATCACCAAGATCCCGATGCGCCTCGACGAAGCCCACATCTCGCACGTCATCACCATCGGCGAGGACATCACGGATTGGCGGCTCGCCCAGCAGCGCCTCGGCCAGACGGAGAAGCTGGCCGCGGTGGGCCAGCTCGCCGCGGGGGTCATGCACGAGATCAACAACCCGCTCGCCACGATTCTGGCGTGCGCCGAGGCGCTCGCGCTGCGCACCGAGTCGCTCGCCGCCGCCGACAAGCAAGCCGCGGCCGAGTACCTCAAGATCATCGACACCGAGGTGCAGCGCTGCCGCGGCATCGTGGACGGCTTGCTGGACTTCGCGCGTCCCAAGCACGGCGCCAAGCGCCCGCTGGCGATCAACGAAGTGATCGAGCAGACGCTGTTCCTGCTCAAGCACCACGAGCGGTTCAAGCGTCTCAGCGTGGCGCGCGACCTCACGGAGGGGTTGCCGGACCTGTCCGGGGACGCCGAGCGGCTGATCCAGGCGTTCATGGCGCTGATGCTCAACGCGATGGACGCGATGGACGCGCGTGGCGTCCTCACGGTTCGCTCGCGCATCAACCCCGCCCGCCGCGACGAGCTGCTGATCGAGTTCATCGACACCGGCGGCGGCATCCAGCAGGAGAATCTCTCCAAGATCTTCGAGCCGTTCTTCACGACGAAGCCGCAGGGCCGGGGCACGGGGCTGGGGCTGTCGGTCGTCTACGGCATCGTCACCGACCACCGCGGCCGCATCGAAGTCGAGTCCCAGATCGGCGTCGGCTCGAACTTCAAGGTGTTTCTGCCCCTCGGATGAAGATCCTGGTGGTCGAGGACGACAAGACCGTCGCCCAGTACGTCAAGCGCGGCCTCGAAGAGGCGGGCAACCACGTCGACGCCGCCGGCGATGGGGAGCAGGGACTGACCCTCGCTTCCGACGGGCACTACGACCTCCTCGTGCTCGACCTCAGGCTCCCCAAGCTCGAGGGGCGCGAGCTGCTGCGCACCCTGCGCGACCGCGGGGTCGCGATGCCGGTGCTCGTACTGACCGCGCAGGACAGCGTGGATTACAAAGTGCAGGCGCTGCGCATGGGCGCCGACGATTACGTCACCAAGCCGTTCGCGCTCGAGGAGCTGCTGGCGCGGGTCGAGGCGCTCGGGCGCCGCCCCAAGTCGATCGCGCCGCCCGTGCTGAAGATCGCCGACTTGACGCTCGACACGGGGAGCCGCGAGGTGCGGCGCGGCGGCAAGCCCATCGACCTGACGCCCAAGGAATACGCGGTCCTCGAGTACCTGATGCGCCACCAGGGGCGCGTGATGCCGCGCACGCTGATCACCGAGTATGCCTGGGACTACCACTTCGACCCCGGGACCAACATCGTGGACGTGGTGATCACGCGCCTCCGCAAGAAGATCGACTCCGGGCGCGAGCCGAAACTCATCCACACCGTGCGCGGCGTGGGGTACGTCGTGCGGGCCTGACATGGCCACGATCCGCGCCCGCCTCACGGCCTGGTACGCGACGGCGCTCGCGGCCACGCTCGCGTCGTTCGCGATCGTCCTGTACGTCTCGCGCCGTCAGGGCTCCCTCCAGGATCTCGACCGCCGCGTCGGCTCCGAGGCCGACCTCTCCGCCGCCATTTTGGCCAGCGTGTACCGCGCCGGCGGCCTCGTGGTCGCCGCGGACACCCAGCGGCGCCCGGTCCTCGCCCAGGACGTCGCGGCCACGCTCGAGGCCGTCCCCGACTACCTGGTCGTCACACACGCGCAGGGCCGAGTGCTGTTCGCGTCCGCGGACGCGCGCGCCCTCACGTTCGCGGAGTTCGAGCGCCTGCGGCAGATCACGGCGAGCGCGGGGCCCGCCCCGCGCACCCAGGGCACGATTCACATCGAGCCGAACGGGCCCACGCTGCACTACATCGTCCGGACGCTGCCCGAAGCCGGTCCGCAGTTCGGGGCGCTGTTCATGGGTGCGGACATCAGCGCCGCGCTGCTCGGGCCCGAGCAGCTCGTGGCGACGTTGCTGCTCGCGCTCGTCCCCGGCCTGATCCTCGCCGTCCTCGTCGGGTCGCTGATCTCGGGCCGCGCGCTGGAGCCCGTGGACCGCATCATCGGGGAAGTCGCGGACATCAGCGACGGGCGGAGCCTGCACCGCCGCCTGGCGGTCCCGCTCGAGCGCGACGAGCTGGGGCGGCTGACGGTGACGCTGAATCTGATGATGGAGCGCCTGGAGCGGAGTTTCACCGCCCTGCGGCGCTTCACGGCGGAGGCGAGCCACGAGCTCAAGACGCCGCTCACCGTGCTGCGCTCGGGCGTGGAGCGCGCCATCACCACGCCCGGCCTCTCGCGCGAGACGCTCGAGGTGCTGGAGGAAGTGCTCCAGGAAGTGAACCGCATGACCGAGCTCGTGGAGGCGCTGCTCACGCTGGCGCGCGCCGACGAGGGGCGCGCCGAGCTGCACAAGGAGCCGGTGGATTTGCGGGCGATCGTGGAAGAAGCGGGGGAGACCGGCGAGCTGCTCGCCGACCAGGCGGGGGTGACGATGGACGTGGGCACGTCGGCGGCGCCGGTAGTGGTCTCGGTGGATCGCAGCCGCATCCGCCAGCTGATCCTGAACCTCGTGGAGAACGCGGTGAAGTACACGCCGCGCGGCGGCAGCGTGCAGGTGCGGCTGGGCCAGGAGAACGGGCGGGTGACGCTCACCGTCGCCGACAGCGGCATCGGCATCGCGCCCGGCGATCTGCCGCACGTCTTCGACCGCTTCTGGCGCGCCGACACGGCGCGCACCCGCACCGGGGAGCGGCCGGGCACGGGCCTCGGCCTCGCGATCTGCAAGTGGATCGCCGAAGCGCACGGCGGCAGCATCGCCGTCAGCAGCAAGCCCGGCCGCGGGACGACGTTCGTGGTCAGTCTGCCGGCGCCGTTGCCGGACGGTCGGACTGTCGGACAGTCTGACTGAAACACCTCATCTCGCCATCATCCAGCCGTAATCCTGCCTCAATCGTCGCGACAAGTGCGCGATGCATCGTCACGGGGAGCTCTCACCGGAGGTCCCTATGCTCGAAGTGCTGCCCGGGTCCCACGCGTCGTCGCGTTCTCCCGTTTCAGGGCTGGTCGCGGCGGTCATCTTGCACGGCGCGATCGTGGCCGTCGTTCTGTATTCGCACACGGCGCGCGGTGACCAACCGCATCGCCTCATCGTTGTCGATTCGTTGGCATGGTCGGCGCCGATTCGGTCCTCACCGCCGCGCTTTCCGGAGGCTCCCGCCGGAGCCGGGCCGCTCCCCAGCCTCCCGGTGGTCGATCAGTCGAGCCTCCCACCCCTAGTGCTGGGCGCTCCCTCTGGAACGCCGGTCGGTTCGTCCCCGGTCGCCACGGTGCCCGGAGGGCCCCCTGGCGTCGGTGACGTCTGGGACTCCGGCGTGGTCGACGAACGACCCGAGGTGCTGTCCGGGCCGCCCCTCGTGTACCCGGAGCAGATGCGACAGGCGGGGATCGAGGGGCGGGTCCTCGTGGAGGTCGTGATCGATACCCTGGGACGTGCCGAGCCGGGGTCGCTGCGAACGGTCGCAAGCTCCCAGCGGGCGTTCGAGGCCGCTGCCACCGCCTACGTGCGGCGCGCCCTGTTCCGCCCCGCGCGCGTGATGGGGCGGCCGGTGCGTGTCCTCATACGATTGCCGATCGAGTTCCGGATCGCGCGCTGATCTTGTGGGTGCCGGGGCGGTTCGTACCTTTTCTGTATGACAAAGAATGGCGCGTTCTTTGTTCTGCTGCTGTTCCCGGCGGCGCTCGCGGCTCAACAGAACGCCGCCACCTCGCGCGCGGCGGAGTTGATCACGCTCGCGCGCGAACAGATCCGCGCCAATCGCGCCGACAGCGCGCTCGCGCTCCTCAAGGTCGCCGCCGATTCCGCGACGGGCGGTAGCGTGGGCGACCGGGAGCAGGCGCTCGTGCTGCTGGGGGTCATCGAGTACGTCGCGCACCGCGATTCCAGCGCCACGGCGCTGGCGTTCCGCCGCGCCCTGCAGCTCGACCCCGGCCTCCAGGCCGGCGGGCTGGCGCAGGTGGATTCGGCGCTGGAGCGCATCCTCGTGGCCGAGCGGCAGGCCCTGGCACCCGATGCCCCCGCGGCGCCCCCCGCCGCTGCGCCGCCCCCCGCGCCGCACGGCGCGTCCGGGGCCAGCTCGCCGTTCGGCCCGATGCACGATTGCGTGCGGCGCTGCCGCGCAGGGGAGACCAAGCCGGAAGTGATCCAGCGGCCGCAGCTCCCGCGGCCGGATCCGGCGGTGCTGGGCGGACAGACGCGGGGTCTCATCGTGGTGCGATTCATCGTCGGCGTGGAAGGCGCCCCGGAGCCCGAGTCGATCCGGGTCACGACCAACACGGTGCAGGCGCTGACCGACCAGGTGCTCGAGGCGCTGCGGGCCACGCATTTCCGGCCGGCGACGCTGAACGGGGAGGCGGTGCGCGCCGAGGTGGAAATGCGCTTCGAGTTCCGCGCCGTCGGCTACAACACCATCGACTACACGATCACCGGTCCGTGAGGGGATGTCGGTAAGAGCGCTGGCGTTCGCGCTCAGCCTTGGAGCGGGGTCTGCCGCGGCGGCGCAGACCCGCGCCCACGACCTCATCGCCGGAGCGCGAGTGCAGCTCGGCGGCCACAACGCCGACAGTGCGCTTGTCCTGCTGGGCCTCGCCTTGGACTCGGCGGCGCGCCCTTCGACCGCCGACCGCGAGAACGCGCTGATTCTCAGGGGCATCCTCTATTACTCCCGCGGCGATGAATCGCGCACCCGGGAGTCCTTCCGGGACGCGCTGGCCCTCGACCTCGGGCTGCAGGTGCCGGGCTTGGCCCAGCTGGATCCGCGGCTCGAGCAACTGCTCAACCAGGAGCGCGCCACCCTAGCCGAGGGGCCCACGCCGCCGGCTGTCCTGGAGGGTGCTCCCGTCGCTGCGGGCGCCAGCGGCCTCATTCAGCCGCCTCGGCGGGTCTCGGGTCCCGACGTGGTCTACCCGCCAGCGCTGCTGGCGCGCCGGGTCGAGGGCCGGGTATTGGTAACCGCAGTCGTTGACACCAGCGGCCTGGTCGAGCCGGAGTCTATCCAGATGCTCGAGTCTCCCGATTCGGCCTTCGACGAACCGGTGCGCCAGATGATGCTCGCGTCGCGGTTCGCTCCGGCGACCGTGAACGGCCGTGCCGTCCGCGCCCCCGTCCGGCTGCAGCTGGACCTGCGGCTCACCGCGACGCGGGAGAGCGCCACGGACCTGGTGCGGGATGCTCGAGCAGTGTTGCGCTCCCGGCCCGACAGCGCCCTCCTGCTGGTGCGACTGGCGCGCGACTCCGCAAACCATCCGACGCGCGGAGACGTGATCTTTGCGCTCCTGGTGGAGGCGATCGCGCGGCACGAGCGAGGTCAGGACAGTCTCTCGCGCCGCTCGGCGCGCGACGCACTCACCCGGCTGGATGCCGCGCAGGCGCGCGGTGTGGACTTCGCGCCGGTAGTCCTCGGCCTGGCGGACTCCGTTGCACGGGCGCTGCGGTTACCGCGAACCTCGCCGGGGCGACCCTGAGACGCTCCCTCCTCACGCCCTTGTAATCGTTTTGTAATCTTGCCCCTACTGGCGGGCAACCGCGCTTGAGTACTATCTCCGTAGCTACTTGCTCGGGAGGCACAACCGGTGTTCGACGTCCTGATCGAGTCCAAACAGAAGAGCCAGAAGAAGAAAATCTTCGGGGTCGGCATGGTCTCGCTGCTGCTCCACACGGTGATCGTGACCGGGGCGGTCGTCGCCACGCTCACGGCCGGGCCGGGCGACACGTCCACGAAGGTGGACACGCAGATGGTGTTCCTGAATCAGCAGGAGCAGAAGCCGGACCAGCCGCCGCCGCCGCAGCTCGACATGCAGCTCAAGGGCTTCCAAACGGTAGTGGCGCCGACCGACATCCCCACCAACATTCCGCCGGTGAACCTCCAGGAGCACTTCGACCCGCGCGACTACTCGGGCGTGGGGGTCGAGGGCGGCGTGGCCACGGGGATCGTGCCGGGCTCCGACCAGGTGCTGTCGGTGGACGTGGTGCAGGAGAAGCCGGAGCTGTTGTCGCACCCGCCCGTGGTCTACCCGCCGCTGTTGCAGCAGGCGGGGATCGAGGGGCGCGTGATGGTGCAGGCGATCATCGATACGACCGGCCGCGTCGAGCCCAACTCGGTGCGCGTGGCCGAGAGCGCAAATCCCGGCTTCGATCAACCCGCCA
>WNFW01000845.1_pt1 | contig 27301 bp, 20 predicted proteins | sample 5400131 | NCBI WGS metagenome assembly WNFW01 (sample SAMN13153362, study PRJNA577476) | soil metagenome | isolation source: 20 cm soil or saprolite under grassland replicate 1 | place: USA:California | collected 2016-06-15 | reverse complement strand
TCTGGGCGAGCAGGAGGTCGACCGTCGTGCGGTCGATCTGGTCCGACAGCGCATAAATCTGGCGGTCCAGCTCGTTGACGATGCGATTCGTCGTCTCCTTCTGCCGCTCGATGTTCGCGAGCTCGTCGGACAGCGAGTGTACCTGGGTGCGCAACCGCTCGAGCTCCTGTTCGACGTCCGACCGCTCGCGGCGGATGCTTTCGAGACGTTGCTGGTTATCTCTGAGCTGCTGATCGAACGGCTGAGGACGCTGAGAGGCGAGAGGCGTAGCACAAGAGACGTAGCACAACACCGTCAAGCAAAACCGTCGCGCAAGGACGTGAGCGAGTCCACGGTTTTGCTTGACGTCTTTGCGTGACGTCTCTGCGTGACGCCTCAGACTCGACGCCGCCTGGATGAGCCAGCGGTTGATGAGGGTGTACGCGCCGTAGGAGAGCCCGACCGCGACGAGCCCGCCGAGCATCCCTTTGATCGCCCCCTGCAGCAGGAAGGGGCGGCGGATGAAGCCATTCGTGGCGCCCACGAGCCGCATGATGGCGATCTCGCGGCTGCGCTGCAGCACCGCCATCCGGATCGTGGTGCCGATGATGATGATGGCCACGACCGCGAACGCCGCCCCGACCACGAGGCCCACCGCGGCGGCGATCTGGCGCAGGCGGTCGAGCTTCTCCACCCAGTCGCGCCCGAACCGCACGTCGTCCACGAACCCGAACCCGCGCAGCCGCTCGGCGACGTCGTTCACGTGCTCGGCATCGCGGAACCGGGGCTTGAGCTTCACCTCGATGGATGCAGGGAGCGGATTGCGCTCGAGCTCCTGCAGCACGTCGCGGAACTCGACGAGCTCGGCCCGCGCCCGCGCCAGCGCCGAGTCCTCGCTCACGTAGACGGCCGAGTGCACTTCGGGGAACGCCTCGATGTCCTTTTCGGCCAACGTGATGGATTCGATCGGCGTGCCGGGCAGGAGGTAGGCGACGATTTCCACGCGCTCGGCCACGCCGCGCAGCGCGTCCTGCAGATTCACCGCCACGAGCCCGAACAGGCCGACCACGAACAGCGAGAACGCGATGGTCGTCACCGAGAGTGCCGAGAGCAGCGGGGCCCGCCGGAAGGCGAGCAGGGCCTCGCGAATCGTCAGGTTCACGGCGTCGCCGCCTGGTCGCGGGGCTCGTCCACGGTGGAGTCGTACACCAACGCTCCCTCCTGGAGCTCGATCACGCGGTAGGGTGCCTGGCGCACCAGATCGAGGTCGTGCGTGGCCATCACGACGGCGGTCCCGCTGGCGTTGATGTCGCGCAGCAGCTGGAATACGCCGCGCGTGGCCCGCTCGTCCAGGTTACCCGTCGGCTCGTCGGCGAGCAGTACGCTCGGCTCATTCACGAGTGCTCGCGCGATGGCGACGCGCTGCTGCTCCCCGCCCGACAGCTCGCGGGGGTACGCCTGAGCCTTGGCGGCGAGCCCGACCTGGGTGAGGACGCGCATCACCCGCGCCGCGATGGACGAGCGCCGCGCGCCGGTGACTTCGAGGGCGAAGGCGACATTCTCCTCGGCCGTCCGGTCCTCAAGCAAGCGAAAATCCTGGAACACGATGCCGAGGCGGCGGCGCAGCATCGGGACCTCCCGCGGCCGCAGCTCCGCCACGTTGAAACCCGAGACGCGCACTTCGCCGCTGGTGACCGGCTCGTCGGCGTACACCAGCTTGAGGACGGTGGATTTGCCGGCGCCCGAATGGCCGGTGAGGAACACGAACTCGCCCTTCGCGATGTGGAACGTCACGTCCTTCAGGGCGAGCCCCCCCTTGGGGAAGGCTTTGAAGACATTCGTGAACTTGATCACTTACTGCTGCGCCAGGGCTTGCGCGAAGTCCGCGATGATGTCGTCGGCGTCCTCCAGTCCGATGGAGAATCGCAGGAAGCCATCGGCAATACCGGCCCGCGCCCGCGCCTCGGGCGTGAGCATCGAGTGCGACGTGAGCCGCGGCTCGGACACGAGCGTCTCAACGCCCCCAAGGCTCGGCGCGTGCGTCGCGATCGTGAGCGCGCGCAGGAACCGCTCGGCCGCCCGCGCACCTCCCTTCAGCTCGACCCCCAGCATACCCCCGAAGCCGTTGAGGATCCGCGTCGCCACGTCGTAATCGGCGTGCGAAGGCAGCCCGGGGTAGTGCACCGCGGCGAACTGCGACTGCGTGGCGCACCACTGGGCCACCGCCAGGGCGGTCTGGTTCTGCCGCACCACGCGCACGGCGAGCGTCTTCATTCCCCGATCGATCAACCAGGCCGCCATGGGGTCCAGCGCCTGGCCCCACACGTGCAACAGCTTGCGCACCTCTTCGATCACCGAGTCGCTGCCCGCCACCGCGCCCGCGAGCACATCGGAGTGGCCGTTCAGGTATTTCGTGGCGCTGTGGATCACGACGTCGGCGCCGTGCTCGAGCGGTCGGTAGTTCAACGGCGTGGCGAAGGTCGAGTCGACCAGCAGCGCGACCCCCTCGGTCTTGCACAGCGTGGCGATCGGCTCGAGATCGATTACACGGAGCAGCGGATTGGTCGGCGTTTCGACGAAAATCGCCCGGGTGTTCTTCTTGAGCCCGCGCTTCCAGGTACGCTGCTCCAGCGGATTGACGAACGACACGTCGATGCCGAAACGACCGAATTCCTGCGCGAACAACCGCTGCACGCCGCCGTAGATCCACTCGCTCGACAGGAGGTGGTCCCCGGGCCGAAGCACCGCGAGATGCGACAGGGCGATCGCACCCATGCCGCTACCCACGAACAGCGCCGCCTCCGCGCCTTCGAGCAGCGCGAGGCGCTTGGCGATCGCCACGTGGTTGGGGTTGTTGCCGTAGCGGGCGTAGATGACTTCCTGGGCCGAGCCGACGGGATTGGTGAAGGTGGCGCTCTGGTACAGTGGTGCCACGACCGGCGCCCAGTCGGGGCGGGTCTCCGGATCGCCATGCACGGCGCGAGTCGAAAAGCCGAGGCGACGCTTCACACGAGCGTCAGCGCGAAGGTCCCTCCGGGGGTCTGCACGGCCAGCCGCCGCGCCACCAGCTCGTCGAGCAGCGCCGCCGCCGCGTCCGGGGCGCCGACCGCTTCCAGCGTGCCGTCAGACCGCTCGATCAGCACCGCGAGCCGATGCCCCGAGAGCACCGGCTCGATCGCTTCGCGGTGGCCGTCCGAGATGCCCATCAGCACCAGCACCCCCGGCCGGCTCCGCAACAGCTTCGCCACGATCTCGTCGGCGCACGAGTAATCGATGCACCCCACGCGCGTGAAATCGATGCGGGCGACGGCCACCTCTGCCGCTGTGGTCGCCATCGCCCGCTCGATGCACTCGCGCACGACGCGTCCCGTGGGACGCGTGACCAGGTCCGTATAGACGCCCGACACCGATTCCTGGAGTACCGCGTGCACGTCGATGTGCTGTATCACCGCTTCGTGGACCCCTGCTCGGGTATGATGATGAGCACCTGGGCGCCCGGGAACGCCGCGAGGCCTTCCTTCAAGGGCACGTCGTCGTCCCACTGGGGCACGATCGCGATCCGGGCCGTCCCGCTGCGGATCGCGATCTTGCCGTCCCAGCGGGCCAGGTAGCGACGGATCCCCGCGAGCCCCTGGCCGCGGCCCGGATCGCGGAACCGGCTCACGCCCTGGATCAGCGCAGCCTCGAGCGCGGCCGCGTCCCCCCACCGGGTCCCAAACCGCTTGCTCTGCGTCGGCTCGAGTGAGTGGCGGAACCCTACCCCCGCGTCCGCCACCGCGATCACGACCACACGCTTCGCGAGCTTGCGGCGCCAGTGGTACGCCTGCACCGCCACCCAGCCGCCCGTGCCCGCGTGTTCTACAATATTCTGACACGCCTCTGAAAGCGCCATAGCGAAGCCCATCGTCGCCTTCGGGTCGAGCCCCAGCTCGGACGCCAGGATGGCAGACGCACGCTGCTGGATGTTCGAGACGACGGCGTGCACGTCCTCCGCCGCACGCACCGGCGTCACGGGGAGCAGCACGTCGCTCTCCTCCGCCGCTCTCACCCGTGGCACCTTCCCGTGGATCTCGAACAGCTCGGCGGCTTCGCGGAAGAATCCGGCGCGTGTCCAATAGGTCAAGACCTCGGCGTGCGTCGGTGCGGTGAGCAGCGGTCGCTCCGCGCCTCCCGCGCTCCCTGCTCCGGTGCCCCGGGCCGCCTGCCCGGCCGAGAGCAGGCCGACCAACCCGTACGGTGACGCCCATTCGGCCGCATGCGCATCGAACAACAGCCGCTCGCCGTCTTTCGCCGCTTCCGCGAACGCGCTCGCGAACTGGTCGAACGAGCGATCGTCGAACTGGGCCGGGACTTCGACGAGACGGGTCACACCGCCGAGAGCCTGCCCAGCAAGTGGTCGCGCAGACCGGTGGCGCCGCGGTGTGTCACGTTGCGCGCCCCCATACGCGTGCCGAGGCGGAGCGCCTCTTCCAGCGGGGCGCCGGCGGCGAGCGAGGCGACGACGGTGGCACCCAGCACGTCGCCACAGCCCGTGGGGTCGCCCTCGGAGTCGGACGCCGGATCTGACGCGATCCGGGCGCTCCGCACCGGCCGGCCGGTGAAGTAAGCCGCGCCTCGCGGACCCAGCGTCACCACCAGGGTCTGGCAGCCGCGCGCCAACGCGCCGGCGGCGACGACCAGCGGATCGGGGCCGAGCTGTGCCAGCTCCTCCTCGTTCAGCTGCACGACATCGAAGCAACTGAACCACGCCGGCGCGTTCGGCAACGGCTGGGGCACGCGCGTGCCGTCGGGTTCCTTCGCCAGGAACAGGCTGTGGAGGTCGGCGTAGAGGAAGCGGGGGAAGCCGCGGCGCAACAGCTGGGCCGTCTCCAGGTCCAGCTCGTAGCCCGAGATGAAGTTCACGTACAAGGCGTCGAGGTCCCTCACCTGGGCGCCGAGCTCGGGCCACGTCCACGGTGGCACGCCGCCCGACATCTGCTCGCAGCGGCGCTCTGCCTGGAAGTAGCGTAGCGTGACCCGGTTGTTCGGCGCCGGCACTTCCAGGAAGCGCGCGCCGGGGGCCACGTGGCGCAGGCTGCCGAGGAATTCGTTCGCCCGCGTCGCCAGGTCGCGCCCGACCTTGACGAGCGGCACGATCTGCCAGTCGGCCCGCAGCGTGGCATCGAGCGCGGCCAGGGAATAGGAGATCCCACCCCATTCCTCGACGGCGGGCTGCGCGGGGTCGCGGCCGTAGATGGTGTCCCACACCATGGAGCCGATGACCCCGAGTCGTTTCACACCGTTCCCCAGGTGCGCTGAACGAACACGGCCGCGGCGCCGTATACGCCGGCCGTTCCGGTGAGCTCCCCGGGCACGATGCGGCAGGCGTCGACGGCGGGTTTGAACGCACGGCGCTTCACTTCGCTGCGGAGCGGCGCGAACAGCTTCTCCCCGGCCAGCGTCACGCCCCCGCAGATCACCACCACCTCGGGGTTGAAGATATTGACGATGTTGGCGACGCCGGTCCCGAGGAACTTCGCCGTTTCATGCACCACTTCCAACGCGTATTCGTCGCCGTCGTGCGCCGCTTCGTACACGATCTGCGCGGTGATCTTGGTCAAATCGCCCTTCACATAGCGCGGGAGGGAGGTTTCCGCGCCGGTTTCGATTCCCTCGACCGCGCGCGCGGCGATCGCGGGCCCCGACGCGTAGGCCTCGAGGCAGCCGTCGTTGCCGCACTTGCAGCGCCGGCCGTTGGAGTCGATGGACATGTGGCCGATCTCGCCCGCGACGTCCGAAGCCCCGCGATAGATCTTTCCCGCCAGCACGATCCCGCCCCCGATACCCGTGCCGATGGTGAGCCCGACCACGTGATCGGCGCCGCGCGCCGCCCCCCGCCACCATTCGCCGAAAATGGCGCAATTGGCGTCGTTATCGAGCGTGGCGGGCAGGTCCAGCGCGCGTGCCAGCCGATCGCGTAGCGGGAAGTTGGTCCACCCCAGGTTGGGGGTCAGCAGCACCACGCCGGTTTTCGTGTCGAGCGGGCCGGGCGATCCGATGCCGACGCCCGCGATCTCTTTGCCGCGCGCCGCTGCCATCGACGCGCGTGCTAGCTTCACGATCCGCGCCATCACGGCGTCCGCGCCCTGCTCGGAGATGGTCGGCTCGGACACCAGCCCCAGTAGCTCCGAGCCATCCTCGGCCACCGATCCCGCGACGATGTTGGTTCCGCCGATATCAATCCCGACGACGTAGCGCACCGGTCTCCTCGATTGCCTGAAGGACGTCCTGCACCGAGAGCGATTTCATGCACACGTGATGCCCCAGCGGGCAGCGGGGCGGCCCATGCGGCGAGCAGGGGCGGCACGGTACGCCCTCGAGCTCGACCACCTGATCCCGCGGTCCCCGCGGCCCGAACCCGAAGCTCGGCGCGGTGGACCCGAAAATCGCCACCGTCGGCGTGTCGACCGCTTGCGCGAAATGGAGCGGGGCGCTGTCGTTGGTCACGAGCACCGCCGCCCGTCGGATCGCCTCCACCGACTGTCGAACACTCAGCCGGCCGCACCCACTGACTGCCCGACCACCGGCCCGCGCCACCGCCTCGGTCATCTCCGCGGCGAGACGCGCATCCTCCGCCGCGCCGACGACCACGATTCCCGCTCGTTCCGCCAGCCGCTCCGCCAGCTCGCGATAGTACGGCCAGCGCTTCGAGCCCCAGATCGATCCCGGCGCGAGCGCGACGAAGCGCTCCGGGATCGCGTGCTCGCGCAGGAACCCCTCGGTCGCCGCGCGATCGGCGAGCGTGACGTGCAGCGTCGGCCGGGCCCGGTGCACCGCGACGCCCGCGAGCGCGAGGACACGGTCGATCTCGTGACCCTGCTTCGCCCGCCGTCGCACGTCGGTGTACAGCGACCGCCAGCCGTCGTCGAAGCCGACCCGTTGCGGGATGCGGGCGAGCCACGCCGCGAGCGCCGTCCGCAGGGAGCGATGGGGAAGATACGCGCATTCATACCGCTCCGCGCGCAGGGAGCGAGCCAGTCCGAGCAGTCCCGCCAGGCCGCGATCGCGGCCGTTCTTGTCGTACGGGATTACCCGTCGGACGGCGGGGTGCGTCTCGATCAACGGCGCAGCGGCCGGCGTGGTCACCACGTCCACCGGCCCGTGGCGGGCGGCGAGCGCCTCGAAGAGCGGCGTCGTGAGCACGACGTCTCCCAGGAAGGCCGTCGGGTTGGAACGGCACGAGGCTAGTCAACCTGCAAGACCGCCAAGAACGCCTCCTGCGGGATCTCGACCGTTCCTACCTGCTTCATCCGCTTCTTTCCTTCTTTCTGCTTCTCGAGCAGCTTGCGCTTGCGCGTGACGTCCCCCCCGTAGCACTTGGCGGTCACATTCTTGCGCAATGGGCGGACGGTCTCGCGGGCGATCACTTTCGTGCCGATCGCGGCCTGGATCACCACCTCGAACAGCTGGCGCGGAATCAGCTCCTTCAGCTTCTCCGTGATCTTCTTGCCCCACTCGTACGCCTTGTCGCGGTGGATGATGACCGAGAACGCGTCCACGGCCTCGCCGTTGAGCAGCATGTCCAGTTTCACGAGGTCGGCCGGGCGGTACTCGAGGAACTCGTAGTCGAGGGACGCGTAGCCGCGTGAGATGGTCTTCAGCTTGTCGTAGAAGTCGAGGATGATCTCGGCGAGCGGGAATTCCCAGCCGAAGTCGACCCGCGTCGGGTCCACGTAGTGCATGCCCTGGTACACGCCGCGCCGCTCCTGGCCCAGCTTCATGATCGCGCCGATGTACTCGGCGGGTGCGACGATCCGCGCCTTGACGAACGGCTCCTCGATGTGGTCGACCGCCGAGCCGTGCGGCATCAAGCTCGGATTCTCGACCAAGTCCACGGTGCCGTCCGTCTTATGGACGTGGTACTCCACGTTCGGCACGGTGCTGATCAGGTCGAGATTGAACTCCCGCTCGAGCCGCTCCCGTACGATCTCCATGTGGAGCAAGCCGAGGAAGCCGCAGCGAAACCCGAAACCGAGCGCCACCGAGGACTCCGGCTCGTAGTGCAGCGACCCGTCATTGAGCTGGAGCTTGCCCAGTGCATCCCGCAGCTCTTCGAACTGCTCGGCGTTCGTCGGGTACATGCCGGCGAACACCATCGACTTGATGTCGCGGTACCCGGGCAGGAGCGGCACGTCGCGGTGGTCCGCGTCGAACACCGTATCGCCGGGGCGGGTGTCGCGCACGCCGCGCACGTTGGCCACGAAGTAGCCGACTTCGCCCGCTGCGAGCTGCTCGGTCGGCTTGTGTCCGAGCTGCAGGTATCCGACCTCGTCCACCTCGTAGACGTCGTCCTTGTGCGCTCCGAAGGCGATCTTCATCCCCGGCCGGATCGTGCCGTCCACGACGCGAATGCTCGGGATCGCGCCGCGGTAGCGATCGTAATACGAGTCGAAGATGAGGGCGCGGAGCGGGGCGTCCGCCACGCCACGCGGCGCCGGGATGCGTCGCACCACCGCCTCGAGCAGCTCGGGTACGTTGGCGCCTTCCTTGGCGGAAATGCGGAGAATCTCTTCCGGCTTCGCCCCGATCAGCTCATGCAGCTCCTGCGCCCGGCGGTCCGGCTCGGCGCCGGGGAGGTCGATCTTGTTGAGCACGGGAATGATCTCCAGCCCGGCGTCGAGGGCGAGGAACAGGTTGGAGAGCGTCTGCGCCTGGATCCCCTGCGAGGCGTCCACGACCAGGATCGCCCCCTCGCACGCCTGGAGCGAGCGCGAGACTTCGTAGGTGAAATCCACGTGCCCCGGCGTGTCGATCAGATTGAGCTCGTACACGCCCCCGTCGCGGGCATGGTAGTTCATGCGCACCGCGTTGAGCTTGATCGTGATGCCCCGCTCGCGCTCCAAGTCCATGGTATCGAGGACCTGCTCCCGCATCAGACGCTTGTCCAGCGTGCCCGTGAGCTCGATGAGGCGGTCGGCCAGGGTCGACTTCCCGTGGTCGATGTGGGCCACGATGCAGAAGTTGCGGATGTGATCTTGGCGCATGTGGGGCTAGAATATAGTCATCCGTCGTCGGTCATCCGTCGCGTCCCGTCGCGTACGGACAACAGATGACGGATGACGGGGAACGCGCTATACTCCAAGAGGAACTCCCCTGGCTCCCATCACCGGCTGGTTCGACCCCACCTCCAACGGCGGCGCCGTGCGGCTGGCCGCCAACAGCTATTTGCCCGCCAAGGGCGATGCCGGGGTGCGTCTCCCCGGACTGCGGCGCGGCGACCTCGTCACCGTGGAAAACGGACGCGTGGTGAGCGTCAATGGCCTGCCGCCGGCCCCCCTGGGCGAGCGGCCCGACTTCGCGAAGCTCGGCGCCGTGCATCCATCGCGCCCCCTGCGACTCGAGACTCCCCAGGCGTCGAGCCCGCGCACGGCCGAGATCCAGCGCGTCGTCGATCTGATCTGCCCGCTGGGCTTCGGCCAGCGCGCGCTGATCGTGTCCCCGCCCAAGGCGGGAAAGACGGTGATGCTGCAGGCCGTAGCGGAGGGGGTCGCACTCAACCATCCCGGTGTGATCCTCCTCATCTTGCTCGTGGACGAGCGGCCGGAAGAGGTGAGCGAAATGGTGGATTGGGGTCGGGGTGAGGTGGTCGCGTCGAGCTTCGACCTGTCGCACGAGCGACACGTCGCGGTGGCCGACATGGTGTTCGAGCATGCGCGCCGCCAGGTGGAGCTTGGCAAGGACGTCGTGATCGTGCTCGACTCGCTCACGCGCCTGGCGCGCTCCCACAACACGACGGGGCGGGGGAGCGGCCGCACGATGTCGGGCGGCCTGGACGCCAATGCGCTGGCCAAACCCAAGGGGCTGTTCGGAGCCGCGCGCGCGGTGCCGGAGGGCGGCTCGCTCACCGTGATCGCCACGGCGCTCATCGAGACCGAGAGCCGGATGGACGACGTGATCTTCGAAGAGTTCAAGGGGACCGGCAACTCGGAGCTGCGGCTGTCTCGCGCGCTGGCGGACCGCCGCCTCTACCCTGCGGTGGACGTGGCTGCGAGCGGCACGCGGCGCGAGGAGCTGCTCGCGGACCCTGCGACGGTGGCCGCCAAACAACAGCTCCGGCGAGGCCTGGTGGGGCTCCCGCCGGAGAAGGCCATCGACGTGCTGCTGGCCCAGCTGCGGCGCGCCAAGACGAACGCCGAGCTGCTCGCCGGCGTCAGCTAACGATCAGTTGCCGCCGCCCACGATCTGCTTGTAGCTCTCCGGTTTCCAGCGGGGCCGCTGGGGCGCGTTCGCCACGGCGAGCCCCATGTGGACCATGAGCCGTGCGAACCGCGCCTCCTTTTCGGCGTCGATCTTCTCCGGGGAATCGCTCACCTGGTGGTAGTCAGGATGCAACCCGGTCGTGAAAAAAAGGATGGGCACGCCCTTCTTGGCGAAATTGTAGTGGTCCGAGCGGAAGAACAGACCCTCCTGCGGCCAGAGATCGCCGACCGGCTTGATGTGCAGCTCGCGGTGAGCCGTCGCGACGCTGTCGAGCATCACTCCGAGATTGGAGTGCTCGCGGCCGATCACGGCGACCGTGTCTTTCGAATTGCGGCCCACCATGTCGATGTTCAAGTCGGCGATCACGTCGGCGAGCGGGACCGTGGGATGGTCGGCGAAGTACGCGCTCCCCCACAGGCCCCGCTCCTCGCCGCTCACGGTCATGAACACCAGGGAGCGCCTGGGTCGCTCGCGGCCCGAGGCGAACGCCTGCGCCACCTCGATCACGGCCACCGTGCCCGAGCCATCGTCGTCCGCCCCATTGCAGATCGAGTCGGCGCCGCGGGCCGTGCAGCCCTCCCCGGCGCTGGGCGTTCCGATGTGATCCATATGCGCGGTGAACAGGACGTATTCTTTTTTGAGCACCGGGTCACTGCCTTCGAGAATCCCGATCGCATTGGGAGCCGAGGCGTGTTGCAGCACACGCTGGTGCACGTCCAGTTGGAGCGTGACGTCCATCAGGGGATGAGTTGCGAGCGGCCGGTCGCCCCACGCCCGGAGCGAGTCGGCGGTTGCGCCGCCCTGCGCAAGCAGCGCCCCGGCGGTCGCCGTTCGCACTACGAAGACGGCCGGGATCGCGGGCCCGCTCTCGGAGCTCGGATTGCGCACGCTCACGCTCGCCGCGTGGCCGGGGAGTTTTGCCCAGATCGAGTCGGGGAACGCGGCCACCAGCATGACGGCGAGCGGCCGGAGCGGGAGCACCTTCGGCGCGATCGCGTTGAGCCCCGGCCCATAGGCCAGGAAGACCACCTTTCCGGTGACAGCTGTGGAATCGAGCGCGCCTGCGGCGTCGGCAGAGCCGGTGATCACCACGGCGGGGGCCGCTGGGGCGCCGGCCGGCGGCTGCCCCTCCACCAGCAACACGTCCTGCCCCGCGCGCCAACTCCCCGGCGTCCGGCTCGTGATGCGGACGGTCGAGCTTTCCGGGTCGAATCGCGATACCTCGAGCGGATAGTGCTGGAAGTAAGTACCACTGTCGCCGCCGGGCTTGAGTCCGAAGCGCTGGAACTCGCCGGCGACATAGGCCGCCACGGCGTCGAGCTGAGGGCTCGGCGTGGCGCGCCCGAGCATCGAGTCGTCGGCGATAATCCCGATGCGGCGCTGCACGTCCGCGGCCGTAATGGAAGCCGTACCACGTGCGGGCGGTACCAGCCGCTGCGCGGCGACCGGTCCGGGGAGCAGCGCGAGCAGCAGGGCCAGACGGTATCGCATCACTAACGCCTTGAGGTAGGGGAGGGAAAGTTAACGCGCCCGACCGCGGTGAACCACGGTCGGGCGCGCTCGCGCTGCTGTCTCGATCACGGCTTTCGCCGCTTGAGCTCGGGTTCGGCCCGCGGCTTCTCCTTCGGCGGCTCACGCTTCGGCTCGGCGCGCGGCTCACTGCGCGGTGGCGGAGCCTCGCGGCGCGGCTCGGCGCGCGGTGGCGGGGGCTCAGCGCGCCGCCGTTCTTCCGGGGCCGCGCGGCGCTCCGGTTCCGCCGACCGCGCAGGCGGTGCGGGCCGGTCGAACCGATCGGGCCGGTCGTGGCGCTCGGGGCGGGGCTGGTCCCGGTGATCGGGTTGATCAGGCCGGTCGCGATGATCGCGTTGGTCGGGCCGGTCACGCCGGTCTGGACCGGGTTGGTCGGGGTGATCGGGCTGGTCGGGCCGACGGCCGTGTCCGCGATCGTCATTCCCCTGGTCTTCTGAGTCCGGGCGCCGCTGCGGTGGCCGAATGTTGGGCGGCGGGATGACGCCGATGCCGCCCAGGTCTCGACCGCGCACGCCGACGTCGCGGCGACGATCGTCGTTCACGGGCCGCTCGCGCACTCGCGTAATGAACACATCCGACGCCTGGCGGTCCTTGAAAATGAAGCGCGGCTCCGGCCGGTAGGGCCGTGTGAAGACGACCCTGGTCCCGCCGTAGTACCGATACGGGTAGTAGTACGGATCGTCGAATACGACGATCCGAAAGCGCACACAGGTGTAGTCGTAGGGGCTCCAGTGGGGGTAACTCGCGTACGTGTGGCAGTCGTAGCACAGGAACCGGGGATAGTCGTAGTGCTGCTGCACGTAATACGGCGCGATGTCGTAATCCCAATCACTGTAGCCGTCGGGCACGATGCGCTGTGCCAGGTCGGTGAGGGCGACGTACGGATCGCCGCGTACCCGCCCGTCGGCGATCAGCCGATAATCCCAGTGGTCCTTGCTCTGGATGCCGTCGTACACGAACGGGTCGGCGGAGGCGACGGCAAACAGGTAGCCGACACCCGGATAATCATCGATGGAGAAGGCGTCGCGGTCGTATCGGCCCTGCACCTCGTAGTCGCGACCGCCGCCGGCGAAATTGTCCTCCCACGGCTCGCTCGGAAACAGCACGCGCACGCGGCCGTCGGTATCGACGCGCAGGATGGTTACAAAGGCATCCCGATCGGCGCGGAAATGCACACGGACGGCCTGGCCGCTGGCGTAGGGGCTGTCGCCGCGGTCGGTCCAGACTTCGACGCGGGGACGATAGTCGACGGACGCCGGCCGCATCGTGGGGCTTCCGGGTGGCGCCGTGACGACGCTGAGCAACCAAAGTGTGGTCAACATTAGGCCTCCGTTCGCGCTGTCAGGGGGCAGGTTGCATGCCCAAACCACCGTTCCGTCGCCACGGCCATAAGTGATAATGAGGCTTGAGGTTCGACCGCCGATTGCCGCGGATCACGCCGCCCCGGCTGTCCTCTACCCGGGACATTCCGCTGTTCATTAGCTTCCGCGAGGCATGGCAGACGTGCAGCGAATCGATCTCCTGGATCCCGCCGAGGTAGCTCGCTTTGGCGGGATCGAGATCGTGGCGCAGGGGGTTGTGGAGGGCTTTCTCACCGGGATCCACCGCTCGCCGTTTCGCGGATTCTCCGTCGAGTTTACGGAGCACCGCGCCTATCAACCCGGGGACGAGCTGCGCTACCTCGATTGGAAGATCCTCGCCCGGGCCGATCGCCTGTTCGTGAAGCAGTTCGAGCAAGAGACGAACCTGCGTGCGATGATTCTGCTGGACGCCAGCCGCTCGATGGCGTGGCGCGGCGCGCCCAACCGGCTCACCAAGCGGGCGTATGCCGATCGGCTGGCGGCGGCGGTCGCGCTAATCCTGCTGCGACAGCGCGACGCCACCGGGCTCATCACGTTCGACGAGGTTGTGCGCGAAGTAGTGCCCGCGCGAGTGAAGGCGGGGCAATGGGCGCGACTGGTGCGTGGCCTGGTCGACACGCCGGACGGTCGGGGGACGGCAGCGCAGGCCGCCCTGGTGCGCCTTACGTCGCTGCTCGTCCGCCGCGGGCTTGTGGTGCTCGTCTCCGATCTGCTGTTCGACCGTGAGCTGGCGCTGACGGCCCTGCGCTACCTGCGTCATCGGGGCCATCACGTGATCGTGCTACATCTAATGGATCCGGCGGAGGCCGAGCTGTCCGGCCCGCCCGAGGTCCGGTACCGCGATCCCGAATCCACAGCGAGCGTCGTGGTCCGGCCGCGCGAGCTGGCGCGGGCGTACCGGGCAACGGTGCGTGGGGAGATCGACGCTTGGCGCACGGCGTGTCGGCGGCACGGCATCGCGTACCACCACATCCTGACCGACATGCCGTTCGGTATGGCGCTTCGGCTGCTCGCGTGACGTTCCTGCATCCGGTGGCGCTCGTCGGGCTCGTTGCCGCGGCGATCCCAGCGCTGCTCCACCTGCTCGAGCGTCGGGTGCCGCCAGAGGCCGAGTTTCCCCCCCTCCGGTATCTGAGTGAGGCGGAGCGCCAAAGTGCGCGCCGCTTGAAACTGCGACACCTGCTGTTGTTGTTGCTGCGGACCGCATTGATCGCGCTCGTCGTGCTGGCCGCCGCGCGCCCGCTGTTTCCCACGCAGGCCAGCGGCGGGTCGCTGCACGAGCCGACGGCACTCGTCGTCATTCTCGATAACTCGGCATCGTCGGGACTCGTGGTGGACGGGCATCCGGTGCTCGAGCGCCTGAAAGCCATGGCGCGAGGCTCGCTGGCGGGCGCGGCGGCGTCCGATCGGCTCTGGCTCGTGCTTGCGGATGGCGTAGCCCGGGCCGGGACGCGGGATGCGCTGCTCGCGACTGTGGACAGCGCCGGTGTCTCGGCTCGTCGCCTGGACCTCACGGCCACCGCTCGGGCGGCGGCGCGGCTGGTCGACGCCGAGCCATTCCCAGCGCGCGAGGTACACGTGGTGAGTGACCTGCAACGGACGGCGCTCGGCAGCGGCCGGGCGGGGGTGCCGCGGGGAGTGCGGGTGCTCGCCCTCGCGCCCCCGAGCCAGGCGTTCGCGAACCGCGGAGTGGGTGCCGCGCGGGTGACGGACGGCGCCGCCGCGATAGGCATCGTCGGGACGCCCGGCCCGGCGGCGGAGAAAGGCGCTGCGTCGGTGACGCTGCGTATCCGCGGGCGCGAGGTCGGCCGCGCGCTGGCCGTGCCCGGATCGACGGTCACGATCATGCTGCCGCCGCTCGGACCTGGCTGGTGGGTGGGCGAAGTCGTGCTCGACGCCGACGAGCTGCGGGCCGACGACCGCCGATGGATCGTGTGGCGAGTGGCGCCGCCGGCCCGAGTCGCGGCGCGCATGAGCCCCGCGGAGGGCCCGTTCGTGGCGGCAGCCCTCGCGGTGCTGGAAGACGGACAGCGCGTCCGCAGGGGGGGCACCGAGGTGGCAATCGGAGACCGGCCGGAGGCGGGGACGCTGGTGAGCGTCGTGGTCCCTCCCGCGGAGCCGGCACTCATCGGCCAGGCGAATCGCGCCCTCGCGGCAGGTGGAGGGCGGTGGCGATTCGCGGCGGCGGGCACGTCCGGTCCGATCGCGGGGCCCGCTGTGCCGGGGCTCGCCGGCTTGCAGGTGACCCGGCGGTACCGCATCGAGCCCGTGACGGGGGATGCGGGACGGCGGATGGGTGACGACAGCACCGTGCTCGCGACCGTGAACGGAGAGCCGTGGCTGGTGCGGGACGGCAGCGTCCTGCTGCTCGGCAGCCGGCTCGACACCGGGTGGACCGCGCTGCCGGCGTCACCCGCCTTCGTCCCGTTCGTGGACGCGCTGGTGAACCGCTTGGCACGGGGTGAGGCACCTATCTCCGAGGTCGAAGGGGTCGCGCGCGTGGAGTTCCGAATTCGCGGTGCCGATACGGTCGGCGCTACGGTGTACGGGCTCGACCCCCGAGAATCGGATCTCACGCCGGCGTCGCCGGCGCTCGTGCACGACGTGCTGGGTGCGGACGTGCTCGACGGCGCGGCGTTCGCAGCGGCCCGGTTCGCAGGAGCCGGGCGCCGCGACGGCAGCGGGCTGCTGCTGGTGCTGGCGCTGCTGTGTGCGCTCGTGGAGCTGGGGGTCGCGACGCGCACCCGCTGATGCCGCTCGACTTCGTCATCGACCGGTTGGATGCACTCCCCGCGACGCGCGCGCTCGCAGGCGGTCTGCCCGCACCGGGCGCCCGTCAGGGTATCGCCGGCCTCCCCGGCTCGAGTCCCGCCGTGCTGCTGGCCGCGCTCGCGCGACGACTGGCACAGCGGGTGTTCGTCGTGATCACACCCACGCCGACTGATGCGGAGCGGTGGCTCGCGGATCTACGGACGCTCGCGGGGCCCGCCGTGGCTCTGTACCCGCAACGCGAGGCGCTGGGCGCCGAAGAGCCGCATTTCGAGATTGCGGGCGAGCGCGTGGAGACGCTGGAGCTGCTGTTGTCGGGGCAGGTGCGGGTGTTGGTGACGACCGCACGCGCCGCCGCCGAGCGGACTGGGGTGCCTGGGACGCTGCAGTCCATGCGTCTCGTCTTGGCGAAGGGGGAGCGGGGAGCGGGGAGCGGTACCCTCAGCGACACGGTCCAGCGGCTGGACGCGATGGGTTACGCTCGCGTCCCGACCGTCACCGAAGTGGCGCAGTTCAGTGTGCGCGGCGGGATCCTCGACGTGTACGGGTTTGGGATGGCGGCACCGGTGCGGCTCGAGTGGTTGGGAGACGACATCGAGTCGCTGCGGACGTTCGATCTCGACTCGCAGCGATCGGGCGACGCCATCGGACGGGTGACGATTCTCCCTGTGAGAACCGAGGGGCGGGAGACGGGGGGGGTAGGGGCGCAGGATGCTGCGCCCATACAACGGCAGTCGCTTCTGGATCTCCTGCCGAGCGATGCGCTCCTGATGCTCGAGCAGGAGTCGGCGCTGGGGCAGGAAGTGGAGCGCGCGTGGGCCGAGGCCGCCCACCATCTCGAGGTCGCGCGGCGGCTGGGCGAGGAAGCGCCGGCGCGGGAGGCGCTATTCGTCGATCCGGGGGCGTGGCGGGCGCAGCTCGCCCGGTTCCCGCGGCTCGCGCTCGACCCCGCCGACGCCGACGTGCGGTTCCCGATCGCGCCGCCCGAGCCGGTCGACCGCGACATCAAGCGGCTGCGCCGCATCGTCGCGACCGAACCCCCCACTGTGATCCTGTGTGACAACGAGGGCCAGCTCGAGCGTCTGGAGGAGCTGTTGGCGGGCGACCGGGCGACGCTCGCGGTGGGGGCGTTAGACGGTGGATTCGTGCTGCCCGCGCTGCGCGTGCTCACCGATCACGAGATCTTCCGCCGGGCCCGCCGGCTGCGGCGGCCACGCCGGTACCGCGAAGCGACGGCCACCGCCGCGACCCGGGCACTCAAGGCCGGTGATTACGTGGTCCATCTCGAGCACGGCATCGGAATCTACCGTGGGATCCAAATGATTCCGGTCGGAGCGGAGGGCGGGACGCTCGAGGTGGCGGTCGTGGAGTACGAAGGCGGGTCACGGCTCAACGTGCCGCTGTACCGGCTGGATCAGCTCGAGCCGTACCGGGCCGCCGCCGACGGAGACGCCCCGCCGCCGCGGCTGCACCGGCTCGGCACGACGACGTGGCAACGGCAGCGCGACAAGACGCGCGCGGCGATCCGCCAGATGGCGATGGAGCTGCTCGACCTGTACGCCCGGCGTCAGCTCGCGTCCGGCTTCGCGTTTCCTCCCGACACACCGTGGCAACGGGAGCTCGAGTCGGCCTTCCTGTACGAGGATACGCCGGACCAGCGGCGGGCCTCGGAGGAGGTCAAGCGGGACATGGAGCGCGCCCGACCGATGGACCGGCTGCTGGTAGGCGATGTGGGGTACGGGAAGACCGAGGTCGCGCTGCGGGCCGCCTTCAAGGCCGTGCAGGCGGGGAAGCAGGTCGCGGTGCTGGTCCCCACGACGATTCTCGCCGAACAACACGGGCGCACGTTCCGCGAGCGGCTCGCCGACTATCCCGTGCGGATCGAGGTGCTGTCGCGGTTTCGCGGTCCCAAGGACACGGAGCAGGTGACGCGCCGGCTCGAGACCGGTGAGGTGGATGTCGTGATCGGGACGCATCGCCTGCTGTCGCGCGACGTCGGGTTCCACGAGCTCGGGCTCCTCATCGTCGACGAAGAGCACCGGTTTGGTGTACGGCACAAGGAGCGGCTCAAGGCGCTGAGGCTCGCCGTGGACGTGCTGACGCTCACCGCGACGCCGATTCCCCGGACCCTGCACCTGTCGTTGGCCGGATTGCGGGATCTCACGCTGCTCGAGACGCCGCCCAAGGACCGCTCGCCCGTGCTCACGTTCATCGAGCCCTGGGACGATGGATTGATCGAGGAGGCCCTGGCACGCGAGCTGGACCGCGCGGGGCAGGTGTACTTCGTGCACAATCGCATCGAAACGATCGACACGATCGCGGAGCGTGTGCGGGCGCTCGCCCCGCCACGGGCGCGGATCGCGGTGGCGCACGGAAAGGTGAAGGAAGCGAACCTCGATGCCGTGATGGCCCGGTTCGTCCGCGGCGAGGTGGACATTCTCGTGTCCACCATGATCGTCGAATCCGGGCTCGATGTACCGAACGCGAACACGATGATTGTGAACCGCGCGGACCAGCTGGGACTGGCACAACTGTACCAGCTGCGCGGGCGGGTGGGGCGGAGTCACCGGCGGGCCTACTGCTATCTGCTCGTGCCCGATCTCGTCGACGCCGAAGCGGAAGAGCGCCTCCGGGTGCTGGAGCATCACACCGACCTCGGCTCGGGCTACCGGATCGCGCTGCGCGACCTCGAGCTTCGCGGCGCGGGCAACCTGCTCGGCGCCGCCCAGTCGGGCCATGCGCAGGCGGTCGGATTCGACACCTACCTCCGCTGGCTCCAGGAAACCGTGGAGGCGCTCAAGTCGGGGGAGGGAACTGAGGGACGGGCGGCGCGTATGCCCCCCGAGGTGATCCTGGATCTGCCGGCGCATCTGTCCGACGCCTACGTACCGGATGAAGCGGTGAAGCTCGAGCTGTATCGGCGGCTGGCGCGGGCCGATGCGCCTAGCGAGATTCAGGCGGTGCGCGAGGAATTGCGCGATCGGTTCGGGCCGCTCCCCGCCGATGCGCAACGGTTGCTCCTCGTATCCGAGCTCCGCGCGCTCGGTGCCCGTGCAGGACTGGAGATGGTCCTCGTGAAGGGCGATGAGGCGCGACTCAACTTCACGCGGGAGGCGAGCCCGCGGCTGGCCGGCCTGACGGCGGCGCTCGACGCGGTGCAGTTCGAGGCCGAGGTCCGGCGGGCGGCGCCCCTCTCGCTGCGACTCCGCCGTCTGGGCGGAGAGCCCATCGGGTCGGGGCTCGTCCGAGCTCTCACCGCGGTTCTCGCGGACGCTCACCTTTAAGGAGTCGGCATGGGACGGCTGGGTCTGATCGTCGTGGTGTTCGTGGTGGCGGGGTGTAGCGCCCTGCGGGACGCGTTTTCGGCGCACGCGCAGGTGGCCGGCACGGCCGCCGGCCAGACCCTGACGGTCGAGCACTTGGCAAGCCTGGTCGGACACGCGCAGCGCATCCCCATCCGACCCGACGTTCTCACCGGCGTCGCGAACATCTATCTGGACTACGCCGTGTTCGCCACCGAGCTTGGTCGCGGGCGCGACCTGCACGACTCGGCCTTGGTGCTCGCCGCGCAATGGCCGGTGGCGGCCCAGCTCAAATGGGAGCGCTATCACAACCAGCTGATCGCGACCCGCGGCAAGCTCACGCCCGCCCAGGCGGACTCGGCGTTCGAGGCGGGCACCGTGCGCCTGTTCCAGCACATCCTCATCCGGATTCCGCAGAGCGCCGTGCCGATGGTGGAGCAGCAAAAGGAGAAGCAGGCCGCCGCGCTGTTGCGCCAGGCAGCAGCCCAGCGTGGGTTCAACTTCGCGCAGTTGGCCCGGCGCTACTCGGAAGACCCGGGATCGAAGACGAAGGGCGGTTATCTCCCGGCGACGCCGCGCGGGCAGTTCGTGCCCGCGTTCGACAGTGCCGCCTGGACCCTCCCACCGGGCGCGATGACCGCCGTGGTCCGGACGCCGTTCGGGTTTCACATCATTCGCCGGCCGCCCCTCGCCGAGGTGCGGGACTCCTTCCGGGCCGACCTCGAGACCTCGCGTTCCGCCCAAATCGACTCCCTGTACCTGGACAGCCTCGCGAAGCAGCGGCAGCTGAAGATCGCGTCCGGCGCTCCGGCACTGGCACGCCAGGCGGTGCCGCAGATCGCGTCCGCCCGGAGCGACAGCCGGCCGCTGGCGACGTACAAGGGAGGCACCTTCGAGGTGAAGGATCTGGCGCGGTGGCTCCTGGCGCTCGATCCCAACGACGTGCGCGGGATCTCTACGGCGAGCGACGACCAGCTGAACCAGTTCCTCAAGGTGCTGGCACAGCGCGAAATGCTGCTGGTGGAGGTGGACAAGGCCGGCGTGCAGCTCACCCCGGGCGACTGGCAGCGGTTGCGCGCCGAGCATGACTCGGGCGTCGCCCGGCTCGAGGGTCTGCTCGGGGTATCCGCCCAGATGCTCAAGGACTCGGCCGCCACGCCGGCCGCGCGCGTACAGCTGGCCATGGCGCACGTCGACCGGTACCTGGACCAGGCGGTCACCCAGAACCGCGCGCCGTTCTTCCCGGTCCCGCCGTTCCTGGCCGGCGCTCTGCGACAGGGCCAACCGTGGTCGCTCAACGAGGCGGGCATCGCGCGTGCGGCGGAAAGCGCGCAGACCATCCGGGCCGCGGACACGACGGTACGCGCCGCTCCGACCACGGGACTGAAGCGGGCGCCTGGTCCGCCGCCCGTGTCGCCGGATAGCGGTGGGCGCCGGGGGCCGCGCTGACATGCGAGCCCTCGTCTTGACCGCCATCGTGACGGCGCTCGCCGCTCTCATCCTCTCGGCGCAGGGTCGGGCGACGACCGACCGTCCCGTGGACCGCATCGTCGCGGTGGTCGGCACGAAGCCGATCCTCGCGTCGCAAGTGGAAGAGCAGCTCGTCCTGGCACAGTCGCAGGGCGCGAAAGTCCCGGAGGACTCCGCCGGGCGCGATGCCGCGCGGCGCCAGATCCTGTCCCAGATGGTTGACGAAGAGCTGCTGGTACAGCAAGCGGAGCGGGACACCACCATCAAGGTGACCGACCAGGAAGTGCAGGACGCCGTCGAGCAGACGGTCCAGAACGTGCGCAAGCAGTTCACTTCGATCCCGGAGTTCCAGACGCAGCTGCGCTCCGCCGGGTTCGTGTCCGAGGAGGAATGGCGCCGTTGGCTCGCCGACCAGCAGCGTCGCGCCATCCTGCAGCAGCGACTGATAGAAGGACTGAAGCAGAAGGGCAAGCTGCGGCCGATCCCGCCGTCGGACGCCGAGATGCGCGCGTTCTGGGAGACGAACCGGGCGCAGCAGCCCAAGCGGCCGGCGGCTATCTCGTTCCGCCAGATCGTGATCGTGCCGAAACCGGACTCGGCGGCGAGCGCCAACGCGCTGCAATTGGCGGAATCTCTCGTGGTGAAGCTGCGGCAGGGCGGCGGCTCGGGCTTTGCCGACGTCGCGAAGAAGTACTCGGCCGACAGCGTCTCGCGGGAGCAGGGTGGGGCGCTGGGCTGGTTCCGGCGGGGCGTGATGGTGAAGGAGTTCGAGGACGTCGCGTTTCGCTTGAGGCCGGGCGCGATCTCCGACGTCGTGCGGACCGAGTTCGGATTTCACATCATCCAGGTGGAGCGCGCGCAGCCGGCGGAGATCCTGGCGCGCCACATCCTGATTCAGCCTGCCATCTCCGCGACGCAGGTCGCCATCGCCCGGCGTCAGGCCGATTCGGTGCACGACGCGCTCGCCCACGGAGCGGCGTTCGACTCCCTCGCCCGGCGCTACGCCGACCCCAGCGAGCCCAAGCTCGCCGATGCGCTCCCCATTTCGCAGCTCCCGCCCGATTACGAGAACATCATCGGGAAGGACACGATCCCCGGGTTGAAGCCGGTGTTCGAGGTGGGTATCGGGACGGCGCGCCCGAGGTTTGTGGTGTTCGAGTTGTTGAAGCGTCTTCCCGAAGGGGAGCTGGGGTTCGACGAAGTGAAGGATCATATTCGCGACGGGCTGGGCCAGCAGCTCGCCATCAAGCACCATCTCGACTTGCTGCGGCGCACCACGTACGTCGACGTCCGTTTCTAGTCGCCGTCCCCGACTCGCGGTCACGCTCGGCGATCCGCGGGGGATCGGGCCGGAGGTGATCCAAAAAGCGCTCGCCCTCGGTCCGCTCGAAGCGGATCTCTTCTTTCTCGGGAGCGGGGAGCGGGGAGCGGTACCTTCCGATGCAGCGACGGGTCCCGCTCCCCGCTCCCTGCTCCCAGAACAGGCGGGGAGGATCGCCGGGGACGCGGTGACCGAGGCGGTTCGACTCGCCCTCGCCGGCGATGTGGACGCCATCGTCACCGGCCCCGTGCACAAGCACGCCTTGCACCTCGCCGGATTCCGCTATCCCGGCCTCACCGAGCTCCTGTCGCATCTCGCCGGCGACGTGGACGTCGCCATGATGCTCGCCGCGGGCGGGCTGCGCGTGGTCCTCGTCACGACGCACATCGCCCTCAAAGACGTACCGGCGCAGGTGACGGTCGATCGCGTGGTGCGCTGCGGGCGGATCGCCGAGCGGGCGCTGCGCGACTGGTGGGGCATTGCGGCTCCGCGGCTCGCGGTGTGCGCCTTGAATCCCCATGCCGGCGAATCCGGCCTGTTCGGCGACGAGGACACGCGCGTGCTCGAGCCCGCCGCCAGGATGCTCGGTGCCGCCGGGCCGGTGCCGGCGGACACGGTGTTCGTCCGGGCGCTCAAGGGTGAGTTCGACGCCGTGCTCACGCCCTATCACGACGTCGGGATGACAGCGGTGAAGGTCGCGGGCTTCGGGACGGGGGTGAACGTGACGCTGGGGTTGCCGTTCCCGCGCGTCGCCCCGGACCACGGGACCGCGCTCGACATCGCCGGCAAGGGAGTGGCCGACCCCGGCTCCATGCGGGCGGCGCTGGAGCTCGCGACCGAGCTCGCGCGCCGGGTGCAACGGGTCGACGCGCCGCTGCGGTCCTAGGCTTCCCCGCCCGGCCCGCGCCGCAGCACCCGCACCGTGCCGACGCGGCGCCCCTCGACCTCTACGATTTCGAACACGGCGCCCTTCACGGCCACCTGGTCGCCCGGCCGGGGGAGGCGGCCGATCGCGCCGAACAGGAAGCCCCCGATGGTCGTGTAGTCCTCGTCACCGAGGTCGAGCCCGAATGCGCTGTTGACCTCGCGGATCGGGACCGACCCCGCGATGATCGGCGCCACGCCGGCGGGGGCGACGCGCAGCTCGCCCGAGGGCCGATCGTATTCGTCGTAGATCTGGCCCACGATCTCCTCCAGCAGGTCTTCCATGGTGACGAGGCCCGCGGTGCCGCCGAACTCGTCCAGCACGATCGCCAGGTGGATCTTCTGTCGCTTCATGTCCGCGAGTACGTCCTCGACCTCCCGCGTTCCCGGAACGAAGACCGCCGGGCGGAGCACCGCGCGCAGGCTGCCGCCCTTGGCCGAGCGGAGGCCGGCGAGGATGTCCTTCGCGTGCACGATGCCGAGGATGTCGTCGAGCGACTCCCCGTAGACCGGATAGCGCGACCGCCCCGCGACGGCCACCTGATCGGCCGCTTCCTCGAGCGTCAGGTCGGCCGGCAGGGCCACCATCTCGGTACGGGGCGTCATGACTTCACGGGCGGTTTTCTCACTGAACTCGAACACGCCCTGCAGCAGGCGGGCGTCGTCGGCATCGAGCTTACCGCGCTGCCGGCTCTGCTCGACCAGCATGCGGATCTCCTCGGGCGAGTGGATGCGCTCGAGCTCCGCCGAGGTGCCCTTCAGGCCCAGCAGCCGTACGACCCGGCCGGCGCTCCAGTTGAGCAGATCGGTAAATGGTCGCGTGATCCACGAGAAGAAAATGAGCGGCGCGGCAATCCAGCGGCTGGTGCGCTCGGGATGGGTGATGGCCCACGCCTTGGGCGCCTGCTCACCGAAGACGACATGGAGGAACGAGACGAGCGCCACCGCGACCGTGGACGCGACGCCGCTGCGGGCGAGGAACTCGAGGGCGGGTGGCAGGGCCGCGAACCAATCGCGGAACAGCTGCGCCACGGTATCCTCGGCGACATAGCCCAGCAGGATCGAGGCGACCGTGATGCCGAGCTGCGCCGCGGACAGCTGGCGGTACAGATCCTGCAAGGCGGCCTGTACGGTCCTCGCCCTCCGATCGCCGCGCCGGACGAGCGCCTCGATGCGCGTGCGGCGCGCCGCGACCAGCGCGAACTCCGCTGCCACGAAGAACGCGTTCGCCAACACGAGCGCCAGCACCGCCAGCAGGCGGAGGCCAAGCGATTGTGTGGCGGGGCCGGGCATAGAGGCGGGAACATAGAGCGTGTTGCCCGGCGGCGGAACGGCCGGGTATTTTCAGGGATGAGGCACGAGGGACACGGGGACGAGTGAGCGCCACAGTACCGCTCGAAGTCCAATGCACGCATCGAGCTCCGCTCCGCGAGGAGAGCCGGCGGCGGATGAAGATCGTGCTGGCGATCACGGCCGCGGTGATGGTCGCCGAGGCCGCGGGCGGCTGGCTCGCGCACTCGCTGGCCCTGCTCGCCGACGCGGGCCACATGTTGGCCGACGTCGCCGCGTTGGGTCTCGCGCTCGCGGTCACGGCGCTCGCCCAGCGGCCGGTGACGGCGGAGCGGACATTCGGCCTGCTGCGCCTCGAGATCCTGGCCGCGCTGCTGAACGGGGCGGCCCTGATCGTGATCGCGCTCGGGGTCGGCGTCGAGGCCTATCGCCGGGTCCGCTCGCCCGGCGACGTGCAGGGCACGCTGCTCCTGATCGTCGCCGGCGTGGGACTGGCCGCGAACGCGATGGGCACCGCGATCCTGCATCGGGGGCACGACCATTCGCTCAACCAGCGCGCCGCCTACCTCCATATCGCGAGCGATCTCCTCGGCTCGGTCGGCGCCGTCCTCGCGGGCGCGATCATCCTCGCCACCGGATGGGTGCAGGCGGATCCCATCATTTCGGTGCTGATCTCCCTCCTGATCCTCCACAGTGCCTGGCGGCTGGTGAAGGAGAGCGCGGACGTGCTGCTCGAGGCGGCGCCGGCGCACATCCCCCTCTCGGACGTCCACGACCGGATCGCCTCCATCCCGGGGGTGGCGTCGGTGCACGACCTGCACGTATGGACGGTCACCAGCGGGGTGATCGCAATGAGCAGTCACCTGGTGGTCCAAAACCCGGCGGACAACCAGCGCGTGCTCGAAGCGGTCCAGGCACGCCTGGGCGGCATGGGCATCCGGCACGTGACGGTGCAGATGGAGCGGGATCCGACCTGCGAGTAATTGGCCCCCCGCTCGGTGATTTCTGAGCTTGTCTTTTCGAGAGCACCCTCCTATACTGCGCCCCTCCATGAGGCACCACTAAGCACCGTCAGGACCTAGCCCCTTGCAGATCCGCAACATCGCCATCATCGCCCACGTCGACCACGGGAAGACCACCCTGGTGGACCAGATGCTCCGCCAGGCGGGGGTGTTTCGCGCCAACCAGCAGGTCAACGAGCGGGTCATGGACTCGAACCCGCTGGAGCGCGAGCGCGGGATTACCATCCTGTCGAAAAACACGGCGGTGCGATGGGGCGACACCAAGATCAACATCGTGGACACGCCCGGCCACGCCGATTTCGGCGGCGAGGTGGAGCGGATCCTGCGCATGGTGGACGGCTTCCTCTTGCTGGTCGATGCGGCCGAAGGTCCGATGCCGCAGACGCGGTTCGTGGCGGGCAAGGCGCTGGCCCTGGGCCTGAAGCCGATCGTGCTGGTCAACAAGATCGATCGGCAGGACGCGGAGCCGCTGCGGGTGCACGACGAGGTGCTGGAGCTGTTCCTGGACCTGGAGGCGACGCCGGAGCAGTTCAATTGCCCTTTCCTTTATACGTCGAGCCGCGCGGGCACCGCCACGCTCGACCTGAAGGTCCCGGGGACCGATCTCAACCCGTTATTCCAGACCATTCTGGACACGATCCCGGCACCGCTGGCGGACCCCAAGGGGCCGTTCCAGATGCTCGTCTCGACGCTCGACTATTCCTCTTATCTGGGGCGGATCGCGATCGGGCGGATCGAGCGGGGTCAGGTGCGGGTGGGGGAGACGGTCGCGTTACTTCCTCTGGGCGAGCCCGGTCCTCTAGGTGATGGACCCTACGAGCAGGCGCGGGTGGTCAAGCTGTTCTCGTTCGACGGACTGGACCGCGTCGAGGTGCAAGAAGCGTCGGCCGGGGACATCGTGGCCCTCGCCGGTCTGGCGGGGGTCGAGATCGGGAAGACCGTGACGGCGCCCGACTATCTCGAGCGGCTCGAGGGCATCGCCGTCGAAGAGCCCACGATCTCGGTGGACTTCAAGGTGAACGACTCGCCGTTCGCGGGACGGGAGGGGAAGTTCGTCACGGGCCGGCAGCTGCGCGACCGGCTGTTTCGGGAGCTCGAGAAGAACGTGGCTCTTCGGGTGGAGGAAACGGACGACCCCCAGACGCTCACCGTGTCGGGCCGGGGAGAGCTGCACCTCGGCATCCTGATGGAGACGATGCGGCGCGAGGGGTTCGAGTTCCAGGTGAGCCGGCCGCGGATCATTCCGCGAGAGGGGCCGAACGGGGAGCGACTGGAGCCCTATGAGGAGCTGATGATCGACTGCCCCGAGGGGTATTTGGGTGTGGTCATGGAGAAGCTGGGCCCCCGCCGGGCCGAGCTCCTGGACATGCGGAACCCGGGGGTGGGCATGGTGCGGATGCGCTTCAAGATCCCCGCCCGGGGCCTGCTGGGATATCGCTCGGAGTTCTTGACGGACACGCGGGGGACGGGGGTCATGCACCACCGTTTCTTCGATTACGGCCCGTGGGCGGGGCCGCTGCAGGGGCGGAGCCGTGGGGTACTGGTGGCGGACCGGGAGGGAGTGGCGGTGGGGTACGCGCTCTTCAATTTGCAGGAGCGCGGGACGATGTTCGTCAAACCCGGGGATCCGGTGTACGAGGGCATGGTCGTGGGGGAGAACGCGCGGGTCGGGGACATGGACGTGAACCCGTCCAAGGAAAAGAAGCTCACGAACATGCGGACGACCGCGTCGGACGAGATGATCATTCTGGAGCCGCCGCGGCAGGTGACGCTCGAGCTGGCGCTCGAATACATCGAGGACGACGAGCTGATCGAGGTCACGCCGTTGTCCATCCGGCTGCGCAAGCGTGCGCTCGGCGCCACGGAGCGTCGCAAGCTGGCGCGGAACGCGCGGTCGGCCGAGGAGTCGTAGCGGGGGGGGAGAGAGTCGGATAGCTCGTTCAAACCACAACCGCAACCCTAGCTGGGGGTGACAATGTTGTCCCGTGAGACGTCGGACTGGTCGCTCAAGCGTCGCGGCGACAGTCTCGGCGAAGAGCAGTTCGGAGACTTCGAAGAGGACAAGGACCTGGACGAGGACTTCGACGACGAGCT
>WNFW01001836.1_pt1 | contig 27320 bp, 28 predicted proteins | sample 5400131 | NCBI WGS metagenome assembly WNFW01 (sample SAMN13153362, study PRJNA577476) | soil metagenome | isolation source: 20 cm soil or saprolite under grassland replicate 1 | place: USA:California | collected 2016-06-15 | reverse complement strand
CGCCGACTGAATAATCAAAGTCGCCGATCTTGCCGTCGCTCTGAGTCCATTCGCGGAAAGTGTCGTACGATCCGCCTTCAGCGGCGACCGTGGCACCTGGCGTTCCTGTACCTTGTTTGGTGAAAATTTGGATAACGCCTGCGAGGGCACGTGGCCCGTACAAGGTGCTCTGCGGCCCACGCACAACCTCGATCCTGTCGATATCGTCGATGGTTAGATCAGCGAAATTGAACGCGCCCTGTAGACCTTGATTGATCGGTATGCCATCGAGCAACACCTGCGTGTGTTCGCTGCGCAATCCGCGGGTGAAAACAGACGTTAACTGGCCGGCCGTTCCGGTCTGAACAACGGAAAGGCCGGGCACTTCACGAAGCGCATCACTGATGCGCTCAATTTGTTTTTGCTCGAAATCTTCCGAAGTAATCACGCTCACGCTAGCTGGCGATAGTTCGAGCGGAATATCGAACCGCGTTGCAGTCACAACGATCGGCTCGGCTTCCAGTTCGCTCGGCGACGGAATCGGCGTCGGTTCCTGAGCGTGCGCTCCCGAAATCACGACCGCAAGCGAGAAACACGCGAGCGGATAATGCATCCGTCTCGGCTGTTGGCGAGCGCGTCTCGCGATCATGCACTTTTCTTGTCCTACGCTTTTGGACGAGACTCTTGTATTGAGAAAAGGCTGTTTCGGCGCGACGCCAAAAGTCCGAACCGGACTGGCGTTAACACGCGGGACGCATGCGCTACCCCAAGTAAACCAAACTAGACGATTTTGCATAACAAGTTTCCTCCAACTCAACTCCGAGAGTTGGACTTGTTAGGCCGTCGTAGGACGTTGCCGGATCGTCCAGCTCTCATTCTTCTTTTTGCGAAGAAGTTTTTTCGGTTGTAGCCACGGCGCTGTGTCGCCGTGCTGTGAAACGCCCCGACACAGCGGGGCGGCTACAGCCGAATGAGATGGACCGGACAAATATTCTGGCTCCTGGCGTATGTTCCGAAATCTGTCGGAATCACCTTCTTCCCGCCTTCACCCCCGACTTTCAGGGATTGGCCCAATTGGGAAGTCGTATCCAGTTACAGCAGCGCAACTGCTCCCGATTCGCACGGGATTTCTTGCGCCGATCCACTTTTCCAAGCTCGCAAAGAACTGGATTGAGAAGTAGCGGCTTGCGTTCAGCGCTGCAAGAATTATTTCAGATTTATCTTGCCCGTTCGGACACGAACCTTCGACCAAGTGCAACAATCGAGCCTTGAGTCGAAAGGGCTTCCTCCTGCTTGGCAAACGCATGCAAGATCGCGTCGCGTTTCTCTGTCGTGCTTATCGCGCTGGCAGCGTACCGAAAATAGTACGCGGCCTGCTCTCTGATCACGGGACCAAACACTTTTTCGAGTTGCGCGTCGATTTCGGCAGCTGTGTGTAAGTCGCTCTCGTGATTTTCTCGCCACGCTTTCATCGTGGCAGTTTTTGACAATATCGTCTTCAGAACCTCGCCACTTACAGCAAGCGACCCTGTCGTTTCGAGCAACCGGAGCGTGCTCGTAAACCAACGCAACGTTTTCTCGTCGGCAGACTCATACGCGAAATCCTCCACAATGACCCGCCCGCCCTCGACCAGGCTGTTCGTCGCGTGCTTTATCGATTCGTCCAGCGGATGAATGTGATGTAGCGAGCGAGTGAACAAGACAGCATCGAAGCAGCCCTTATCAAAATCCGGCCAAGTAGCGACGTGCGCATCTGCACCGAGGCTCCGCGCAGCGGCGATGGACTCGGGATCGCTGTCAATGGCGACGACGGCATGCCCATCCTCCGACAAGCGCGCGGCCAACTCGCCCGTTCCACAACCGACTTCGAGAATGCGTCGGCATTCAGAAGGGAGGAATTGTTTAATAAAATCGTAGGTATAACGCGTTTCGAACCGCATCTTTCCGCAGTCTAACTCCCTGCTTGCGCTTCCCGCTTCAAGATTTATCTAATCAGGCGACTGATAATGCCGACCATTCGTAGTTGTCATGTCGAGCGAAGTAGAGACATCTCTGGCTATGACTGAAATTCGAGATTCCTCGACTTCGCTCGGAATGACAAGACACGAAAGGCCTTTCCAAACTTTGAAGTGAACTCACCTAATTCGACTCACAACTTCATTATCACCGGTGGCGCAGGCTTCATCGGCTCCAATCTCACTCTGGAGTTACAGGAAAAATTTCCGGACGCGCGTCTGACGGTGATTGATGATTTTCGCTCTGGTAATTTCAAAAATCTCGCCGGTTACCGCGGCGATTTTCTTGCCCAGAATGTGGCGGTGCTCGACTGGGAGGAGCAGTTCGGTAAAGAAAAGTTCGACACGATCTTTCATCTCGCGTCGATCACGGATACGACCAATCACGACCAATTCGAGCAGGTTCGTGACAACGTAGAAAGTTTCCGTCGAATCCTAAATTTTGCGCGCGCAACGAAGACGCGAATCATCTATGCCTCTTCCGCCGCGACTTACGGTCCGGCAACTGAAGCCAGTGTTGAATCAAATGGCGCCGCACCGGCAAATGTTTACGCCTTTTCGAAGGTGATCATGGACAATATTGCCAGGCGCGCTGCAGCCGAATCCCCCGATTGGATCATCGTTGGCTTGCGTTATTTCAATGTTTATGGACCACGCGAAGCGCACAAGGGCGTGCCTGCAAGCATGGTGTATCATCTCTCGCAACAAATGAAAGCCGGCCAACGTCCGCGTATTTTCAAGCATGGGGAGCAGAAACGCGATTTTGTTTACGTGAAGGACATTGTCGGAGGCAGCATTCGCGCGCTCGATGCGCAAGGCAGCGGAATTTACAATCTCGGCTCAGGCCAGGCGCGTTCATTCAACGAACTGGTCGACGTCCTAAACAAATGCCTGGGGACCAGTTTTCAGCCGGATTACATCGACAATCCGCACGCACATTATCAAAATTTCACTCAAGCTGATCTGACGAACGCCCGCAGCGCGCTTGGTTACGAACCGCGGTTTCCCTTGGAAGAGGGCGTGCGCGATTACATGGAGTGGTTGTATCAGGAATAGCGCTTGCTAGCGCAACGGTGGATCGGCTTCTCGGAAGACGATGGCAAATTTTTCGCCCAAGGCCAAATTACGCGTTGCTCTGACGCTTCCGTCTGGAAATTTGGCGGCAGAGCCGCATCGATTTGCCAACGCGTTGGGGACAACGCGTTCCACCGCCACTGTGACCTTACCCTTCCCAGAAAAATTTTGTTGGTCGATCGATTTCTGGCGGCAGGCTTTTGTGCACCGGACAATTGAGGGCCGTTTGCTCCAGCACTTCGCGGTGCTGCGAATCGGGCGGAAGTGGAATGTGAACTTCCGACGGCAACGCAACGATCCGGCGGGGCGCGTCCTTGGACATTTCCTTTTCAACTGACACTGTCATTCCGCGCAGATCGACACCGAGTTCCTGCGCTTTGATTCCCACCGTCGTGCTCATGCACGTAGCGAGAGCCGTAGCAACGAGGTCAGTCGGCGAAAACGCTTCCCCTTTGCCCTTGTTATCGGTAGGCGCGTCAGTGGAAATCTTCGACTGCGACGGACCGTGAGTAGCGTCGCAATGCAAATCGCCGGTGTAATTGACGGAAACTTTAACCATGACGAACTATGCGGCGCGTTCGGCGTCTTGTCATGTCCTTGAAAATGACGAAGCACGAATGACGAATGACGAATTAATGACAAAATCCGAAGCAGGATTGTTCTCATTCTGGCTTCGGTCTTTACTTCGTCATTCGTCATTTTGCATTCGTTATTTCAATCGGTTTTTCTTGAATTTTATCTGCGTGGGTTGCGAACTCCTCATGAAACACACGTGTGAGATCACGGTCGTGAAGAATGATCATGTCGGTGTCGTGCTTTTTGTAGTCGTCGTTTTGCCAGCCTTCGTTCCACCAGCAGAAACCGATCACACCAGGCCATCGATTCGAGAATAGATCTCCTAGAGCGGATTTCGCCCAATTTGCGGCGTCAACACGCCGGTTGTGCAGATCGCAGCCGAACTCGGCGATGATGATCGGCTTGCCAGGAGCGACTTTCGTAAGGCGTGGATAGGCTCCGCGCATTTTAAACGCCAAACTCTCCGTGCCATCAGCTGTCATGGGCGTGGTTGGTCCGTACGCACTGAGACCGGCCCAATCGCAATAGTCTTCACCTGGAAAATAATTCTCGAAACGGTTCCAGGCCGTCTCCGGTTGATCGAGCCAGTTAACGTGCCAAACCCATTGAAGATTACCTGCGCCTTCGGCGCGCATCAGATCAACGATATGCCGATACGCTGCAACATAGCGTGCGGAACCTTCTCGGGGGCCGCCGTTCCACTTGCCATTCCAGCTGAACCAGTCCCCGTTCGGCTCAGTCCCCCACTCGATCAAAACCCGAGAGCCAAAATTTTTCGCGTCGCGCGCCCAAGCGCGAAGATCATCATCGAATTCGCCGGCAATGATTTTCTTGAGCGTAAACTTCTTTTCACGATGCCCTTGATCGACATCCGAACGAAGCATCAGCCGAACGTACGGAATCTTTCCGAGATCACGGATCCAGCTGCACATCGCAACCGGAAATTTCCGTGATTCAAACCAGTTGTTCGCGAAATAAACCCACGCTGTTTGTTTCCCAACGCCTTGCTCGTATTGCGCGACATCACTTGGCGTAACATCATGCTCAGTTGGATCATGTTCGTCACTTCCGACGCCACCCCAATAAAGGCCATGATAAAGTTTTCCACCAGGCGGGGCCGCAACGGGAATGTCTTTCGCGTTCAACGTCGACGTCACCGCGCAAATAACGAGCAGCCAAAAAAATCCCCGCACCGCACAACTGTAGGACAGGCGTTTCGTCTGCCAAATTGGCAACCGGATTCCCTGTTTTATCCGAAACACGTACAATATGAAGAAGAAGATAACTGGAAAAGATCTGACGAAGGAGGCTCCACGCAGTCCGCGCATTCGCGTTGGCGGCTATGCAATTCTTGGTCGCACCATCGACAAATGCCGCGCATTGGTAGCGGGAAATATTGGCGAATATCACTTCGATTGTCCTCTCGATAACACGCTTTTCGGTTTCAAAGACGTGAAAGGCGACGATTTCAAAGCGCAAATCGAGCAGGGCGTAAGCGACCAGGAAATCGTCGAATGGCTGAATCAAAACGGTGAAAAGAAAACGGCTGAGGAAATTAAGCGTTGGGCTGACGAAGTAGAGGGCAGCAGTCTCTATCACCATCCGGAAAAGCGCGATTTCTTCAGCGAAGAGGTGAACAAACTTGGACTCGATCCCTCGAAAACGACAACGTTCGAGTGGCTGGAAGTCGACGATCGAGTTTCTCACGCACAGGAAGCTGCATAGAAAGCTGAGCAAGGTGGATCGGCTTCTCCTGAAGACAATGGGAAGCCTCGCCGAAGGCGCAAAATCAAAATCAGGCGGGCAGAGCCGAATTTGTGTGCCAACGCGTTGAGCAGTCGCCGCGGCGAGCGTTCCACCCTTGAGCTACGTCTTGATTAGCGGAGGGGGAATGTCTTCGGTTATTCCTGTGTCCAACCCGCGGCGCAGCTTGCTGTGCCGCACACTGTAGAGAAAATAAATCACCAATCCGATTCCGAGCCACACAACAAACCGGATCCAAGTCATCACAGGCAAACTCAGCATTAGCGCGACGCAGAGGATCACACCAAGAATTGGGAACACGGGGACAAACGGAACGCGAAATGGGCGCGGGCGCTCCGGCGCGACACGGCGTAACACGTTTACACCGAGACAAACCAGAATGAACGCAAAGAGCGTCCCGATATTGGTTAAATCGGCCAGATCACCGATGTTTGTAATCATGGCGACAACGCCCACAACGACACCTGTCCAAATCGTAGTGATATGAGGGGTCCGGAATCGCGGGTGGACTCTTGCGAAATATTGGGGCAGCAGACCATCGCGCGCCATAGCCATGAAAATGCGCGGCTGGCCGAGTTGGAAAACGAGCAGCACCGAAGTTGTTCCAGCGAGCGCGCCCGCGCTCACTAGCGCTTGTGCCCACGGCTTGCTGGCAAAGGCGGTCGCAACAGCAGCCGCGTCCCCAGCATAAACGGTGTATTTCTTTATTCCGGTTAGAATGGTCGACATCAAGACATAGAGCAGCGTGCAGATGATTAAGCTTGCGATGATACCAATCGGCATATCGCGCTGGGGATTTCTCGTTTCTTCCGCTGTGGTCGAAACCGCATCAAACCCGATGAAGGCAAAAAAGACGATCGCTGCCCCGCTCATCACCCCGGCAAAGCCATGTGGCACGTAAGGATGCCAGTTCGTGGGATTGACCATAAATGCGCCGAATGCAATGACGTAAACGACAACCGCGAGCTTGATGATAACAATCGTGGTGTTAGCGCGAGCGCTTTCGCGAATTCCATAAACCAAGATTGCGGTCACCGCAGCGACGATCAGGAGCGCAGGAAGATTAAAAGCGATTGAGTGACCTGCTATGACAGGCAACGCAGTGGATGAATAACCCTCCAGTACTGCGCCGCCCTTAGCGAGCAAATCGGTAGCTGTCTGGTGATCGTTGACGAGCCACAGCGGAAACTTCAGATGAAACAGGCTATCGCATAATTGCACGAAATAACCGGACCAACCGACCGCCACCGCCATGTTTCCGACCGCATACTCAAGGATGAGGTCCCATCCGATGATCCATGCCACGATCTCGCCCAGCGTCGCGTACGAATAGGTGTAAGCCGAGCCGGACACGGGAATCATCGACGCGAGTTCGGCATAACAGAGCGCGGCAAAGCCGCATGCGATGCCTGCGACAATAAATGAAACGGCAATCGCCGGACCCGCGCCTGCGCGACCAAAGACAATATTTGCGCCAGACAACCACGCCTGAAGAAAGTTAATCACTGGCGTCTCGAGCCGCGACGAAAATACCTGGCCGGCCGCGGCGGTTCCAGTGAGCGCGAAGATCCCAGCTCCGATGATCGCACCAATCCCGATCGCGGTTAGATCGAGCGGGCCGAGCGTCCGTTTGAGTTGACGATTCGGCGCAGCGGCCTCGGCCATGAGAAGGTCCGGGCTTTTGGTCTTGAAAAGGTCAAGTGCCACCGCGTGAGATCGTGTCACTAACGGCTTTGCCCGGTCAATGCAAACTTTACGATAAGCAAACGCACCGTCGCTAATGCGATGTCACATTTTGTAGGCGCTTGCTCATTGACACCTCGAATCAGGCCGTAGACTTCGCAGAAAGGTTTTTGTAATCTGCCTCTCGTATGCCCGATGACCTGGAAAAATTTATCCTGGGCGATACGGCGATCTCGGCAATCGAACAAGCGCAGCCGCGCCGAAGGCGATTTTTCGGTCGGGGCAAAACTCAGCGCGCGCCCATTACACTCTGTGAGAATTGCGGAGCACAATTAGAGGGTCATTGGTGCGCGAAATGCGGCCAACCGGCCATCGATTATCGTCGGTCTTTCCGGCACGTCATTGCCGATTTACTCAACGAGTTCCTGAATTGGGACTCGAAGTTTTTCGCAACGATTGGGCTTCTCTTGGTTCGCCCGTGGAAACTGACGAACCAGTTTCTCGCCGGGCATCGTGTGCGGTATGTACATCCGCTGCGGCTCTATCTTCTCGCAAGCATTCTCTTTTTCTTTGCAGTCAACTACGCGATCAAGTCGGCCCACTTCGAGCCGATAAATCTTTCCCCGCAGAATCGCGCCGAGATTCGCGATGAATTGCAGCGAGAAAACCTTGCCCCAGAAGTCCGGGCGAAAATCGAGGCTGCGCTCGGTGGTGTCGAAATTTCGCCTAAAAAGCGCGCAGGACTTGAAGAAGAATTGAAGCGCGAGGATCTATCGGCTGAGGCGCGCCGCGAAATCCAAGAACGGTTGAAGCACGGCGATCCTATGCCGCACGCGCGCACCAAAATAGAAGACGCTATGAAGAACGTGCCGCCGGAAGTACGCGCCAGAATTCAGGAGGCATTGAAGCGTGCTTCTCCAGCGCCGACTGAGGAATCTCAGCAGCCGGAGCAAACGACGCCAGAGCCGAGAGAGAACGACACGCCACGGGCGGAGCCTGGTTCAGATAAGAACGCATCAACGCCATTCGAAAAATGGATTGAAACGCGAGCAAAGGAAAAGATGGGCGAGCATGGAACAAAGATGGCGCTGTTTATCGCGACGCTCTTTAGCAATCTGCCTTACATGATGCTTTGCTGTATCCCCCTCTTTGCTTTTGTTTTGAAGATCCTCTACATCCGCCGCGACATCTTCTACATCGATCACCTTGTTTATGCGCTTCACATCCACACATTCGCTTATACCGGAGTTATGTTAATTGTGCTCGTAACAATCGGACTTAACCACATCGCTCCAGGTACGATCACAGGTTGGATTATCGCGCTTCTTTGCATCGTGTTCGTAGTCCAAATTTTCTTGTCAATCCGTCGTGTTTACCGCCAAGGCTGGATTATCAGTATTTTCAAATTCCTTTTTGGCGGATTTGCGTATCTGATCGTCCTAGTATCTGCGCTCGCCGTAACGTTTTTCATCACAGTCGCATTACCATGAGAAAGCTGATCTTCTTCGCCTTCGCGTTAGCCGGCTTTTCTGCCACCGCATTTTCTGCTGACCGGCACATCGCTTTCGAGCGCAATAATGCGATTTACATCGCCAACCTTGACGGAACGAACGAGAAAAAGCTCGCCGATGGAATCTTTCCGGCGATCTCGCCTGACGGAACTCGTGTCGCGTTTAACACCGTCGAAAAAACAAGCGACACGACTTACGTGCGTCATATGGCGGTGGTAGACGTCGCAACAGGTAAGGTGAACGTCTTTAAGGACGTCCCAAGCGAGAATTCGTATTACCCGAGCTGGACGGCTGACGGTAAACAGATCCTCTTCACCACGCGGCCGCACGAAGTCTGGGATCTCGTCGCTGTTAATTCAGATGGCACGAATTTTCACATGCTCAAGCCAGGTGCTCAAAATGAAGTGACTTGTTACTCGCCGGTTTGGGCTCACGACGGCCAATCGGTTTTTTGCCAGGACATGACGAACATCTACCAGATCGGACTCGACGGAGCGGTTCGCGCGCAGTGGCGGATCAGTGAGATCGTGCCGAAAGGCGATATGAGCGGCGACGGCCGGATTGACGTTTCACCGGACGGCAAGCGACTGCTTTTGAGCATCGACATGGGCGAAGAATCCGGTCGCAAGGATTGGGATGGGCCGCTCCCAACACTCTGGGCCTTCGATATCCAATCGCAAAAAGCAACCAGGCTAACGCCGAAAAAGCTCTTCGGTTGGGACGGCGTTTGGATCGACAACGACGAGATTCTTTTTCTCAGCCGCGGGCCTGGCGAAAAGGAGGACTCGGTTTACCAAATGTCCGCTGACGGAAAAAATTTGAAACGCCTGGTCAAGAATGCCCGTTTCCCCTCTGTTAGCGCGCCCTAGCCGGACCTATGAAACCGCTCACACTCGCCATCTTTCTTTGCATCGCATTTTCCGCGCTGAGCTATGCGGCGGAGCGCAAAATTGCCTATGAACACCGCGACAATATTTTTGTTGCCGACGCCGATGGCGCGCACCAGAAGAAGATTGCTGCCGGAGCGTTGCCGGAAATTTCGCCCGACGGTACGCGTGTCGCCTTCAACACGAGTGCGGACTCAAAGACGCGACCTGGTCCCGAACGCCACATCGCAGTCGCCGACCTTTCCAGCGGTAAAGTCACGGTTCTAAAAGATATCCCGAGTGATAACTGCTTTGGCCCGGTTTGGTCGCCGGATGGATCAAAACTCGCGTTCTCGATCATGGCCGACAAGGATTGGCAGCTTGGCTTGGTGAACGCTGATGGATCGGGTTTTCATTTTGTGAAAAATGGCACGCTAAAAAGCGACGCCTTCGGCGCGCCGGAATGGGCTCGCGACGGCAAATCAATCTTCTGTCACGATCTCGACAACATTTACCAGATCGACCTGGACGGAAACGTTCTGAAGAAATGGGAGCTCGCGAAGATTTTGACCGATGCGAGCATGAACGGCGGCGATCGATTGAGTATTTCGCCGGATGGCAAGGTGTTGCTGATGGATGTCGATTGCGGCTCCGAGCATGAGCGCAGGAATTGGGACGGTCCGCAGCCGGCGATCGAAAAATTCGATGTCGCGGGTGAAAAAGCAGTCCGTGTTACGGGTAAGGATGATTTCGTTTGGGAGCCGTTCTGGCTGAGCAATGACGAATTCCTTTGCATCATGCAAAAGGAAAAAGAAAACGAGGCGTCGATTTATCGAATGTCGTTGGATGGAAAAAACGCGAAGCTGCTGGTAAAACACGCCCGCACGCCGAGCGCAAGCGCACCCTGATCGGGCCTTAAACCAGAAGCTCTCGCGCCGTTGCCAGCGCCTCCGCGATCTTGCTCGGGTCTTTGCCGGCACCCTGGGCATTCTCCGGGCGGCCGCCGCCTTTGCCGCCAACAATCGGCGCAACCCGCTGAATCAACGTGTTCGCCTGGAACTTCGCGGTGAGTTCCTTCGGAACCGCAGCAACTAATGCGACGTTGCCATCTTTTGCGCTCGCGAGAAAAATCGGGCCGTTGAATTTCGACTTCAATGCATCGGCGACCGCCTGTAACAGCTTGCTGTCACCATCTGGCACTTCAGCGACGCAGAAATCTTCTTCCACATGGGATGCCGCCAGTTCATTGGCGATTTGAGCCGCCCGGCTTTTCAGTCCCGCGTTGGCCGTCTTGGCACGTTGTTTTTCCCAATCGTGAACTTCACCCTCGACTTTTTCGAGATGCGCCGCCCGCACGTTGACCTGCTGCACCATTTCAGAAGTTGTCGCGTCGCTCTGAAAAGCAGGCAGTGGCGCAATATCGGGTTTCTTCCGTGCCACGGTTTCAAACTTTTCCTGCTGACGCGCCGCTTCATGTTTCGCCCACGAACGCGCCGCTTCACCGGCAACGGCTTCGATCCGCCGAATTCCAGCTGCGATCGCCTCTTCCTTTACAATCCGAAACGGCCCTATTTCATCAGTCGATCTCACGTGTGTGCCACCGCACAGCTCCATGGAATAACCATTGAGCGCGCGAGGCGCACCGCCGATCTGCAAGACACGAACGGTATCGCCGTATTTCTCTCCGAAGAATTGGATAATGTCAGTTCGCTGCTTCGCTTCTGCATAAGGAATTTCGGTCCACGAAACCGGCGCGTTCTCCGCGATCTTTTCGTTGACCAACGTTTCTACATCGCGCACTTGCTGCTTGGTAAGTGGCGCGCTTGAAAAATCAAACGTCAGTTTGTCGGGCCCGACATAACTTCCCTTTTGAGAAGCGTCATGCGAAACCACCTGGTGCAACGCCCAATGCAGCAAGTGTGTCACGGTATGGTGCCCTTGAATGGCGCGACGACGATCCGCATCCACCGAGACGCGCACCGCTTCGCCCGGTTCCGGTGCGCGACCTTCGACAAGCGCGGCACGATGAACGAAAACGTCGCCGCGCTTCTGTGTATCTATCACGCGCAACTGGCCGATCTCCGTTCGGTCGTGCCCAGGCACATGAAGCAATCCACGATCTCCGACTTGTCCGCCCATCTCGGCGTAAAGCGGGGTTCGATCGAGAACGATATTGAATTCCTCCGGCTTTTTGCTGGGTAGCACAGTTTCGACAACTGATTCGGTTTCCAGAAAGTCGTACCCGAGAAATTTTGTTGGCTCGGCTTTGAGTTTGTCTTCCTCGACGCTGATTTTCTCCTTTTTTTGTGCCGCGCGCGCCCGATCACGTTGCTCCTCCATCAATCTCTCAAATCCGGCAACATCGATGGTGAGGCCCCGTTCCCGCGCCATCAATTCAGTGAGATCAAGTGGAAAGCCTTGTTCATCATACAGACGAAATGCAAACGCTCCTGAAATTGTAGGCGCGCCGCGCGCGACTTCGCGCTCGAAAAGTTCAATGCCTTTGTCGAGTGTCTTGTTAAAAGCTCCTTCTTCCCGTCGGATTACCTCTTTGATTGTTTCTTGTTTCGCACAGAGTTCGGGAAAGACGCCGCCCATCGTTTTCGCAACAACCTCGACCAACTTGAAAAAGAACGGTTCGTGGAGGCCTAACGAGCGTCCATAGCGAACGCCGCGTCGAAGAATGCGGCGCAAGACGTAGCCGCGGCCCTCGTTTGAGGGGATGATTCCATCGGCAATCGCGAACGAAAGAGCACGGATGTGATCAGCGATAACTCGAAACGCGATGTCGATCTTTTCCTGCGCTGGATCGATTGCAGGGCGGCCGCTCGAGCTACCCTCTTCGACCCGCAAGCGATGCGCTTGGCCTACAATTGGTAGCGTGCCCCCGTAGTTCTTGCCGCTTAGTTTTTCGAGCTCATCAAAGATGTGGCGAAAGACGTCCGTCTCGTAATTCGAAATGGTTCCGGAGAAGTCGGTGAGGTTTTTTGTGTTTTGAATAATTGCGGTGACACGCTCGAAACCCATTCCGGTGTCGACGTGGCGCGCAGTGAGCGGGAAATACTCGATGCGGCCGGGGTCACCGCCCCCGGCTACAGGTTGCGCGTTGAACTGGATAAAAACCAGGTTCCAAACCTCGATGCATCGTGGATCATTTTTATTCACCAGCGCGCCGCGCGTATCACCATCCGGTGTAAGATCGACATGAACTTCAGAGCACGGCCCGCACGGACCCGTGTCGCCCATCATCCAAAAATTGTCGGCCTTTCCACCATTGAGAACGTGAACCTTTGGATCGAGATCGGCTTCGCGAAACAAATGCGCCCAGTAATCGTACGCTTCCTGATCAAACTCACTCGGCTCGCCCGGGCCGGGCTTGTAAACCGTCGCATAAAGCCGTTGCGGCGGAAATTTCCAGCGTTCGACGAGTAATTCCCACGCCCACTCGATTGCCTCCTTTTTGAAGTAATCACCGAAGCTCCAGTTGCCGAGCATCTCGAAAAATGTGTGGTGATAGGTGTCGAGTCCGACGTCTTCGAGGTCGTTATGTTTGCCGCCCGCGCGGATGCATTTCTGCGTATCTACCACGCGCGGTGGTTTCCATGCGGGCTTTTGCAGCCCGAGGAAAATGGGCACGAACTGGTTCATGCCGGCATTGGTGAAAAGGAGATTCGGCGCGTCCGGTAACAGCGACGACGACGGCACAACGGTGTGCTGTTTACCGCGAAAGAAATCGAGAAATGATTCCCGGATCTGCGCCGAAGTCATGATCGGTGACGTTTCATTACTGAATCAAAGTTGTTTGCAGGGCAATGGTTAACCAGCGTCCTTTCTCCTTCACGTACACCCTGGTGAACCGATAATCTCCGCTGTAATCCTTGCCGTTTTCCATTCCCTTCTGTACCGACCGCCCGGCGACGATGGCAGTGTCCCCGTACACTCGCACTTTCAAATCAGAAATTTGCCGAGAGTCGTAATGAAATGATCCTGAGGCGAACCCTTTGAGAATGTCTGATTTGGTGCGTAGCTCACCTCGCAAGGTAATAAATGTATAGTCATCAGAGGTCATCCGATCGAGCGCCGCGACATCGCCGTGGAGGACTGCCTGATTGCGTGCTTCCTCCAAGCTTAGGATCTCATGTTCTAAGGCCGTCTGAGACTTCGGTGACACAGACGTCTGGGCGATCTGTGCCGCCACGTAATCGCAATGAGCAATTATGCTCAGAATAAGAATCATTGAGATTTTCATTTCTCCAATTTCAGTGTCATTCGAGATTCAGATTTCGTCATTTTTTACTTGTCGCATGAATAGGATCAAAGGCGAAGAGTTGCCTGCGCGACTTAACTGGTGCTATTCGAGGAACCAGTTGCAGACGTCTCGGCTGGCGAGATGCCAGCGCGCGTCAGCAACAAACGGGCTGTGCCAACAAGGCTAGTCTTTTTCTTCGTCGAGGCGGGCTTTGACCGCCGAGTCAATTTCTTCGTAGAGCGTCTTGTCGTTCTTCAAGACCTCTTTCGCGGCGTCACGGCCTTGGGCGAGTTGTGTGCCCTTGTAGCTCAGCCAGGAGCCCCGCTTTTCAATGACTTGTTTCTCCAACGCCAAATCCAGCAGTGCGCCAGTCGATGAAATTCCTTCGTTATACATGATGTCGAACTCCGCTTCGGTGAAGGGCGGCGCGACCTTGTTCTTCACGATTTTGATGCGAGTTCGATTCCCTGTCACAACGCCGTCGGTCTGTTTGATCGCGCCAATCCGTCGACCCAATCTCGCCCTCGAGCTCGGCTCTCGTGACGAGCGCTGCCACGGAATCAATCACAATGACATCCAACGCGTTGGAGCGTACCAGCGTCTCGCAAATTCGCAGCGCTTCCTCGCCGGAACTCGGTTGGGAAACCAGCAGATCATCCAGATCCACGCCAAGCCGTTTCGCATACGCGGGATCAAGCGCATGTTCGACGTCAATGAAGGCTGCGAGTCCGCCACGTTTTTGCGCTTGCGCAATCACCGTTAGAGTCAGTGTCGTTTTCCCGGAAGACTCAGGGCCGAAGACTTCAACGACTCTGCCTCTTGGGAATCCGCCGACGCCGAGCGCGCGATCGATCAGGATATTCCCAGTCGGAATGACGTCGATATCGACAATTTTCTCGTCGCCGAGGCGCATAATCGCGCCTTCACCGTAGTCTTTGGCGATCTGTTGAATCGCCAGATCAAGATTCTTATTCCGCGCCGCAGTGACTTTATCTTCGCTGGTTTTTTGATCGGTTTTCGCCGCCATATTAAGAGACTGTAACTACGACGCGCTCGCCGATTCGCCAAGCAGAAAAGATTAAAATCAAAAGGCCGCGAACATTCGGTTCGCGGCCTCTGATTTACCGACGATGCTTTAAGAAACGGTGATCTTGCGCGGCTTCACGTGCTCTGCTTTAGGCAGAGTCAACGTTACAAGGCCCTGCTCGACCTTGGCGCCGATCTTGTTCGCGTCGATCGAAGGATCGAGCTCGAACGTGCGCCGGAAATTTTCCGGACGCGATTCATGATGGATCAACGTGCCCTCCACAACAGGAAGGGAGCGCCGGCCGACAATCGTCAGCTCATTGTTCTCGATCGAAATGTCGAGACCGTCCTTATTCACTCCAGGCATTTCAACTTCGAGCTTGTAGCCATCGCCGGCTTCAATCACGCTCGCTGGCGGCGCGACAAACTGTTCGATCTGCGCGCGGTCACCGTCACGGTTTTCACGAGTTAAAGTATTCATAGAGAAGTCTCCTTAAGTTGAATCGATTAGCTGACCTGAATTTGCTTCGGTTTCACTTCTTCGGCCTTCGGCAATGTCACGGTCAGGATTCCATCTCGATAGGTGGCGCTGACTTTGCTGGCGTCCACGCGGGTCGGGAGTGCGATGCTCCGACGGAAGGTGCCGATGTACCGCTCGCTGCGCTCAGCCTTCTCGCCATTGCTGCTGCTTTCCCGCTTGCGCTCGCCACTGATCGTCAGTGTCCCGTCGTGCAAGGAGATTTCGAGGTCCTCCTTGCGCATTCCGGGCAACTCGACCACGGCCATCACATTGTCATTGCTCTGGTAGAGATCGAGCGCGGGCGACCAACCACTAAAAAGTTGTCCCCCACGTGCGAAGTTCGACCAGACTGGCAACTCGAAAAACGAGTTAAGTTCATCCCTCAGATTGCTCCAGCGGTCCGCTGCGGACCACGGTGCAAATCCCGGGGCTTGATAACGAATTAGAGTCATAATTTAAGTTTCCTTTCTTTGAAAAAGTTTTCGGAATTCCTGACTAGCTGACGCCGTGCCAGGATGGAATTCGGAACATGTGCGATCATAACGCTAATAATACGAGTAATTTAACGTAACGACTGCGGCCATCTTGTTGAAATGTATCGAGTCCAATCCGGCACAGGCCGAACCGAGATTAACGGGAAGGGTGGGACAAAATTGCGCTGCACGCAGTGCCTTGACAGCGTAGCGAACAAGCGGTTACGAGTCGCAACGTGAACCCACAGAATGAAGGTCGCCGCGAGCTCGATTCGGTCGTTATCAACGTCGAACTCACACTTGCCAGCATTATCCAAGGCGTTGCCCTTTTTTTCTTAACGGACAATGCTCGTGCTGTTTTTACGATGCGACATTGGGCTTCGTTTCCTTATGTCGCAGCCGGTCTATGTGTGATCTTTGTCTTCTGGTCACGGTCAATCATTCACACGCTCACGCTGATTCGTTGGCCGATGGAATTTGGGCACAACTTTTTCTACATCGGTTGCGCACTCGGCGAAGCGATTCTCTTTAGCCGTCTGGACGATCCACTGGCCTGGTTTCAGCTGAGCGCCACCTACGCGGCTGTTGTGTGGCTACTTTTCGTCTACGATATGCGGTTGATTCATGCCCGCGTCGCCGAAGCGCGCAGCGAGGCCGATCACGCGCTTTACGCGCGCGCCAGGGCCGATCAATTGCGCAACATTTATGCGCTCGTTCCCTTGCTTTTTTTCCTCAATCTCGCCTGCGCACTCGCCATTTGGACCTGGCCTGATTTGTTCATCGCCCGCGGTGGTCATGTGTGGTTGATCGGTGCGCAACTCGTTTCATTTATCGCTTATCTTATTTTTATTGGTCGGCATTTTAGCAAGATTGCGCAGCTTCTCTTGCAGAGCCGGCAGGCAAATTGACGGGTGTTCCGCCGTACCGAACTGATGCGGCGCCAGTGGCAACACTAGTGTTCTCTTCGGCTATTAATGTAGAGCACGACGAAAGCGATCCCGACCAGGGGTTGAAGAATTTTTTGCAGTAGGCCCAACGCAAAACCCAAAACATCAAACCCGCGCGCGCGCTGGGCTTCAGTCAGTTTCTGGAACAGGGCTTGTGGATCTTGAGTGGTCATTAATTCATTCAAAGAATGCTGCAGTGTGGGCCACTGCGAGACAAGCGCGATCACTAGGACAAATGCAAACCAGAGGGACGAAATAAAAACGCCGCGCCATAACGGTCGTTGGAACCATGGAAGCTCGCGACCGCTGTGCGCCAGGGTCCGACTTTCGCGCAACGAATCGACGACTCCCGCATTTTCGAGCACGGCACATTGCTGCCAGAAAAGCACATTGACGAAAAAACGGCCGAACATCCAAACTTGCAGAACTAATAAAGCGAGCGCGAGGAGGATCACAAATAATGAGGACGCGCCAGCGACGATCATCGCTGCGATCAGCAACGCAAACACGGTCAGCAAGAAGAAAACGCCATAGACAAAGATGCACAGCGCCGCGACCCGCGGCCAGAACCGGACAGATTCATTAAGCGCAGCGAAAAATCCAAGGCGGCGCCCGGCCGTAATTTCAGTCGTGAAGATTTGAATGCCCGCCACGTAAATGGGCCACATCGCCAGCGAGACGATGAACATTAAGAAAACAAAAGCCCCCGCAGCGAGAGCGCGTAAATCGGCGTCTGAAGCCTGCATATTCTGCGTCCACATCGCCGCCAGCTGCCCGCATACTGAAGGCAGAACTACTAGGAGCGTGAGCGCAAGGAATTGAAGAAAGCCTCTTGCATATATCCGAAAGGTCTCGGCTAGAATCTGACCGAAGGCGCGAGCCTGTAGTGGCGGCTGTGTCAGCCGCGAAGGGCCGGCAGTGACAGGCGCCCCTACATTGAATAGCCCGGGAATCTCCGCCGCAAACGTCCAAAGCTCAGCGCCCGCGCGGCGAGCTTCGTTTGCAGGAAGCACTCGGCCCTCCGCTTTCCATTCACGGAGTGTGTCGATATCGGCCGGCCCGTATTCTCTGCCATCAACGCGTACGATCCATTCCTCGGTCACGCCTTGATCATCCCGTGTCATGCATTCAGAATTCATTTATCAGTCTTTACGATGAAACTCCTGCTTATCGATGGTCACTATTACGTTTATCGCTCGTTTTTCGCTATCCCGAATCTCTCGAATTCAAAAGGCGAACCAACAAACGCAATTTTCGGTTTCACAAAAACGTTGCGGTTAATGATTAAGCATCTGCAACCGGAGTTAGGCGCAGTTTTTTGGGATGAAGGAATGCCGGAGCGCCGGGTAAAACTCCAGCCTGCCTACAAAGAGACACGCAAGGAAATGCCCAAGCCGATGGTCCCGCAGCTTGATTTCATCCAGAACCTGACGCCCTTGTTAGGTTTCCAAAGTATTTCCCTCCCCAACACAGAAGCCGACGATTTGATGGGCTGTTATGCCATCGCCGCCTGCAAACGACCGGAAATGGAAGTTGTGCTCGCAACCAATGACAAGGATTTATATCAACTCGTTGGCCCGTGTGTAAAAGTTTATACCACGGCGAAGGCGGATCTTGCCTCACCAAAGGACGCGTTCGCCTTGCTAAGCGAAGAGCAAGTCGCAGCGAAATGGGAGGTCCCACCGAATCTTATCGGCGATGTCCTCGCGTTGGCGGGCGATTCAGTCGATAACATCCCGGGAATTGGATTGGGCCGTAAAACCGCTGCGGGACTGATTCGTGAGTTCGGCGGCATCGGTTCATTGCTGGCCAATATCGAAAAAGTGAAAAGTGCGCGAACTCGCGAGAAGCTCGCTAACTCTCGCGACCAAATTTTGGAAAACCGAAAAATGGTCGAGCTGGATTGCCATCTGGAACTGCCGGTGCCAATCGATCAGCTCCGAATCGAACCGGATTATCCGAATCTGATCCGCGCGCTGGAGCAGTGTGAATTTAAATCGTTGCTCCAGGAAGTTCGCGACGAGGCAGGGCGACTCCGAAGCGATGTTCAGAGGAATCTTCTGTAGTGACGGGCGGGACTACGAACATTATTAATTGCCTGGCTTTCAATAATTAACGCTCAGACACGGATTTTTCGTAAAAAAGTTGAACGCGCGCCTCTACGGACTGTCAAACTCAACAGGTTAAGGCGATTCGGGTAGTTGCACGTTTTTCTTATATTCGTTGTTTCTCCTTAGCGTGCGCTGCCCGAATCTTTTTTTATCTATTTGAGTGTCCCTAGCTCGGCCCTTTTGGTTGTCGCGCGATTCGGCGATGGCGCCTGTACCGTCCGCTTGCGAGCGCTGGGTTTGATAGACGCGTTTGCGTTTCGCGCTTATCGTTTTTCGCGCGCCCGGAAACTTTGAATCCGGGCGATCCATTTCGTCAAACTCAGTATTCAGCAATTTTTCGATGAAGTCAGACCGTTACGATCCTATTGCCGCAGCTCTCAACGAAGATATCGGTCAGGGCGATATCACGACTGATTTTTTCGTTCCCGAAACGCTTCGTGCAACGGGACGCGTTACGGCGCGTGAAAATGCCATCGTCGCCGGCACAGGAGCCGCAGCGGAAGTTTTTCGGCGCGTCGATTCTTCCATGGACATTCAGGTTGTCCGTCGAGACGGCGATGAAATTGTAGTCGGCGACCCCATTATCGAGGTCCGCGGCTTGGCGCGTTCAATACTGAAGGCGGAACGCGTCGCGCTGAATTTCTTGCAGCGCCTTTGCGGCATCGCAACTCTTACGCGTCAATTTGTAGCTGCTGTTGGCAACCATCCGGCCAAGATTCTGGATACGCGCAAAACCACGCCCGGATTGCGGGCATTGGAAAAGGCCGCAGTGGTCGCCGGCGGTGGCGTCAACCATCGGTTTGGCTTGTACGACATGGTGCTTGTGAAAGACAATCACCTGGCGACGTTCGGAGGACTTTCGAGTTTCGCCGATCGAATTCGTCAGCTGCGTAAAGAACGACCAAACATCCGCATCGAAGTAGAAGTTGATGATCTGGAGCAAGCGCGCGCTTTTGCCGAAGTTGACGGCATAGACATCATTCTTCTCGACAACATGACGCCTGCCCAGATGCGAGAGGCCATCGCTCTTAGGAAGGATAACATCCATTTTGAAGCAAGTGGCGGCGTCACGTTGAAAAACGTAAAACGCATCGCAGCAACAGGAGTCGATTATATTTCCATCGGCGGCCTGACGAACGCCGCGCGTGCGATCGATATTGGCTTGGAAATGACCCAGGTTCCCGGCTGACAGTTGAGATGCTGGATCGGCTCGTTGCTGAGGAATTACAGGCCGACCTCGGCAGTGCTGTAATCGGCCGGGAGATCATAGTTCTCAAGCAAACTGGCTCGACAAACGACGCAATTTTGCAAATCGCTAATCCAAATTCAGACGAAGGCTTGGTTGTTTTCGCCGAGCACCAGACCGCCGGGCGCGGTCAGCGCGGGAATCGATGGGAATCGGCAGCACGAAAAGGACTTTGGTTTTCGATTCTTTTGCGGCCGAAAATCGCCCTCGCGAGTTCGCCGCGACTCACTGCCTGGGCAGCCGAAGCCATCTCCAGTGCAATCCAGAACGAATTTTCTCTCACACCTGCGATTAAACTTCCGAACGACGTGCAAATCGATGGGCGCAAGGTCGCCGGCGTCCTGATAGAGATGCGAGCCCAGAAGAAAGCAGCGCACTTGGCTATTGCCGGTATCGGAGTGAATGTGAATCAATTCCTCGAGGATTTTCCGGAGGAACTGCAAGACAAGGCAATTTCCCTGGCGATGGTGCTTGGCACACAAGTCGATCGCCAAAAATTTGCTATTGCTCTCTTACGAGAACTGGATCGGACCTATCGTGAAAAATTCGGGAGCACGGGGCTGTAGCCGAGGCGCCGACGTCGGCTCGTTCGCGCGATTGGAAACAAAGAACTGCCGCGGTCAACGCCCGCGGGCTCCAACTTTGTAACCCATTAATTTGCCGAATCCCGCGCAAGCCAATCGCGGTAGATGTGCGGCGAAATTTCCGATGGTTTAATTTCACTGCGCCCACCCCAGAAAACGTTTGTGTACGAGACCGGGATGCGCCTCGAGTGAAGATGCCGATCGATAGCGGCTTTATGATCGAGCAGTAGTTGCTTATCCGTGCCGTGCGCCACGGCCATGATGTTGACACTCTTGAATTCCGGGCCGGCGTCGCGCCAGTAGCAATGCGTGAGGATGTGATGACGACCAACTTCGCCGCCTGCTTCAATTTCACGACCACGCGGCACAGCCCAATGAAACAGCGCGTTGAACCTCGTCACACGTACACCGCCCACCGATGGTTTGACGTGTTCCAGGAAAGTTGAAAAGCGCCCGATGATCTTGCCCGCATTCAATTCTTCCGCCACCCGGTAGAATTCTTCCGCAGAGACGCCGGCCTCATCGGCCCGCGCAACCCATGGCGACGCCTTGATCTCTTCCGGAGCAAATTCGCGCTTAAGTGCGAGCAGGACATCCCATTCGGGCCCACTCAAATTGACAATCTGCACCGGAATCATTTTTGCTGGCTGATCTGCCTTACTGCCGGGCTCAATCATTTTCCGTCGAACATGTCCCACTCCCAAAGTGAAAATCCCTTTTGCCGGCATAAGGCGGAATCGCTCCGCGTCGACTTTTTTCGCGAGCAATTCGCAATGGGCTTCCAATGAAAATCCCTGAGGGACCTTTACCGTAGTCCAGAGTTTGTAGTCGGATCCGGCGCTAAGAGTGTCTGTGGAGCGCAACACGACGTGTCCCGAAAAAGGATCGTGTTGAAACATCCAGTCGAATGCCGCGTCGATTTTGTCCTCAGGAACTTTCCACGCCACCAGTGCCCCCTCAGCCAGATTCGTGGCGAGCAAGGTTTGCCGGACACGCCGAATCGTGCCCGCGCGCAACATTGCGGCAATCCGTGCCATAACAACATCGGCACCTACACCTGAATGGTTCGCAATTTCCTCAAAAGGCTCGCGCACGAATCCTTCAATTTTGTCCTCTGAAACCGCTAGAATCTTCGCGTTGACTGGATCGTCATGTTCGATCGGCAGCATGCCAACTGTTCCGCCGACGACGCTATTTTGTCCAACTGATCCAAGAACGTGCACGTCTTGTCCATACAGCGGTTAAGCGTGCAGTGCCCAGATTGTCGTTAGGCGGCGCACGTGAGCACGGCCAAAAAATGGCACGACGTGCCCACAAGGACGAATAGGTGCCAGACAAAATGCCCGTAGCGCAGCCGCTCGTTCGCGAAAAACAAAGTTCCCGCTGTGTAAGCGATGCCGCCGGCGATTAACCAGAGCACCGCCGACCACGGAATCACCAGCGTAAGTGGACGTATGAAAACGAGTCCCAGCCACCCCGTCCCGAGGTAGAGAGTCATCGCAAGTTTCCGATGACGCAGCGTGCCGCGCGTTGCTTTCATAAACACGCCAAAAAGGGCCAGGGTCCAGATAATGCCGAGCATGGTTAACCCGCCAGTCCCGCGCAACGGGCCGAGCGCGAACGGTGTGTAAGTTCCGGCGATCAGCAAGAAAATCGCTGCGTGGTCCAGCGTTTGAAGAAAACATTTCGCGCGCGTGCGAGGCCATGCGTGGTAGAGCATCGATCCCAGATATAGTAGCAACATGGTTGCCGTGAAAATAATCGTGCCGATTAGAAAAGAACTGCTTCCACTGCGAAACGCTGCCAGAACCAGAATCGGCGTGCCAATCATTGCTCCCACAAACCCAATCCCGTGGCTGATACTATTCGCTAGTTCTTCGCCAGCTGATTGCGTCCACCTCGGCAAGACCAGCGACTTGTCGACAACGTTCATCCCCTCCATCATGCAATGCGCATCCAGTGGTTTTGCCAAGCAAAAATGGCGACTTGGTATTCGGCGTTGAATGTTGGACGGTGACTGTTCGATTCCCATGATCAAGGCGATCTTTTTCGACGCACTCGGAACGTTGTTCTATTTGACTCGGACGGTTGGCCATCACTACGCGCTTGCCGGGACCGAAGTGGGCCTTACGCTCGATCCAGACCAGCTCGATGCCGCGTTTTATTCAGCCTGGAAAAAAATGCCGCACCGGGCTGCGATCACCGGCCCGCGCGAGAACGATGACAAAGGTTGGTGGCGTGAGCTTGTCGATCTTGTGCTCGATCAAGCTGCGCCTTCACTGAGCGAATTCGATCGGGATAATCTTTTCGAAGTCGCCTACGAACATTTTGCCGAACCAGGTGTCTGGGAACTTTACCCCGAAGTTCCCGGCGTACTGCAGCAATTGCAGCCACGTTTTCAGCTCGCCGTAATCTCAAATTTCGATGGGCGCTTACGGTTCATTCTCGAGCACCTCGGTATCTCGAAATTTTTCTCGCACATTTTCATCTCCAGCGAGATGGGAGCTGACAAACCGGACCCCGAAATTTTCCGGCGCGCGTTGAAGTTAGTCGAACTCAAACCGGATGAGGTCCTTCACGTTGGCGACGACCCGGAACGCGATTGGGAAGCCGCCAGCGCCGCTGGTTTGTCGATCTTTCGATTGGATCGACCAAAGAATTCGCTGCGCGATCTGTTGACGATGTTGAAATTGTAGGGCAAGCGCTTTGCTTGACCGTCCCTATTGGCCGGCGAAGCGCCCGCCCTACAATCTTGCGACACTGCTCGATCTGGATTAGAAAACGTTTCCGCGCGGGTCGGTAGCTCAATCGGTAGAGCAGCGCCCTTTTAAGGCGTTGGTTCCGGGTTCGAGTCCCGGCCGACCCATGATTTCATCGCTTTTCATCTTTCATCCAGAAATGTCGTGATCTCTCACAAATACAAATGCATTTTCGTAGAGGTCCCAAAGACCGGCTCGACCAGCGTTCGGGCGATTCTGGGCAAGGCCTGGAAGCCGCATCTGAATTTGTGGCAGATCAAAAATCAGATGGAGACCCATTGGACGCGCTACGGCGGAAGGAAAAACCGGATCCTGGCGTCTTTGTATTTGTTGCGTCCTGAAGAGCGCCGCAGACAAATCGGACGCAAACAGTTCGAGACCTACTTCAAATTCGGATTTGTTCGGAATCCGTGGGACCGTGTTGTCTCTCTCTACGAGCGTACCGAGGCGACTCAACTCCGGGATAAAATGACGTTCGACGAATTTGTCGATTGGATTCAATACAGCAGCGCCACTTGCATCCACTCATCCCCTCACCGGTATCAACTGGATTGGTTCGTCGATCCTAATGGAAACGTGCTTGCCGATTTTATCGGGAAATTCGAACGCCTCGACGAAGACTGGGCTTTTGTGGCGAAAAAGCTGGGTGTGAGCGAAAAATTGCCGCATCAAAGACCCAATCCACGAACGCGGCATTACACTGAATATTACACACCGCGAAGCAGAGATGTCATCGGGAACAAGTTCAAAGTCGATATAGAACATTTTGGCTATGAGTTCGCCGGATAAAATAAAAGCGATCGTCCTTACATGCGATCGCTACCGAGCGATTACAGAACACATGATTTTTCAGTACGATCGGTTATGGCCGGATCATCCGTTCGTTTTTCATGTGCCTTATCAGGAGCTTGGCGGGTTAGATACAGAACGGGTCAAATACCTCGCGGCGCCCTCGGATATTAAGGGGACTATTTTGCATATGCTGTCGGAGATCGATGATGAAGAATGGATCTACTGGTGTGTGGATGATAAATATCCCATCCAACTCGTAACCGATAAAATCGCGAGCCTGATTTCTCACGCCATGCGTTCGCCGGAAGTAGACGGTCTTTTGTTCTGCAGATGCCGCGCGACACTGAATAACCCCAAGCTGACACTCTACCCGCGCAAAATTAAGAATCCGTTTGGCGATGTTTATCTCGAGCGAAAAGCCTGGTTCCAAATCTGGATTCATCAGATCCTGCGCATCAAAGTGCTTCGGCACCTCTTCCTCCATTTGCCTGACCATATTCCCAGCGCAAAAGCGATGGACGAGTTCAAGAATGACGTCCCCAAATTGTCCGAGCACCGGTTATTTGTGACGAAGGAGAATTTCGCGGTGTTTGGTGAAAGCACCCGCGGAGGTGTGATTACTCAAAATTGTTACGAGAGCATGATCGCCGCAGGGATTGAGTTACCCGAATGGTTTCGCCATCCAGACGGTGAACACGTGACGCTCGGCAAACTATAAGTCTCACCGCTGCTCGAACGTGTAGCCAAAATGTTCGATCTCCGTGGCAAACCGGGTGCGTACTAGTTCGCGAAGCTCGTCGTCGTAATATTTCGAATAATGTTCGCGGTTGGAGCGGTTATACTTTGGCAGGGCGGTTGGCGAGATGTCCAATTCCGCGCAGACCGTGCGAAATTCGTCCTCGAGACTCTCGAAACGTATGATGTAATCAACATTTTCGAACGGGTCGTTCTCGTGTTCGTTTAATCGGAGGTAATTTGAAACCGGAAGGGCCTTCGCAATAATCTTTCGGAATCTTTTTCGATCCCACGCGGCCGCGTTTTGCGTCGGTGTAAAATATAACGAGATCAGCCGGTCCCACGGATTTCTGACACAGGTGAACTTGTAGAGGTTGCCAAACTCCGTTTCGCCAAGTGCCGCCCGGTACTCCGCCAGGGTTGAATGTTTCTTAAGTTTGTACTTCGGGTTTCGCAGCCCAAACCGCTCGACCCCGTCCTGTTCGCTCCGTAAAGCCACTAATTCATCCTCGGAATAACCGCGAAGGACGCTCTGAATCGAATTACCGGCCGTCTTCGGAATGTGGATGAAAAGAAAACGTTTCTGAAAGGAAATCATCAGCGCGCAATCGTGGGAGTATTTTACGGTGCGTTCCCGAATTAGGCGAATACTGGCGATTGGTTATCAGTCGTGCGACCTGTTGCTGGCGCGAAGCTGCATGATCCTGTCTCACAAATACAAATTCATTTTTATCAAGACGGCAAAGACTGCAGGGACGAGTATTGAGGTCTTTCTTTCAAAACACTGCGGACCCACAGACATCCTGACACCCATTGAGCCTCCGGTGGAAGGACATCAGCCGCGTAATTACCAGGGATTCATCAGCCCGATTCCTGAAATTTTGGATCGACCGGGCAAATTCTTCTCTGCTTTGCAACATTCAATCGCCAGTCGCGAGAAATTTTACCGCCACATGCCTGCATTTGAAGTTCGCCGCCGCGTTCCGGTCGAAGTTTGGAATAGTTATTTCAAGTTTTGCGTGGAACGAAATCCCTGGGACAAAGTTTTGTCTCACTACCACATGCATGCTGCCCGCGAAGGCGGTTCGCTTTCGCTCGATGAATATCTCGCTCGAGGCAGATTCCCGATTAATTATTTCCGATACACAAACCGCTCGGGAAGAAAAATCATCGTGGATCGCATTCTGCGCTACGAGAACCTCATTACCGAGCTTGGCGACGTATTCTCACAATTGAAAATTCCGTTTGAAGGTACGTTAGGCGTCCAAGCCAAATCGGAATACCGCAACGATCGCCGACCCTATCAGCAGGTATTCAATGACGACCAACGGCGAATCGTAGCAGAAGCGTTCGCCAAAGAAATCGAACTGCACGGCTATCGTTTTTGAAAATACGTGGCACAGACAATCTCGCCTGTGGTTTTGAGACGTGGAGGTGCGGTTTGGCTGCATCACTAATTCTCGTTCAGCGCGAGTGACGCGGCGAACATTCCGCAGCGCCTGCGGCAGAAGGAGGTGAACGCGTTCCGGTGTTACCTCGGAAGCCCAAGGCGCTCCACCAGATCCTGAAATCTCGGATCTGACCTGATTGATTTGAACTGTGGAGATACGTTCAGATTAACAAGATGGAACGAGTGCTCCGCGTATGCCTTTCCCAGCAATTGAAACGCCTCTTCATGGTTACCAAGCGCAACGCAGATCGTCGCTATTTCGTAGGCGGACGCGTACTGTCGCTTGGCAAGCTCATTCAACTCATTGAGCATTTCATTCGCCTCATGGTTGTTCTGCGACTCCGCATATGCACGACCAAGCGCAGCTTTCATTAGCGGACTGCTTCCGGACAGAGAGATCGCCTTTTTAAACTCCTCGGTGGCTGCATCAAGAAGGTGCTTTTGCTCATAAGCCAGACCAAGATGCCAGTGCGCGACGGCGAAGTTCGGATCCATCTGTATGGTCCTGCGGCATTGATCTATGGCTTCATCGTACCGGCCGGCGTAATAGAGTGTCGCTCCCATAAACGTGTTCATCACGAGCGATGCCGGCTCGAGCTCCAGCGCTTTTTTCATTTCCTGGACAGCTTCTTCCAACCGACCCATCGCCGTTAGATAGTGGATCGCGTACCACTGATGGGCCCTCGCATAATCTGGCTTGAGTTCTATGCTGCGCTTGAACTCTTTCTCCGCCGCCGACCAGTTCCAATCGTAATTGATCAGAATATGCGCCAGCGTCGTGTGCGCTTCGGCCAGTGTGTCATCCAGTGTCAGCGCCTGCACTGCCGATTCTTTTGCCTTTGGCATTGCCTCGTGCGGTGCGGCAAAATTATAAAACGCCAATCCAGTGTAGGAATCCGCCAAGCCGACGTAGCCAAGAGCAAAATTAGGATCGCGTTCGATGCTCTGCTGAAAGTGCTC
>WNFW01001846.1_pt1 | contig 27329 bp, 14 predicted proteins | sample 5400131 | NCBI WGS metagenome assembly WNFW01 (sample SAMN13153362, study PRJNA577476) | soil metagenome | isolation source: 20 cm soil or saprolite under grassland replicate 1 | place: USA:California | collected 2016-06-15 | reverse complement strand
GTTTAAGCCTGTTCAGGAGGTTGTGGCCGCAAAACCGGCGCCGCAATCTTGCCGGGAACAGTTCAAGCAGCCTTCCAATGACGCCTACACGAACGCTCTGCTGGCTGTGAAGCTTTGCCTTGATAGCTATTCCTTGATGCAGACGCAACCCGGGGTCATTCCTGACCCGCGTCAAGCCAAGCTCAGCGAATGCAGCGGCCTTTCGTTGCAAGCAGGGAATGCCGCAAGGCAGATCGTGAAGACGAACGACCCCACATGGAAAGTCGATACAACAGTGATCAGTCTGCTGCTTGCTCCTACTGCGGCCCCGACGAAAGGCGGCGGCCTGAGTCCTCTCGTTGGCGTGCCGCAGTTTTGCGGCGCCTTGCGCATACTTGGCAACAAATTCCCCTTTGATCTGAATTCGCATCAGGAGGCTTCGATAACTGAATTAGACAGTTTCTTCCAACCGGGCACCGGCACGCTTTCGAAGTTCCTCACCGCTAACAGCGGAGCATTCGAGTTGCAGGGCTCGCAATACATAGCGAAGACCGGCAGGACAGCTTTCGCCAGCCTAGTTAACCAGTCAGCGAGCATCCAGCGTGCACTCTATCCCGGCGATTCCAACCAACTTCAATTCCAATTTACTCTTGAAGCGCGTGCGCCAGAGGGAGAGTCGAGCGAAGGTGTCACCATCGATGGCCAAGACTTGAAGGCGACGGCGACGGCGACGAGTGCGAAGATCTTTACCTGGCCAGGATCCCCCCCAGGAGCATCCTTGACGCTGAGTGGCAAGAGTTACGGACGTTACCTGGGATCCTGGAGCGTATTTCGATTGTTTCAGGACTACACCTGGACGCACAACCAAAGAGGTTTTCACTTGGAGTGGATTGTTCGTGGACAAGGCGGACAGACCGTGCAGTTCAATGGTAAGAACGAGGTGGTGGAATTCGATTTGGAATCGGTCAGCGCACCTTTATTCCAGAAAGGGTATCTCGCTGCATTGAAGTGCCCGTCAGGCGCTAAGTAATAGTACTTGGCTCCTCCGGTATGAGCCCATGTTGCAACTGCTTGCCGGCCCCCACTTGATCATATCCCGTAACCACAGGTTCACACTTCGGAAGTTCCCTGTCCTCTTGCGCCACACCACTCACGCACTCAGTTATCCTCGTTCGTCTTCGCCTTCCAAGACTCATTCGATAAGCCGTTGACATATCAGCCTTTATTTGCGAGTATCGCCCCAGTTTTCGAACATACGTCCCCTCCGAGGCTCGAAGGAGAAGTGCCTCTAAAATTGCTCCGCTATTTGTGAGGGATAAGTCTGTTTCGGGAGGGGTGTCTCCCTGCGGCGATGAGGAAGCTCGGCAAATTCGAGATCATTGCGAAGGTCGGCCAGGGGGCCATGGGCGTCGTCTATAAGGCCCGCGACCCCTTTATTGATCGCATCGTCGCCTTGAAAACGCTCACTACTGGCCTTGCTGACGACGCCAATCTCTTGAAGCGATTCTACTCGGAAGCGCGCTCCGCCGGTGGCCTTCAGCATCCCAACATCGTCACCATCTATGAGCTCGGACACGAAGGCGACACCCCTTTCATCGCCATGCAGTTCCTGACTGGCGAAAGCCTCGACAAAATCCTCGATCGCCGACCTAACCTCCCACTCTCTCAAAAGATCGGCTTCATAGTCTACGTTTGCCGCGCTCTCGACTATGCCCACAAGCAAAATCCACCCGTGGTCCACCGGGACATCAAGCCCGGCAACGTGATGGTCACTACGGAAGGCGCGGTGATGGTGGTGGACTTTGGCATCGCCCGGCTGGGCGAAGGCACGCGCTCCCAATCTGCGGGCATGCTGATTGGCACGCTCGGCTACATGTCCCCACAACTGTTCCGCAATGGCGCCGCCGATGCGCGGTCCGATATCTGGGCCACCGGAGTGATGTTCTATGAATTGCTGGCCAACCGCAGGCCTTTCGAAGGAGACAACGCCGCCGCCCTGATGTCCAACATCATTCTGGAGAAGCCGCGCTCCTTGGCTGAAGCTGCTCGTGGCACTCCCTCGGAAGTGCAAGCCGTCGTGGAACGTATGTTGGCCAAGGAAGCCGAAGCGCGTTATCAGAACATGGATGAAGTTCTCTTGGAGCTGGAACCGATTTGGCGGAGGCTGCAGCAAGCAGAGGTTTCCGATCTGTTGGCGAACAGTCAGCAACTCTTCGAAGCAGGCGACCTGGAGAACGCGAAAGCAAAGGTCAGCCAAATCATCCAGATTGACACCTCCAACACTCAGGCGAAGAGCCTGCTGGAAAAGATCAATGCGGAAGTGCGGCGCAAGCAAGTCGTTCCCCAGCTGAAGGCGCGGGTGGAGAACGCGGGCCGGCTTCTAGCGAATGGACAGGTCGAAGATGCCAAGGCGGAAGTCGAAGCCGCACTGAAGCTCGATTCCACTTACCAGCCAGCACGGGAACTCCTAGGTAAGGCGCAAGCCGCTCTCGAACGCGCTCGAAATATTGCGCAGGCATTGCGCACTTCCAAGCAGCGCATGGCGGAAGGGGCACTCACCGATGCGGAGTTGCAACTCGACAAAGTGCTCGAAATGGACCCCGGGAACCCCGCTGCTCGCGAACAGCTCAAGCAGATCCGCGACGCCCGGACCTTTTGGACGAATCTCCAGTATGAAGAGTGCATCAAGCTTCTTCTTACGACTCAGAAGCAGTTCCCGGGCGATTCGGAAATTACCAAACTCCTGGAGAGCGCGCGCCAAGATCAGGCTGAACAGCAGCGGCAATCTCTTCTGACCGAGGCGCGAAACCTCCTCAGCGCTCAGCGATTTGACGACTCCCTGCGGGCATTGGATCTTTTCCTCGAACGATATCCCTCCGATTCAACCGCCAAGAATCTTCGGACGCATGCACTGCAAGGCAGAGAGCAGGAGAGGCGGAATCAGCTGCTTGCAAAAGGCAAGGCAACGCTGCGCGCGTGGGTCAAGGAGGGGAAGTATCCGGAAGCGATCACTCGTGCCGGGCAGTTGTCGAAGGAATTTCCCGATGACTTCGAGCTTGCCGAGCTGCTTGACTTTGCCCGTACCGAACAATCGCAGCTCGAGCAAAAACGCCGCCTCGAGCAGTCCTCTACACAGGTTCAACAGGCGCTGAAGGACGCCCGTTTCTCCGAGGCTATCCAATCGGCGGAAAAGGCTCTGGTGGAGTTTCCGAAGAATCTCGATTTGCTCATTCTCCTCGATCGAGCCAAGAAAGAACAAAGCGAAAAGGAAAAGCACGAACTGCTGAAACAGCGTCTTCGCGAGATCGAGAGAATGGTGGATCGCCAGGAGTTGACCGACGCCATCGATCTTGCGCGTCAGACTCTGGCCACGGTCGGTCAGGATCCCCGAATCGCCAACACCCTCCTCAAAGTGGAGCGGGAGTTCGAATTCCGCGAAGAAAAGAAACGCCAACAAACCGAAGCTATCCTGAAGGCACGCACTTTGTTCGATGCGGGCAAACTCACCGACGCCACGTCCATTTTGCGGGATGTCATCGACACGCAACTCCTCCCAGCAAACGACCCAAGGCTGAATCAACTGCTGGACGAAATTGCCTCCAGAAAAGAAGCTCCTCCGCCCTCAGCTGCCGCGACCGCCGCCTCTGGGGCCGCGCCGTCGGCGACGCCCCTCGGTTCAAAGCCTAGTGCTGATCCAGGCAAGGATTACGTATACCAGCGCGGCACTCCTCTCCTTGAGGAATTGATTGTTCCCGAGCGCGAAGCTGTTGCTTCTGCGTTTTCTCCAACCATCATCACCGGGCCGTCCAGTCAACCTGTTCCGCCTCCCGCACCGCCAGTGATTTCCCCGGCGCCCGCGAAAAAAGAGAAGAAAAAGGAGCACCCGAAATCGTTCCCCTCGTCCGTGGACTCCCCTGCTACGCAGGTGTTTTCGCCAACGGCTAGCCCGGAAGAGGCGTCATCGCAGCTTTTTGCTCCAGAGATTGAAGTCGAGCAACGTGCGGTCGTCAAACGCCCGTCGATGCGGCCGGCTCCGCAGATAACGGTTGAGCCAGCCCTGCGAATCACTCCGCAACCGTTCTGGAAAAATCCGCTGGTCATTGGTGCGCTAGGAGCGGTGCTCCTCGCAGGTGTCGGCGGCCTCCTCTACTCCAAATTTCGCACTCTGAACGGCGAGCCGGATCTTATCCCCCAAAAGGAGCAAGCTGTCTGGAATCAAGCTGAGCAACTCATGGCCTCCAGCCCGCGCCGCTTCGCTGAAGCTCGTTCCAAATACATGAGCCTCGTCGACGACAAGTCTTTCGGAACGAAAGCTCAGGCGCGAGTTCAGGAAATTGAAGCACTGCAAAAGCAGGAAAGGGATTGGATGGAGCAGGGTAAACAGACCCAGGACCGGGGTCCCAAGGAATACGACGATGCGCGGCGGGACTATGAGCAGGCAAAGCAAATAAACGGCGATCTCGAGAAAGATGCGGAGAGTGCAATCGAAGTAGTGAATAGCCTTAAGGTGGGAAAGAATCCAGTCGATATTGCGGCAGAGAATTTCAATCGCGCTGAAGAGTTTGTTGCGCAGAAGCAGTGGGCTTCCGCTAAAACTTCGTTCCAACTGGTCGCTGCAGTGAAAGAAGCCGATCCTGACTTGCGCAAACGGGCGGCCGACGGCGTGAAGAGGTCCACCGACCATTTGAACGAGGAAACTCTCTGGGAGCGCGCTCATGAAGCCAAACGCAATAGTCAAAATGCGGATGCGAAATATTTCGCTCAGCAAGTCGCGCGCCTGAATCTCGACCATCGCAGTGAGGCAGAGAGCCTCATAAAACAAATCGAGGCTGAATTGACGGCCACGGCCGGAACGTTGGCGGAAGAGAAAAGATTTCTCGGCCTAAAACAACAACTCGTAAAATCGACCAATAACGCAAACGACCTTAATGCGCTCATCCCTGAATTTAAGTCCATCGCAGCGAGCGACGGAAAACGTGCTAAGGAAGCTAGGGATATCGCGAACGACGAAATTCCGGCTGCCCTCAAAGAAATCGACAGCAAGAATCGCATCGCAAAAGAAGAGGACGCGTGGAATCAAACTGTTGCAGAATACAGAACGGCCCTCGATGTCAAAAATAGAAGCGCTCTAGTTTCACTGAAGGACCAGTTGCAACCATTCCTGAGCGGCCAGCACACTGCCGAAGCGCAGCAATACGTCGCTCGCATCAACGAAATGCTCAGCCCCGCGCCTCCGCCACCCGCAGCAGGTTCAGGAGTCCAATCTCTAACGACGGAGCAAGAAAAGATCGAGCGGCTCTTGGATGCTTACGTGCAAGCATTCGAGAGCAAGGATCAAGTCCAGCTGCGCCACATCTGGCCGACGCTAACAGACAAACAGTTTAGAGAGAATCAGGAAGCAATCAAGCAAGCCGAATCAATCCAGATTACGCTTAAACGGAATTCACCTATCATCAGTGGAGATGCAGCCATCGTCGCTTGCCTTCAGACTGTGGAAATCAAATCCCAGGGGCAGGTGCAACGACTCACCCAGATGGTCACATTCTACATGAGAAAGTTGGGAGGAGCAGGGGGCGATTGGATTATCGATCGCGTCAGCTATAAGAAAACGGCGCAGTAGCAATCAATCATAACGGCGCAAGCTTCGGGGTGGTAATCGATGTGGAATGCCTTTGTGCCGTGAGCGAAGCGCGTGCGATACGACTATCCGGCGCCGATCAGTGGTGATAGGACTTCCCGACTGGATTGCTTGTAATGAGCAGTTTGCCAAATCTTTGAGCTGAAGGGTGGTATCCGACGGCGCGACTATCGCCAGTCTTCGCCAGTCGTCTCATAGTACAAAATTTGTACAAAATTCAGTTGACAACGGATATATCATCGGACAGTATTGCGTGCACGATTGAGCGTCTGGACGGATAGTTGTGCAACGGCTATCACTTCTATAAAACGAAGAGTTTGTCGGTCCCGCTAGTGGACTTGACAGAATCCAGCCCGCGACAATGAAGGTCGGCGCGTCGTAAGAACGGCGCCCCCCCCCCCACAAAGGAATTTCCAATGCGGATCTTGACTTATGTTGAACCCTCTCTGCAGAGTCACAAACTCCTTTCACGATTGCACGGACCCCTCATTAGAGGCCTTGGAAGGGCTCTTCCGCTTGTGCTACTGGTCGCTGCTAGGTGCGGGTCCGCGAGGGCGCAGTACGTTGGCTATGCTGCGAACTCAGCGGACGGAACTGTCTCGGTATTTGCAGTGGTAACATCCGGTCCTACCTTCGGGAACGAAGTTGCTCCAGGGAACCAGGACCACCTCATAGCCACTGTCCCGGTAGGGAAAACTCCGCTGAGGATCGCGGTTACGCCCAGCCCAAACTTTAACAGGGCATACGTCACAAACCAGGGGGACAACTCCCTGTGGATCGTTGACGTAACCAACATCTCTCAAGGAAACGTAACGGCCCAAGTCGTTCCTAATGCCAACAATCAGCTTCAGCTTTCCCAGCCGGGCGGGATTGCGATCGTCAATGTGACCCAAGGGACAAATACGGGTCGCGTTTTCGCTTTCGTAGCGAACCAGGGAAGCAATTCCGTCTCGGTAGTCGACACGCAGACGAACACTCTGTTCGGCAGCGTAAGTTTGGGTGCGGCCGGAACGAGTACGACCTTACCTGATGTGGCAGCGACACCAGACGGAACAAGAGTTTTCCTAACGAATAACTCTTCGGGAAATTGTGGAGCACAGCCCATTGGATTGCCCCCCGCCATTTGTCCCGGGGTGTGGATGATCGACACCACGGTAAGTCCAATGTCCGCGACCCTTATTCCGGTGTCTGGACTCAACGGCGATGTAACGGTCAACCTTGTCCAACCGCAAGGAATTTCCGCAACGCAGTACACAGATAGCCAGAGTCAAACACATAATGTTGTGCTCGTGGCTGACTCCGGAGCACACTCAGACGGAAACGGCTACATCTTCGTTATCGACAACTTAGGGGCGACCACAACTATAACTCCTATCGCTATGCCGAATGTGGTGGGAGGGGCGACGCCCTCTCCAACTGGTGTGGCGGTAGCAGTTGATATTGGCGGCTGTTCACCAGGCGATTGTGTTCCGGCTGCGGTTATCGATCAAAGTCACGCCACACTCTGGGAAATCCAAGACGTGGTTCAGGGCGGTCTGGCAATTAATGAATCTAATTTGAATGGCACTCCAACTAGCTTGGCAGTGGCTAATGTTACGTCTCGCGTTACCACATTCAACCCACACTTCGTCTACGTTGCAGAGTCCTCAGGTCCGACTCCGATCCAGCAAAATGCATTTAGCTCAGGAGAACAGTTTGGGGTCGGCAACGCGACCTCTGTAAATGTTGGAAATGGCCCGACTGGTCTTGCGTTTAGCCTTTTGGACCCAAACTCTCCCCCAGTGATATGGTTCATTCCGTCGGTTTCCGGAGGCTTTGGGCCGCCGCCTCCCGTAGTGACCGCCAACTCTGGCCTTTCTGTCACAGGAGAGAGCATGGTGGGTGCCGGGCAAGCAATCAACACAACGCTGAGCTTCGGCGGAAATAATTTATGCACGCTTTTTGGGACATCTACGACAGGCAGCACTTGCATCGATTCCAATTCAGGCACAAACGCAATAGGTGGCAATACAACATTTCCAGCTGGTGGCGTCTTCACGGTATCAATAACGAGCAGCTCGACGAACAGCAACGAGCAACCTACTCAGACTACAATCCAACAACAGGTCAGTGTAGGGGCAAACTGCACTTCGTTAGTTGTGACGCCCAACGACATAATCGTGGGGCAATCGGTCAATGCAACTCTCACATGCACGGGGCCTGCTGGCCACACTCTGAATGGAACGTTTGATTGGGGGGACGGATCATCTACCTCTCAGTTCACGGGGACCGGGCAAGACAGCGTGGCACTAGTTTTCAACATCGGTCCGCATCGGTACACAAGCTTGTCAGGCCCTCCGAATAACTTCTTTCTTGCCGGCGCAGGCATAACAGATCCAACTGTTCCGAACACCGTATTCGGGATTGCTGTCGGCGTTGTGGTTACGACACCAACCTGTACTTTAACTGTGGGGCCAAACCCGGCTCAGCCGCAGCAAACGGTCACTGCGACCCTGACCTGCGCAGCTGCCACAGGTGATTCGGTAACCGCAACAATCAACTGGGGAGACGGCACAACGTCACCGCTAAGCACCTCCCCGGCCAACAGCAGCAATGTGGCGACTCTGATTTTTACACACGTCTACTCAACCCCCAGCAACCCTACCTTCCCTGTTACTGCCGCAGCGACCGACACGACTGTGACTATTGCCGCAGCCGTAACAAATCCACCCATCAATGTTGCTGTAGGGCTGGCCTGCACACTGTCTGTTACCCCGACAACCGCAGGGACCGGAGCTACTGTCACCGCGAATCTGAATTGCGCAGCTCCGGCCGGGAATTCTTTGAGCGGAACCGTGGCTTGGGGGGACGGAACGACCTCGCCGCCAAGCGTCACGACTGCCAACGGCAGCGGAGTTGCGACTCTATCGTTCATGCATGTATATTCCACGCCTAGCAGTCCCACATACGCTGTGACTGCGGCGGTGACGGATACCACAATCGGACTGTTGACGATTGTTACCCCGTCCTTCGTTGCAATTACCGTGGCTACTCCGACACCACCCGTCATTACACCGCCCTCCCCGCCCCAGCCGATAGTGCAGGGCCAACCCGTAGTCGTACCAGTTACGTTCACCGGAGGCGCCGCTGACGCCGGCATAACGTTTACCACGATCTCGTGCCAGGTGTCGCCAGCAGGTCCCACCTGTTCAGTCTCTCCTTCGACACTTACTCTGGACGCAAACGGGAACGGAACAGTCCAAGTTACGGTTACGACCACGGGACCTTCGACAGCGCTTACAGTCCCTCAGAGTGGAGGTCCACCGGCATCGCATTTTGCATCTCTGATTGTGCTTCCGGGGCTGGTTCTTATGTTTCTTGGCGTGACTGTATTCACTGGTGGGTCTCGAAGGCGAGTGCCCGTAATCTTGTCATTCGTGTTCATCACATGTGTCGCAATGTCGGGGGCTGGCTGCGGGACGACTATCCAGCGGTCAAATATTTCTTGCGCGACCTGTACGACCGCCGGCAGTTACACGGTGACTGTGACGGCTTCATCCCAAAAGCCGGTGCTGCAAGCAAGTGGGGTGTTCACGATTGTCGTGAAACCCTAGCTGAGCCTCGAAACGAAGAGACAGCGGAACAGATTCCAGGGAGCGGGAGATGACGCTTATGCGAAAGCTGTGGCCACTCATAATCTTTCTCATCGGTGCAATGAATTGCCCCGCTGTGAGAGCGCAGAGTATTTGTTCTCAACCTGGGAAGGCGAACACGCTTTACTGCACGCCGATCTTGGCCGTGGACAATCTCCAAGTCGTCGGCGGGTCTGGGACAGTTGTTCCAGGTGTTCCACCAGGTTTCTTGGCCCTAAACGCAGCGGTGGGTACACAGGTCAGTCAGCTTCCCACGCACGCCTTCGCCGGCGTCAGGATTTGTCTTTGTCTTCGGCCGGTCAGGGCTCACAACCGAACGCGGGTTGGGGCCCATCTTCAGTGAACGGCCTGGCACGGTGGGCAGGCACAAGCTTTTCTTGGGATTTACGTATCAGCATTTTGAAATTGATCAGATCGACGATGTGTCTCTAAAAGGGATTCCGGTGCAGATCAGCGGATGCGATCCCAACACCACAGGTTGCGGTAATTTCATTCAGACGAACAGCCGGCTGGACCTCAAAATTCACCAGTTCACAGCATATGCATCGTTCGGCCTCATAAATCGATGGGACGTATCTGTGGCGGTTCCAATTTTAGACGTCCGAATGGGAATGCGGTCGCGGTGTTCTGTCTGTTTCCAGCAACAGCCGCCATCAGGCTCGGGGATTGTTCTGTCGTTCACTCCGAATATGGCCACGGGGACTGCGAGTGGCGTAGGTGATGTCACATTTCGGTTAAAAGGGAATGTAATCAAGGGTGAAAGGTCAGGACTCGCCCTGGGAGTGGATGCCCGTGCGCCGACTGGCGATGAACTCAATTTCCTCGGTTCTGGTGCCGTGGGAGTACGTCCGTTCGTAGCGTTTGCATGTCGAACTGGAGTCATTTCCCCACATGCAAATATCGGCTACCAGTACAACCTGAATTCGATTTTAGCCAGCGCAAACGGAACGACATCGAGGCGGCTTCCAAGTTCGCTTGACTACTCGGCGGGCGTCGACCTCGGTCTTCTAAAGAAATTGAGCATAACCGGAGACTACTTGGGCCACACTTATTTCAGTGCGAACAGGGTCTATCTAGGATCGCGCGCAGGGCTTGGCCAAGGCCTACCCGATACAGCCTGTACTCCCACAGGAGTTATTCCATGCCAGCCGGTAAACTTTAACACCAGCAGTTTCGCGCTCGGCGGCAAGATTAATCCTGGCGGCCGATTGCTTATCACTGCAAACGTCTTATTTAAGCTGGATAACAATGGACTGCATTACAAGCCGGCACCCCTGGTTGGAGTTTCCTACACATTCTAGCTTGGCGACAGCAGGATACAACCTGCCACAGCCATGCTTTCACAATTTTGCGGAACAGAACAACCACAAGCGATCTGGTCGCGGACGGACTTCTTTTCTTCCGTCTCCTGTTCCGCTCGCATACGTCTACTCAGGTCGAGGGGCCGGCATTGCTATGCGATCACTAGAGACTTGAACAATGATAAAATCGCCGCAAACACTCTCTTGGAGGTGCGTCGTGGCCACAATTCGAGGGGCATTCTACGAATTCCATGCGGAAAGAGTGATCTCACGTCCTGGTCAGCCTCTCGATACCAGAGCGGGCATCGAAATCGGTCCGCAAATCGGCAGTGAGGCCGCTTTACAGCACGCCAGGGCCGGAAAGGATGTTTACACTTTTGCTGGCGAGGATGCATATCGACTGGCACTTCAGGTGAGTCCTGGCAAGCCTGTGCAAGAAGTTCCTCACCATCCTCCCCAATCCTCCCCAACAGGGCGGATGGATGTTTATTTCCGACACTACCATCCGGGAGGAGACCACGACAAGTTCGGCCACATTTTCTTTGGCCAGCGGGGAGAAAGGTACGTCCCAAAGGAGTTCCATGTTGTAATCAAACGCAAGCACTCGTTCGCGGAGGGGATCGTCGGCGAGCTATATGCCAACGGGGTGTTCGTATGTTATACGCTGGAGTTGGCCTGGCTCTGGAACCAGAAAAACAAGAGCTGTGTCCCGCGGGGAAAATACTCTGGCTTCGTACGGCACGACCACAAGGATAAATGGAGAATAGAATTGATAGGTGTCCCTGGTAATCGCCAAAATGTTCAGATCCATATCGGAAACTATCCCAGGGACATCCAAGGCTGTGTGCTAGTAGGGACCTCGTACACCCCCGACGCTGTGTGGAACTCAACAGCAGCATACGAGAAACTCAAGGACACCTACGAACACGCACACGGTCAAATATCAGTAGAATTTGAAGGGATTCTGGCAACACCGTGGGGAGACTATCCCGGTGCGCGCTCGAACCTGGCGTAAAATTTCAGCCCTTGCCTGCCAGAAACTCCGTCCGCACCGCATTGAAATCATTGATGTTGGTTCGCTCCTGCTGCTAAACTGCCCGGTCGATGTTTATCCTATTCATTTTCCTTCCTGGGCACCTGTACACTCTCCGCTCCTGTTTCCAAACTCGGTGGGCCTTGCAGTTGGAGATTCTTGCCCTTCGCCACCAGATGAACGGGATGAACGTGGTTCGAAGGTCGTAGCGCGGGCGTGTCCGACTCACGGAGGTGGACCGCCTTTTGTGGGCATGGCTGCTGCAGCTGTGGTCTGGCTCTGGCTGGCGTTCTGTGCTCATCATCGTTAAACCGGAAACGGTCATTGCCCAGCAGCGCCAGGGATTCCGCCGATATTGGGCCTGGAAGAGCAGACAGGGTTGGCCCGGAAGGCCTGAAGTGTCTCGTGAAGTTCGAGACCTAATCCGGAAGATTCGCGTGGCGAATCCGCTCTGGGAGCACCGTATCCATGGCGAGTTCCTAAAGCTCGGAATCGAACTATCTCAAACAACCGTTGCCAAGTACATAGTCCGTCGTCAGCATAATCGTTGTGGAACCGGGCCGCAAAGAGGCAGCAATTTTCGAATTGGCTTGCCGGTCACGCTTCTGACGTTGTTGTTTGTCTGGCTGTGGCTTTCCTTGATTCGGTGAAGTGGCCAGGAGCTTGCCTGGCAACCGCCACGGTTATGTGACGTGACGCGCTGGCCGGAATTTCCATTACGAATCGCCTGCATCACTTCGTCGGGCTCTGCCTCGGAATGCTGGTTCGCCTATCGCCCTTGTTTGGGTTACCATGAAACTCGCATGAGCGCGCTGATTTTTATGGGCGGTTTATGCGCGGTTCAGCCGGGAACAACTGCTATTGCAGGCAATCCAAGCGAACAGTGCGCTGTATGCAAACCTTGCAAAGCCCTTATTTGTAAGGATTTAATGTAAGTCAAAGAGTGAAGCTCAGTGCTCTCAGAGTTTTGGCTAACCGCAGGCTTTTTATCCGGCGCAAGCCTCGATGATGCTCCCCGATGCTTACCAGATCTGGACTTTCTTCCCGCATGCGTTACAATATGTAGGCCATTCGTATCCCGGACACGCGCTTCGCCTGGGCTCCCAGCACCTCGTGAGCGTCCCCCCAGGTGTCCCGCACTCGATTTGAGTGTGAATTGTGCTAAAGAAACTTGGCAAATATGAGCTGATTCAGGAAGTCGGCCGCGGCGCCATGGGCGAAGTCTACAAGGCCTATGATCCATCGATCGGTCGGCCAGTGGCTTTGAAGACGATCACCAGCTCCTTAAATGGCGATGAGGAACTTCTTGAGCGTTTCTACCGCGAAGCGCGCTCCGCCGGCGCCCTCGAACATCCCAATATTGTTACCATCTACGAGTTAGGTAAAGAAGGTGACATTCCCTTCATCGCTATGGAGTTCCTCGAGGGTGAGAGCCTCGAAAAAATCATTGACCGCAGCGTTCCTCTGACCCTTCTGGAAAAAATTGGATACCTCGTGCCGGTTTGCCGCGCTCTTGACTATGCCCATCGAAGAGGTGTCGTGCACCGCGACATCAAGCCAGGCAACATCATGCTCACCAAAGACGGCAAGATCAAGGTCGTTGATTTTGGAATCGCGCGCCTTGTCAATGCCTCTCATACGCAAACCAACATGTTTATGGGCACGCTGAGCTACATGTCCCCTCAACAAATCTACGGTGAGCACGCCGATGAACGCAGTGACATCTGGGCTCTGGGCGTTACCTTGTACGAACTCTTGTGCTACCGGCGCCCTTTCGATGGCGACAACCACGCCACCCTGATGCTCAACATCGCTGAAGAAAAAAAGAAGCCGCCTTCCTTGTACGAACGTTTGCCGGAGTGCCCGCCGGCGCTGGAGGCGCTTGTCGGCAAGATGCTGGAGAAGGACATCCGCCGGCGCTTTCAGACCATGGAAGAGCTGCTGTACGACATGGAGTCCCTCTGGGAGAACCTCCAGCAGGAAAGCGCGTCCGGACTGGTTGCCGAGAGTGAAAAGCTGGTTCGCGCGCAGGAATTCTCTCGCGCGCGAGATCTGCTCCGGAAAGCGCTGCAATTTGACAGCCGCCACGGTCGCGCCAAGACGCTTCTGGAACAGGTCAGCGGCGAACTCCGGCTCATCCAGATCAGGTCTCAAGTCATGAGCATTCTGGAGAGAGCGCAGAAGCTCCAGCAGGAGGGGCGGTATCAGGAGGCCGAATCGGAAGCGGAGAGCGCTCTTAAGCTGGACCCCATTTCTGCCCGGGCTCGCGATTTGTTGGCGGAAACGCAGCGCCTGTCCGAACACAAGCGCTTGGTTCAAGAGGGCCTGCAGGCCACCAGGCAGCGAATGGCGGAAGGCGCGCTGACGATGGCCGCGCAGGAGATACGGAAAGTCTTGGACCTGGACGCTGACAATTCCCAGGCCCGCAATCTGCAGAAACAGATTCAGGATCATCTTCTTCGGCGCGAGGAACAAAAGCGGATCGCCGAAATTCTACAGCATGCGCGTAAGTGCTGGGCCGACCAGCGATTCGAGGATTGCATTGCACTGCTCACGGATGCTCAGAAAGAATTCCCAGCCGACCCGGAAATCTCCAAGCTGCTGGAAACAGCGAAACTGGATCGTCTCGAGCATGAAAAGCAGAAAGGACTCGCGGAGGCAAGGAGTCTCCTGGCTGCCCGGCGCGTAGACGATGCCCTCGCTAGAATCCAGGCTCTTGCAAAACAGCACCCCACCGATCCAGCCGTTCAAAAACTGCACGACCTCGTACTCCATGAGAGACAGGAGCAGCACCAGCGCCGGAAGTTAGAGAGCGAGACGGCCGCTCTCCACTCTCTCGTAGATTCAGGTAAATTTTCTGAAGCCGTTTCTCGGGGCCAGAACCTCTTGAAGGAATTTCCGCAAGACTCCGAGCTCGCCAACTTGGTAAGTTTTGCTCGCGGTGAGTTCGTCCGGCTCGAACAAAAACGGAGGATTGACGCCGCTCTACAAACAATCGCGAAAAAGATGGAGGCGGAACAACCTAAGGGTGCGGTGAGTGCGGCTGAGAAGGCCTTGACCCGCTTCCCGGGTGATCCTGCTCTCGGCGCGGCTCTCGAGCAGGCGCGTGCCAAACTGAAGGAAAAGGAAGATCGTGAGTTGCTCCAGCAACGCATCGGGGAAATCCGCGCGCAAATCAACAAAGGCCAGCACACCGATGCAGTGGATTTGGCGCGGCAGACTATGGCCACGCTCGGCCCGGACCCGCAAACGACACAGTTGCTGCGTGTGGCTGAGATGGAGCTCGCGCAAAAGAGGGAGAAACAGGAAGAGCAGGAAAAACAACTTGCCGCGGCGCAGACCGTGATTCTGGAAGGCCGTTTTGCCGATGCGACGCAGATTCTCCTGGGCGCTTTCGAAACGCAAACTTTGTCGAGAAGGGATCCGCGCGTTCAGGAACTCCTGAAGAAAATCAAGGAAGCAAAGACGGCCGCGGCCGAAAGTGCAGACGTTGCGCCGCCCGCCTCCGAGGCAGTGGGGGAGCCGGCCACAACCAGTGGCAATTCCAGTGAATATGCCTCGCCGCAGGGCACGGCGATGCATGAGACTTCGCCCGTCTCAACCAACAACTCGGCGGGCGATCCGGTGAAGCAGGAATTCTCCGCCACAGTTGTCTCCAGCGTGGGTACCCAGCCCGATCCACAGACAACTGTCATTTTTCGTGCGGGCGAGTCCGTGCATTGGGAACAAGCTCATCTGGGATCAGATGAGGCCGCTTCCGAGCCGCCACCGGCCGAGTCACCGGTTGTCACCGCTTCCGCACGACTGAGCCGATTTTTGCGTGACTACCCGTTTCCGATCGGTGCAGCTGCCGTAGTTCTTGTAGTGGCAATCGCTCTTGTGTCTTTCCGTGTTTCAAACGCATCGGCTAGGCGAGACGTGGCTCTTCGCAACAAAGCTCAGCAACTGGAGGAGCAGAACAATTGGCCCGCGGCCTTGGCGGTCTACGAAAGCTTGGCCGGCAACCAACGCGCGCTCGCGAACGTAGGCCGTGAGAATGCCGAGAGACTGAGAAAACTACTTGAGCGGGAAACATCACTTTTCGCAGAGGCTCATGATTCCGAAGTCGCCGGCAAACTCCCCGATGCGAAAAATCTCTATCAAGAGGCCGCTGACCTTCATGGGGACGGAGAACAACAAGCCCTAGGCGCGATCGAAACTCTCAATTCGACGTTGATTCCCGCTGAGCATCCACAACCTGGTAAAAAACAACCTTCACATGTCGCTGCCGACTCCGCGAGCAAGTCGCCCTCAGTTCGAGAGGAGACACCCAAGCTGCCGAGCGAGTCGTGTCAATTGATTCCTAGCGACGTTGCGAGACATCTCGAGCGGGCAGATCGGGCTCGGGGGCGGGGAGAATATGTCGATGCGGAGCGCCAGTATAAAGACGTTCTCGCCTGCGAGGCGAACAACGAGCGCGCGAGTACCGGATTGGCTAAGACCAAGCAAGCCGAAGAGGCGGAACGAAAGCTTTCACCATCCAACTGAAGGGTTATATGTGCTTCGTTTCAGGCTGCGCAATCGGTCGGCCAGCCAAGGGGCTGAGACTCGTCGGCGCAAACGACGACTCGCGATACTTGACCACGGGAGCGCCGACATTCGATCCAACGGTCGGGGAGATCCTGCGATGGAGCGCTGAAATCGACCACCGATCGCTATGTCACGCAGACGGAGGTAGTCATGTCAGGGGAATACCAGATTGCCGAAACCGTCTGGAAGTTAAACCAGATGGATAGGCAGATTCAGGGACTACTGAGTCATGTTCGATTTCTACGCGGAGTACAGGAAAACATAGAAGCGAGGACTCTACTTGAAACGGCTAATCAGCTCTGCGCTGGAGGAATGGAGCTTGAGGAAGACCTTCGGCATCGTACGGGGGAAGTAGAATCCGCGGCGCGACGATTTCCCCCGCTCCTACGACGCACGTAATTTGGCTCAACAGGCGGGCACTGAACTCGAGATTTGCGTCAGCGGGGGTTACCGGACGAATTGAGAGCCCTCTTCAAGCGACTACCGCACGAAATTGACGACCTGCAAAGCCATTTGCGGCTGCTTGTCGGCGATGCAGGCCGGAGGGTGAACGATCCCGGGCGATTCGGAGACTTGGCCGCGCCAATGCCAATCAACGACATCCTGGGGTCGGTCAGGAGCCGGAACTTAACGTGCGCCGAATATTGTATTGCTCCCGAACAAAGCGTTCCGCTTGCTCCCGTTCGGGATTCTGTTCCCCCGACGTGGAATTCAAATACAGGATGTAAGATTCCGCGGCGCCATCCAAATCGCCGTTTTCAGCGCGTTTCCGTGCCTGTTCGAAAATCGTATCCGGGAATTTTGCTACACTCTCCTTGACCGCTTTGAGCAAAAGGTCTCTCGCCGCGTTCTCCACTTCCGTCAGGAACTGAATTTCGTCTGGAATCGTGCCCTGCGCTTTGACTCCTTCCGTATCTTCTGGCTTGACATTTTCCAACACAACGAATTTCTGGTTCGCATCCTTGCTGATAGGAACCGGGTTTTCCACCTGATTCCCCGCCAAATCATTGATTCTGAATTGCAGTTGGACGATCGCCGCAAGATCGATGTCCTTCTCGGTATACGTATAGGGCTTGATGATATCGACGGAAAGCGTCTTGGGAATCGCGTCCAGTTTTGCGTGTGCTTCCTCCACTCTCCTTTGAGCGCCGGAGGCCTGGCTATTTGCATCCGCGATTTCTTTCTTTTTCCCGTGTGACGTTGCACCTTGCAGCGCTCCTTGAGCTCTCTGCAGATCCAAGGTCGCGGATTCGTACTCGCGATTCGCCTTGTTCCAATTGTCATTGGGCATTTGTTGTTCGCCCACGCGGTACTTCGAATCCTTGGGCTTGGAAGTAGGAACCATCGTGCGGCGATGCTGAAGGACGTCACCTACCAATTGGAAATTGGGTTCAAAAGCAGGGCTCTCGCCGGGCCGAATGACTCTCACCGGAAGCCCCGACGTTTCCAGTCCCGTCGCCATCGCGTCGGCCAGTTGGTCCGCAAATCCGGCGCTATCGCGCCTTGAGGTCTGGTCTCGGAACACGACGCGAATGGAAAGTTTGGAACGCATTTGGTAAGCGGAAGCGGCCCGGGTCCTCTCGTCGCGAACCGCACCCAGATTCGAAGCCTGGTAGGCCAGCGCCTTATCCAGATACGACCAGCCAAGACCAGCGCCTGAACCGAGGGGCTTCTCCATGTAGCGTTTAGCCTGCTGTAGATAGTACTCGCTCAATTTATCTGCGAGATCGTCCATGCGATCTTTCAGCTTTGGATCGCTGCTCAGCGCACTCGCCTGGCGGAGATACCCGTACCCTCGCTCAATCTCAAACTCATCCTTTAACCCGCGGATCGGCTCGTGTGCCTGTTGCAAGTCCTTTGCCGTATCGGAAGCTGCCTGAATGTACGCAGGTGCAAGCTTTTGCAGGTCTTCGGAAACCAACAAACGCTGTGCAGTCGGCAAATTGGAGAGTACCTCATACGCGTGAATATGTTGGCCCTGGGCCCGAAGAGCCAGGCTTTGCTGAAGGGCCAGATTGGCGGCGCGCTTGTCCCTCAACGATCCCAATTCTGTTTTGGCATTCTTGAGAGACGCGGCGACCTGTTCGGTCTGCCTTATCTCCGATGCTTTTTGAAATTCTTTAACTGCCCCTTCCCAATCCTTCGCACCCGCCAATTCTTCGCCACTTGCCCAATGGAAATCATAGGCCGCCCTTACGATCGCGCCAATGCGGGGTAGTTCTTCAGAAAACGAACTGAAGGGGGCAATTGTGTCAAATCCATCATCGACTCTTTTCGCGACCATCAAAGATTCAGCGGATTTCAATTTTGAATCCACGGCCTTGGTCTCGCTGTTAGTCTCCGTTCGAAACGCTACAGCAGGTGCAAAATGAGGGTCGATTTCAAATAGTGTGTCAGCCAACTTGCTTGCCGCAGTCAGGTGCGCATACCCGGCAGTCTGCGACTTCAAAGCTTGCTTGTAGTCTTGCAGTTCTTTTTGGCCTTCGCTGACGAGCTTTGTCAGGTCCGTCTCGATCTCGTCGTCCAGCTTTCGCGCAGTTACATGACTCGGGAGGACCGCAAGCGCTTGACTTACGCGCGATCTTGCTTTCTTTAAGTCGTCAAATGACTTCGAAGTGCCGGATAAAGATTTCGTATACGTCTCAAGGCTGCTTGCCCCGTCCCTGGTGAGGAGGGTTGTAAGAGACTGCTTACCTAGTAGAGCGTGGTGAGAGGTGGGATATCTTCCCAGGTAGTCTTGCCACCATGGAATTGTGGAGGCACGTTCGGCACGAAGGAATTCCGCGAGTTCGACATCTGGTGCTGTCACAAAGATGATCTTGACGCCCAGCTTTAGTGGTGGAGGTGCATGCTTGGCGTCAGGGCCGGAGGACAGCACTTTGCCCTCAAGAATTACCCTGCTCGCCAGTTCGGCGGGCGACACAGGCGAATTCTTCTCAAACTTCAAATTGCTGGGAACCACGCAGGCAGAGGACGCCTCTTTTGTCAGAATCAGGACTCCATCATTTCCGTATTCAATGGACGTTCCCGGCGCCAAAAACACCTTGACAAGCTTTCCATAAGTTGACTTGTCGATTTTTGGAGCGGAACTGCATCGCCGCAACTCGATTTTTCCGTTGATCAGCACATCAGTGATGTGAACGTAAGCCGGACCGTTTGGGCCGTTGTATAGCTCGATAGCCGTCAACGACACATCTTTTGATTGCAGCGGGATTCCGGAGAATACTGCCAACAATGCAGCAAGCGCTCCCTTGTAGCCATACATTTTCGAACGCCGCGATAACCACCCAAAGAGACTGAATGCCATATGGTCCTCAGGGAATGACAGCACTCTATTAGGATTGCCAGGCGCGCTCGTAGGACAGTTCCGAATCACCCAGTACGAATGCTGCTATGATATAGTGCCACTTTCAGAAGTCAAGCTGATTGCCCTCGATGCCCTCGATGGAACAGCCCATCACATCTGCTGTCAATTGTCGGAACTATGCCCATTGTGGTTGAATGATTCGCGATAGCAAGCATCTTAATTACATCTTAACTAAAAAACTCTCCGCATCAACGCAAAATTTCAAACGTCATGCAGGACCCATACTCGCGTGAGCTTCAAGATTAAGTCGTATGAGACACAATCGCCGAGAATAACTCGGAAACAGTATCCGCCACACCTAGTGCTGCTAGAAGAGCTGCGTCGTCCGGGAAACGGGCCGTAAGAGTGTGCAGTTCCTTTCGCATTTCTTCTATCTTGACCGCGCCTACGTGCCGCCGCTCCGCGTTGTCCGCATCGAGTACCCGCCGAAACCGGTTGCGAGAATCCACCTGACGAGATGTTCGCGCACCTGGAGATCGTGCGGATATTCGTTGGGCAACTGACGCAGTTTCTCAAAGAAAGCATCGCGGCGGTCGAGTTGGTGCTCCTGTTCCGCGTCACCGAGTGCATTGAAAACGCTGCCCTTTTACTGCCCACTGTCACGGGCGTCCAGTTCTTTCTTCGACAACAGAAGCCCCCGGCTCTGCGCGGAGCATTTTCCGTTGTGAGATGTCCGATAGTTTGGAGGTGAAGCGGCACTCATTTCGCGATCGGGATGTTCTTAAATGATTTTTCATACGTTTCGTATGTTGGTAGCCCCCTACTCATGTAATCTCCAAGAAAAAGGATGTCGCCGTTTTTGGCGTCCACAAGCGCCACCTTGGACTGGAACGTAGACTTGCTCGAGAGGGCCATGCCGAGCAGTCCTCCTGTCATGAATGCCTTTCCTTTCGTCTCCTTGTGGCCGATTGCGCGAACGATGACCAGCACATCAGCTGTGCCCTTCGTGTTCAGAACCGCCACGGCGTCCCCAAGCGTGAAACGTCCCTTCCGCACGTCTTTGCGCTTTTTGTAAAGTTGCGCTGCGACCTCATCGAAGCGCTTCTGAACGTCGGCCAACGCGTACCTGAGTTCATCGTTACCTTTGATCGCTTCTTCAGCGAAAGGGTTATCAACCGCAAAACCACGATTGGAGAGTGCGGTCGACACAGAAGCGGCCATATATGCAGCCGCGTCGTTTGCTTCCTTTGCCATGCTCGCCGTGCCTTTGACTCCAGTCTTGGACTCTTCTACTCCTGCCGGAAGAAGAATCACGGATCGAATGCCGACCTCCTTTAGCCTGGGGTGCACGAAGTCTGATGCCAACGCTGACGCAAAGGGGAGCAACATCACTGCCACTACGGAACACCAAGTTCTGCGTATCATCGGACACTCTCCTTCTATTGGATTCTGAGAAACAAAACGTTACAGCCCCACTGACTGCTGCAGCGATGCAATGCGCAGCTTGACACGGTTCTGATCGAGTGTGTTCGGGCCAAGTTGAAGGTACTTCACGTAAGCTGCAAGCGCCTCTTTAATCCTTCCTTCCTTATCGTAAAGCTGTCCAAGCCCCAAGTATGTCTTTGCGTGCTCGGAGTCGACGGTGAGCGCTTTCTGATAGCTTTCCTCCGCCAAGCGACTGTTATCTTGCCAAACGGCCTGCCCGGAAGCTCTTGACAAGAGTTCGCGCTCTTCTTCGTCAGGCGTAAACTTCCTTTGCAAACTCCGAATATCCTTCTTACCACCGCCAGTTAGCTCCTGATCTGATGGATGGGGAGCCCACGGACCTAGTGCCCGATAAGCCTCGCCGACGCAGTAGAGGTTATCGGCCGAATCCGGGTGAAACTCGTTGAGTTTCGTGGCCCGGGCGAGCGCCGTTCTCGCGCGATGGAAAAGCACGGCCAGATGTACATCCTCGCGGACCGCTCCCTCCGTAACAGTTTGATACTTCATCTTGCGAACAGAGAGGACCTCGGGGCCAGCGGGACGCGGCGCTTTCTGCTCGATCAGTGCATTCATGTAAGCAATGCGGTCTTCCAATTTGGGATGGTCGTTGTAGTACAACTTGGTGACCTCGACTTCATCCTTTCTCTCCAGCAGCCGAAAAACACCTGGCATCTCTCTCGGTTCGTAATTGCCCTCGATCAGCTTATTAAAGGAATAGACATCCGCGTTTCTCTCCAGTTCTCGTCGATAGCCTTCAATTGAGGTGATCATCACACTTGGCACCACCAAGGAAGCCAGTTGGATGGCCGTTCCCCAGTTGGTTCCTCCCGGAGCCATTCTTCCTGCGAACTGAGCGACACTGATAACCGTAGACTTTTTTCGGTAGTCCCTATTGGCAAGATATCCATGCCGGTCTGTGACGTGCGTAATCTCGTGAGCCAGTACGCCGGCCAATTGGTCTTCATTCTCGAGCAATGAAAGAAGACCCGTTTGCACGTAGATTGAGCCGTTGGCAAGAGCAAAGGCGTTCGGTGACGGATCACGCAAGATGCGAAAACTCCAGTGGACGCGCTCTAGGGCCGTGCCAGCCGGGAGCATCGATAGTCCCACCTGAGTTACGTAGGAGTTGAGGGCTTGATCGTGATCGACCAATCCCTCTCTTTCGAACTTCTGGTCGAGTAAATCCAATTGCTCGAGCAGTTCCAAGTCGGCCTTGGTAAAACTGAAGTCATTTGAGTTTTCGACGGCAAGCGTAGGGGCCACAGCCCAGAGAAAAATTCCAGCCATGACCAGTATCCCCCGGAACTGCATAAGTCACCTCCTAATATTCGGATTCCGCAAAGAGTTTGCCATGTGGTAGTCCGCGTTTGCGCCCTGCTTGTCTTTCAAAGCCCACTTGGCGTTGCCTCGGTTCAAATAGGCGTCGCGGTAATCCGGCTTGATGCGAATTGCCTCGTCGAGATCCGCGATCGCGTCTTTGACTTGGTTTAGGGAAAGCCTTGCGAAGCCTCTAAAATTTAAGGCGACAGGATCGGCGGGATTGAGCCGCAGCGCCTGTGTGCAGTCCTCGATGGCTTCAGCGAAGCGCCCCAGTTTGGCATTGATTTTCGCTCTCTCCACTAGTGGCTCGCTCCAGTTGGGCTTGAGTCTGGTTGCCCTTCCGAACAGCATAGCTGCGTCTTCGAAGTTCCTAGCCGAAAGCTTGGCTTCGGCTTCGTCGAAAATGTGTTTTGCCTCTGGTCCCTGGTCGACCAAAGCAAGTTGGTTCAACGGAGGTATTGACTCGTTCTTGCTTGGCGATTCGATTGGCACAGGCTGAGGATTTGGGATCGCAGGTTCGGAACGTCGGGTGCTCTGCTCGCCAACGGAGCTCACGTCAGATCTGCTCGGAGTCCCCACGCGTTCGGGCGTGAGTCGCTCCCCGGGGAGCCCTAGATGAGCATTCACATTTCCCGTGGTGGGATCAGAGGAGCGCCCCCCAATCCCTGAGGATATCTGCGGACCAAGATTTGAGCCTGCGGTGAAGTTCAAGATATCTTGGGGATTTGAGTTTATGCGCTCGCGAGCCTGCTTGGCTGATTTTGGGGAAGAAAGAGTTCGAGAGTTCAATTCTAGATTGGATACGGAAGCAGTTGTTGTAATCGCCCGATAGGGCTGCGACGAAGATTGCGTATCGTTGCTCTGGTCAGGTCCAGGCTGCGCGGCTACCCGGAGGTCCGGATTCGCGAACTCGTTTCTGCGGGCATTGGACGCTGACGAAGACGGAGTTTGGGTACGGAGCGGTCTAAGTAGCCAAGCGCACACCGGAATGGCGACAACGATCAGCGCAGCAGCGATGCCAATTCTGACGCTTCTGCGTCGCCACGATGGGATCGGCGGGATTGTCCCCGATGGGGTCGTCGGGCCGAGCGAAACGTCACTAAGAACCGACGCCCTTCGCTGTTCCGGTGGGGCCTGCGCGGCGGGGGCCTTGCCGAAGATTGCCTTAGGCTCATCGGCTTCCGAGGCCGCCGGCAGGTCCGAAGACGCCAAGGCTTCGTACCCTTGCACTAGGCCCTCTAGCACGATGAGTTCGCTCAGGAATGTTTGGGCATCGGGAAAACGGTCGGCGGGATTCTTGCATAGAAGTCTTAGGACGAGCGCGTCCGTGCCCGCCAATTGCGACAACGCAGAGTTGCATCGGCTCGGGGGCACTGGCTCTGAGTTGAGGTGGGCGTACATCCATTGTTCTGGTCCGCTGGCGTCGAATGGCAACCGTCCTGTCAGCATTTGATAGAAGGTCACTCCGAGAGCGTAGAGGTCTGTCCGACCGTCCAGCTCTCGACCCGGCAATCTCTTCCATTGCTCTGGCGCTGCGTACATCGGAGTGACCGAAATCGGCCAACTTTGGTAGGTCTGTGTCCTCAGGGCCGCGCGCCATGAGGATGTTGTCGGGCTTGATGTCCCGATGGACGATACCAAAGGAATGCGCCACTTCGAGTCCCTCTGCGATTCCTCGAACAATTCGGAATGCTCGCCCCAGTGGCAAGGGACCATCGACGGCCTGCAACAGCTGGCACAAAGTGACGCCATCGACGTGTTCCATGGCGATGAACAAACCGCCGTCCTCGGCTTGATCCAAATCATCAACTCGGACAATGTTGCGGTGCTGGAGGCGACGAGCTGCGCGGGCCTCCTGCTGAAATCGTTGAACAAATTCCAGATCAGAGGCAAGCTGGGGCGACATTACTTTCAGAGCCCGGACCTCTTCCAGCGCAATGTGTTCGGCTTTGTACACTGTCCCCATTGCACCCCGGCCGATGCGACCCAAAATACGATATTTGTTGCGAATCAGGGCACCAGGTGCCCATTCGCTGGAAGCAATCAGTAGTGCTCCGTCCGTGGGGCAGGTGTCGCGCTCTGTGGGATAATCCGTCAGGCAAATCGGACAGCTTTTGTTCGCCTTCACTCCGGGCCATGCCTGATCGTACTGTGAGTTTTCCCGAGGCCAGAAATCGTTAGTGAGCGGCAAGTGTCTTGCGCAGCCCCGTGCAGCGGCGAAATGAAGGTCAGTAATGCAACTAAGTTTAGAAAGACACTTGATCCTAGAGTTCTGCTGGGCATGCAAGCCTCCTACTACGTCAAGCTGCTAGCCTGAGACCCCAATTAGCAAACCAGCTTTGTAGGGACGACCGAAAGTTGGAGGACTAAGGTGCCCTGACGGTATTACTGAACCAATCCCGCGTCAAGCGAATTCGCTCTTTCCCCCTTTCCAGCGCTCTTTCCGCCTACCTCTTGTTCCAACATCGAGTCCTCGCCAAGTACTGAGAGTAATGGACGAGGTCCTTCCCCGGCGGGCACTTGCAGAGCCGTTCTCCCAGCAGATGACATTGGAACAATTTCACTGGATAGTTTGTCCGCAAATCGATCCGCTGATCGAACTGGACGTCACACGCCCGCTACTGTCGTTCGCGGAGACGCTGGCGGTTACATTAAATGAGCAGCTTCCTGTCGGGAATTGTCCCGCCTGACCAGGCGAGAAACTCACGCCCCCGCCTATCGTTAGGTTCACCGTTGTCGTAATGCCGTTGTCCTTTCCTTGCAGGCCTACCGTGATATCGGGATTGCCGTTAATGACAAGGGTGCCGTCCGAACAGTTGTTAGGCGTCTCGGCCAATCCGATTTTCGAATCACGACGACGCGAGAAAACCGCCAAACTTGTCCTAGGTGGGTACACAAGCGGGGGGCAGGGTCAACGGTCAAGGAACACGCTATAGTACTCCTAGCCTTTGCCCACAACGGGCAAGGGATTTCTCATTTCATGTTTTTGGAAGTTCGGCATAGTGCCGTTCTATCCCTACGCAACCCTACGACTGATGTGTCCCACCGCTCCCTACCTAAAACTTGGTCTAACCTCGCATCATTTAACTTCAAACTGGATGTTGCTGATTCTTAGGCTCCTCGGCTGCGATGACATTTTCGCGAACCACAGCGTGCAGCTTCGCCACCATGCGCTTCTTCACCGTTTTCCGCCAGACGATGTTCCATTCCTCCGGCGCTTCCCGCAGTTTGCGTGAAACCCAGGAACGTAAGGGTCTCCGGCTTTCCTTCACCGCGCTTCTCCCGATCTTGACGTCAAACTCCACACGACGTTCTGATGCATGGAATCAAAAGACTTAGCCCACTTTCCGGAATGGTAGTAGGCCTCGTAGGCCACTTGAACGTGCCGGAAGGTCGAAACCCATACCGATCGCTTCCGAGCATTCCAAACGCTAATCACCATCTTGAAGCAATTTTGTGTATCGCTTCGAGACGCGTCGAACGCCGGGACGAAGGCGACTATGCCATCCGGCGCCAGGTTCAGAGAGAGCAACCGATGTTTGCGATACGCAGGCGGAAGCAATCGCGGGCGAATCGTGACCAATTTCATGAACAGGTCAGCCAGGATACTGCCGTTCCTTCCGATCAGAAATTCTCTAACCCTCAATTCACGCCTTAGTGGCGATAGCAGGTCTGGGTGCATCCAATAATTCCTTGCTCCACATGGCAAATCCTGGCCCTCTGATCCACAGTGCGTGTCACTGAGTTAGCGTACATCGGTGCCGGAGTTTTCTCCTGGCTCCTTCACCCCCGGTCCCGTTCTCGCCCTTGCGTTACTTGTGCATCATGAGCACGGAAAAAGAAAAACAAACTGGACAGGTCACAGCACTGCCTGCCACTATCGCAACAACCAGTTAACTCAACGAGCCCGGAGTTCCTCAAATGTTGGATCAAGATATCTGTGCCGAAGTAAGAGTCGGGTCAGAACACCTGCGGCTCTTCTCAGAGCAGAACGCGCAGGGAGTGCAGGCATCCGTCTACAACGTCAATGCCAAAAAATGGATTGCGCCCTCCGAATCCGTCGAGAATATCGAACAGGGCAAACTAAAAGCCGCGACGTACGCCGCGGCCTACCTCAGACAGGTCGCGAACCTGGAACTGCCGCCATTGAAGTGGAAGGAATCCCGGGCAGCATAGCAAGAGGGTGCGCTCTTCTTGTAGTCAGGAACTTGCAGTCGGTCGTTCTTTTATCCAAAGGAGAGAGATAACGCTTCCGTAGCTCGGCATCGTCGATTCCCAGTCGGCCACGATTCAGCCAGTCAAACAGATATGCATCGACGAGGGGTCTGATGGGCTCCATAAGATCACATGCGAGGCTGTCACGATTTGGCGTATCTCGATGCAACACGCCTAAGCCTGGATCAAGTCCAAGTTCGGCCGCAGCTAGATGGGCCTCGGCTTCCAGAACGGAATAAATATAATTCAGAACGGCATTGGGCGGATTCACAGCAAGACATGGAGAGCCTGTTAATGCAGAAACGCGGGCACCGAAAATTTGCCAGTGTTCCGGTACCCGAGAAAGGTCAGCTCGCGGATATTGGATTGATAAGGTTGACCACGCGGACCAGTAGGCGTGAACTGGGCATGATTTCAACGCGCCGCCTTGCGATTGATGAAAGATTTGAGCGTTGTGGAGGTTTGGCTACGTGCAGGCCGATCCGATTCCGGCGCGCGCGAAAACGAATTCTACCGGCTCGGCTCCGCTTGTGTGTAGCGCAACGGGGCATAGTGAAATTCTTTCGAATTGGTACTTAGGGAAGCCTCCTTCACGCGACATTGAAAGGAACTACTCTAGATATGAGGCGTAGCCAGAAGCCCGGTTGGGGGGAAGCTCGGTGCCGGCGAATGCCGTTTTGCATTGCAATCTCCTCGAACGCAGTTTCTGGAGTGTATGCGTACTATTGGCCGAATGCGCCGGAATCGCGCAACAGCACGACGTCGGATTCATTGTGCGCCCGGAGAACGCCGAGATTCCTGCCGTTAAGGGAAAATCGAAACTGCTGGATCGAGTCGGCCAAGAAGTTTG
>WNFW01000408.1_pt1 | contig 27338 bp, 18 predicted proteins | sample 5400131 | NCBI WGS metagenome assembly WNFW01 (sample SAMN13153362, study PRJNA577476) | soil metagenome | isolation source: 20 cm soil or saprolite under grassland replicate 1 | place: USA:California | collected 2016-06-15 | reverse complement strand
ATCCGGGCCAGCTCGTCATCCGCCAGATCGCTGACCTTCTGCCCGTTGAGCCAGTATTCGCCGCTGGTCGGCGTATCGAGGCAACCGACGAGGTTCATCAACGTCGACTTGCCCGAACCGGACGGCCCCATCACCGCTACGTACTCGTTCCTGCGGATCTGCACGCTGACGCCGCGCAGCGCGCGCACCAGCTCGGAGCCCATGTCGTACTCGCGCGTGAGCTTGTGCGTCAGGATGATGACGTCGGGGAGCGGCGTATCACCCGTGCGAAACAGCTGCACGGTGCTCACGAGCGGCGCCCCCCCCCCGCCCGGTTCGTCGTATCGCCCGACTCGCGGCTCGGCTTCACGTGCGCGCCCTCCTTCAGGTCGCGGATCGCCTGGTAGGGTCCGGCGACGATGGTATCGCCCTGGTGGACTCCCTCGACGACCTCGAAATGCTCCTCACCCGCGATCCCGACCTTCACCGCATGGAACGTCGCGACGCCGTTGTGGACGATGAAGACGCCTTCCGCTTCCTTCTTGTTGCGAGAGGAATCAGGCCTGGGTGTCGCGGCTTCGGCTCTTTGTGTACCACTCGCGGGCTTGTTCTCGGTGGACACCGGCGTGTTTTCACGCACCGTCAGCGCGATGATCGGAATCGCCAGCGCCTGCTTGCGCGTATCCGTCACGATGCGCGCCGTTGCCGAGAGATCGGGGCGCACCTCGGACGGCGGATTGACCAGCGTGATCTCGACTTCGTAGTCGACGGCGCGGTCGTTCGAGCCGGCGGCCGCGGACGCGGCGGTCAGGATCGCGCTGTTTGAGACCTTGGTGACCCGGCCGACGAACGTCGTGTCGGGGAACGCGTCGATCGTGACCTCCACCGAATCGCCGAGGTGCAGCCGCACGACGTCCGTCTCATCCACGTTCACCTTGGTCTGGATGACCGACAGATCCGAGATCGTGAGCAACAACCCGGTCTCGCGCGAGAACGTGCCCGGCACGGCCACCTCGCCTTCCTCGACGGCCAGGCGGGTGACCCGGCCGGCCATCGGCGCGACGAGATGGGTCTTCGCCAACTGGTCGCGGGCTTCCTGCAGGCCGGCGCGCGCCTGCTCCACGAGATGCTGCGACGCCGTGAGGTTGGCGTCGGCGATGTCGAACGCGGTCTGCGCCTGCTCGAGCTGCTCCTGCGAGATCAGGTTCGGGTTCTGCTCGCGCAGCTCCTTCGTGCGTGAGAGGGCCCGTTGTGACTGGTCGCGCGTGGCGCGTGCCTGCACGGCGCCCGCCTGAGCCGACGACATCGCGGCGTTCGCGCGCTGCATGTTGGCCTGGTAGATCGTCGGGTCGATCTGGAGCAGGAACTGCCCCTTTTGCACCAGATCGCCCTCACGCACCGCGATCCGCGTGATGCGGCCCGTGATGTCGGCGCTGATGTCGACCTTCTTCTTGGGCTGGATCTTGCCGCTGGCGGTCACGGCGGCCACGAGATCGCGGCGGCCGACCTGCTCGAACCGCACTTCGATCCCTTTGTCGCGCTTGGCGCTGGCGCTCACCAGCACGAGAATGACCAGCAGGACGGCTCCTCCACCTCCCAACAGCACTTTGTTCTTCTTGGACATGGCTGCTCGATCCTCTCGGTTAACGCAAGCTGCGGCCGACGGCGGCTTCCAGGAGCGCCAAGGCCTTGTGGTAGTCGTACGTCGCGTTCACGGCGTCGCTCTCGGCACGCAGCGCGGCGACCTGCGCGTCCAGCAGCTCGAAGAACGTCCCCGAACCGACACGATACCGTTCGGTGGCGAGCTGCAATTGCTCGCGCGCGGCGCTCCGATTCGTGTCCTGCAGTCCCACGGTGCGATAGGCCGTCTGCAGCGTCAGGAATGCCTGGCTCACGTCGGTCTGCACGGCCAGGCCGCGCGCCCGCACCGATTCCTCGAGGTTGTCGTGCTGCGCCCGCGCAGTCGAGACACTCTGCTCACGCAAGAAGTTGTTGAAGATCGGCAACGTGACCGTGAGCCGCGCCTGGAACGGCTGCTGCGTGAAGTGGAACGGGAAGACGGAATTGGCGTCCCGGATAGCCTTCTCGTCGACAGCCGGATTCCAGACGATTCCGCTGCACCCGATTGTATTCAGCCCGGCGCCCGTGCGGATCGAGTCGTTCAGTACGCACGCCTTGTAGCGACTGGAGACCCCTGCCTGACCGTTGAAAATCAGTGGGTCGACGTCGGTGAATTGCTGCGTGAATCCCGACCACCCCGCCGAGACCGAAACGGCCGGCCCATAGCTCGACGTGGCGGCACGTACGCTCCACGCGGCGGCGCCCTCGCGGGCGCGCAGCGCCTTGAGCGAGGGGTTCTGCTCCTCCGCCATCGTCAGGAGCTGTGGCAGCTGCCACTCCGGCGTCTGCACCGGGAATGTGTCGGTCAGTCGTACGGACGCTACGTCGACCGGTGGAATCACACCCATCTGCTCGAACAGCCGCAGCTTCTCGACGTTCACGAGCGTCTGCGCACGCAGCAAACCAACCTCGGCCTGCCCGCGGGCCACCTGCGCCTGGCGCACGTCGATCAACGTGGCCTGGCCCACGCCGTAGCGCGCCTGCGCGAGCTTCAGGAATTCCTCGTTACGCTGCAGCGTCTTGCGTGCCAGATCCGCCTGCGCGTCCGCCTGCAGCACCGTCAGGTACTGCTGTTTGATGCCGGTGACGAGCAGGTTCTCGGCGCCCGCGATATCGGCATCGGCCGCGTGCAATTGCGCCTTCGCGAGTCCGGGCTGCGACAGCGTCTGTCCGGAGAGTTGCCACGTCAGGCCGAGATCATAGAACGACGACACCGTCGAAACGGACTGAGAGAAGCTCTGCGCCAGGAACGTCTGTGAGCCGGGGCCGGTGTAGCTCATGCCGCCGGAGGCCATGACGGATGGGATCAGGAGGCTCGAGAACGCTCCCCGAACGCCCCACGCGGCGGGGCCGCGATTGTTCTGCGCCTGCTGGAACGCTGGATTCTTCTCTTTGGCGACGGAAATCGCGTCAGCGAGCGACAGCGCCGCGGTCACCGCAGGCGAGGCGGCAGGAGGAGTTGTGGGCTGCTGTGCGACGAGGGCGGCAGGTACACAAAGAAGGGCTGCCACGATCAACTGATGGTTCATGGTCGTCCTTAATGAAGAATATGTCGTGAGGTCGAAGCGCCCTACGCGCAGGTCCTGTAGGCGGTTTCGGCCTGCGACAAGAACCTAGCCGGGAGGGTGGCTACAGCAAGGTCAGCTGCCTGCGAGACGCTCGGCGGTGAGGTTGCGCGAGGGAATTTCGAGCTTCATCAGGCGGTTGGACCCATCCAGCCAGAGGTGGACGGCGCCCTGACCTTCGACTGTTACCTGAATGTGACGGAGGCGCGCGGGATCGTGATTCAACGTCGTCGAGGCCTGACCCAGATCCTCGATTTGAGCGCTGGCCCGTCGCAATCCGCGAGGGAAGATGGCCGTGACGCTGGCTGGTCCTGATGCGGCGCGCCAGGCGGCGAACACATACGGCGCGAAAACGGAATCGTCGAGCACGACCGCGCGCGCCCCGGTTGGGAACTCGCGCGCGCGCTCGGTCGCCCGGGCAACCTGGCGCACCGTGAACCGGCCCCGGCCCAGCTCGCCGAGGATGCGCGACGGCTGGCGCGGATCGGCCACGTCGTACTGCAATGTGGCCGGCATCGTGTCGCCGTTCACCTCGAGGATCGGCGCAAGCACGATGACCGGCCGCGAGCGATCGTAGCGGATCGTCGTGGCCAGCGTCCAGCCGATGTCGCCGCGCGAGAGACGGCCGTGCGTCAGCCGGAACGACTCGCGCGCGACCTCGATCGTGTCGACGCGCACGACGAGCACGCCCTCGTCCACGGGGCTTCCTACCTGCAACAGCACCAAGGCCAACAGGCACGGATTCATGCGGCTACGGCCCCCAAAACTCGCGTCGCGATACGGTCATGAATCATCTTATACAGGCGCGCGCCCTTTTCGGCCGATGCCAGGGTCGGCCGGCCGATGGAGCCGGGAGACATGGCAGGCACGGAACCAGCCGCGCGCCGCCGGTAGCGCGCGACCTGGCGCTCCGTCAGCGGAAAGTCCTGTGCCAGGTCCATGCGGACGAGGTCGGGCGCCAGATACAACATGAGCGAGGTGTCCAGCTCGCCGCCGTGGGTCGGGCCGCCGGGATCCTCGAGATAGCCGGTGAAGTCGAGGGCGAAGATGTCGACCGTGAACACGCGCGCGCGTTTGGTGCGCAGGGTAGAGAGGGCTTCCTGGTGAGGGTCGTGCCCGTGGGCGGTGAGAATAATGAAAGCGTCCACGCCGCATTGCTCCCAGGACCACAGCAGATCGTTCATCCAGCGGTGCAGTGTCTTGCGGCGGACCGTGGCGTTGCCCGGGTACGGCCGCTTGGTGACGGTATTGACGCCGTAAGGAATCGTCGGCGCCCGCAGAATACTGAAGCTGGAAGAGAGGTCATCGGCGAGGCGTTCGACGATATAGGTGTCGCAGCCCAGCGGCAGGTGGGGTCCGTGCTGTTCACAAGTGCCCACGGGTACCAATAGGCGTGCATCGCGCGCGAGGGCGGCGCGCACCGCTTCGGGGGTGAGAACGCTCAGGTGCAGCGGCAAGCGCAGGTCGTAATCGCGGGCTTCGTTGCGAGTCTGGCGACCGCCGAGTGGCTCCACGGGGATGCCGCCGTGTGGGCCGCGCTGGCAGCGGTTGCGGGCCTCGGCGCGGTCGCGCTCGCTCTGCCGCCGCCGCGACTCAAGCTGGGATTGGCCGCGGCGCTGGCCAGCCTCGTCCTCGGCGTCGTGCTCGTGAGCGGCGCGCTGCGGATCTGGCGCATCGAGTGTTGCTGGCCGGCATTGCGCGAGTCGCGCGTGCCGGCGACGTCGCGCGCACTGCAGCACGCGCTCGGATCAGCGATCGCCGAAGCGCGCCGTCTGGCGGAACGCGCGGCGCGGGCGGCCGCCCTCCCGCGGTCTGAGGTGTTCGACCAGCTGCGGGTTGACGTGGGTGGGCGGCAGGCGATCGAGCGTGGGGTCGCCATAATCCCGGCCGATCCCAACGCGTCTCCCATCGCCTGGTTGGGCCGGCACCGCATGATTCCACGGCCCCCGCCGGACACGACCGAGCTGCAAGCAGTCATGACTCCATTCTACGCGGTCCTCGAGGCACGCCGCCAGACGCGTGGCGGCGTCGCCGTCGGCGACGTCCTCCTCTGGGCGGCGCCGGCCATCGCCGACGGCGATCGCTCGATCGCCGCGGCGTTCGCGCGGGAGCACGACGTTGCGTTGCGGTTTTTCCCCGCCGGGCTGGGGCCCCGCGATTCGAGTGTGTTCGAGATTTGCCCGCCTCCGAGCGGTTGCGAGCATGGCGACACGCTGTTTTCGGTGCAAACGATTGCGCCCTCGCAGGGCGACGCGAAGCTCGCGGCCATCGCGCGCACGGCGTGGTTGGCGCGCCTAGCCCTCAGTGCGCTGCTCGTGCTGCTCCTCGTCGCGGCGCCTCCGGGCCGAGGTCGCTGGGCCGTGGCCCTCGTGGGCGCGTGGACGCTGGTGCGCGCGCCGCTGGGGCCCGCCCCGTGGTTTTCACCCGCCACGTTTTATCGCCCCATCGCGGGGGTGATCGGCACGTCCGCCGGCTCGCTCTTTGTTGCCGGCATCCTGCTCCTGCTCGCCGCCGGCTGGTTATGGCGGCGGGGGTTGCCGCGCCGCTGGTGGGGAATCGCGGCGGCGACGCTGCTCATCGTGTTCGCGCCGTATGTGGTGCGCTATTTCGGCCGGGGCATCGCCCCGCCGGCGACGGGCGTGAGTCTGGGTCTCTGGTTGTCCTGGCAAACCGCGCTCGCGGTGACGGCGATGGCCATCATCCTGCTCGCAGCGGCGTTGGTTCGCGGGTCGACGGAGCCCACGCGCGTGAGCTGGGCGCTGCCGGCGGCGTGTGCATCGGGCGCGCTGGCGGCCATCGGCGGGCTCTGGTTGTGGGACCCGCATGGGGCGTGGCCGGAGTGGTATACGTTCCTCTGGTTGCCCGCGCTCGCCGGGGCGATACTGCCCGCGCCGCGCCGTTGGGCGCTCGTCGTGATGGCCGTCGTCGCGGGGACCGCGGCGGCGTTGATCGCTTGGGGCGCTGCCGTTGAAGGCCGGCTCGCGCTCGCCAGCCGTGACGCGCAGCGCCTCGGGCGGGAGGGCGATGCGGTCGCCGTCGCGTTGCTCGAACGGCTGGGCCAGCAGGTCGCCGCTCCCGCGTACACGCCGCCGCGCAACGCGGCTGAGCTGTATGCGCTGTGGGCGGCATCGCCGCTCGTCGCGGAGGACTACCCCGCGATGCTGGGATTGTGGAGCAGTGATGGGGCGCTGCTGGCCGAGCTGCGCCTCGCATCGCTCGATCTTCCTCCAGCGCTGTTATCGACCCTAGCGCGGACGGCCGATGGGCCATGCGTCGAGCGTTTGGAGCGGAGTCCCGGCATTCACTATGTCCTCCTGGCTCCGCTGGGCAATGGCACCGTCCTGACCGTCGGTGTCGGCCCGCGAACGCTCTACTTGCAGCCTGACCGGGTCGCCAAGTTTCTGCGCGGCGCACCGAGTGTCGAGCCGCCATACACCATTACACTTTCCGTCCCCAATCAAGCGGACGCACGCAACGCCGGCGACGCAGTGCAGTGGCGCAGAGAACAGTGGTCGGCGCGCGGTGAGCGGCGGATCGAGTTGCCCCAGGGTGGCAGTCACGTGCATCTGCGCGTAGACCTCCGCGGACCGTGGGCGCTGCTCGTCCGCGGCGTCCTGGTGGTTGCGCTCGATGTCGCGGTATTGGCCGGCGTCTGGCTCTTCGGGTTGGTGATTGCCGAGGGGTGGCGACCCCGGATTGCGACGCTCGTCGCCACGTTGCGCACGAGCTATCGAGCTCAACTCACCGCGGTGCTCAGCGTGTTTCTCGTTCTGCCGGTGCTTGGCTTTGCCGCGTGGAGCTTCGCGCGCCTCGCCGACGAATCACGGCGCGCCGGCGACCTCTTGATTCGGCAGACCCTCCGGGACGCCGCCGGCGGCGCCGAGCGTGTTGCCCTGGAGAGCCCCGACGCAGTGCGACAGTCGCTGGCGGAGCTGGGCCGCCGGCTCGATGCCGAGCTGTGGCTGTACCGCGGCGGCGTCTTGATCGGGACTTCCTCACCCGTGCTGGCGGAGTTGGGACTCGTCGATCCATTCCTCTTGACCAGGGCGTTCCAGGCGACCCTCGCGGATGAGCTCGAGCTGACGATGGACGCACGGGCGGCCGGTCGCCCGACGCGGATCGGCTACCGGGTGGTGGGTCCCGGCGTCCCCGGCGAGCAAGCGGTGCTCGCGGTGCCGCGGCTGCTGGATGACGAAAGCGTGCAACAGCAGCAAGAGGATCTCGCGCTCGCCCTCGTCCTCGCCACCGTCACCGGTTTGTTTGCAGCCGTGTATCTCGCCGGCTTCGCCGCCCGTCGCCTCGGCAAACCGGTCGCCGCGTTACGAGAGGCGGCGATCGCCGTGGGGCGGGGCAGCGAGCCGCCTGCATTCCCGCCCGGGACGCCGCGCGAGTTCGAGCCCGTGCTCACGGCGTTCGACCGCATGGCGACCGACGTCCGGCGCAGCCAGGCGGCACTCGAGGAGGCGCGGCTGCGCACGGCGCGAGTGCTCGCGAACGTCGCGACAGGCGTAATCGCCGTAGACGAAGGGCTGCGCGTCACGATGGCCAACGCGCGGGCCTCGGAGCTCGTGCTGGGCAACGCCGAGCCGCTGGCGCCGGGTGACGTGCTGCCGCGGGCCACGTCGGCCGGGTGGGCACCGGTTTGGCAAGCCGTCGCCGAGTTCATCGCCGCCAATCGCGACGTCATCCAGGAGCGCGAGTTCGAAATCGCCGGCCGCCAGATTCGGGTGCAGCTGGCGCTGCTCGGCGCGGCACCCGACGGCTGCGTCATCGCGCTGGACGATGCGACGGCACTCACCAAGGCCGCGCGGGTGCTTGCCTGGGGGGAGATGGCGCGGCAGGTCGCGCACGAGATCAAGAATCCGTTGACGCCGATTCGGTTGGGGATCCAGCATCTGCAGCGGGTCCGCGGGGGCGGCAAGTCGCAATCGGCGACGTTCGAAGCGACACTGAATGAGACTGCGGAGCGCATCCTCGCGGAAATCGACCGGCTGGACGGCATCGCGCGCGCGTTCTCCCGGTTTGGCGCGCCTCCCGAGTCCGCGGGCGAGCAAGTGCCGCTCGAAGCCGTGGACCTTGCCGCCACCGCCCGCGAAGTGGTGCAGCTCTACGACCTCGGCGGCGCGACGAAGTTCGAGGTGCGGGCCAGCAATGGCACCCCCCCTCCGGCGCTGGCGCGGAAAGATGAAGTAAAGGAAGTGCTGGTGAACCTGCTCGAGAACGCGCGCAACGCCGAGGCGAAGCGGGTGACCGTTCAAGTCGCGGCGAGCGGCCGCCAGCTGGTCGTGGCCGACGACGGCCGGGGGGTGCCGCCGGAGGCCTTGCCGCGCGTCTTCGAGCCGACATTCTCGACGACGTCGAGTGGCGCCGGGCTGGGACTGGCGATCGCGCGCCGCCTGGTGGAGAGCTGGGGGGGCGTCATTACGCTCGAAAGCGAGCCCGGCAAAGGGACACGGGTCACTCTGACGCTCCAAACGGCGACCTGAAACGCGTTTGGGTGACCTTGCTCACACCAAACAATGGAAAAATCGGACACAATGTGCAAAGTTGTGGCGGCCTTTCCCACGTCCGAGGTGCCCTGTGCGAACTGGAGTCGTCGCTGTTGCGCTCGCCCTGCTCGTACTCGCCCCGCTGCGGCCGGCGCGCGCGCAGTTCTCGTTCGATGCGCGCCGCATCGGCATGGGCGGGGTCACCCTGAGCCGTGACGGCAACGCGCGGCGCTACAACCCGGCATATCGCGCCGTCAAGAACAAGAACAAGGTCAGCGGCGCCCCCAAATTCTCGATCCCGGTGCCGTTTGGGTTGATCCAGTTTTTCAAGGATCACCCGATCAACCAGCTGAGCCATGACCCGATGTTCGATCCCAAGTCACCGGCATTCAATCCGGTCGCGCTGATGGATGTCGTTTTCAATCCGCCGATCTTTTATGAAGTGAAGAAGGCACCCACGCCCACCAACGACGTCGAGTTTACGATCGGGAGAAATCAACTGGTCGTCGACCTCGGTGCGACCAAGGTGCTGATCCCCGAGTCGGATTTCGGTCTTGGGACGACGAGCCGCCTGTTCGACGCGGGGGTCGGCTTTGCGGGCTTCAACGTGGGCGTCATGGGGTTTCTGCAGTATGACGTCGAATTCGCCTTGGACACCACGCTGCGCAAGTTCCTCGTTGGCGACTCGGCCGGTGCGCAGCCGGGCACCGCGTATTTCGTCAACACCGACGGCACAGCCCAAGCCGGTCTTGCGCCGACGGTGAGTTTTGCGGGCCGGCTGCTGCGCGGTGCCGGCGGGGACGAAACCGATGATGGGTTTTATCTGGGCGGTGCGCTGCATTATTACCTTGGCGCCACATATGGACGTGGCGTAGGGCCCGCGGGCTTCACGACGGGAACCCCTGACGTGCTCACCAGCACGCCGGCGCCGCTACTCAATGGCGACCTGTTTACCTCAAACAAACCAAACGGGCACGGGCTCGGGGGCGACGTCGGCGTCGTGTGGATCTCCGGACCGTTCGAGGTAGGTGCCGGTGTCAACGACATCGGTGCCGAGCTCACCTGGTCCGACACGAAAGTCCAGCACTTCGCCTACGACAATGCGGGAGACTCGATCACGAGCGCGGTCACCGCGAATCACATCGAGACCAAGACCAAGTTGCCGATTACCTACATCGCCAACGCCGCGCTCCACATGGGGACGGGCACTACGGTTGGCGGTGACGTCGTCAATTCCGGCCGCGGGACGATCATCCATGTCGGCGCCGAGCAACGCTACGGCCCGTTCGCCGTACGCGGCGGTGTGTCGCGCGACCAGCGCCGCAGGATGCAGTTCGGACTCGGCGGCGGTCTCAAGTTCGGCTCGATTGGTCTGGACGTCGGATTCTGGACCCACAGCAATTCACTGTCGACGCAGCGCGCCATCACGTTGGCCACGTCGATTTCGATTTATTAAGGGGCGACCGATGAAAGCTCTGGCTGCCGCTCTCCTCGCGTTCGTCGCGGCCTGCGGTCAAGGCAAGGTAATCCTCAATGTGGACGTGCTGAGTTTTCTCTCGGCCAGCGACTCCACAAAGCCCTATCTCATTCCTGGCGGCGTCGGACCGATCGATTCCACGATTTCCCGTCGGTTCACAATGCCGCCCGGCTTTGGAAACTCGAGCGTCGACTCCGTGACGGCGACCGTCGCGTCACTGCTCGAGAATTCGACGGGGGGCGGCGACGTCATTCTCGAAGTCTTCTTCGCGCAGACTCAGGGCGGTTTGTTCACCGGAACGCCATTCCTGGCTGATTCGAGCGGACCGGTCTCGGGTGTGCAGACCGTTCCCCTCGGCAAGACCACCCTGCCGTTGTCTGACCCGATATTCAACAGTGATTCTCTGTGGGTGGGTATTCGCGCGCGTATAACGACGAACGCCGGCCCCGCCATGTCGGGCCAGCTCCGGTTCACCGACATCCACCTGCGTATCGTTCTGCAGGACAACATCCTGTAATTCCCGGCGCCGCGCCACGCGGCGCTATATTTCGTCCCCGTGAGTACCCGACGCCCCACGGTCACGGTCAGCGTGGGCGGCGTGCCGGTGGGCAGCGCCCATCCGATCGTCGTCCAGTCGATGACCAATACCGACACCGCCGATGTCGCCGCGACTGCCGCACAGGTGCGTGCCTTGCACGCCGCCGGCAGCGAGCTGGTGCGCGTGACGGTGAACACCCCTGAGGCGGCGCGGGCGGTAGCGGCGATCGTCGCGGACGTCGCTGTCCCCGTCATCGGCGACTTCCATTACAACGGCCATCTGCTTCTCACCAAGCATCCCGACTGCGCCCGCGCGCTCGCCAAGTACCGGATCAATCCGGGCAACGTCGGCACCAAACGCCGCGACGACAACTTCCGGACGATCATCCAGGTGGCGATCGACAGCGGCAAACCGGTACGCATCGGAGTGAACTGGGGGAGCCTCGATCAGCAACTGCTCACGGGCATGATGGATGAGAACGCGAGACTCGCCGAGCCGCGCGACGCCCGCGACGTGACGATGGACGCGATGGTCGAGAGTGCGATGCGTTCGGCGGAGCTGGCCGAAGAATGCGGCTTGCCGCACGACCGCATCATTCTCTCGGCGAAGGTCTCGGGCGTGCAGGATCTCGTCGCCGTGTACCGGATGCTGGCCGCGCGTTCCGACTATCCGCTGCATCTCGGCCTCACCGAGGCGGGGATGGGGACGAAGGGGGTCGTGGCGAGCACCGCCGGCCTGTCGATCCTGCTGCAGGAAGGGATCGGCGATACGATTCGGGTATCGCTCACGCCGCGGCCGGGCGGCGATCGGACGGAAGAAGTGCAGGTCGCGCAGCAGGTGCTGCAATCGCTGGGCATCAGGAGCTTCACGCCCCAGGTCACGGCATGCCCCGGCTGTGGACGAACGACCTCGACGTTCTTTCAGGAACTGGCGGAGCAGATTCAGACGTATCTGCGCGATCAGCGGCCCGCCTGGCAGGCCCGCTATCCCGGCTCGGAAGATCTTCGGGTGGCTGTGATGGGCTGCGTGGTCAACGGCCCGGGGGAATCGAAACACGCCGACGTCGGCATTTCGCTGCCGGGGACGGCGGAGGAACCAAAAGCGCCGGTGTATGTAGATGGTACGCTGAAGGTCACGCTCAAGGGTGATACCATCGTCGCCGACTTCTTAAAGATTCTCGAGGAGTATGTCGATGCCCGCTATGGCTCTCGCACCCAGGCCGCAATCCGCTGAGCTTCTGCTCACGGCCGTCCTCACGCTGTTTGGTTTTCCTGCTGCCGCACAGCAACTGGGAACGACATTCGCCTTAGCCGAACAACAGACAGCCGTCGCTCATGTCGTGCCCGGCCAGTTTCTGCGCGTGCGCCTCAAGGACGGCTCGCGCACCGGCGGCCCGCTGATCCAGGCGACGCCCGTCGCATTCACCCTCGGCCCTTCGGTCGCGTTCGGCGATGATGACAGTCGACTCTATCTCGGGACCGTCGACAGCATGTGGGTGCGTGTATCCAGTACCCGCCGCGGAACGGTGGTCGGCGCGCTGATCGGTGCGGCTGCTGGCTTGGCGGTAGGCGTAAGCGCGGCCTCGCTCTGTCCGACGGAGGCATGGTCTACCAAGCCCTGCGCGCAGGGGGCAATGACCTCGGTAGCGGGGGGCCTTCTCATTGGTGGATTCGCCGGGTCGTTGTTCGGTTCAGGGCAGTCGCACTGGCGGCGCTTGCTCCCACGCGACGGGACGGGTACCGCCGCACCCACCGGCACGATGGCCGTGTTGATCCTGCCGGACGATTCGACCGCGTTCGATGCGCGTTCGCTCGTTTTGATGCGCGTGTCTCGAGACCATCTGTTACGCCTGGCGTTCGGCGACCGAGGGGATCTCGGGGGTTACGTCGTGCGTGCCGGCGCCCACGGCGCGACCCTCGACGTCGTCTCGGGACATCCGGGAGACACGCCAATCTCGATCCGGTCGCTCGAAGGGATCTGGGAATTGGGTACTGCCGCGCGGCAGGGGTCGACCATTGGACTCCTCGCTGGGTCAGCAGTCAGCGCGCTGGTCACGGCGCATTCACGGACCTGCGACCGCACCAGGTGTATCGGGAATCTTTTTGCCAATGGAGTTCTCGGCGGAATTGCTGGTTATTTCCTCGGCAAAGGAGTTGGGCGCTGGTTCGCGCAGTGGCAGCGCAAGTATTAGAGAAACGAGTTAGCGCAGCGGCGCGCCGAGGGGGACCTCACGGTCGGGGTGGACGAGGCAAATGTCCCCTTCGCCCAGGATGACGCCCAGCGTCAGGACCTCCGAAAAAAATGTGGCGATCTGGCGCGGCGGAAAGTTGACGACGCCGAGCACCTGCTTTCCCACGAGGTCTTTGGGCTCGTAGTACTTGGTGATCTGCGCGCTCGAGTTCTTCACGCCGATCGCCGCTCCAAAATCGATCCGCAGTTTGTAGGCTGGTTTGCGGGCCTGCGCAAACTCCTCCGCCTGTACGATTCGCCCGACGCGCATGTCGATCTTCGCGAAATCGTCGTAGCTGATCTGGTCCATACCCTCCCCTGAATGTCCCCTTTTGAGGTCAGACATTGCCGCCGCCCGTGCGCGAGAAGCTTGGCATGCGCATTGCCTTCCCGCTACGGCGTAGCTCCTCCACTCTCACAGGACGGCGATTATGCGGCGGATCGGCATGGCAGTGCTCGGCCTCGCGCTTGGGACGACTCCTCTCGCCGGCCAGCGGTCCGCCCTGCGAGAAGTCCGCGACCGCGGCAGCTTCGGCGTCAACGTGGTTGTGGCGCAACCGCTCGGTGCGTTCCGGCGCACTGGAAGCGTAGCGCCGGGGCTGAGCGGGTTCGCGGTCGTCGGGGGTCCGATGCTGGGCCTGCGAATTGACGGGAGCTGGATGGTTTATGACTCTCGGTATCAGGGCTTCGGCGTCTCCAGTGCGTCGCAGATCGGTTCGCTGGCGATCGGCCCGCAGATCACGCTGGGCCAGGGCCCGATTCGCTTGTACGGCTTTGCGACCGCAGGTGGCTCCCTGTTCTGGAGCAACGCGAGCTACAGCGGCGGCTGCGGCTGTTACGCTTCCGAAGACTTCTATCTCGACGGTGACTTCACGACCACGACATCAGCCGGGACCGGTGTGCTGATACAGGTCGCCAGCCGGCGGTCGTCGGTGGCAATCGACCTCGGCGTGCGCGGGGTGCGTCACGAGCGTGTGATGTACGTACCGGCAGGCGGTCTCACGCAAAACTCCGACGGCACCTTCTCGGCGCAGCGCGTGGAGACGCCGGTCGAGCTGCGGGTCTTTCAAATCGGGGTGTCGATCGGGATTCGCTGACCTCTCCTGGCCGTTCCCCGAGCCTCACCCCCTGTCCCCCTCTCCGCACTGCGGAGAGGGGGCACGTCTTTCAAGGATCCGGCTCAATCGGCTGCGACGGGCGGTGGCTCGGTGACGGATGTGCGCGCGCGCCGCCCAAAGCGATGCTGGAGCGCGTCGAGGTAGGTATAGACCACGGGCGTCACATACAACGTGATCAGCTGCGAGAAGGCCAGGCCGCCCACGACGGCGAGACCCAGCGGCCGCCGCGACTCACCGCCGGCGCCCAAACCAATCGCGATCGGCAGCGTTCCCGTCAAGGCCGCCATCGTCGTCATCATGATGGGCCGGAACCGCACGCTGCACGCTTCGACGATCGCCTCGCGCGGCGATTTGCCCTCACCGCGCTCCGCCTCGAGCGCGAAATCGATCATCATGATCGCGTTCTTCTTCACGAGTCCCACGAGCATGATGATGCCGACGAACGCGTAGATGCTCAGCTCGGTGCGGAACATGAACAGCGTCAGCAAGGCGCCGAATCCCGCGAACGGCAGACCGGACAAGATCGTCAGCGGGTGAATGAAGCTCTCGTAGAGAATCCCCAGCACGATGTAGATCACGACGATCGCCAGGAGCAGCAGGAAGAAGAGCCCCTGCTGGCTCGACTGGAACGCTTGCGCCGTGCCGGAGAAACCCGTGCTGATGGTCGAGGGCAGCGTCTGGCGCGCTGCCTTCTGGACGTCGTTGACGGCCGTGCCCAGCGACACTCCCGGCGGCAGGTTGAACGACAGCGTCACCGAGGGGAGCTGCCCGCTGTGGTTCACGCTCAACGGCCCGACGTCGTTGGACGCCGAGGCGACCGACGTGAGCGGAATCAGCCTACCGCTTTGCGAGCGGAGGTAGAGCAGCCCGAGCGCCGACGGATCGCGCTGGTATTCCGGCAGCAGCTCGAGGATCACCCAGTACTGGTTGTTCGGCGTGTAGATCGTCGAGACCTGGCGCGAGCCGTAGGCGTCGTACAATCCCTGCTCGATCTGCTGCACGGTCACGCCCAGGCTCGTGGCGCGATCGCGGTCGATCTGGACGCTGACCTGCGGATTCTTGATCTGCAGGTCGGTCGTGACATCCTGCAGGGTGGGAATGCCGCGCAGGACGCGCTCCAGCTTGGCGGCGTTCTCGTACAGCGCGCCGATGTCGGCGCTCTGCAGGGTGAATTGGTAGAGGGTCTTGGTGGGGCGGCCGCCGATACGGATCGACTGTGGCAGCGACAGGTAGGTTCGGATCCCGGTCACCGAATTCAGTTTGGCGTTCAGCTCGCGAACCACCTGGTCGGCCGGCAGACGCTCACCACGCGGTTTCAGACGAATGCTCAGGCGGCCCTGGTTCATGGTGCCGCCACCGACCGTCGACATGTAGTGCGCGATGTTCGGGTCGCGCCCGACGATGTCCGCGACGGCGAGCTGATGGTCGCGCATGTTCTCGAACGAGGTGCCCTCGAGCGTCTCGGTGGTGCCCTGAATCTGTCCCTGGTCTTCCGTCGGGATGAACCCTTTCGGCACGAACGGATAGAGGACCACGGTCGCCACCAGAACGCCGAGCGAGAACAGCATTGTCGCCGGCCGGTGATCCATGACCCAGCCGAGCGTCCGCTCGTACAGCGCCAGGCCGCGCTGGTACACACGCTCCGTCGCCTCGTAGAAGCGGCCGTGTTTCGCTTCTTTGGGCGGCCGGAGGAACCGGCTGCACAGCATCGGCGTGAGCGTGAGGGAGACGAAGCCGGAGACGAGAATCGCCACGCCGATCGTCACGGCAAATTCGTGGAACAGGCGGCCCAGGATGCCGCCCATGAGCAGCACGGGAATGAACACCGCGGTCAGCGACAGCGTCATCGACAGAATCGTGAAACCGATTTCGCGCGCGCCGTCGAGCGCGGCCTCCATCGCCCGTTTTCCTTTTTCCATGTGCCGGACGATGTTCTCCAACATCACGATCGCGTCATCGACGACGAATCCGACGGACAGCGTGAGCGCCATCAGCGACAGATTGTCGAGACTGTAGCCCATCAGGTACATCACCGTGAACGTGCCGATGATGGAGAAGGGGAGCGCCAGACTCGGAATGACGGTCGCCGAGAGGTTCTTCAGAAACAGGAAGATGACCATGACGACCAGGCACAGCGTGACGAGCAACGTCAGCTGGACGTCGTTCACCGACTGCCGGATCGAGACCGACCGGTCGTAGAGCGTATTCACTTGGACGGACGCCGGTAGCTGGCCGGACAGCGCGGTGACGGTGGACTTCACCGCGTCGGCAACCGCGACGGTATTCGTACCGGGCTGGCGCTGGATCGCCAGTACGATCGCGCGCCTGCCGTCGTACCAGCTCGCGTTGCGGGAGTCCTGTACGTCATCGAGCACGCGGGCGACGTCCTGCAGGCGCACGGGCGCGCCGTTCTGGTACGTAACGGCGAGCTGCCGGAACTCCGGGGCGCTCGAGATCGAGCCGTCGGCGAGCACGGTGTACGCGCGCTGGGGGCCCCACAGCGTCCCGGTCGGCAGATTCGGATTGCCGGCCGACACCGCCGCCGTCACTTCATCCAGCCCGATGCCGCGCGCCTGCAGTGCCTTCGGATCTACCTGGATGCGCACCGCGTACTTCGCCGACCCGAACACCTGCACCTGCGCGACCCCGTCCACGGTGGACAGCCGCTGCGCGAGAAACGTTTCGGCGTACTCGTCGAGCGCCGACAGCGGCATCGTCGCGGACGTCAGCGCGAGATAGAGGATCGGCGAGTCCGCCGGGTTCGATTTGTTGTACGAGGGCGGCTGAATGCCGGGCGGGAGCTGTCGCAACGTTTTGGAGATCGCGGCCTGCACGTCCTGCGCGGCCCCATCGATCTCCCGCGACAGCGAAAACTGGAGCGTGATGTTGCTGCTGCCCATGGTGCTCGTCGACGTCATCGCGTCGATCCCGGCGATCGTCGAGAACTGTTTCTCGAGCGGCGTCGCGACCGCCGCGGCCATCGTTTGTGGGCTCGCGCCCGGCAAACCCGCGGAGACGGTGATGGTGGGGAAGTCGACGTTGGGGAGGTCGCTCACGGGCAGCAGCCGGTAGGCCATCAGCCCGAACATCAGAATTCCAAACATCACGAGCGTCGTCGCGACGGGGCGGCGAATGAACAGGCCCGAGATGCTCACGGTACCGGCGCTCCGCCCACGCCTCCGCCGGCGCTCTCGGTCGACGGCCCGCCCCGGATGTCTACCTTGGTGTTCGGCGTCAGTTTCAACTGCCCGTCAGTCACGACGAGCGCACCGGCCGGCACGCCGGCGACGACGCTCACGCTGTCGAGCGTGCGTTCCACCGTGACCGGCTGCGTCGCGGCCGTGCCGTCGTTGTTCACGACGAAGACGTAGGTGCCTTGCTGGCCCTGCATGACGGCCTGACTCGGCACGACCACCGCATCGTTCTGGACGCCGAGCACCAGGGTGATCGTGACATACTCACCCGGCCAGAGCGCGCCGTCGCGATTGGGGAAACGTGCCTTGAGCAGTACGCTGCCGGTCGTCGTATCGACCTGATTGTCGACGAACGACAGCACGCCCTCCACGGCCGACGCCGAATCGCGTGCGGGCAGGGCGATCGCGGCGAGCTCCTGCCGCGCGCGCTGGCGGAGCGCGGGAAGATTCGTCGCCGGCACGGGAAACCGCACGAGGATCGGACGCAGCTGCACGATCGACACGAGTTGGTCGCTGCCGGCGCGCACGAGATTGCCTTCGTGCAGCAGCAGCCGCCCGGTGCGGCCGCCAATCGGCGCGCGCACCGTCGCGTACTCGAGGTTGAGCCGGGCGATCGCCGCCGCCGCCGAGTCGGAGCGGACCGCGGCTGCCGCCGCGTCGGCCGTCGATTGCTTCTGTTCGTAGTCCTCCTGCGTCACGGTGTTGGTCTGGGCGAGGACGCGATAGCGCGCGGCTTCGCGCGCCGCGCTCTGTGCCTGCGTCAGATCCCGGAGCAGGGCGCCTTCGGCCTGCTGTAATGCGGCCCGGTAGGGACGGGGATCGATCTCGAACAACACCTGGCCGGCGGCGACTTCATCGCCTTCGGCGAAATGCACGCGCAGGATCGTGCCGTTCACCTGGGGCAGCACGTCCACCGAGCGGATCGGCTCGACGGTGCCGGTGGCATTGAGCTCATAGGGGACGGCACGGCGCTCGACCCGGGCCACGCTGACGGGGACCTTAGGAAGAGTCGCGCCCTGACGTGAGCCGCACGCGGTCGCCGCCGCGAAGGCGACAAGCGCGAGAATGGAGGTTCGGAAAGGCACGACTTCTATACGCATACCAACCCCATGGCGTCGAACATACGTGATGTGCGAAGTGTTTCAGCCAGCTTACAGTTCCCCCCGCGGTTTCTGACAAGTTGCTGAAAACTCAGCGTTTGGGACGGACCGCCGGTCGGTACGATGCTTGCACCCGCGTGCTCCGTGGAAGGGGAGGGGGAGGGGGAGGGGGACACCGTGTCAGAATCGATTCCGGCTGCCGGGGGGAATGGGGGAATAACCCCCGTCGCCCCGCAGGAATTGGCCGTCATGCCGCCCGCGGGCCGCGTGCTGGACGTGCGCCACTCGCGCGTCATGCCGCTCGCCAGCTCCATACTTTGGACACCCGCCGTGGGAGCGGTGCATCGTGCGGGCCCGCCGATGTTCATCGCGCAACACACGCTGCGAAAGATACATGATCGCCTGGCGAGTCTGCCCAACGGACTTGGCATGGGGCTTCTCGCCGGCCGTCAGTATACGTGCAGCGGCTCGGGCGAGCAGTTCGTGATGATCGATGGCGCCCTGCCTCTCCCGTCACCAGCGGCCGACGACGAACCGATCGAAGTCCTGGCCGAAGGGATACGGTCCGCGGCGGCCGGCGTCGAAATACTTGGCTGGTATCGGGGTCGGCCGTTCAGCGATGCCGTCCTGACCCCTGCTGACGTCGAAGCACAAACCGCGTTGTTCGAAGACCGGCCGTGCATCATCGCCGTCGTCGCGGGCGCCGGCGACGCTGGCGCCATCTTCCGGCACTCGATGAGTCCGGGGTGGCCGCTCGCGTCGCTGCCGTTCTACGAATGGCTCGGCGATCACGTGGTCGCTACGGACGAGCCCAAACCTTCTATGCTCGGCTGGCGCAATTACCGGCCATCCGAGCCCGTCGTCCGCGCGAGCGCCGCTTCGCTGTCGCCGCGCGCATTGCATGCAGCCGCGCCCGACCGCGCCATTCATCCCGTTCTCGTTCCTGATGCGGATGGTGATGAGGAGGCACCGCGCGGAACGGCCAAGTATGCCTGGGTCCGCCCGTTGCTGCGCCCCGCCGGCTACGCCGCCGTGGTGCTCGTCGCTGCCGTCCTCATCACGGGGGCCTTCGCATTGTTCGGGGCCGCGTCGTCTCCGGGATCGGGAAACGGCAGCACGTCGACAGCAAATGTCACCGGGTCCGCCCCAGCAGTCGCGATACTGGATCGCCGAGCCGACACGCTCGCGCTCGCTCTCAACGTCTTTCAGGACCGCGCGCGCATGTTCGATGCTCGCCAAATGCCGTGCAGCGGCTTAGCGCGGGGACTGCAGCAAGTCGAGGACGGGTGGCTGGACTACAATCTGGCCCGCAAGGAGACGCTCACGTCGTTCGATCCGGTGCGGGAAGCGCGCGACCGTGCGCTCTATGCCGACGTGCGCACGATCGAACAGCGCTTCCAACGCTCCGGCTGTCCGCGGCCCTGATATGCGCCGCTGCCTGGTCGCGTTCGCGCTCCTGGTGCCGGCTGCTCTGTATCCGGGCCGCACAGGGTTCGCGCAGGCACCTCGGCCACTCGAAAAAATCGAGCTGATTCGCCTGCTCACCAACCCGCTCTTCGCGCAAACCGAAGTGGCGGAGATCGTGCGGCGCAGTTGCGTCGATTTTCGGCCGACGGAGCGAGATTGGGCGGATCTGCGCAATGTCGGGGCGGGCGGCGAAGTGATCGCCAGCGTGGCTGCCTGCGACACGCGTCGCTCCGGCTCACGTCCCACGAGCGTGCCATCCGCTGCCGCGGCGAGTCCCAGGGCCGCGGCACCGGTCACGCCGGCGCCCCTCACACCACTGCTGCTCACCGGTGACGTCGTGGCCACGGCGGGCGCGCCGTCGGTTGTGCGCGTGTTCGTGCACCGAGCTGGTGTCCCGCAGGCGCGAGTGCTTCTGACGTTGCGAGGCACGACTGCCCTTGGCATGCCGCTGGATGCCGCGGCGCTGAGTGATGACAGCGGCCTGGCCGAGTTCCAGCTGCCGCCAATCCGTCAAATCAGCGCCTATCGGTTCGAAGTCGTGGGGAAGGGCGGCGCGCCGTTCCGCAATCGGCCCACCGTAGCGTTCGCCGTGAAGGCCGCGGAACCGGCACGGCTGCTGGTCACCCCCGACTATGTCTCAGCCTCGGAGCGGACTGTAAAGGTGACTGCCACGCTGAGTGATTCACTCGGCAATCCTATCCGGGGAGAGCCGGTCGAGCTGAGCTCTGTCGCGAGCGGTCCGATCTCAATCGCTACCGATTCGGCCGGGCGATCGGCGTTCACGTTGCCCCCTGGCGCACTGCCGCGTGGCGGCGTGCTGCGCATACGCGTGCGGGCGCTGCCACCCGTCGAGGTGGCCGTGGCCGACGCCGCGGGATTGTCCGGAGCGGCGACCCGTTTTGCGCCGCTCGCGCTCGGGCGTCACGGTCGCGTCGGCAGCGCCCTGGGGGAACCGCTGATCTTCCAGGCCCGCACGGTCCAGGGTGATCCGGCACGCGGACGGGTCGTGCGGTTCCATGCCGTCAACGCCCGGGTCACTCCGGATTCTGCGATGCTGGACTCGAGCGGCAGCGTGGCGCTGGACGTGGTTTTCGGGGCGCGGGCGGGAGACGCCCTGGTTGTGGCACGTATCGACTCCGTCGAGAAGCTGCTCACGGTGCCTGTTGATCCTGGGCCGATCGTCTCGCTGGTGCTCGAATACAACGGGAAGCCGGCAACGGGCCGCCGCATCCTGGTGCCTGTCGCAACGCCTTTCCAGCTGCGGCTCACGGCGCGCGACTTTTATGGAAACGAAGCGCCCATCGCTGCGCTTGGCCAAATGCTGCGATCTGGTCGTGCGCAATCTCGCGACAGCGATCTCGAGCTGCTCAATCTGGAGGTGAGCGAGGCCGTCGTCCTTATCACGCTGCAAGCGCGCCGCTTCGGGATTTACGATTTCACGATCGGCAGTGGCATCACCGCGAGTCTGCGGGTGCAGTCGATTCGCTCATAGTCGTCCCTTCGACCAAGCAGCGGCTTTTCGACACCGCCGGCAGCGTTTTGCTTACCTGGTGCGGGCGCCGCGACCTAGTGTCGCAGCATGCTTGCGCGCGTGCGCTCCGCCGCGGTCCTGGGGATCGATGCATACCTCGTCGACGTGGAAACCGACATTGCGAACGGACTTCCCACCTTCGTGACGGTGGGGCTGCCGCAGGGCGCCGTGAAGGAGGGCCGGGATCGCGTGTCCGCAGCGCTCGCCAATACCGGCTTCACGTTTCCTCTCAAGCGCGTGACCATCAACCTTGCCCCCGCCGACATAAAAAAGGAGGGATCGGCCTTCGACTTGCCGATCGCGCTCGGGATTCTTGCGGCAACCGAACAAATAAATGGAGAGCGGTTGGGAAGGATCGCTGTGCTCGGCGAACTCGGTCTCGAAGGTGCGATTCGGCCCGTGAGGGGAGCTCTACCTGTCGCACTGGCTGCGCGGGCAGCTGGCGTCGAGGCATTGATCCTGCCGCGCGAGAACCTTCCCGAAGCGGGCGTCGTGGACGGTCTCCAGGTCCTTGGCGCGGGATGCCTCGCTGAAATCGCGGATTTCCTGGACGGCAGGACCGACCTGCCGGGTGCTGCCGTCGACGTGGCCGCGCTGTTTGCCGAGCGCGCCAAGGACGACGTGGACTTCGCGGAGGTGAAGGGCCAGGCGCATGCCAAGCGGGCGCTCGAGGTTGCAGCGGCGGGCGGGCACAACATCCTGATGGTGGGACCACCCGGGTCGGGAAAGACCATGCTGGCCCGCCGTCTTCCCACGATCCTCCCCAAGATGAGTCTTGACGAGGCGCTCGAGACGACCAAGATCCACTCGGTGGCTGGAACGCTGCCGCTCGGCGAGTCGCTGGTCGCCAGGCGGCCGTTTCGCGCGCCGCATCACACGATTTCCGATGCGGGACTGATCGGCGGCGGTTCGTATCCGCGGCCTGGTGAGGTCAGCCTGGCGCATGGCGGCGTGCTGTTCCTCGACGAGCTGCCTGAGTTCCGCAAGAACGTGCTCGAGGTGCTGCGCCAGCCGATGGAGGACGGCGTCGTGACGATCGCGCGCGCGGCGATGAGCCTCTCGTATCCCGCGCGCTTCATGCTCGCCGCCGCGATGAACCCGTGCCCCTGCGGCTGGTTCGGCGATCCGCACCACACCTGTGCCTGCGGGTCGCTGGCCGTGCAGCGCTATCTCGCGCGGGTGTCCGGGCCGTTGCTCGACCGGATCGACATCCATCTCGAGGTGCCGGCGGTGAAGTACAAGGCGCTCACCGGCGAAAGCGGGGGCGAGCCGAGTGAAGCGATGCGCGAGCGGGTGGATCGCGCCCGCACGGTGCAGCGCGAGCGCTTCGTCCATCGGCCGGGGATCTATGCCAATGCGCACATGGCGCCGCGCGACATCCGCGCGCACTGCAAGGTGTCGGACGGCGCCGACGCGCTGCTCAAGACAGCGATTACGCGCCTCGGACTATCGGCGCGGGCCTATCATCGAATCCTCAAGATCGCGCGGACCGTGGCCGATCTCGATGAGGCGGCATCGCTCGAGCCGAAACATGTGAGTGAGGCGATTCAGTATCGCAGCCTGGATCGGCGGGGGGTGGCCTAGTCCGCCGGCTCCGTCCCCGTCAGCAACCGATTCGCACCCTTGATCTGGTCCGGCTGCCCCACCACCACCAAGACATCGCCCGCCGCCAGCTCGAAGTCCGCGCCGGGTGTCGCGAGATCGCTCTCTCCGCGCCGCACCGCCAGCACCAGCGCTCCCGTTTTTGAACGGAGTCCGGTCTCCGCGAGCGTTTGACCGGCCGCAGGTGCCGTTTCGCCGAGCACAATGCGTTCGATGTGCATCTGCGGCATTGCGCCGAGCGTGCCGCTCAGCGTAAGCCGCGGCCGGGTGCCTGCGTCGGGGCGCAGTGCCTGGTAGTGTGACGCGCGGATTTCGCTCACCAGGCGCGCGATCTCGTCCCGCGGCACGTTGTAGTGCGCCAGCACCCGGGCAAAGATCTCGATCGACGTTTCAAACTCTTCGGGGATCACGACGTTCGCGCCGAGGCGCGACAGCTCCGGGATCTCGATCACGTAGCGCGTGCGCGCAATGATATGGAGCTTCGGGTTGATCTCCCGTGCCACGCGCACCATGCGCCGCGTTGCCGAGGGATCGGAAATTGCGATCACGAACATCCGAGCGCGATCGATCCCCAGGGCCCGCAGGATCTCCTCGCGTGTCGCGTCGCCATAGAACGCCGGTTCCCCCTCACCGCGGGCCTTGCGCACCGTCTGCGCATTCAGCTCGACGATCAGATACGGCGCGTGGATCGCCCGCAGCGCCGCGGCGAGGTTACGGCCGTTGAGCCCATAACCCGCGATCACGACGTGGTCCTTGACGGGATCCTGCACCGGGGCGAACGCCCGCGGCCGGAATCCCGGCAACACGCGATCGAGCGGCAACACCTTCTCGAGCGTATCGAGCAGCGCGGGGCCGCCGTGCAAGAGGAACGGCGTGACCAGCATCGTGATCACCGCTACGCCCAGGAACTGCTGGTACAAGAGATCGGGCAGGAGCCCCGCGACGCGCCCCTCCTTCGCCAGGACGAACGAGAATTCGCCGATTTGCGACACCGCCACGCCGGCCAGAAGCGCCACTCGACCTGAATAGCCCAACAGGGCTGGTCCGACCGCCGCCGACAACGTCTTGCCACCCATGATCACCGCCACGGCGACCAGGGTGAGCACGATGTGCTCGCGGATGATGTCCAGCCGGACCAGCATGCCGACGGCGACGAAGAACAGCGAGATGAAGATGTCCCGGAACGGCATCAGCTCGGCGAGCGCCTGGTGGCCGTAATCGGATTCCGAGATGATCAAGCCGGCGAGGAACGCGCCGAGCGCGAGCGACGCGCCGGCGGCGGCGGTGCCCAGTGCCGTCAGGGTGCCGATGAGAATCACCGCGATCAGGAACAGCTCGCGGCTGCGTGTCTTGAGGATCTCGGCGAGCGCGCGCGGGACGATCGTTCGGGCCGCGATGACGACGCCGATCACCACGAGCCCCGCCTTTCCCAGCGCCAGCACCAGACCGAGGCCGCCGCCTTCCGATTTCCCTGCCAGGAACGGCAGCACGAGCATGATCGGGACGACGCACAGGTCTTGAAAAATCAGGACGCCCGTCGCCAGGCGGCCATGGGGCGCGTCGATCTCGCCGCTGTCGGTCAGCACCTTGAGCACGATCGCCGTGCTCGACAGTGCGATGAGGAAGCCGAGGAACAGCGACACGCGCCAATTGCCGAGAAACGCGAGCCCCGCGGCCAGCGTGGCGAGGACCGTGAAGCCCATTTGTGAGAAGCCGCCCACGAGAATCTGACGTCCCATTTCTTTCAGGCGGCTGAGGGAGAACTCGATGCCGATGGTGAACAGCAGCAGGATGACGCCGACCTCGGCCAGTCCCTCGACGTCCCGTGGATCGGAGACAAGCCCGAGCGCGTTGGGGCCGAGCAGAATGCCGGCGACGATGAAGCCGGGCAGCGCCGGCAGCTTGAGCCTGTAGAAAACGAGAATGACCAGCAGGGAGCCGGCAAAGATGACCGCGAGGTCGCGCAGGATGTGGAGCTGTTCCACGGTGGCCTAAAGCTAGGAGGACTCGTAGCTTTGGCCACCGTGCGCGACTGGCTGCAAACTCGTATCGGGCTGAGTCCCGCGGTGCAGATGCATCTGCTCGTCACGATCATCGCGATCGTGGCGCTGTGGGTGGTCGAGCGCGTCGTCCTCGCGGTCGTGTATCGGCGCGTCACCGATCCGTGGAAGCGTTACCGCTGGCGCAAGACGATTACCTACATCACCCTCGCGATCGCCGTCCTGGTGATCGGCCGCGAGTGGCTCAAAGGTTTCACGTCGCTCGCCACATTCCTCGGCCTCGCCTCGGCGGGCTTTGCGATCGCTCTCAAGGATCCGCTGACCAATCTCGCGGCATGGGCATTCATCGTGTGGCGGCGGCCGTTCGAGGTCGGCGATCGCATCGAAGTCGCCAAGCACCGTGGCGATGTCATCGACGTGCATCTGTTCCAGTTCACGTTGAACGAAATCGGCGTGTGGGTCGACGCGGATCAAAGCACCGGCCGCATCATCCATATCCCCAATCAACTCATCTTTACCGAGCCGGTCGCCAACTACGACAAAGGGTTCAAGTACATCTGGAACGAAGTGCCGGTGCTGGTGACGTACGAGAGCAACTGGAAGAAGGCAAAGGAGATTCTCACCGCGATCGCGTTCAAGCATGCGGAGCATCTGACGGCGGAGGCGGAGCGCGACTTGCTCGCCGCGTCACAGCAGTACTTGATCAACTACCGGAAGCTGACCCCCATCGTCTACACCAGCTCCTCGGCGTCCGGCATTCTCCTGACCATTCGCTACCTGATCGAGCCCCGTCGCCGCCGCGGCACGGTCTCGGCGATCTGGGACGACATTCTCACCGAATTTGCAAACGCGAAGGATATCGATCTCGCCTACCACACCGTGCGGTCGTTCAGCAACCCGATCGAAGGGAAGATCATCGGCACGCCTGAGAGCTAGCGCAGCGCCGCCCCGGTCTCGACGACGGCGCGCACCAGCAGGTCGAAGTCCTCGCGCCGGCTGCGGTGGTTGGTGATGGCGACGCGAATCGCGAACTTGCCGTTGAGCACGGTCTGGGAGGGAATCGCCACACCGCTCTCCTGGATTCGCAGCAGGACCTCCTGATTCAGCGCATTCAGTGCCGCGTCGTCCGCTCCGGGAACGACAAACCGGAAGCACACGACGTTGAGTGGCGCCGGAGCGAGCAGCTCGAGGCGCGGATGCTGCGTCACGAGCCCCGCGAGATAATGCGCCTGGCGCACGTTCTGGTGAATCAGCTGCGCGAACGTATCCAGCCCGTGGGTCTTGAACGACATCCACACCTTCAGCGCGCGGAACCCGCGCGACAGCTGCACGCCACGTTCGGCAAATGGAAAGCCGCCCGCGGCGATACCGCGGTCGAATGACGCGAGATAGGCGGGCGTCACGTTGAACGTGGCGCGATGCGCCCGCTGGTCGCGCACCAGCGTGCATCCCACCTCATAGGGCATGTACATCCACTTGTGCAGATCGAACGCGATCGAATCGGCTTGCTCGAGACCGGCCACCACGGCCCGGAGCTCCGGCGCGAGCGCGGCAAGTGCGCCGAACGCCCCGTCGACGTGGAACCACAGCCCTGCCTCGCGGCACAGCTCGGCCAGGGCGCGCAGATCGTCGGTCGCGCCGGTGTTGACCGTACCCGCGTTGCCAACGATGCAGATGGGCCGATAGCCCGCGATCCTGTCGTTCCCCAGAGCGACCTTCAGGAGCTTCAGATCGATGGTGTAGTCGGCCGTGACGGGAATGGTGCGCAACGCATCATGACCGAGGCCAAGCAGCTCGACGGCTTTGCGAACCGAGGAATGCGTTTCGCTCGACGCGTATACCGTGAGTTGCTGTGCGGCAGTCAGGCCGCGTTCGCGGACGTCGAACCCCGCGTGCGCGTTCCGCGCGACCGCGAGTCCCACGAAGTTCGCCATGGAACCGCCCGAGACGAGCAGGCCGTGCGTTTCCGCGGGCAGTCCGAGCAGCTCGACGAGCCAGCCGATCACCTGATTCTCGACGACCGCGGAGGCATCGTCGAATTCCGCGACCTGCGGGTTCATCCCGGACGCCAGCATGTCGGCGAGCATCGCGACGGGCGTGCCGGTCCCGATCACCCACCCCCAGAATCGTGGATGGATGTTACCGGTGGGGTAGGGAAGCACGTCGCGCTTGAATTCTTTGTAGACGTCGCCGGCCGGCGTCGGCCCGTGCGGGACCGGACCCGTGAGGCGCTCGCGCACGTCGGCCGGCACCGGTCGCCACACCGGCCGCTCGCGCACGGTCCGCAGATACGCGAGCATCTCGTCCACCATGCGGTGGCCGAGTTGGCGCAGCTCTTCCCATCCCGCCGCATCGGCGGGGTCGAGGCTAATCTCCGGCGAGGACGTCGAAGTGTTCGACGAAGGGCTCGAGCTCGATGAGGAACTTGC
>WNFW01001443.1_pt1 | contig 27394 bp, 33 predicted proteins | sample 5400131 | NCBI WGS metagenome assembly WNFW01 (sample SAMN13153362, study PRJNA577476) | soil metagenome | isolation source: 20 cm soil or saprolite under grassland replicate 1 | place: USA:California | collected 2016-06-15 | reverse complement strand
GCGCGACCACAACTTTAACGTTCTGGCATGAATGTTGCGAATGGGTAAAAACACCTTTCGCACCTCTTGTAATTTCAAAGAGTTACGCGTTGCAAAAAGAGCGCACATTTCAACTTCTGCGTTATACGCCTGGTACCGATCTTTGAAGCGCGGTGGGCCGAACCGATACTTGAGGGCTCGAAAAGACCTTGAGCCTGTCTAACGAAAATTATTTCGAGACGTCATCTTATGCATCACTGATCAGGATCACCGCATCTCCGATTGCACCGGTTTCGTCATTCGAAATCGCTGACGCCGCGGATGCAGCCTTGCTGATGTTCGGCGCGAGATCGAGCATCTTCATGCTTCGATCGTTCGCCTATTCGATCGCCGCGCCCACGGCTCGGAAAATTTGCGTTCAATCATCCAAAAAGAGTTTTGCAACACTATCGGGGGCAAAGCGGAAGTCGGTCGGACGCGACAGGGCCCCAACCTCGTCGTCAGTCCGCGGTCGCGCCCTCGATCAGACTTAGGTTGAAGCTTTAAACGATAGGGAAGGGCCGCCGGGTCACGCTGGCGGGCACTTCTATTTTACCTCGACGAACCGCGCGGGAAAATCGCGCCAGCGAACACCGGGAAACTACGGGGAAGCTGCGTAACGTTCCCTTGGCGCTCCGCACGCATGAGCCGTGGTGACCTGGTCCGCGGGGTCGCAACCTGTCGAAGAGCCGTCGCTGATCGACACAGCGGCGGCTCTTTTGCAGGCTGGCTGGGTGCGCATCATTCGATCTCAAAGAGCCTCTTGGATAACCGCGTCCAAGCCTATCAAGTTGGGCCTTGTGGGACTTACGATCCCCTGTATTGTGAAGCGAGGCATGCGGAATTCGTATGGCTGCTGAGTGAAGGGCGCAGGTCACTGGACGCAAACCAACGTTCCGGTTTTTGGGATGGGGACCGACATGGCCACTGGCGGATCGTTTGACACGTTCCCCAAGTTGCTCCTGCGAAACGCCGCGCAGTTCGGCAATCATGCCGCGATCCGGCACAAGGACCTGGGCATCTGGCAGACATGGAGTTGGGCGCAGGTGCAGGACATCGTGCGCGCTTATGCGGTGGGCCTGCAACGCCTAGGGCTGAAGCAGAGCGACACGATCGCCATCGTCGGCTCCAATCGTCCAAAAATGTACTGGACCGTGATGGCCGCACAGATGGTGCGCGCGATTCCGGTGCCGGTCTATTCGGACGCGGTTGCGGACGAGTTGTCCTACGTTCTCGGCCACGCCGACGTGAAGTTCGTGGCGGCGCAGGATCAGGAGCAGGTTGACAAGGTGCTGTCGGTGCTGGAGCGCTTGCCGCATCTGCAGACGATCGTTTACGACGAAATCCGCGGCTTGCGCGACTACGACCACAGCCGCTTGATGAAGATCGAGGACGTCATCGCCGACGGCCGCGCGGCGCTTGCCGCAGACAGCTCGCTTGCTGCGAAGCTCGACGCGTTGATCGACAGCGGTGAAGGGTCCGATACATCGATCATTCTCTACACCTCCGGCACAACCGGCGCTTCGAAAGGCGTCATGCTGTCTGCAAAAGGGTGCATTGACGCCGCAACCGACACTGTGAAATTCGATAAGCTCACCGAAAACGATGTGGCGCTTGCCTACCTGCCGCTCGCATGGGTTGGTGACCACTATCTGAATTACGCGCAGGGCCTTGTCGCAGGCTTCTGCATGGCGTGCCCCGAAGGTCCCGAGACGGTCGAGCAGGATCTGCGCGAGATCGGGCCAAGCTTCTACTTCGCTCCGCCGCGCGTGTTCGAAACCATGCTGACCCGCCTGATGATCCGGATGGACGACGCCACCGCGATCAAACGCAGCATGTTTCACTATTTCCTGAAGATCGCGCGCAAGCACGGCGAGGCGATTCTCACCGGCAAGCCGGTGCCGGTTTCGGGTCGCATTCTCTACGCCATCGGCCGGATGCTGGTTTACGAACCGCTCAAGAATGTGCTCGGCCTCTCGCGCGTACGTGTTGCCTACACGGCCGGCGAGGCAATCGGCCCCGATCTGTTCGTATTCTATCGCTCGATCGGGTTGAACCTGAAGCAGCTCTATGGACAGACCGAAGCGTTTCTGTATGTCACCTGTCAGCCCGACGGCGAAATCTTTGCAGACACCGTCGGTCCTCCCGCGCCGAACGTCGCTATCCGTATCGCCGAAACCGGCGAAGTGCAGTTCAAATCGCCGGGCATGTTCGTGCAGTATTTCAAGGATCCGGCGAAAACGGCCGAGACGCTGACGCCGGATGGATATGTGAAGACCGGCGACGCCGGCTTCTTTGACGAGAAGACCGGGCATCTGAAGATCATCGACCGTGCCAAGGACGTCGGACGCCTGAAGGACGGCACGATATTCGCGCCGAAGTATCTCGAGAACCGGCTGAAGTTCTTCCCCAATATCAAGGAAGCGGTGACGTTCGGCGATGGCCGCGACTTTGTCTGCGCGATGATCAACATCGATCTCACGGCTGTCAGCAACTGGGCGGAACGCACCAACATCGCCTACGGCTCATATCAGGAGTTGGCGGCGCATCCGCTAGTCTACGACATGGTCGGAAGGAACATCGCGGAGATGAACGCGTCGCTCGCTGGGGAAAAGGTCATGGTCGGAGCGCAGGTGCGGCGCTTTATGATCCTGCACAAGGAGCTCGAGGCCGACGACGGCGAACTGACGCGGACGCAAAAGGTGCGCCGTGGCTTCGTTGCCGATCGCTATGCAGCGGTGCTGACGGCCTTCTATAGCGGCGCGAAGGAGGCGGATATTTCCGCTGAAGTCACCTTCGAGGACGGACGCAAGGGGCGGATGTCAGCACGGCTGAAGATTTGCGACCTGCCGACGACACAGACGCAGGCGGACTTGGAGAAGGCGGCATGAGGTCGTCCGACGTAAACGACGTTCTGCTCAAGGTCGAGGGTGTCTCGCTCGCCTTCGGCGGTGTCAAGGCGCTGACCGATGTGTCGTTCGACGTCAGGAAGGGTGAGGTTCGTGCGATCATCGGCCCGAATGGCGCCGGCAAGACGTCGATGCTGAACGTGGTCAATGGCTTCTACCACCCGAATCACGGCTCCATCACCTTCAAGGGCCAGACGCGTGCACGCATGCGGCCTTATGAGGCGTCGCGCGGCGGCATCGCCCGCACGTTCCAGAACGTTGCGTTGTTCAGGGGTATGAGCGCGCTCGATAACATCATGGCGGGTCGCACGTTGAAGATGCGATATGGCCTGTTCTGGCAGGCGCTGCGGTTCGGTCCGGCGCAGCGCGAGGAGATCGAGCATCGCTGCCGCGTCGAGGAGATTATCGACTTTCTCGAGATTCAGGCGATTCGCAAGGTGCCGGTGGCGCGGCTGCCCTACGGCCTGCAAAAGCGCGTCGAACTCGGTCGTGCCTTAGCGATGGAGCCGGACCTTCTGCTGCTCGATGAGCCAATGGCCGGCATGAACCTCGAAGAGAAAGAGGACATGTCGCGCTTTATCATCGAGGTGAACGATTATTACGGCACGACAATCGCGCTGATCGAGCATGACATGGCGGTGGTGATGGATCTGTCCAATCGCGTGGTCGTGCTGGATCATGGCGTCAAGATCGCCGACGGTACACCGGACGAGGTGAAAAGGAATCAGGCGGTAATTGACGCCTATCTTGGTGTGGTGCACTAGCGAGACGGTGTAGCGAGGAGAGTCGCTTGATTGCGTTCGGACAATTCCTCGAAATCCTGATCGGCGGTTTGCTGTCGGGCGTGCTCTATTCGCTGGTCGCGCTCGGCTTCGTGCTGATCTTCAAGGCTTCCGGCGTGTTCAACTTCGCGCAGGGCGCGATGGTGCTGCTGGCTGGTCTCGCGCTGGTGCGTTCGCTGGATCTTCTGGTCGCGAATGGCTTCCCGCTCTGGAGCGCTGTCATTCTCGGGCTTGCGTTTGCGGCCGCGATCATGGCGCTGACGGCCTGGCTGGTCGAGCGGTTCGTGCTCGGGCCACTGGTCAATCAGGACGGGCTGACGCTGTTCATGTCGACCATCGGCGCGACCTTCGTGCTTGAAGGCGTGTCGCAAATGGTCTTCGGCTCGGACGTCTATCCGCTGCGACTGTTTCCGACCGATGCGTGGTTTCTGTTGGAGAGCCTGTTCCCCGGCGGCATTCTGCTGAACAAGCTCGATGTCTGGGGCGGGCTGATCGCCGGCATCCTGGTTGCCGGTCTGGCAGTGTTCTTTCAGCGCACCAAGACAGGCCGCGCATTGCGTGCGGTCGCGGACGACCACGCAGCGGCACAGTCGGTCGGCATCCCGATCTCGTGGATCTGGTTCGTGGTGTGGCTGGTGGCCGGCCTCGTCGCGCTGGTCGCTGCCACTGTGTGGGGCACTAAGCTTGGCGTGCAGTTTTCGATCACGTTTCTGGCGCTGAAGGCACTGCCGGTGCTGATCATCGGTGGTTTCACGTCGATCCCCGGCGCGATCGTCGGCGGTCTCATCGTCGGCGCGGGCGAGAAAATCGCCGAAGGGTTTCTTGGGCCGCTTATCGGCGGCGGCATCGAATACTGGTTCGCCTATGTGCTGGCGCTGGCCGTGCTGATGGTGCGACCGCAGGGGCTGTTCGGCGAACGGATCATCGAACGAATTTGAAAATGACGAACGGCGAAAGGGGAGTAGCGAGCATTGAGTAGGGCAGGACGGACACCAATGCGCGATTCGCCGTTCGCTACTCACTATTTGCTCCCGTGAGGCACAATGCTCTACCGCGAGGCAGGCCAGTTCAAGACGAATTATGCCGCCGACATGGCGATCTTCCCGATCCGCCAGGACCGGCTGACGCTAGGAGCGCTGCTCGCCTTCGCGTTCATTGGCGTGCCGCTGCTGGCCGCCTTCCATATTTGGCCGTTCGGCAGCGACTATCTGCTGCGCGCCATTCTGCTGCCCTTCCTGATCCTCGCACTCGCAGCTATCGGCGTAAACATTCTCGTCGGCTATTGCGGCCAAATCTCGCTCGGCAGCGGCGCGTTCATGGCCATCGGCGCCTACTCGGCCTACAAGTTTGGGACCGGCGTTCATGTTCCGCTGGCCTGGCTTGACTTCGCGATTTCGATCCCGCCGCTGCCGGTGCTGCCGGCGATCCTGCTCGGGGGCTTCATCTCGGCGCTCGTCGGCATCCTGTTCGGTATTCCGAGCCTGCGCATCAAGGGACTTTATCTCGCGGTGGCGACCCTAGCCGCGCAGTTCTTCTTCGACTGGGTGTTCCTGCGTGTGCCCTGGTTCACCAACTACGCACCGTCCGGCTCGGTGAATGCGCCGCAACTGAATTTCTTCGGCTGGATGGTCGATACACCGATCGAGCGTTACCTTCTGTGCCTGATGTTCGTTGCAGTTTTCGCGCTGATGGCGAAGAACCTGGTGCGCGGCAATATCGGCCGTCAGTGGATGGCGATCCGCGACATGGATATCGCCGCCGAGTTGATGGGCATCCGTCCGCTCTATGCCAAGCTGACGGCGTTTGCCGCTTCGTCGTTCACTGTCGGCGTCGCGGGTGCGCTATGGGCCTTCGTCTATCTCGGTTCGTGGGAACCGCTGGCGTTCGATATCAACCGCTCGCTGCAATTGCTGTTCATGGTGATCATCGGCGGACTTGGGTCCATCTTGGGGTGTTTCCTTGGAGCGGGTTTCATCCTGACGCTGCCGATCTTTCTCAATCAGGTGCCTGCCGTGGTCGGTCTGCCCTTGCACACCGATACGATCACTCATCTGGAATTCATCATCTTCGGCTCACTGATCTGCTATCTTTTGATCAAGGAGCCGCACGGTTTTGCGCGGCTCATCTCGATTGCCAAGGAAAAGCTTAGACTCTGGCCTTTTCCCTATTAGGCCAGCAGCGTTAGGGCCGAAGATCGCAACGCGGAGCGGCGATCGTTGGCCCAAGGGAAGCAAGTCAAGCCCGCGGAATGAAAGGCGCGGCGTCAAAGCCGAGCCGAATGAGGAGGAGTCGCGATGTTAGGCAAGAAACTTTTGTTTGCGGCTGCCGTCGTTTCCAGCGTGGCGTCAGTGACGCCCGCTTCGGCGCAGAACGAGCAGTTCATTCCGATACTGTCCTATCGGACAGGCGCTTATGCCGTGAACGGGGTGCCGTTCGCGAACGGCATGGCGGACTACTACGCCATGATCAACGAGCGTGACGGCGGCATCAACGGCGTCAAGCTTTTGGTCGAGGAATGCGAGACCGGCTATGCCACCGACAAGGGCGTGGAATGCTACGAGCGTCTGAAGGGCAAGGGCCCAACTGGCGCGGCTTTCGTCAACCCGCTGTCGACCGGCATCACCTTTGCGCTCACCGAGAAGACGTCGACCGACAAGATCCCGATCATCACGATGGGGTACGGCCGCGCGGATTCCAAGAACGGCGCGGTGTTCGCCTATAACTTCCCGCTGCTCGGCACCTACTGGTCCGCAGCCGACATCGCTATCCAGCATGTCGCCAAGGAGCTCGGCGGCTTCGATAAGCTGAAGGGCAAGAAGATCAGCCTCGTCTATCACGACAGCCCCTATGGCAAGGAGCCGATCCCGACGCTCGAGGTCCTGGCGAAGCAATACGGCTTCGAATTCACTCCCGTCCCGGTCACCCATCCGGGTGTTGAACAGAAATCGCAATGGCTGGCGATCCGCCAGAACCGGCCCGACTACGTCCTGCTGTGGGGCTGGGGCGTGATGAACGGTACGGCGGTTAAAGAAGCAGCAGCCGTTGCCTATCCGCGCGACAAGATGATCGGCGTGTGGTGGTCGGGCGCAGAGCCTGACGTGACTCCCGCAGGTGATCAGGCCATCGGCTATAAGGCACTGATGCTTCAGCATGGTGCCGGCAAGTACCCGGTGCACGGCGATGTCGAGAAATACCTTTACGCCAAGGGCAAAGGCTTATCGGAGCCCGCCAAGGTCGGCGAGGTGCTCTACAATCGCGGTCTCATCAACGCCATGCTCGGCGTCGAGTCGATCCGCAAGGCGCAGGAAAAGTACGGCAAGAAGCCCCTCACGGGCGACCAGATTCGTTGGGGTCTTGAAAATCTCGATCTTAGCGCGGCGCGGCTGAAGGAACTTGGCTTCGAAGGCATGATGAGGCCGGTGAAGATCTCCTGCGCCGACCATGAAGGTGCGCGTGAAGGCCGTGTCCAGCAGTGGGACGGCAAGGCCTGGAAGGTGATCTCCGATTGGTACACAGCAAGGCAGGATGTCACCGAGCCGCTCGTCAAGGACGTGTCGGCGAAGTACGCAACTGAGAAGAAAATCGAACCGCGCGATTGCTCAAAGGCGAGCTGATCTCGCCAAACGATTGCCGGGAGGGGGCCGTGCGCCCTCCCGGATTTTTCTGATCTCGTACAGGGTTTCGGAGACGACAAGTGTCAAGCGCAAGCACTGCGGTGACCGCGGAACAGGCAAAGCCGTTCCTGTCGATCAACAATATCGAAGTTGTCTACCACCACGTCATCCTCGTGCTGAAGGGTGTGTCACTGCATGTGCCGGCGGGCGGCATCGTCGCGCTGCTCGGCGCGAACGGCGCGGGCAAGACCACGACGCTCAAAGCGGTCTCCAATCTTCTGCATGCCGAGCGCGGCGAAGTCACCAAGGGTTCGATCGTGTTCGACGGCACCGAAGTGCAATCCCTGTCGCCGAACGAGGTGGTGCGGCGCGGCTGCATCCAGGTGATGGAAGGGCGGCGTTGCTTTGCCCACTTGACCGTCGAGGAGAATCTTTTGACTGGCGCGTTCACGCGCCGCGATGGCAAGGCCGCCGTCGCTGCAGACCTCGAACGTGTCTACGGCTATTTCCCGCGGCTAAAGGAGCGACGCGGTTCGACGGCGGGCTATACGTCCGGCGGCGAGCAGCAAATGTGCGCGATAGGCCGGGCGCTGATGTCGCGACCGCGGATGATCCTGCTGGATGAGCCGTCGATGGGGCTCGCGCCGCAGATCGTCGAGGAAATCTTCGAGATCGTTCGCGATCTCAATTCAAAGGAGGGCGTTTCCTTTCTGCTGGCCGAACAGAACACCAACATGGCGCTGAACTATGCCAGACATGGCTATATCCTCGAGAACGGCCGCGTTGTGATGGACGGCGAAGCGAAGGCGCTGGCGTCCAACGAGGACGTCAAGGAGTTCTATCTCGGCGTCGCTGGGGACAAGCGAAAATCGTTCCGCGATGTGAAGCACTACAAGCGGCGCAAACGCTGGCTCCTCTAGGCAATGACGCTGAGTGATCGGCCCCGTTTGAGTGGTCTGGAGCAGATGTACGCGCTGTTCCGTATCTGCTCCATAAGAGCTTAGGGACCGCAGCTTTGTTCGGGTCCTGGGCAATCTCAGTAAGCCGAGGTGCCGTTGTGGAAGATGACACGCTACTCACAATTCTACTCACACCCTAAATGGTCGGCGGCGGCGAACTATGCGCCGCTATGGTCTGCTGCTGTGAGCAAGGCGCCCTCATGACCAGCACCTTGAGAAGTCCCGCGATGTACCGCTGTTCGGTCGCTATTGGGGGTGAACCGGACATAACGCGGACATGGCAAAATCGACGCGAATGACCCATCTGCGACATTGGCCGCGCCCAGCGGCAGTGCTCTTGATGCCGGTCTTGGCCCCTATCAACGTAACTGTTGATGCCATACCTTGAGCCTGGGAGTTGGCAATGAAGCGGCGTGAGTTCATCGCACTTCTCGGCGGCGCTGCGGCATGGCCGGTAGCTGCGCACGCACAGCAGGCTGGTAAGGTATACAGGATAGGTTTTATCACCGCGGGTATTGTGCCCCCGCCCCCCACCGAAAGCGCTTTCCACGATGGTCTCCGGGCGCTGGGCTGGATTGAAGGCAAGAACGTCATCTATGAAGACCGATACGCGGAAAATCGGCTCGACCGGCTGCCTGAGCTAGCGGCAGAATTGGTGCGCCTCAACGTTGACGTCATCGTAACAGCAGGAACCCTAGCGCCGCTTGCCGCCAAACGGGCCACCGCAACGATCCCCATCGTCATGATTGCTGCAGGAGATCCGTTGGGGAGCGGTCTCATCGCAAGTCTGGCCCGACCTGGCGGGAACGTTACTGGACTGAGTCTCATGGCTCCGGAATTGGCCGGGAAGCGGTTGGAATTGCTCCGGGAGATTCTTCCGGGACTTTCGCGTGTGGCCGTCCTCTGGAATGCGGCTAACCCTTATTCCGCAATCGTCTTTAAGGAAACAGAGCGGGCCGCTCAGCCATTAAAGATTGAGGTTCAATCGCTGGAAGTGCGAAGCCCCGATGATTTAGATAGCGCACTTGAAGATGCAATTCGGCAAAACGCGAGCGCCCTAATGACGGTTGAAGACCCATTCACCACGGATCGTCGGCACCACATTGCGGAATTTGCGGCCAAGAACAAGGTACCGGCGATATACGGACTGAGAGAGTTCGCGGACGCCGGGGGTCTCATAGCCTACGGAGCAAACCTTGCTGACTTGTTTCGGCGCGCCGCTGGGTTCGTGGACAAGATTCTTAAGGGCGCCAAACCCTCAGACCTCCCAGTCGAGCAACCAACCAAGTTTGAGTTGGTGATCAACCTCAAGACCGCAAAGGCGCTCGGCATTGAAATCCCGCCGACGCTGTTCGCTCGGGCCGACGAGGTGATCGAATAGCTTGTGTATCCAGTTGGCTCCAATGTCGCAGTTTGGCACAAATGCGAACTACCGACCGCGTCGAGTAATGTCCGAGTTCGAGGGCAAAGCGGAAACGCACTGAGCTCTTCGCAGTTTGACCCGACCCGGACATTCGCACGGAGAGAGGTGCCTGCGTCCCGATGGCAATCCTTACCAGGTGATTGTCCACCATTCCGCAGCCGCTTGGGGATCATGTCGGCAGCGTCTCGTTTTCTATTCGTGCGGTACAATAAAGCCGCACCTACGGAGGCAGCACTCGTTCATCACTGATTTGAAGGACCGCGTTCGCGGATCTGTAAATGGGGTAAGTAAGGATGTGGTCGTACGGCGGCTTGCTTCCGCGTCGCTGGCTTTCAACTCGTCACAAGGTTCGCTGAAACACGTCCGCGTTCAATAGCGGAATTGGCGCACTGTTCGACCGCTGCGTATTGGTAGGTCATTTCAAAACGTGCAACCCTTGGATATCAAGCCACCAGCTGGCAGACTCGTTCATTCGGCAACCACATGATCTCTGGCAAAAGTGAGCTGTATCGTCAGGCCATCCGGTTTCCAATCGCGAGAAATCTCGCCCGCAAATTGACTCTTCACCGTTGCATGCGCGAGCAGTGAGCCGAAGCCCTCGCCATCGGTGTAACGATCGACGCGCGGCCCGCCGCGCTCCGTCCATGTCAAGGCAAATTGGCCATCGTCCTCAGAACAGCCAATATCGATATGGCCGGCAGAGGTCGAGAGCGCGCCATACTTGGCGGCATTGGTCGCAAACTCATGCAGAAGGAGAGCGAAGCTTGTGACAGCGCTGCCTGCAATCGGAATGTCGGGTCCACTGATCATAACGCGCGCGCTGTCGGCGTCTGTTCGACCATCGTAGGGCGAAAGAATCGTCTCGATCAAAGCGTGAAGCGTCGTCGACTGTTGGCTTCGACGACCGCCATTGGAAGGCACCGCCAGCGTGAGGGCGTGTGCCTGGGCTAACGCCATTAATCTGTCTCGTAGCGCCGACGACAACTCCTCGGGCGTTTTGGCAGAGCGTGCACTCATGGCGATCATGCCGCTGGTGACCGCAAATAGGTTCTTGATGCGGTGATCCATCTCTCTGATCAGCAGGTGCTGCTGTTCCTCTGCCCGCCTGCGCTCGGTAATGTCGCGCGCGATCTTCGACGCGCCGACAATCTTGCCTTCTTGGTTTCTGACCGGTGAGACGGTCAGCGAAATGTCGATAATGCTGCCATCTTTGCGCTGGCGAATGGTCTCGAAATGTTCGACGCGTTCGCCGCGACGGATACGGGCCAAGATTGCCGGCTCCTCGTCGTGGCGCTCGATCGGGATAAGCATCGTGACCGGCTTGCCGACCGCTTCTTCGGCCGTGTAGCCAAACAGCCGCTCCGCGCCCTGATTCCAGCTCGTTATGATGCTCTGGAGGTTCGTCGACAGGATTGCATCCTCGGAACATTCGACGATAGCGGCGAGGTCTCGATAGCGGGCTTCGCTGTCGCGAATTCGCTGCTCGGCATCACGGCGTTCGGTGATGTCCACCAGCATGTTCACCGCGCCGATCAGGGTTCCCGAGGCATCGAACAGCGGCGTTGGATAGGGAATGAAGGGTACGCGCGTGCCGTCCGGCCGTTCGGCGACGGCTTCCATGCCTCTGATGGGACGTCTCTCCTTTAGCGTCAGAGCCATCGGGCACTCGTCATGAGGCAGCGGGGTGCCATCGGGCCAGTAAAGCTTCCATGAGCCACAGTATTCGCTGGTGCCGAGTTGCGGGCGGAAACCCCATAGCTCCGCCGCGGCCTCATTGTAAAACGTGATCCGCCCGGCGGCGTCCGTCGTGTACAGCGCCGCGGGCAAGGCTTGCAGAAGTTCGTCTGAGCTTCGTCCGCCTCCGTTCAGGGGAAGCGGACTGGAACGTTGCTCGGGTTTTTCACGGAAGACGTTCACTGCTCCGACAACCCGGCCGGAATCGGCTTTGATCGCTTCGATATTCACAAGCGCCACGATGCGCGTGCCATCCGGCCGCTCAATCACGATCTCCTGGTCGCGCAGTCCCTGGCCGGTTGCCAGGACATCGGCCATGGGACATTTCGCATGGGGCACATAACCCCCGTCCAGATGGTAAAGGCGATAGGAACCACAGAAACGAAGCGTCGGATCGCCGATCTTCGGGGAGCAACCCCATAGATTAGCGGCGGCGTGGTTGTAGCGAACGATGAGGCCGGTCCGATCACAGACATAGACACCGACCGGCAGGAGGTCCAACAGGCGGTCGGGGAGATCTAGGACGCGTTCGTCCAGTAAAGCCTGTAACGGCGTGGCGGTCCCTGTTTGGTCGATAAGCCTCATCGCGGAATATCCGATGCGTCGGCGCATCCCATGCCGATCAATTCGGGTAACGGGTTATGTCGCTAGCTACCCGCTGCTCCAATTCATCCTAACTCGCTAGCGTAGCTCACCTGTCGTCGGCTCCTGAAAGGATAATCGATACCGTTGTTCAGCGACAATTTGATCCGGATGGCAATGACTTTTGCATGAAAACCAGCAATCGGCCAGTCGATTCGTGTCCGGTTACCGACATTGCGAGATTAGGACGCCGCTCTCCAGCCAGATGAGTTCGCCGGAATTGATCGGAATATCTACGCGCCGTTGCTGCCGCGCGGGCAGCCCAAGCTTGCTTTGTCCCTGGAACAAAAACTAGGAAGGCAGGTTCTTCAGGCTGGGGGACCCGACAATGAAGTCGTCGCACTTGGTGCCAGCAATACAGAACGACGCCGTCTACGTATTAGTCGTGGAGGATGAATTTCTTGTCCGCTTTTCGATAGCGGAAGAGCTTCGATCAGCAGGTTTGAGAGTCATTGAGGCGGCAACCGCCGATGAGGCGTGGCGTTACCTGCAAGCGGATGGTCCAGCCGACTTGATATTCTCTGACATACAGACGCCGGGCTCCATGGATGGCGTTGAGCTTGCGCGACGGGTTCTCTCTCAATATCCGGCCATCGCTTTAATTCTAACCTCTGGAAACAGTACGGCTGACGCCATGGATACGCTGGCTCCCTTTATTGGCAAGCCCTATCAGTATGATCGCGTAGCTGCGGTCATTTTGGAAACATTGCAAAGGCCGCGATGAACATTCCTCGTAGGCAGTGCATTCTCATCGTCGAGGCTGACATCCTAATTCGACAGCCTTTAGCGGAGTATCTGCGGGAGTGCGGGTATGACGTAGTGGAGACGACCAATGACGACGAGGCGCGCGAATTTTTCGCAAACGGCGTAGCTCCTGTGGACGCTGTCCTGGCCGATGCCAACGATGCGGGTAACGTGCGTTTCCAACTCGCGACTTGGATCAGACAGAACTTTCCCCGGACGGAAGTTATTTTAGCAAGCACGCTTGCAATGGCGGCTGAAAGAGCGGGCGATCTTTGTGACGATGGCCCCACACGGCCGAAGCATTACGACCACCAACTCGTCCTTGATCGTATCCGCCGATCGCTTGCAGCGCGTGATTGAAATTAAGCATATGGATAGGCCCTGAAGGCGACATCTCGCAGCATTGGCTCAAACTTTAGTGCGGGGCGCTGGCTGCTGACGAAGCACTGAATGGCTTCGGCGAAGAGGTCAGGTTTTCGCGTACGGGAAACGCCCCGAGTCGAAAAAGCACGCAGCCGGACAAACCGGCCTCTACAGCAGAATTGCCACGGCCTTTGTCACGCTCGAAGCCGGCCGCGGTGCCGTGAGTGATTTCCCCGGGATTCGAGCCCGGATAGAAGCCCGCGCTCCATTCCCAAGCATCTTTCTCGATTGGCTGACCGACCCGGCGCGCAATCGTGCCAGCCTGCACATCGCCAAAATAGATGTGCCAGCAATCGACGCGTTCCTTGTAACGTCTGCGGGTCAGCTCGGGCATGCCGCCATCAAAGCGCAGCCCGCCAGATCGGGTAAACCATCCTATGGTGGTGGTTTGACCAAATCCGAGCCGCTGCTAATCGCGCGGCCGCCCGGCCTCTGTCAGCAGGTAAGAGCAAACAGCGCCATCAGGCTTGCTCGCCGTTCGCCTTTAGGAATTTGTCGATGGCATATTCAGCAAGCTTAACGGCCATCGCGCGATTAGGTGCCGTGCTCGTGCGCGTTCTATTTTCGTCAGGTTGAAACGTCCACTTCCAGCCCGTTGGATTGGATGTTTGAACGATCTGGTACTCGATACCCTTGTAGTTCATTAACGAACGAAGAGGTCTCTCAAAGGTGCTGTTCTGGACACACAACCCGAAACAGAGGGGCCGCGCAACATACGAATAGCCCCCGGTATCTGCCTGCTGATCCGGGACTGCCAGCCGATCATCAGGAGCGTGTGCGCAAGATCGGAAGAGACCTCCCCGGCGATCATCGCGCGCGGGCGCGCCGTCAGCGCGACAAAAAAGGCCTCGGCACTGTCCATAACCGGGGCCGTCAACCTTCGGCCGCTTTGCGGGCTGATTAGCCGAAAGCTTTGAGTCTATGCCGTATTGCCCGCGTTCGTTCCAATCGAACAGTCCCGGTCGCATGCCTGATCAGTCGATCCTGGTCCAATGGCGGCATTCATAATCGGAGCAATAGACCAAAGCAGAGCGATGCCCTGATTGCGCCCATCTCGCCGAAGGTGATTTTCTGTTCGCGTGTCACTCCGGAGCCTTCGCGCACTGCGCGACCAAGGAACGTTTTCTTACAGTCCGCGTCATTAAAAGTGGTCCCGGTTATTTGCCCAAGCTGGGATCAGTTACCAGAAGGCACGGCAGCCTCCAGCGGGGCGTCCCCTCCGCTGGGGCCGTTGTGTCTCCGATTTCCGATCTCACTTCGGCGGCGTGAGGCCGCCCTCAAACCAGCCTGTGGCGTCGTCGGATTTTATCGGGTCGACAAGAACCTGCGCCTCAAGGACGTGGCCGCACTTGGTGCAGCGCGGGGTCCAATGTTCGAAGCCGGAACGCGCCGGGACGGCGTGCTGCACCGCCATGCGGGCTTGGCATCTAGGACAGCGTGGGGGCGGCGTCGTTTGGCGTGATAGCTCCGGCCGGGATGGTTGGGTGTTGGACATGGCGTTGGCTCTTGATCAGCGAGGTCACGAACGACAAGATTTTAGGCCACAGGTCCTTGCTCGGAAATCACGGTGTGTGCCGAGATGGATGCGTTCGGCGCTTGGAGCCGCGACTATGTTGGTGGTTTCAGGCCCGGCGAGCTAAGCCACTCGTTGACATGTGAGGCGGTCTCTAACTGCCGCGCCTTCCGCAACAGCTCTTCACGCTCCTTGCCAACCGGTAGAGACTTGGCCAGTGCCAGAATAGCCTCGCGCTGCTCAGGCCACTTTTCTTCAATCGCCTCGGTGTGGGACATAAGAGCCCCCTCTGGATCAGGCGGGAGCACAACACTCGCAGTCACCGGTAACGGCCCCGGATTGGACGGTGATGGAAATAGTCTACGGTCCGAGTTTCGAGGTTGTCTGCTCGGTGGGCGACGCTGGCGGCTTTGCAGACCGGCTCAACATGGGGGCGGCCCGGCTCTATTCCGCCGATCCGGAACGAGGCCGCCCGGCGCTCGTCGCGCGAGGCCATGCCCACCTTACAGACTATTCAACGCATCCCCCACGCCACCCGGCCGCGGCGCGGGCCTATCCAGAGAAGATCAACGGGCAGGATCAGAAAGCCTACATCCTTTCGGTGAACAACAATCGCTGGCACATGTCGGCAGGCCAGCGCGCGATGGTGCCGACGTGCGCATCATCGACATGGATGTGCCAGCAGTCAATGCGCTCTTTGTATGCCTGCGGATGAGTTCGGGCATGCCAGCATCAAAGCCCAGGCGGCCAGATTGGGTAAACCATCCTAAGCGTGCGAAGCGACGGTAAGCACAGCCCCGCCCGGGGACTTATCGGGGGCTTACGGGGGCTGGGGCTATGCAGGCCATGGCTCTCGCCATGACCCAAAAAATCAATTGAACCCGTCAGGAATCGTTCCCATCTTCCAGTAATTCCCGTTCGGCCTGCAGCCAAAACTCCAGGTCTCTTCCTGCCGGCTTGCCGCACTGTTCCCACAACTCGCGAGCGCGAGCGCGGATTTGAGCTTCTAAATCACGCTTGGCTCGCCTCCTGGATATCAGCCGCTGCAGCAAATTCCCTGAGCCTCTGCAGGGTTGTTTGATCGCTGGTCAAAGAGGCCAGTCGTGTTGTTTGTTCAAGCTTGCGTTCCAATTCCTCACGGTCGCTCTTTTGCAGCATGGCGCCTCCGTCTGTATTAGACGATGAAGCGACGAAAATGTTCACTCGGGTTTGGGTTCCAGCCGGATAACGAAGCGGTCGCGCTGCCAAAGCTCGATGGCGTCGTCTCTGACTAGACGCTTCGCGTTCTCAATAGCTTCGGCGTCGTCGGCGCAAACCAGCGGCTCAAATCCCACGAAATGCCCGTCCGGCCCGACGGTGTAGGCTCTGTATTCGATCACCCGGAAAGTCCCCACTGAGGATCTGTGGCGATCTTAGCGCCGGAGACCGAATTGTCTGTGCACTAGTGCACCAACGGGTCGGGCCCCACTTTAAATTGCACGCAATCCGGAGCAAAATTTTTGCGAGCGACAGAATGGGACCCTGGGACACTTCTAAAGGTCGGGCGTCCGACAGACGAAACAAACAAGCGCAGGCCGTGGTACGTTTCTATTTTCATCTTCGTGCCGGCGACGGACTGTTAACCGACGACGAAGGGCAAGACTTGCCGGACCTTTCGGCGGCCCGGCGCGAAGCCGAACAAGCTGCCCGTGAACTCCTGGCCGAAGCCATTAAGGCCGGTAAAGAAGAGGTCGCCGAGGCTTTCGTGATTGCAGATGAACACGGGCGGGAGATCGATATCGTTCTACTCGCAGCCGTATTGCCAAAGCACCTAAAGCCTGCCGATTGCTGAGCACGTCAGCCGCAAGGACAGGGGCAACGATCCGCCGGGCGACCCGGAGCAGCAATAGGCCAGGGAACACTTTTTTTGCATTGGGCAAGTCGCGGCCTTCCGCTCAGATAAACGAAACTAGCGTTCCTGCGACACGCCTTTAGATTTACTGTGACAGTCGTTTGATGGCTTTGATCGCATGGGCCGGTCCACGCCATCCCAAAAATTCTAGTTTCTTATCCTCAAGCGCGTTTGTGGCCTTGAAAAATTTCTCTAGCTCGTCGACGGCCCGTGCCGGAAGATGCCGTATGTCCTGTAGATCGCCCTCAAATGGCGAGCGTTCGGGCACGGCGAAAATTCGGTCGTTTCTTTCCTTCTCACCATTAGCGATTTGAAGAACTTCGAGTACGCCAATTGGCTTGCAACGAAGCACTAGACCGGGGTAAGTCCCAGCATCGTGGATCACGAGTACGTCGAGCGGATCGCCGTCCTCGGCCTTGGTCGACGGAATGAACCCCCAATCGTACGGGTAGGTCAGTCCGGCAAGCAGGGGCTTTGCAAGAGTGAACGCGCGTAGCTTAGGGTCAAATTCGAGTTTGCAGCGGCTTCCCCGGGGGGTCTCCACGACGGCATGAATGTGCGTTTTGTCTGCCCAAGTTGGAAGCTTCTCTAAATTTGGCATCGGCGTCCGATTATGAACGACAGGTAGGACTAGTCCGACCATCATTGTCGGGAATTGCGTCGAGAGGTCGCCAACTGAGGCGGCCCTTTCTTACGTCGGTGGGGTCAATTCTCTCGAAAGCAGGATGCCGTAGGTCTCGGCGGCATTTTGGAGCATTCCGGCCTCCTTAAGCGCCGCGGTCCTTTCGGGGCCCGGCGGCATCGATTGGGCTTCCTCGACAGCCTCAACCGCCTTCGCGACCAATTCGTCCTCAGGACTCCGTGAAGATCCACCACTCGACATAGCTTACCTCCGAGCTGGAGTGAAAAAGCGATCACGCATAAAGAAGCCAAAAGTTCCGAGGCGTTCCGTCGGCAGAATGCGGTTTCTCATTCTGTTCTGAAAAGTAGCGGCAGGGTTGCGGCAAGCACTGGGCACGCTCGAGCAATGGGAGCCACAGAACTCCCGCGCGCGGCAGGACTTGATGCGACGGGCCAGCCCCGATCCTGGCCTGCATGGCCTCACCTCAAAAAACGCCCTTAAACTCGGGTGGGGCCGTGCTCCCCTACGGAGGAGCACATGGTCGATCTGCGCTGCCGATCGCAGCAAGGCCTAACTTTCAGATATTTCCGTCGGCTGGCGGGGCAGGAATCACGGGCGGCGTTTCCGGATATTCATTGAGTTCTATTTCAACGACGTCCCGAGATGGCGACTGCAGACGATAGAACCTGAACTCCTGATCTCGAAGGGGGCAACGAAAATTCACAGCAGCATGGTCGGGCCAACGATTTAGCTCAACCTTCAATTCCCCAACCGTCAGGAGTGGCGGCTCTTTGTTTTCAGGGGCCGCCGCTTTTTCCGTCATTTCTTCACCTTCAGCCCGGTCACCGGCCTCACGCCGTCGCTGGATGGGAGGCCCAGGGTCTCGCGGAGAAAGGCGACGGATCCGGGGCCAAAATTCTGAAAGCTCAATAGAACATCGTCAGAAGTCTCGCGGACCTCGCCGACCGTTTTCATGCCCGCGGTTTTTAGGACTTGTTGAATCCTTGGCGGCATGTTCAACACCTCAATCCGGGTGTCGTCGGGCAGTTCGGGCGTGGGACCTAGCAAGACAGATTTGGCAGCATCCTCTGGCATGAGCGCCTCCCAGCACGGACGAAATAAACGACTCTGGATTCGTTAAAACGTTCCGCCGCTGCCCAACCAGCCAAAAAGATCATATGCTCCTGACCGGTCTTGAGCTGCTCGTTCCCTTGCTTCACGTTTGCGAGATCGTGCGCCATCGTCTGGAGCCACTGCGCCAGTTCGGGAGACATCGGGCGGCGGTCGCAGCAACGTCTTGCGGTGTGGTCTGAGCCAGAGGTGCTGGTTGCGGAAGTGCTGCATTCGCCGTAGCCACGTCAACGGCAAGTGGGCTCGGCTGCGCCGGAATCTCCTGTTCTGGCGACAGCGATGAAGTCGAAACGCGCTGCGATGCCCACCGGGACCCCGCCCAGGTCACCAGGCCCGTCGCATATTTGGCCATCGGTGCGTGAGGCACTCAAGGAACAAGTCCCGGAAATTCGCGAGGGCGTTTTGCGCGTGGCGGATTCCGACGACAGGCCGAAATGGCGCCCGACGACGCCCTGTCAAGATCCACCGCGCTCACCTCGCTGAGTGCACGCGAGATGACAACGGCGGTCGCGCAATGGCCGCTCCGCCGAACTCACCAATCAACCTGACGCTCCAATGACAGAAATCTGTCGGTCAGTCGCGCAAATCAAACTGATACCGGAGCCGGTTCGCGATTTGCTCAGGACGTCTCTGATAGTCGATCTGGTCACCAGGAGAAGCGATCACGATCGGCTGCCAACCGTAAGCGTGCTCTTTGCGAACAACAATCTCCAAGCCGGCCACACCGATTTTCTCGGTGATCAGGTCGGCAAGCTGCCTCGCAGGAATGCGTTGTTTGAGCATGGCGTAATTCCAAAATGGAAGCGCCCCCTGACGATCAGACCGGCCAAATCTGAAGAATTGGTCAAGAAACATGGTTGATCCCGCGAAGATCTCGCCAGCCCTCCGCCAACCAGCAAACCAGATTCCCGCGAACCCGATCAGCAGCATCGCGCAGGTCGATGGCTCGGGAATGGCGGCTAACGGACATGACGGACATGGTCTTCGAGGCTGTTGATGGTGGCTTCTCGGTCATTGGTGTTATCCCGTTTCATTAACCTGGTCCCCAGTACTGGCCGCCGCCTCCGGCGTAGTATTCATGAAATGCAGTGCTCGATTGGCCGGGAATGACAATCGGCTGGCCTGTGATCCACGGAATTAGGACCGGCACTTCTTGTGCTGTCCGTTGTGCGGCAGCGACGATAGCTCCAGCGACGGCATTGGCGACATCGTCATGCAAATTCGGGGCGTGGTCAATGGAATCACGACCACCCCTGGCGGTGCGACGTTCCAGCGAGCAGAGTTGGGTGGCGAGCTTGGGATGATCCAACAATTCAACACGGCGGCTGTTCAATAACGGTACCAGCGCCAAGTAAATATCGCTCTTGGGCTTGTCGGCGGTGATGTAGTCAATGCCATGAGCCGCGAACCGCTCTCGTGGCCACATACACCGTAACGATCGCCTCTGAATTCCTAACAAATCCTTGGTGCTGACCATCGCCAACGCTTCGGCGATCAGCAGCGAGCTTTTGCCGACGCCACCGCTGGAAACCGTCAGCGAGGCGAATTGTCGGATGTAATGTGGACGATACAGCCACTCGCGCCGCGGGATCTTGCTAGGATCAATCCATTCGAATGGTATCGCCCGGAGCGGCAATGGCACTGGCTGTTGTTGTGTGGCGCTGCTCATCGGCCACCGCCTCTGGCAGACTTGAGCTCGGCCGCTGCCTTGCGGATTTGATCGAAGGCTTCCGCCAGTGCCGCCCTATCGTACGCCTCCGACCAGCCGGGCTGTGCTTCATCGGCATAATGATACAGCGTTCTGACGCTGATGTCGCGTCGGGTATCACGGCGGAAAGCTTTCCAGCGCTCCAGCGTTCGGCGGTCTCTATGCTTGTGTGATTTTTGCGACCAGCCGACAAACGCCTTCAAGGCGTCGGGATGGCCACTGGAGCCGCGCCACGTTGCAGCCATCACGCTGAACCAGATGTCTTCGCCAACATCATCATTGCCTGCCACCGCCAATGCAGTGACAACTTTCTCGATATCAACTTCGACTTCGTCATCAACAGTCACTGTGCATTCGCGCTCGTCCGCCTTGCATAGTTCAATCAATCATGGCGGAGCCATCGCCATAGGAATTTCTTTGCGCCACCAATACTGTCCAAATATTTCGGTGTCTCTCGCAATCGGTCCGATGCTGGGTGGCGCAATCACCATCTGGCCGCCGCCACAGACATCGACGCCGGGTGCAATGGGTTTGCCGCCGCTGATTTTGATACCTGGCGGATGCCGAAAGTAATAATGCGGAGAGCCGCTAGGGCTCTCCCCCGTGCGGGTTTCAGGCAACTTACCATGCTGCCGTTCTAAAGCTTCTAACGCGGCGATGCGGTCAACACCGTGCCCGGCCAGCGTATCGGCTTCAAGAACGAAAAATCCGCTGCCGGTCAGAATGCCAATGTTGGGAATCCTGCCTTTAAGCAGCTCCACGGCTGTTCTGAAGTTTCGACGAATGGCTCTTTCATCGTTGCTAGCGCCCCAGCGGATACCGTCGCTGAATTCAGCAGCTAAGACGCCCTTTTTCTTTCCCGGCGGTGCCGGGAAAACGTGAAAGCCATTCCGCGCGTATAGCAGCATGGCGTCGAGGATGGCCGATTGGTCGTGCCCTCGGCCGGCATCCGGGATAAAAGATTTTGCGTTCCGCGCCGTCTCGTCCGGGGTGGCCTCGTCGCGGCGACCACAATCAACAACACGATCAGAAGACGGCCTAACAAGTTCCACCCTGCCCTATTGAGCACCCAGCTGGTAGATGCCTCGTGCGCTGCGCGATTCAGCACACAGCGATGAACAAGAAATTTGCCACCCCGTTTGCGCCGACGGAACCGAAACGATTCTCGCTCCTCAATATTGGCAAATTGAGGTAGTGGCTCATGCGGAACCCCATCGAAAATCGATCACCGGCATAGTTGTGCAATATCGGCGAACTCCTGCACGCGATACGCCACGAGCTTCGAAACGTCCACGCGTTTAAGGACGAGAACGAGACCCTGCCGCCACCAGCACGAAGACTAAGCGCGTACAAACGATAACCGTTCCGCTGAGATAACATCGGCCATAACGCCGTCAGTCTCCTTCTCACCGGAAAGATACGTTAGATCGACCTGTTGGTTTGGTTATACAGCCCTCTGAAGCAGAATCTCCTTGCGCTGGCATCCGACCTGGACGCGCATGTGCTCGATGTCAGCCCCGGATAATTCGAGAGATGGAATGTGCCTTGCGAACAGAAGTCCGGGTGATGGCCGAGGCCAGCATCGAAATCCACGCCGGGGAAAACCGGGAACAAAAATATCAACCCGCTAGGATCAGAGCCTGCGGGTTTGGAACTATACCAATGGCGGGAAATTGAACCTGTATGAAAATGGCCAAGGCAATTCGTCAGCAGGCGGCAACGGCCGAGCGCGTGGCGGCCACTACCGCAGACGCGTTCGTTGCTAATCAGATGCGCTCATTGGCGCAGGCTTTCAGAAGCAAAAGAAGAAAAAATGAGCTTCTCCATCAAAGCGATATGCCAGCACGGGGAACTCGTACACCGCAGGAAGACTCCAGAGGCGGCGCTCAAAAAGGCCCGCGAGATGGCGCGATCCGGGTGTTATAACCTCCACATCATCACACCCGAGGGACGTGACTATCATTCCTCAGAATTCGGGGATCTTCCACGGTCGCCCGTCACAGAGGGATCTACTCAGAAAACGCACTTACCCCATACGCGAGGTCCGATTTCGCGTTTTCCCAGATAGACACGGGACGACAACAATATCGTGAGAGAAGCCCTGTCCTTTTTCCTTGGGGCAGCGTGGCGGGCAAAAGGAGCCTCCTTTTCTAGGGGCCCCACTTGCCCGGCAATTTCCCCACGAGAATTTCAAATTCGTCGTCTTTAGGGTCGATTGCTGCTCGACCGGCGCGGCGCTTGAGCAACCCCGGACTTTCCCCGGTGTTCACGTAGTGCCGAGGGGCTTAGGAGTACCCAGGCTTACATTGGCCTCAGCGACTAGGTGCGGAGCCATAAATGCGCGGGCCGAAGCGAGCCCCTGTTAGGCGAGCGGCCTCGACGGAGTGACGACGGCGAGACGCCGCAGATGCTTCTTCCCAATGTTCGCCCTTGTGACGGCGGCAAATCGTGGGCAGATTATCGCATTGCAAAGACGTTATGGGGGGTAATCCATGCAACGTCGCCTTGCCGCTATTTTGGCTGCGGATGTGGTTGGTTACAGCCGCCTGATGGGCTCAGACGAAATAGGCACCCTGACATCTTTAAAGTCGCACAGGCGCGAACTGGTCGATGCTGGCATCACCGAACACCACGGCCGCATTGTTAAAACGACCGGAGATGGGATGCTGGGGGAGTTTACGAGCGTCGTCGATGCAGTCGCTTGCGCCGTCAATATTCAGCGGAGCATGGTGAAACGCAACGCTGGCATCTCGCAAGAAAAGCAAATCGTATTTCGCATTGGCATCAACGTCGGTGACATCATTATCGACGGTGATGACATCTTCGGGGACGGCGTCAACATTGCCGCGCGGCTGGAAGCGCTCTGCGAACCGGGTGGTGTTTGTATTTCTAGGGCTGCGAACGACGAGGTAAGGGACAAGCTTTCGATTGCCTTCGCTGATCTCGGTGAGCAGGCCGTGAAGAATATCGCTCGCGCGGTGGGCGTGTTTGGACTTGCAGCAAAAGACATAGCGGCTCTTCCACTGCTTATAGACCCAGTCGATATCGCTCAGACAACCTCACTTGAGCAGGAAATCCACTTTTGCCTAACCAAGGATGGCGTGCAGTTGGCCTATTCCCGAATTGGCAAAGGCTCTCCGATCGTTAAGACAGGCAACTGGATGACCCACCTCGAATACGATCTTGAAAGCCCAATCCGTCGTACTCGGGACCGGAGAAATGTCGTCTAAGGAATTCAGCAACGGTAAGGTCTTCCTTCAAATCTTGCAACGCCTTGTGGGCGGAAGGAAGGACGGGCATGGGTGTCGGGATCGGACTGGGCTGTGCTGAGTTTCCGTTTTCTGGCGCGGCGGCGTACTGGCGCTGGATCGACATGTGTGAGGCCGGAGGTGGCCCAAACCAACAGCAGACAATCTAGCTAGCTCGAATCAATGCGCCGACCCAGCCCGTTCTGCTTCCTTTGCGGCTCATGTCGACCTTCCGACTGGTGACGGTCCAGGCGAGGTCCGCCAAGCTTCAATGACCTCTTCGGCTTCGGCGAGTTCGATCTGCACGCTAAAGCGGGAGCTGTACATGTCGATCATGGCTTCGTGCGTTTCATCAGCAGAGCTGCATACCCCGTCACCTACAACGACGATGCGATAGCCCAAATCAACAGCCGCCAAAACAGTCGATAGTACACATACGTCCGTTTCGGACCCGGTGATAATCAGATCGGTGACGTGGCGCTCCCGCAGGTAGCGATGGACCTCGCCATTTGCGAAAGCCGAATAAACGAATTTGTTGAAAACCGCTGCAGGCGGAACGAACTTCTGCAGCGCCGGCACAAGATCGAATAAAGAGCGATCCAACCTATCCTGAGTGACGTTGCGCCATTTGCAATAATAGTCCCGCCACTTGCCGGGCATATCGCCCGGCGTGTTAGGGGTAATGAAGCGCGTAAAGACCGTCCGTTCGGGTTTCTGTTTCACGATCTTTACGACATTCGGCAAGACCCGTTCAAGCCACGGCGTAGGCCAGGGCCCATCGCTTGAAAAGAGACGCTGCATGTCGATGCACAGGTGGACGACATGTTCACCGATATCGGCCTGGAGGGCCATCAGTCCTCTCCGCCCGTATCGGCTATGAATAATGGCATCACGAACCAAAGTCCGAGCATTAAAAACAGCGCAGCCACCGCGATCGCCAAGGCCGCACCCTGGCTTTCGATGACTTTCACGAACACGACATAAACGTCGGCTGCGGTCCCTGCTGCAAGCGGGATCGAGGCCGCCACGACAATTCTTGATCCAAGCCTAAAGAATTTTTCGCTATCCTCCCCCGCGAAGGCGATGCGATGAAGTGCCGCGGGCGTCATCAGCAGCATTACCGCAAGAGCAACCGCGCAAAGGCCCGCGACGTGAACATTCTGGGCGAAAGCCGGAAGATCGGAAAACGCCTTGGTCAAGGTTGCAACGAACTGAAATCCAAGCAACGCCTGCCCGCCCGGGATTATGACGCGCGCTTCGGTCAGCATTTGCTCGATCTTCGTCTTGAGGGGCGTGGGTTCGCGTTTCATAGGCATCTCGATGGCTCTCCGTTCTCTCAGGAGCAGGCCTATGCCGTAGAACAAGCCGAGGCCTGTACTCGTAAATGCGATCCCGGAAACCAGTCCAGCGGCGTAACCATATAGATGGTCAAAAACCACCGACGCCGCCAACCCCATGCCTACCGTCAACGGCAGCAGGCTGAGACCGGCGAAGCGCGAAGCATTGCTGATCGCGGCTGGAACGGTCTCCCCGTTATAGGTGATCTGATGGAGTAACGAGGGTGCTATCAGCAGCGATATGGACAGCAACATCGACAACAGCCCGAGACATTGCACGAGCTTGGCATCGAACGGGAGCGCAGCAAAAGCTCCCTGAAAGACCCCCTGAAATTGAAATCCGAACAACACCTGCGCGCCCAGAATAAGCAGGCGCGATTCATCGAGTGTGGTTTTAAGCTTTCTCTCAAGATCCATCGCGGGACACAAACACGCGGGCCGTAAAGGAGGTTCCCGCACCTCAAGGTGGCGGTGCTGCCTTTTTCACCTCCGCGTCCCGGTGTGTCTCGATTTCCTCGGGCTCTTTTTCGTCCAGTCGGGCGAGTTCGGAGCGGGCCTGGGCGTCCACCCGCAACAATTCATCGAGCTTGGCATGAAGCGCGAGTGTATCGCGGCGATTGGCGCGCTGTATCAGCAGGGTCATCGTCCAAACGGCTAACGTCGCAACAGCGTTAAAATCGAAATGACCCCGGTCAAATGCCAGCCACGCACCCGCATAAAGCAATGCGATGCCGAACGCGGCTGGATGGCCTGCCGACTGCCCGACGAGCGTGGTCCACTGCTTCCTAAGAGGGGATGCTCCGGCCTGCGGTTTGTCCGATGGCGGGGCGTAAATGCGGTTTTCAATCAGGAAGCGGCCTTGTCCGCGGCTTTACGGGCTAGCCGCGCCGTTCTCTTGACCGCCTGCTCTGCAGCCGCGCGGCTCTCGCAGGTTTTGCGGATTTCTTCGAGCTCCTCGCCAGTGAGATGCTCTATGCCGACAAACGAATTCTGGGCGGTGCTGACCCGGATCAGCTCATCCAGTTTGACCTGGATCGCAGCGCTATCACGATTTTGCGAATTCTGAATCAGAAAAACCATCAGGAACGTTACGATCGTGGTGCCGGTATTTATAAGCAATTGCCACGTATCCGAGTAACCGAAGATCGGCCCCGTCACAGCCCAGACGACGATGATCAGAGCCGCAAACAGGAATGTCGTTGCATTGCCGGCAGCCTGCGAGGTCCGGCTGGCGATTTCTCCAAAGGTGTGGGCCAATCTCCCGGCGCTCTCCTCGCTCTCCGCTTTGCTCGCTTTGCGGCTCATGTTGCCCTTCCGCCTGGTGACATTCCAGGCGCTGCAGAATCGTCCGTGATCTTCTTAACGGCCCGGAACCCCTCCGGTTCCACATTCATTCGGACTGAACGCTCGTCTCAGCAAAAATTTCGCGGCAATCCGTTATGGATATGAGTGGCCGCAATGGCGGCATTGCCCGTCCCGACGGCGATCTGGTGAAGATCGGAGACGACGTCGCCTACGGCATAGAGCCCGGGCACCGTCGTCTGCAAATGCTCGTCGACGACCAGGCACCCAATTTTCGTGTGGCTGGCGCCAAGGCGTGTCGCCAATTCAGAGCGCACCGCGCAACCGAGAATGGGATACAAAAGATCGAAGCGTAACTCCGATCCGTCGTTCAGATAGGCCACGATTTTTTCTGCCGTCTGGCACAGGCGGGCAACCCTGCTCTTGGGCGTGAGAACGCCCGCGGCTGCCAAATCGCGGCAAACGCCCTCAGCATCGGAGTAATCGTCCGGGGCCAGCAAGATAACCGATCTCGAAAATGTTCTCAGGAAAAGAGCCTTGGCGGAGGCTTCCTCGACGCTGCCAAAAACACAAATGTCCTTGTCGGCTGCTTCGAAGCCGTCGCAGATCGGGCAATAACGCACGAGGCTGCCATCTCTGCCCGGATCGAAGCCTTCGATCTCCGGTCGGGTATCGATCAGGCCCGTTGCCATGATTGCGCGAGGGGCACGAACATCCGCGCCGTCGCCCGTGACTCGAAACAGCTGCGCTTCGCGGGTCAGCGTTTGCGCTTCGCATTTGATCAGACTGACGCCGTAGCTTTCGGCCCGCGCGGTTAGCGCCGAGAGCAAATCAAGCCCGGTAATGCCATGGGCAATAGCCAGGATAGTTCTTGGTGCGCGGTATCAAAGCCGCTCGGCTGCGACCACCATCGAATACGGCGACGTGCCGGCGGTAACGCGCGAGATAGATTGCAGCGGTCAAGCCCGCCGGCCCGCCGCCAATCACGATGCAGTCGGGAGCGTCCCATTTCATTGCACCCCCGTCTCATCGCACGCCACGAGTGGCTTAAGGCCGCCGATCCGATCGAGGACATCGATTGCACCCGCTTCAAGTAAGGCCTCCGGGCGAAACCGCCTGTCATTATCGCAAATCAAATCCGGGCATATTGGTAGTGCAGTCCGCCCAGGATCGGGCGGCAAATAATGCGTCCAACTGTCTCGGCGGCTCGTGACATCGGCGCGTCCTTGTTCAATGACAAATGGGTGCGCGTGCCATTGTAGTAATTCATGTACGACAGCAGCACGTGGCGCAGATGGCGTTCGCCAAATATCACGATATGATCAACGCATTCCCTTCGGATCGAACCGATCAGCCGCTCTGCGTATGCGTTTTGCCAGGGTGAGCGAGGAGAT
>WNFW01000406.1_pt1 | contig 27422 bp, 18 predicted proteins | sample 5400131 | NCBI WGS metagenome assembly WNFW01 (sample SAMN13153362, study PRJNA577476) | soil metagenome | isolation source: 20 cm soil or saprolite under grassland replicate 1 | place: USA:California | collected 2016-06-15 | reverse complement strand
AATGAGTTCCCAACTGACCTGTGGATAACGGCGGCGCATGAAGCGCAGCAATTCGATCTGCTGCTCCGTGTGGGGAGCAAAATCGGAGTGCCCGCCTTCGGAAGGCACAACACGGTAGCGCCCCGAGTCCCAGAAGAGAATTGACTCGCCCAGGCCCGTTCCCGCCGCAAGCAGCGCCCGCGTGCCGCCCGGCTCCGGTTTTCCCGGATTCAAGACGCAGAAATCTTCGGGCGCAAGGTGTTCGAGGCTATGCCCCCACGCGCCCAAGTCATTCAGCAAAACCACGTGGGGAACATTGATCTCTTTAATGAGCGATTCGGTCTCCACGATCCAAGGGAGATTCGTGGCGCGCACGCGACCATTAATGACCGGACCGGCGATGCCGAATCCAGCGGCATCAATCCGTCCCCCTCCGAGATGTTCCGCAGCCTGGCGGGAAAATTCCTTGACGATCAATTCGAACTGCGCAAATTCCTTGCTGGCAAACCGCTGCCGGAAGACCGGCAAGAGGTTGCCGCCTTTCTCCGAAAACAGCGCCAAGTTGCATTTTGTGCCGCCCACATCCCCCGCAAGGATCACCGCTCCCCCTGTAATCCCCTCTTTTAAATCGTTTCAAGGAATAATGCAACTATGGGTTATACCACCGCCGGCCATCGCGTTCGAGCAAAAGATCGGATTCGCGCGGGCCCCAACTGCCGGCTGGATACTGTGGCACAGTAGCGGTCCGCGCCGCGCTCCAAACGTCCAGGATAGGATCAACCAGTGACCACGCGGCTTCGACGCTGTCGCCGCGATCAAAAAGCGTGGCGTCACCGCGCACGCAATCGTTCACCAGAGTGGCGTAAGCGCTGCGGGTAGTGTCTCCGAATCCTTCGCGATACCTGAAATCCATGGTGACGTTGCCAATGCTCATTTCCGTGCCCGGGCGCTTGGCGCCAAAGCTGATGGAAATTCCTTCGTCGGGCTGGATATTCAGGACCAGGCGATTGGGCTGCACCTCACGCTCGCGGAATACGATATGCGGTGCGCAGTGAAACTGAATCATGATTTCCGTGCTGCGTTTTGCAAGGCGCTTCCCCGTACGGATGTAAAACGGGACGCCGGCCCAGCGCCAATTGTCGATCAGCAATTTTCCGGCAACGAAAGTTTCCGTTTTCGAAGCAGGATTCACGCCGGGCTCTTCGCGGTAACCGGGCACGGGCTGGTCGCCGATTCCTCCGGGTGCATATTGTCCGCGAACGACAGACTGCGCCACCATTTCCAGATTGAAAGGGCGGATGGACTGGAGCACTTTCAATTTTTCGTTGCGGACGGCCGTGGCATCGAAGGCGGCGGGCGGTTCAACAGCCACCAGAGAAGTTAGTTGCAGAACATGACTTTGAATCATGTCGCGAAGCGCACCGGCAGTTTCATAAAAGCCCCCGCGGCGCTCGACACCGAGGGTTTCCGATGCCGTGATTTGCACGTGATCCACGTAATTGCGGTTCCAGAGCGGCTCAAAGATCCCATTGCCAAACCGCAGCACGAGCAGGTTCTGGACCGTGTCTTTGCCCAGGTAATGATCAATGCGGTAGACCTGCTTTTCATCGAACACGTTGAGGACAATCTGATTGAGCGCCCGTGCTGAAGCCAGATCTCTTCCAAAAGGCTTCTCGATGATGATGCGTGTCCAGGAGTTCTGTGACGCCGGGCGGGCGATGCATGCACGCCCTAACTGCTGAACGATATCCGGGTAAACTTCGGGCGGCGTGGAAAGATAGAACAAGCGGTTGCCACCCAGGTTCTTGGCCGCTTCCAACTCGGTCAGGCGCTTGCAGAGCTGCGCATACGATTCCGGGTTCGCGTAATCGCCGGGACAATAATAAAGATTGGAAGCGAAAGCGTCCCACTGTTTGGGATCAATCGGCCCGACTTCAGAAATCGTCTTGGCGGCCTCGCCCAAACCGGCGCGGAAAGCTTCCTCGCTCATGGCCGTGCGAGCGAATCCGACGATGGCGTATCGCGGCCCCAATGCGTTATGGACCGCCAAGTCGTACATCGCGGGGATGACCTTGCGCTTGGCCAAGTCTCCCGAAGCGCCAAACAGAACTACCGTGCAGGGTTCCGCCACTCCCCCGTAAATCGACCCGGAACGACTCGTCTCCCCAGCCATCGTGTCTCCTTCTGCCTATTTGAGTCGGCCGAACCGCGTGGCGTTACTATACCTCAACGCCATATTTCGCAAGTTCTGAGCGCAATTGCTCCGCATCCTCGTGATGAATCGTGTTCATCCCTAGTTTCCGCGGACTTTCGAGGTTCAACGGGCGGTCGTCGATGAAAAGGCACTGCTCGGGCGGCCGCTGCGTCACCTCCAGCGCTAGGCGAAAAATGGTCTCTTCCGGCTTGCGCGAACGCACGTAACAGGAACTGAAGAAGACCAAGAAGTTTCTTCGAAGGTGGAAGGCCTCGATGCGGTATTGGTTGAGCTCCAGAGGTTCGTTATTAATGGCGCCGACAAAATATTTCTGCGTATTCGTCAATTTGTCCAGAATTGCTCGCGTTTCGGGATACTCTTTGGACTGCGCAAACATGAAGGCGGTAAACTCCTCGCGCGTGAACGAACGGGCACGATAGAAGAGCGTGCGATCAAGGTACGCATTCAAGGTAATCTGCCCGCTATCGAAAGCGGGAAAAGAGAGGTCGTGCCGGTCTTCGAATTCTTCCCAATCCAAATGAAATGTGGCGGCGGCATCTTTCCGCGACTCGCGGTCCCAACCGTTGGTCAGGATGACGCCGCCGATGTCCCAAAACAGGGTGGTGATTTTGGGCAAGTCGATACCCCTCCGGTTCTTCGGAGAAAATCGAGCAACCAGACGCTTACAATGTCTCAAAAATTCGCGGTTCTGCAAAATTCATGGGTGACTGTGGGGCCCTTGTCAAAGATGGTGTCGAAGATTTCGGCCCTCCCAAACAAGTGGGCAGTTCGTGTCGGCTCACAAATGCCGCGGCAGCTAGGATTTTCGGCGAAGTTGCAGTAAGGTGAAATTGGACAGCCACTCAAGGAGAACAGCATGCCCAACGAATCCTGCGACTCGACGCCGGCACCGCCAAGCGAACCAGTGAAGCCGGGGACGCGTATGGTGCACTGCGTCAAATTCGGGAAGGAATTGCCGGGCCTGGACCGCATCCCGTGGCAAGGAGAGCTGGGGAAACGCGTCTACGAAAACGTTTCGAAAGACGCGTGGAAGCTGTGGCTCGAATACTCCAAGATGGTCATGAACGAGTACCGCTTGAATCCGCTCGACCCCAACTCACAGAAAATCATGGGCGAACAGATGGAACAGTTTTTCTTTGGCGAAGGCGCGAAATTGCCCGAGGGATACGTTCCACCCAAGGCCAAAGGCTAAGTTAAGTTAGCCTTTCACAGGCAGCCGCCGCGTGGCTGGGTGTTCAACCGCCAGCCGCGGCGTGATGCTGAAACGCAATTTCTTGTGCGCCTCCCGGATGGCCTGCTCCACTTCTTCGGCCGTGCTTCCCTTTGCAAAGAGAAATCCCAGATAGCTGGAACCCTCGGGCCAGGCGGCAATGTAATCGTGCAGCCGCGCCGTGATAATTAGCTCAGTAATCCGGTGCGTCGCGCGAGCTGCTTCGACTCCAGAAATGCTCTCCAAAATTCCGCTGTGCGGAACGGGAATCATCATGACGCCGGAGGCCTGGACTTCACGCTGCGGATCGCTGCCCGGCATCTTGAGGGCATGGCCAAGGAGCAATTCTTCCAGCCCGATCTCCGCCTTCGTGTCGCTCGTGCGAAACCACAATGCCCGCGCGCAGAGGCCGCCAATGGGACGCGCCGCGACTTCGATGGGCCAAACGCTGTCGTCGCTAATTCGAAACTCCGCGTGAATCGGGCCGTGCGCGAGGCCAAGCGCGCGTGTTGCATCCCTGGCGCACTTCTCGATTTCAGTTTGCGTAGCCTCCGGAAGCCTGGAAGGCGTGACGTAGATGGTCTCCTCAAAATACGGGCCTTCGAGCGGGTCGGGCTTATCGAAAATTGCCAGGATTCGCAAAGTACCTTCGGTGAGAAGACCTTCGACGGCCACCTCCCCGCCCGGGATGTAACCCTCCACGATCATCTGATCGAGATTCGGCTCACGCGTGGCGCGAATCTCGGCGGATTCCAACAGCCGACGAAGACGTTCCCCTGCGGCAAGAAATTCCTTGCGATTGTTTGCGCGCATCACTCCTTGGCTGGCGGAAAGGGAAATCGGCTTCAGCACGCAGGGAAACGAAATGCCCACCAGCGCAGGTTCGGGAATGGGAGTGACGGGAAAGCCTCGAAACCAGGGCCCGCGTAACCCTGCGTCTCGAAAGACTTCTCGCATTCGCAATTTGTTTCGGCAGGCTTCGACCGAGGCGGGATGGTTGTACGCGATTCCGAGGCCGCGTGCGACATAGGCCGCAGCGGCGGCGGGACGATCGCCTAAAGCCAGAACTCCTGCGACATCCTGTCCGCGCAGTTTTTCCATCACCGTGTATGCAGCCTCTTCGGGGGATTCAAAATGCACGGGGATCGCCTGATCGCCCCACGGGTCTTTGAGTTGGTGACAACGATCCGTGACGTAAACCAGTTGTACGCCCAGCTTGCGCGCCGCGTCTTCAAAGCTCCGCGTTTGGTAGCCCAACTTCGCGGTGAAGAGCAGCAATCGCTTGGCCGTGTTATTTGCTGCGGGAGACAAGGACTCTCGACTCAAACGAACGACTCCGTCTGCGGCAAAGACTCTTTGGCTTGGGCGAAGGGGACCAACTGGTCCCGCGTTGGCTCGGCTCAACAGTACCAGGGCTCATTGAGATAAGGGACTTCCGCGCGGGAAACGAGAACGGGCTGTGCCGCGAACTCCGCTTCTTCGCCCGCCGCTTGGTGCACGGCTTTCCAAATGCGTTCGAAAATGGCTCGCCGAGGGAGCTTCCGCTTTTCACTGGTGGCAACAATCTCTTCAACCTCCTTGCAGAGTTCGTCGACGCGCGGATCTGGACTCTGCCAAGGGTAAACCAATGCGGAAGGATCAAAAGGCGCAACCATACGTCGCACTTCCTCGAGCTCCAGCAATCGCGAGCCGGCAGGAATCAGAAGCCGGATCGCAAGCTGGATCGGTGCGACATTTTCGACTAGATCGTTCTCGCGCAAGACACGCAGCAAATCGAGGTAGCTCTCCAACGTCGTCCAGGGCGTGAACGGCACAAACGTCGGCTGCAAGACCAAGCGTAACTCGCGAAAGATGCGATTGACTTCGAGAAAATCCGCCCTTGTATGGCCTTTGTCGAGGTGGCGCAGCACCTCGTCGTCCACGGATTCGACAGCGCTGGTGACGAAGAGGCAACCCGTGTCGCGCAAGGTGGCGAGATGATTCTTGTGCCGAAGTAAGTGTTCGATTTTGATCGTAACGTCGTACGTCAGCCGCGGAAATTCGTGGTGCAACGCCTCCACAAGACCCATGGCGTGCCCGACGCCATTGAAAAAATCAGGATCACCGAACGTAATGTGTTGCGCTCCAGCAACTACCTGCTGACGTATATCTTCGAGCGCGACTTCGCGCTCCACTACGCGGAAGACGCCTTTGTAGACCGGAACAATCGGACAGTGCCGGCAAAGGTGCTTGCATCCCCGGCTCGCTTCCGTGTAACCGGCAACGCGATGCTCGCCAGCGGGAAGAATGACGTGCGCGTATTTTGCAAGAGACGCGAGTCCTTGCCGGTCGGGCGGAATGAATTTCTGCCGCGCCAGCGAAATTAACGGCTCGGGCCGCGGCACGCCTGAGCAATTGCTGCCGCTGCCGTTCTGCCCCAAGCGCTCTGCCAGATGCACTAGCCCTTCCTCGAACTCGCCGCCAAGGATTGTGGAAACGCTCAGCGTCCGCAGATACTCCTCGTTCATGGGAGCGTATAAGCCGTAACAGCAAAGATGCGCGCTCGGATTCACTTTGCGCAGGATTGGAATGAGCTGCACCGCCAGCCGCGTTGCCGTATGCATGGGCAGGTAGACCGCGATGAGCGCGGCTCCGCGAACTACGGGCTCATCGATTGCTTGCCGCGATAGATCGAGCGAAGTCACGTGGTGCCCGCGGTTTCGCAGCCAAGCCGCTGGCGACGCCAAGCCAAAAGGTTGACGGCCCATCTCGTACGTCGATATCAGAACAATGTTCACGCCTCTACCAGTATAGCCGCACGGCGCTCGGATGCGATTTCGGTTATCATAGAAGGCTGCTTCCTACAGCGAAAGGATCGCAAAGGATGGCCATCAACGCGGGAAATTCCTTCCGCACGCGCGACAAGCTCAACGTCGGAGCTCAGACGTTTGAAGTTCACCGCCTCGACCTGCTCGAGAAACAGGGCGTCTCCGAACTGGCGAAGCTTCCCTTCTCGCTACGCATTCTCCTCGAAAACCTGCTTCGCTGCGAAGATGGCCGCTTTGTCCACGCCGAGGATATCCAAGCCCTCGCGCGCTGGAGGCCCGGCGCTCCCGAGAAAGAAATTGCTTTCATGCCGGCTCGTGTCCTGTTGCAGGACTTCACGGGCGTGCCCGCGATCGTGGATTTGGCCACCATGCGCGAAGCCGTGGTGAAAATGGGCGGCGACGCCAAGCGCATCAATCCTCTTTTCCCCGCGGAACTGGTCATCGATCATTCCGTGCAAGTGGATAACTTCGGCAACGCCAATGCCTTCGGCTTGAACGCCGAACTGGAATTTCAACGCAACGTCGAGCGCTATGCCTTTCTACGTTGGGGACAAACCGCGTTTCAAAACTTCAAAGTCGTGCCGCCAGACACGGGAATTTGCCATCAGGTGAATCTCGAGTACCTGGCCCGTGTCGTTTGCGCGATGCCCTTTGGCAACCGCTGGGAAGCTTATCCCGACTCCGTTGTGGGGACCGACTCGCACACTACGATGGTGAATTCGCTCGGCGTCTTCGGTTGGGGCGTTGGCGGAATTGAAGCCGAAGCTGCCATGCTCGGCCAGCCTTCCTCGATGCTGATTCCCGAAGTTGTTGGATTTCGTTTGCACGGCCGCTTGCCCGAAGGCTCAACCGCCACAGACCTGGTGCTGACGGTCACAGAAATGTTGCGCAAGAAAGGCGTGGTCGGAAAGTTCGTCGAGTTTTACGGCTCCGGCCTCTCCAGCCTGAGCGTTCCCGACCGCGCGACCATCGCCAACATGGCGCCGGAATACGGCGCGACCATGGGCTTTTTCCCGGTCGATTCCGAAACGCTCGCGTACCTGCGATTTACCGCGCGTCCTTCCGAACAGATTGCTCTGGTGGAGGCTTATTGCAAGGAGCAAATACTCTTCCGCACCGACGAGACCCCTGCGCCCCTCTTCAACGACACGCTGGAACTAGACCTTGGCAGCGTGGAGCCAGCCGTCGCAGGGCCAAAACGCCCGCAGGATCGCGTACCGCTACGCCAGGCAAAGTCTTCGTTCACGAAAGTTGTGGAAGGGATACCGGCCAAGAGCGTTCCAGTTCGCAATAATGGCGACGCGTTTGATCTTTCGAGCGGCGCCGTGGTTATTGCGGCCATCACCAGTTGCACGAACACTTCGAATCCTTCGCTGATGATTGGCGCGGGATTGCTCGCCAAAAAGGCGGTCGAACGCGGCCTACACATCAAGCCCTGGGTGAAGACGAGCCTCGCTCCGGGATCAAAAGTGGTCACCGATTATTTGCAAGCCGCGGGCCTCACCCCGTACCTGGACAAACTGAATTTCCACCTCGTCGGCTACGGTTGCACCACGTGCATTGGCAACAGCGGCCCGCTGCCGGAACCCATTGGCGCGGCCATCAAGGAAAACAATTTGGTGGCCGTGGCGGTGCTCAGTGGAAACCGCAATTTCGAAGGCCGGATTCATCCGCTGGTGCGCGCTAATTACCTGGCGTCGCCGCCGCTGGTCGTCGCTTATGCGCTCGCGGGCCGCATGGATGTCGACATCACCACGGAACCGCTGGGCAATGACACCGCAGGCAAGCCGGTTTACCTGAAAGATGTTTGGCCCTCGCCGCAGGAAATCGAAACTGCGGTTCGCGCCGCAGTCTCCTCGTCGCAGTTCACCAAGGAATATGGGGAAGTCTTCGAGGGCGATGCGCATTGGAAATCCATGCCCATTCCCAAGGGCGACATTTATGAGTGGGACCCAAAGTCCACGTACATCAAGCTGCCGCCGTACTTCGACAACATGCCGAAGACTCCGCCGCCGCTCGCGGATATTCGCGGAGCACGCGTGCTAGCGGTTCTTGGCGACAGCGTCACTACCGATCACATTTCGCCCGCCGGCTCGATTCCCGTCGACTCACCCGCCGGAAAATATCTGATCGCCAATGGCGTCAAGCCGCATGAGTTCAACTCCTACGGCGCGCGCCGCGGCAATCACGAAGTGATGATGCGCGGCACGTTTGCAAACATTCGTCTGCGCAACCAACTCGCCCCCGGCACCGAAGGGGGCTGGACGCTCTATCAACCGAGCGCCGAAAAACTGTCCATTTATGACGCTGCCGTGAAGTATCGGGAGGCCGGCATACCGCTAGTGGTCCTCGCCGGAAAAGAATATGGCTCCGGTTCTTCGCGCGATTGGGCGGCGAAGGGCACGCGGCTGCTCGGCGTGCGCGCGGTCATTGCCGAAAGTTACGAACGCATCCACCGCAGCAATCTTGTTGGCATGGGGGTCCTGCCGCTCGAATTCAAATCAAGTGCGACGCGCGAATCTCTCGGATTGACAGGCCACGAGATTTTCGCAATCGAAGGCGTCGCTTCTCTTTCGCCAAAGAAACCCATCACCGTCCACGCAAAGTCGGAAGACGGAAAAGTGAAAGCCTTCACGGCCGTTGCGCGCGTGGATACGCCTGAGGAAGTTTCTTATTACCGGCATGGCGGTATCCTGCAGTACGTTTTGCGCCAGATGCTATAGAAGGCCTTGAATTCGACAGGACTTCGCGCTCACATACCGCACGTTCCACAGCTTGAGAAGGATATTTCGGCGCTCTTCAGGTCGCTTTTGCGGTCTTTTGCGATGAGGATTTGACGCGCCAGAGCAGAACGATTCCGAGAAGTACGGAAACCAGGCTAGCGGTCTGCGCATTCGACATTCCAAAAAACGACCGCGGATTTATACGAATGAATTCGATCAGGAACCGCGCCACGCCCGTCAAGATCAGGTAAGCACAAAACACATTTCCGGGCGCTTCTCCGCCGAGCGCTCTCTTTCCGATCCGCCACAAAATCACGGCGATAAGCATCCAGATAAACAATTCGTAGATTGGCGTCGGGTGCACTCGCTCCGTCGTGGGAGCAACGCCGTTTGGGAAGCTCATGCCCCACGGCAGAGTTGTCGGGACTCCGTAATCGCCGTCCCCCGAAAGCAAACAGCCAATCCGCCCGATCGCGTAGCCCACGGCGGCCGCGGGCGAGCACACGTCCAGGAACTCCAATACGGGAACGCCATAATGCTTCGCTAAAAACAGCAGCGCAACAAATCCGCCGATGAATCCTCCAAACCACGCAAACCCATAGCGGCTGAAAAGCTGTGGCCAGGGGTCGGCAAAGAACTCCCGAGGGCTTTCCAGCACGTGATACAGCCTTGCCCCCAGCAAACCGCTGATGCCCGCAACGCCGATGATCAGGAACCCCTCATCGTGATGGCTCGGTTCTTTGCTTTCCTTCAAGTAGCCATGTTTCAGAAAACCTTCTCGGCGCCGGTCGAAATCCGCTTGCAAAACATACGCCGCGACCAGGAGGCCGGTCGCGACCATCAACCCAAATGTCGGAATCGTCAGCGGCCCAAGATGGAGGAAGGGAATCATCGTTGGCAAAACATTTTGCCGTCAGAAGTATACACGAGCGATCACCGGCATTCGAAGCTCAGCATGGCGTTCAATTTCGCGTGCGCAGCAACATTCCCAGTCCAATCCACACTCCTAAGGCAATCCATTCTTCCATCGAGAAATGGCCCGGAAATGCGGGCAACACCTTCATAGAAATGAGCAGCAAGGAAATCGAAACTCCCAGCACAGCTACAAAGCGTTTCGCCGCCCCTTTCTCTACGAGCAGGAACGAAACGCACGCGGCAAACCATCCCAGCGCCGACGCCATCGATCCAACTTCCGTCACTGGAACAAGCAAAGCATCGCCAAGAAAAAGTCCCGCGAGCGATCCCGTCGTGATGCCCAGGACCGCAATGTGCGGGGTCTGGAATCGTTCATGTACGGAGCCAAAGCTTGTGTGAATCGTTCCGCGGCGACCAAAAGCGAAGAGCAAGCGCGTGGATGCGGCGAAATTCCCGTTGAAGCACTGGAAAAGGCCAAGCAGCGCCATTGTGAATATCATGGTGACCGGCCAATGGACTTTCAACGCGCTTTCAAGCGCTATCGCCGTCGCAAAGCGCTTCCCCAGCAAGCTGTGCCATGGTGCCGCGTAACTTACGGCGGCTATGCACATGGCGTAGAAAAAAGCTCCGATGCCCAGGGCCAGTGCGATGGCCCACATGTAATTCCTTTCGGGGAAGCCCGGATTGGATTCCTCCGCATATTTCGGAGCGGATTCGAACCCGGTCATGAAGTACGGCACGATTTGCAGCGTAAGCAGGATCGAAACCAGCGGCGTCGTGCTGAACAAAGGATGAAAATTGGCGGGCGCACCCCGCGTTGCGCTGAGAAAGACGATCACCAGGAAACACAACAGCACCGCGCTAGTCATCATCTTCTGGAAATTTGCACTGAGACGGATTCCGCGATAGTTCAACATTCCAAGAAAAATCGTGAGCACAACTCCCAGGGCCACTCGCGGCAGAAAGACCGGCTGGTCCCCGATTCGGTATAGCTCGAGCGTATTCAAGGATGGGAAAATATAGGCCGCAAGTTTTCCGAGCGCGACCGCTTCCCACGGGCACACAATGAAGTACGCCAGCAACATCATCCAGCCGGTGAAATAACTTACGATCGGCGGAAACACTTGCGCGGTGTATGCCGCTTCCCCGGCGGCGTCCGGCAATCGCCTTACCCACTGGCCGTAGACGTAGCCTACAGGGAGCAGAATGATTCCGCCGATGGTGTATCCCAAAACAGCGCCCAGCGGCCCCCCGCGCCCCAGCCAATCGTCCATCAGCACGAGCCAGCCCGTGCCGATCATCGTGCCGAAGGCCAACGCGAAGTAATCGTGCAATCGAAGTTTGCGCGCAAGCGTGGCCATTTAGAGGACGCAGAGTAACTCGAACAGAAGGTTGGCGGCGAGGAGCGAAGTGATTTCGCCCGTGTCATAGGGCGGTGAAACCTCGACCAGGTCGCACCCGACAATATTGAGCCCGCGCAATGCGCGAACCAGCGTAAGGATTTGGATGCTGGTCAACCCGCCCACTTGCGGCGTACCGGTTCCGGGAGCATAAGCGGGATCGATTGCGTCAATGTCCAGTGTGACGTACACGGGCTTGTCCAGAAAGGCCCGAAGATGCGGTTGCACCGCGGCGAGCCCCTTCTCGTGGAATTCTTCGGCAGTGACCATTCTGACTTTGTGGGCGCGCGCAAAATCAAAGTCTTCCTCGCCATAAACCTGCCCTCGGAGACCAACCTGCAATACTCGGCCATCCACCAGGATGCCTTCCTCGAAAGCACGCCGGAAGGGTGTGCCGTGGGAATACTTACTGCCGAAGTACTCGTCCCACAAATCGTTGTGCGCATCGAACTGGATCAGCGAAACAGGACCATGCTTCTTTGCCACGGCACGCAAGATCGGCAGACTGATGGAGTGGTCTCCTCACACGCAGACGCACCGTGCGCCGACCTGGAGCAGAAGCGCAATTCCCTTTTCGATCCGGCAAAAAGTGTCTTCGATAGAAAGTGGGTTTACGGAGAGATCGCCGAAATCTGCAACGCGATATTTACAAAACGGATTCACATTAAGCGCCGGATTCCAGGGCCGAATGATTGCCGATTGGGCTCGAACGTGCCGTGGCCCAAACCGCGGGCCGGGACGATAGGTCGTGCCTCCGTCGAAGGGCACGCCTACAAGAGCAATCTCCAGTTCTTCAGGTTGTGTAATGTGCGGAAGCCTCATAAAAGTGGAGACGCCCGTGAAGCGGGCGTATTCGAGTGCGTCAACGGGCTGAGGATGAGGAAGATGAAACTTCCGGCGGGATTGCGCCATGGCGCGGCATCTTAGTCTCGCGGGATAGCCAGAGTCAACGCAACGAGAGCAGGCAAAGGGCAAGAGGCAAGGTTGCACGCTAGCGTTGCCGGTTTGCACCATTCAGCCTTTCCAGGTGGTCCTCAGGCCTGCCGAGGCCCCGATCTAAACAACTTTAGAATTTGCGGCATTAGTTTTGACGAAGCGTTCATCTGCCGCTAACACGAGCCACTTACAAGAGAGCACGCAGGAGAGACAGCCCTCACGCAAGCGGATGGCTGTTCTAGTGGTGTACCTGTATCCCCAAGATTTCAAACGATTGTCCAAAATTGAAAAGTCGAAGGAGAAATCCGATATGGTTCGTTGCTTGAACAAGGCCGTGGCAATCATGGCCGCACTTGCCATTAGTTTCATGCCTGCTAGTGCAACATTTGCGGCAGATAATTTCGCTGGAATATCGCTAACGCCAGTGCCCTCAGCCAACCCGAAGGCGCCTGGATTTGCGGCCCCTAACATACTTTCGGTGGAACTCACCGAGGCAATCGTCGCTCAGGGTTCCTTCAAGCTCGAGAATCCCTCCGACCTCACCAGCTACTACGGGTATGACAATGATGGACCGCAGTTGCCCGCCGCCGGGGACTTGCCGGCTGTCGGCCACAAAGTCGAGGCGAGCAAGACGGAGCCCGACAAGAATACTTACCTAGTGCTGGATCACCAGCATGGTGCAGACCCCCAATACGACTACGGAACACACTTTCTTTTTCAAGGTCACGAGCTTGGCGCAGGTGGGCAGGGCTACATTACGCGCATCAATTTGGACGCCGACGGAGCCCACCGGGTAACGCTCCTAGCTATCAAAGACGTGAACGGCAACTCGGTGCCCACGATTGACGGTTCCACTTGGTATCCCTTTTCGCACAAGCTCCTGTTCACCTCCGAAAGCGGTGCCAACGCTTCTGTCGTACAGGCGACGCCGGACTTTCCAGCGACCGTGGAGGACATTTCAGGAATTCTCGGTCGTGGCGGCTACGAAGGAATTCAGTCCGACAGATTTGGACGTCTAATTATTGTCGAGGACGTCGGAGGCAAAACAGGGACGGTAAACACGCACGCACGCCAGCCCAACAGCTTCATTTATCGGTTGCTGCCGACGAGTCCCTTCGATCTGAAACTGGGAGGCAAACTGCAAGTGCTGCAAGTGCTGTCGCGCGCTCACGCGGGCCCTGTTGTCTTCGGGTCCGACGCGGATGCGGATATCCTCTCTCAGGATGTAAAGGATCTCCACACCTATGGGCTGCAATTCCAAACCAATTGGATGACTATCCACGACACAGCCGTGCAAGGCAACGCACCGTTCAGTGCCAATGCCGCTGCAAAACTGGCGGGAGGCACTCCTTTCAAGCGCCCGGAGAACGGGCAATTTCGGCCGGGAACCAATTTCTCAGAATTCATTTTCGATACCACGGGAGACACTAACGCCCTCACCGAAGCAGGTTCGGCGTTTGGCGGATTTGGAGCTTTATTCCGGCTACAGCTTTTCGGCGATAAAGGACTCCTGTCCTTGGTATACAACGGCGACGTCGCGCACGCTGGTTTCGACAATTGCGCGTTCTGGGATGCGAACCGCATTGTCTTTGTCGAGGATGCCGGTGACACTCTTCACACCCAGCGCAACGCTCTCGACTCTGCCTGGTTGTTTGATTTGAACACCGATTACAGCAACCCAGCCAGCCTGTCCGCATTCTTGCGGAAGGACGGGATGCTTCGGCGACATTGGATTCGCAATTCAGCGGCATGCCTGGCTTCCAAAACGACGGAGACAATGAAATCACTGGCTGGCATTTGTCCGATGGAGATCCAACCGTCAACGGCCTGCTTGGCGCCAAGATCCCCACGCCGTTCCGCGGCGGATGGCGCCTCTTCTACACCCAGCAGCACGGCGACAACAACACCTGGGAGATCCTGCGATCTCCGGCGGACTCGGGAGGCAATAGCCGGGACTAAACTGTTTGATCAGCGATAGCGGACTGGACTGCTTCTCGAGAGGAGGTAGTCCAGTCTTTGTCTTTGGGCTGCATATCATTCACAGAATCAGACAACCCGGTAGCGCAATAGATCATCTCTTTCATCGTTCTCCTCGGTGCAAGGAGATACGCTGGTGCGTTGGCTGAAGGTTTTGATCGCGTTGGGGTTCGTCTTGGCAAGCGTGGTCCCCGTTTTTGCCCAAACTGCTGCCAGCACGCCGGAACCCCCGGTCGAGACACGCAACGCCGTAGAGTCGCCTATCATTCATTCAATCGAGCTCATGGGCCTGCGACATATCGCCTCTGCAGCGGTCTTAGCGCAGCTCTCTTTGCGGCCGGGCGATCCTTTAGACGCTGCAAAGCTCGATCATGATATTCGAACGCTCGCCCGGCTCGGCTGGTTCGCAGCGATTCGCGTAGAAAAAATATCTGGAGCGCCTCTTCATCCTCAAGAAACGGAAAAGCAAGAACGTCTGGTCTTGGCCTTCTATTTCAAGGAAGAGCCCATTCTCTCGCGCGTCGAGTATTCCGGTTCTCGGCTGCTTTCGCGCGGCCAGATTGAGAAATTGCTCGAAGAGAAGAAGCTCACTCCCGGCCTTGGAAAGCCAGCCGATCCCGCAGCGCTGCAGCGTATTGCAGTGGCGATTCGATCCACTCTGAATGAGTTAGGGCATCCGGAGGCTTCCGTCCAAGTGCGTCGCCAACTACATGAGAACAAGACCGTCAACGTTCAGTTCGAAATTGCCGACGGGCCACATCTCCTCGTCCGGCGAGTCCGTTTTGAAGGCGATCCGGGCTTCTCGGAAAAGCTATTGCTCGCGCAAATACAAAGCATCGCGCCGTGGGAGCCTTTCGCATCGCTTCGCGGCAAAGACGCGTACACCCAAGCAGCATTCGAAGAGGATCGCCAGCGCATTCTTAAGTATTACCAGGACCACGGATACCCCGAAGCGCGCGTCGGCAGCGCGCGACTGAACAAATCAGCAATGCGATCCCGCAAGTGGTTTCCCTTCCCCCACCACGCAACGCAAACGGGACTCGTGCTCTCGATCCCGGTACAAGCTGGCCCTTTTTACCGGCTCGAATCCATCGACGCAAGTCTGGCTCTTCAACAGGCAATCGGAAACCAGAGCAACAAGCTTCTTCTCCTCCGCGTCGCCGAGCAAGGACATCCGTTTTCTCAACAGGAAATCGACAAGCTTCGCCGCTTTTATTCCGCGCACCTTCTCTCGCACAACTCGAAACCGGATACAGCTTCCTTCCAAGCGGTAGACGCCAATCCCATCTTCGATCCCGAAAAACATTCTGTGCTACTCAAGCTCACTCTCAGCGACTCGCCCCCGTATCTTGTCCATCGCCTCGAGTTCCAGGGTCTTCACAAATTCAACGATCGCTTCGTGCGCCGCCGTATCCCTCTGCGCGAAGGCCATCCCCTTGATGAGCACGCATTGGAAACGGGCCTCACGAAACTCGCGCGTACCGGCTATTTCAAGCCGATTCGCAAAGAGAATATCCATATCCAACTCGACGACGCCCGCCACACCGCAGACATCTCAATCCACCTCGAAGAAATCGGCCAACAACGCATCGCCTTTGACGGCGGCCGTGCTCAGTTCGGCTGCACTCTCGGCCTTGCTTACACACTTTTCGATTTGTTCAACCGCGAGGAATTGCTTACCGCAAAGTTCGAAGGTGGCCCGGAAAGCTTGCAATTGCTCTTGGGCATCGCCAAGGGAGGCATCTTCGGCACGCGCGGCTCGCTCGCGCTTTCCGTCTTTGACAACGTGATTCGTCCGCGCTTCACGCACGGCGTCCAGGGTCCTTTCATCACTTCCCGCAGCGAAGGCATCAACATTCCGTGGACCTACGCATTAACCAACTCCGACTCCGTCGGCGTCAACTACACTTTGTCACGCAACGCGTCTGATCAAACATTTGGAGCCACGCCAAGCACGACGGGCTTGCCACCCATTATCCTCCGAACGCACACTTCCAGCCGCTCGTTCGGAACCGCCTGGGCTCATGACACCGGTAATGAACGCATTCTTGTCGCGAATTCCGTTTCCGGCGGCGTTCTTGGCGGCGACGAACACATGCTCCGTTCTTCCGGCGAAGCCGCGCGCATTTTCCGCGATCCACTTTTCGCGCCCTCGAATGCGTGGGCCTTTCGAACCACCTTCAGCGTCGCGGGCAGCTACCGCGGCGACATGCCTTTTTATTCCCGTTTCTTTCCCGGTGATGAGTTCGTTCGCGGCCTGCGCGAAGGCGAACTCGGCCCGCTGACGCTCACGCAAACGACTAGCGCCTCCGGCGCCACGACATATTCCTCTTCGCCCGCGGGCGCAAACCTCATCAGCGCTGCGAATGCGGAATATCGCATTCCGTTTCGGAACGGCGTCGAAGCCTCCGGCTTCTTCGATCTCGGTTCAGGCTGGGTTCTTCCAAACTGGCTCGGCCCAACCAAACCTACGCTTCTCAGCGCCACCAACGGCGTACTCCACGGCTCGACCGGCGTGCAATTCCAGTGGACCATCCCCGGTGTCCAGGTCCCGTTTCGCTCCTACTACGCGCTCAACGTGCTCCGCCTCGACCGCCTGATTCCTCTTCCCGACAAATCTCTCCTGCATGCACGCAATCGCTTCGGCGCTTTCGGTTGGGGACTCGGCTGGCTGTTCTAACCTGTCTGTTCTGAGTCGCGTGCATGTACTAAACTCCCTCAGCATGAAACACCACAAATTGTTGAAAGAAGCCTCGCGCATTATCGAGCCTTATTGCATCACCAATGGCGGAAAGTTTCGCCTGAGAGATCACGACCCCGCCGACACCAACAGCGTCAAGAACAAGCAAGCCGCGCAAAGCCTCCTCGAGGACGGTATCGTCTGCCTCAGCCACATGCAGGAAAAGCTCTACGCCCAGGACCGCTGGGCCCTTTTGCTCATCTTTCAAGCGATGGACGCCGCCGGTAAAGACGGCGCCATCAAGCACGTCATGTCCGGCGTCAATCCGCAGGGTTGCGAGGTCCATGCCTTCAAATCGCCCAGCGTTGAAGAATTGAACCACGACTATCTCTGGCGCAATCACAAAGTCGTCCCCGAACGCGGCAAAATCGGCATCTTCAACCGCTCCTACTACGAGGAAGTCCTCGTCGTCCGCGTTCATCCCACGTTTCTTCGCGCTCAGAAACTGCCCGACCGCCTCGTCACCAAGCACATCTGGGAGGAGCGCTACCAGGACATCAATGCCTTCGAGCGCTATCTCACGCGCAATGGCATCGTCATCCGCAAGTTCTTTCTTCACGTCTCCAAGGAAGAGCAGAAGAGGCGTTTTATCGAGCGCCTCGAAGACTCAAAAAAGAATTGGAAGTTCTCCATGGCCGACGTGCAGGAGCGCAGCTTCTGGAAGGACTATCAGGAGGCTTACGACGAAGCGATTCAGCAAACCGCCACCAAGCACGCGCCCTGGTACATCGTTCCCGCTGATAATAAATGGTTCACTCGCCTTGTCGTAGCCGCCGCGATCCTCGAAGCCCTCAACGATCTGAATCTTGCCTTTCCCGACGTCGAAAAATCCAAGCGCAAGGAGCTCGCCGCCGTCCGCGCCTCCCTCCTCGCCGAAAAGGATTGACTCTCCTCCGCTTTCTATTTCGGAAAGGCGCCCTGATGTATACTTCTCGTATATACATTAGCGGCGTTTGAGAGAATCGCCTAACATCTCGGCCACTCCACCCCGACAGGCAAGGGGAGGACCAAAACATGGCTACGGCTAAAGTTTTTCGCTCGGGAAACAGCCAGGCGGTGCGATTGCCGAAGCAGTTTCGTCTGAAGAGCAAGGAAGTGGAAATCTCGCGGCGCGGTGAGGAGATCGTTCTGCGGGAAAAGCCGGGGATTATGGCTCGAGCGTTCCACCTGCTTGCCACTTTGCCCGAAGACCCCGCGCTCCCCGGACGCGACAAAGACAAACCGCAAAAACGCAGGGACCTCTAATGGAAGCGCAGTTCTTGCTCGACACCAACATCTGCATTTACATCCGCCGGAAAAAGCCCGAGCAAGTATTGCGACGCTTCACATCACTGCGGCAGGGCCAAGCTGTGCTCTCCGTAATTACGTTTGGCGAACTGATCTACGCCGCGGAAAAGAGTTTGCATCGCCCTGAGGCTTTGAAGCAGTTGCAGGAACTTGCCGAGCTACTGCCGGTGATGGCTTTGCCCGAAGGGGCTGCGGAGACATACGGCAGGATGCGCGCAGAGTTGGAGCGCAAAGGGACAATGATCGGCAACAACGACTTGTGGATTTCCGCGCATGCCAAGGCTGCTGGTTTGGCGCTGGTTACCAACAACGAGCGCGAGTTCCGCCGCGTGGGCGGACTGAAGATCCAAAACTGGGCCTTGTAGCTGCCGCCAAGTGCCGTTCCTTCACCGCTGGTGGTTTTCTTTGCTACTTTGCTGTAGTCGCAGGAGGAGAACCCCACCATGAAGCAAGCTGCCGCCATCATTGGCCCGGGATTTGTGGGCCGCGCGCATCTCGAAGCGTTGCGGCGGATCGGCATTCCTGTCCGCGGAATGCTCGGCAGCTCGCGTGAGCGCAGCGAAGAGACTCGCGCAGCGCTTGGTCTCGAGCGTGCGTATGGCTCACTCGCGGAATTGGCGGCGGATCCCTCCGTCGACGTGGTGCACATCTGCACCCCGAACTACCTCCATTTCGAGCAAGCCAGCACGTTGCTTCGCGCCGGCAAGCACGTGCTTTGCGAAAAGCCGTTGGCGATGGATTCCCGCGAATCGGAAATGCTCGTCAAGCTGGCCGAGCAGTGCCGCTGCGTTGGCGGCGTGGCCTACAACCTGAGGTATTACCCGCTATGTCAGGAAGCGAAAGCGGCTGTCGTTGGAGGTGTGATTGGCCAGCCCCGGCTCGTTCACGGAAGTTTTCTTCAGGACTGGCTGCTTTTTCCTAGCGACTGGAACTGGCGTCTCGATCCCAAACTAGGCGGCGATCTCCGCGCAGTCTCCGACATTGGCACGCACTGGCTCGATCTCACAATGTGGATTACCGGCCGCAAAGTGACCGAAGTTTGCGCCGACCTGGCCACCGTTCTCCCCATTCGCCACCGGCCACGCGGCCGCGTCGAAACGTTCCAGAAAGCAGCCGCCATGGAACACGACGACGTTCCCATCACCACGGACGATTACGCCTCGGTTCTTCTGCACTACGAAGACGAACTTCGCGGAGTGCTGACCGTCTCGCAAGTCAGCGCCGGACGCAAAGCGCGGCTGTGGTTTGAAATTGACGGCAGCAAAGGCTCGCTGGCTTGGAATTCGGAATCGCCCAACACGTTATGGATTGGGCGGCGCGACCGCGCTTGCGAGGAGCTTCCGAAAGATCCCGCTCTGCTGAGTCCTGCGGCGCGCGGCTTTGCAGCTTATCCGGGAGGACACGCCGAAGGATATCCCGATACATTCGTGCAGCTTTTCCGCGATTTTTACGGCTACGTCGATACGGGAGATTTTGCGGCCCGGCCGCACTTCCCAACTTTCGCCAGCGGAAACCACGAGCTGGTTCTCTGCGAAGCCATTGCCAAAAGCGCCCAGGAGCGCGCCTGGGTTCCTGTGCTGTGGGATTGAAGGCATTCCTTCAGCGCGGCGAATCGGAGTACTGATAGCGCAGGCTCGGCGGCATGCGGTCGGAGCGTGTGCGCGTGTTGTACTCCAGTTGATACTTCAAGTGCTGCGCGTCGCTCGGGTAGTCCTTCCCTTCCGGGTATGGATAAGGCAGCGATGAGTGCCGCGGCAGCGGTTCAACGGTGAACGCGTGCGCCGCGTAGAAATCCAAATCCTTCTCGAAGCCATCCGCATAGAAAAAGTAATCGCGCACCCACCCAGCGGAAAGCGCGGGAAGCGCCTTCGGATCGAAATCGAGTTTGACTCCTTCGCCCGAGCCGAACACCACGAAGCGGTCGTCGGGTGCGCGCAATAGATCGCGCACCTCTCCGTACCGCGTGTAATTCCCCGCTGCCCGCGCGTACGGGCCGGTCCTGCTGCGATGCGTGTAGGAATACGTTGTGTCGCTCGCGGGCTGCAAACGGATTTCAAGCGGATAACCCAGAAAATCCAGCGCCGCCTTCGCCAGCGGCACTTCGGAAACACGGACGTTCCTGGGTTCCGGCGTTTGGTCGATTCGAATCGCGTCCCAGTAGATTTTCAGGTTGCTTACAATGCGAATCCGCCGCGTCCCCGGCTGCAGCTTCCCGGTTAAATCCGCAATCATTGTTCGTTCGAGGCCCGCAGGGAAACCCATATCTTCCACCACGCGCACCCATTTGCCCTCTACATTTTGTGCTTCCACGTACGGCGCAATCACTTTGATGCCCGCTTGACCCGCCGCATACATCGAAGTCGCCGTGAAATAATCCGTGTAGCCATCCATGATCAGTCGCAACGGCTTCTGCGCATCCCACTCCCCAAGATCGAGCTCCAGCCAGTGCAGCTTGGCGAATCCCACGAACGGCAAATCCTCAAAGTCCGTCACGTACTTGCGATCCGCCTTCGCAATCAGCGAAAGCACATCATGCCCGCGGTCGTCCCATGCCCCTGCCGGAGGATGCGCATTCCGGCTGGCGATCACGCGAAATTCCGGAAAAGGCGGCGCGCTCACGAAACGCTCGTTGGGGAAAACGTGGTACGCCACCGGATGATCGATCGCCAGCAATCGCACCTGGTCGAGATAGACCGTCTCCTCCATCGGCTCCAGGAAGCGGAAACTCAGCAATCCGTTGCGCGGCTTCACGCTGCCCGCGGAAACTTTTAAGTATTCGTCCGGATCGGGAACGTCCCTTTCTCCCGGCCCGATCCAATGGCCCACGACGCCCGGCCCAATCATATCGGCAATGAATTCGTACTCACGGCCGTTCCAGGAAAACAGAACCGGGCATGAGCTCCCGCGCCGGTCCAGCTCCGTAATGGAGTGATCTTTCTTCGCGGCAAGATTGATTTCATCCTGAGGCACTCCGGTTGGCCACAGCAGCCGCACCACCTCCGCGTTCGCTTCGGAGCCCAGTCCCGCCAAAATCGGTGCGGCATTTTGCCCCAGATAACCGGACGCTCCAGCCAATTCCCATTTCTGATACAACGTGCCCGCGTAGAGTTCGACCTGGGTTCCAATACCGCTCTTGTTGTCGTTCAGCGCCTTCAGGTCAATGCTCATCCAATTGCGCTGATTCCCGCCTTCGTTACGCAACACCAGCGGCGCGCCCCCCAGTTGCGTCACGACCAGATCGGCATCGCCATTTCCATCGATGTCCGCAAGGGCAATCGCGCGCGGCTGATTCAGTTTCACCGCGTCGAGCCCCACGCTCTTCGTCACGTCGCCCCAACCCTTGCTTCCCAAATTGCGCAGCAGCCGTAATTCCGCCCCATTCCCTGTTTCCCCCGCTGCGACGAGATCGAGCCACCCATCATTGTCATAATCGATGGCGGCAATTCCCCATCCTTTTTGCCAGCCGAAGTCGGGCAGCGCTACGCGCTCCAGCCGCTTCCCTTCCACATTTCGCCACAAGCTGATTCCCGGCGCTCCCGCGTGTGTGAACGCCAGGTCCATCCAGCCATCTTTGTCAAAGTCGAACGCCACCACGCCCACTGCCGGCGGCAGCTTCTCCTTAGCAAAATCAATCCCTTCGAGCGCGCTGAATTTCCCTTCGCGTGGATTCAACAGAATGGTCGCGCCCGTCGCTCCGCCGGCCAGAACAAAATCAATCGCGCGATCGTTGTTGAAATCTGTCGTAACCACGCCTGCCCCCGTGGCAGCTATGCCCAAAGCCGTCTCCGCCGAAACATCCGTGAACGTGCTGTTGCCATTGTTCCGCCACAGAAAATTATGCGTGCCCCCGGCGCTTGAGGCGGAATTCGCCGCCATCGTCACGTACAAATCCAAGTCGCCATCATGGTCGTAATCCACAAACGTGACGCCCACGCATCCTTTCTCTCTGCGGATTCCCACCGCTTCCGTCACGTCTTCAAACTTCCCTTCGCCCTTGTTGCGCAGCAAGCGCACGCCGTCGCTCATGCACACCGCGATGTCCGTCTTGCCGTCATTATCAAAATCGCCCGCCGCGCAGCCCAATCCGCTCCCGCTAAGTCGTATTCCCGCCGCCTGCGTCACATCTTCGAATCGGCGATCGCCCAAATTACGCATCAGATGGCTCGCCGCATCCGCCGCCCCACCGACCAGAAAAAGGTCCGGCTTGCCATCTCCATCGAAATCAAAAAAGCATGCGCCGGTGCTCGGCCCAATCGTTACTGTCGAATTTGCACCACTTGTCTTCACAACAAACGGATTTGTCTCCGGCGCAAAATGCACCGCAATCGCTGTTGGCACTTCCATCGCCGTGCTCAACGGCAGTTCCGCCATCGAATATTTTCCCTGGTCTCCATAGCCCGCGCCAAACGGCGTTCCCAAATGTTCCGCCGTAATCTTCTGAAACCGCGCCAGATGCTCGCGCGCTGATGCTGCATCACCCTTGCGCTGCAACGCGCGCGCCAGCCCAAACTCCGCCGAAGCATGCACCGGATTCAGCGCCAGCCCTTTCTGGAACACAGCAATCGCCTCGTCATATTTTTGGATTTGTGTGTTGAGGTAGCCGACAAAATAATACGCGTCGGCTTCATTTGGTTTGATTCCCGTCACGCGCCGGAATGCTGCGATCCCCTTTTCGGCTTCGCCGGTGTCTTTGTACGCCAGCCCGAGGTTGTACCACGCGTATGGATCGTTCGGCAGTTGTTCCGTTGCCGCAGTCAAAGCCTCGCGCGCAGCCTCCAGCTTCTGCTGCCCCAACAGCGCCACGCCCAGGTTTAGCCGCGCCACCGCAAATTTCGGGTCCGCCTCCAGCGCCTGCTCAAAATACTTTTGCGCGTCGGCGGGCCGCCCCTGGTTCATGTGCGCGACGCCCAGCGTGTTGGAGCGGTACGAGTCGGCAATGTTGGCATTCGCCACGACTTTTCTCGCAGCCGCCGCCTTTTCCTGCCCCTTGCTTGTGCCGCCGCGCAGACCAATCACCGCGCACAAAAGCAGCAGAGCACCAGCTCCAATCACAACTCCACGCCGAACCATCGAGTGCATGAAAGCCTTTCTTCCATCTGTGCGGAGCATCGCAACTGCGTGCGAGATCCAACCAGCCTCAACGAGAGCTTTGAAATTTTCCCGGCTGCCTCACCCACGGCCAACTTATTTTATCGTCTCAATCGCCGCTTTGCCTTTCAGCCTCGCTTCGCCCTTGACCCGCATCCTACGGACGCATACTCTCACACTTCCTCTTATGACCGCCTCGCTCCCCTTCCCCACCATCGCGAAAATCACCGCCAGCATCCGTTCAAAAAAAATCTCTCCCGTCGAACTTGTCGAATCCCATCTGCGCCGCATCGAATCCCTTCAGCCCAAACTCAACGCCTTCGTCCATTTGGACGCGGCTGGTGCCCGCGCGCAAGCCCGCGCCGGAGAGGCTGCCGTCGTTCAGAACCAGCCGCTCGGCCCGCTTCACGGTGTCCCGCTGACGCTCAAGAGCTGCATCGACGTCGCAGGCTGGACCTGCCCCGCCGGCTCTCTCCTTCGCAAAGATTACGTCCCCCGCGCCGACGCCCCCCTCGTCTCTCGCCTGAAATCCGCAGGCGCCATTCTTCTCGGGAACACCAACACGCCAGAATTTCTGATGGCCTACGAAACGAATAATCTCGTCACCGGAAAAACCAGCAACCCCTGGAATCTCGCGTACTCCGCAGGTGGCTCAAGCGGCGGAGAAGCCGCATCCATCGCCGCAGGATGCTCGATGGGCGGCGTCGGCAGCGACGGTGGCGGCTCCATCCGCGTGCCCGCTCATTTTTGCGGCATCTGCGGACTGAAGCCCACGCCCGGGCGCATTCCCGCCACCGGCCATTTTCCCTCGGGTGCAGGCGCTTTCGGTTGGATCGGCGTCGTGGGGCCCATGGCCCGTACCATCGACGATGTGCGCGCTCTTTTCGAAGTCATGGCCGGCCCCGACCCCGGTGATGCTCACTCCGCACCGGTCTCGTTTCGCTCCTATTCCGAGAAAGATTTGCGTGGGATGCGCATCGGAATTCTTCAAAGCTCTGCGCTTGGTAACTCCACCCCGGAAACGTGCGCGGCAGTCGACCGCGCCGCAAAATGGCTCAGTGCTCGCGGCTTTGGCGTCGAGCCATTCGAATTGCGCGGCCTCGATCGCGCCCTCGAACTCTGGTGGTTCTTCTTCGGCCCCGTCATCGCGCGCCTGCTCAACGCCAACCTCGCTGACCACGAATCGCAGCTCAGTCCGATGCTGCGCGAGTATCTTTCGAACGCCACTTCTCCCGATCCCCTCTCGCTCGATCAATTCATCCAAGCCTGTGCCGAACGCGATCTTCTCCGCGAAAAAATTCTCCGCCAAATGGACAACATTACTATCCTTCTCTCGCCGGTTTCCTCCGCCCCTGCGTTTCGCCACGGCGAAGGAAACTACCGGCCCGGCACCGGCTATCGCGATACCATGCGCTACTCCCAATGGCTCAATCTCGTAGGTTTCCCAGGCGCTTCTGTCCCGGTCAGCCTTTCGGGCGACGGCCTCCCCATCGGCGTGCAAATTATCGGCAAGCCCTTTGAAGACGAACTCGTTCTTGCCGGCGCGCAAGCTCTCGAACAATCTCGCGGCCCTTGGCCATCTCCCCCGCCATTCCAAAATCTCTGACGCCTGCCTTGCAATCTCCAACAGCGCTCACTGATTCGGCTGACGCGTCAGCTCCGGATTGGGCACCGCCTCCTGCTCCTCTCCCATCGCCTTCCGGCGTTTCGGCGTCATAGCATCCAGCGCCTTTTGTGCCGCCGCAAACTCCGCGCGCGCTTCCTTTTCCCGCCCGAGTCTCACCAGGATTCGCCCGCGCAAATAGTGTCCGCCCTCGTAATCCGGCGCCAGTTGCATAGTCTTGTCAATCATCTTCAACGCTGGCTCCAATTTTCCTTGCTCCTGGTAGAGCTTCGCGAGCTCTGCATACGCTCTCGCAATTTTGGAATCTTGCTTCAACGCCTCCCGAAAGAACTTTTCTGCCTCCGAGGCGTTTCCGCTCCGCGCATAGATCACTCCGAGCTGCTGGTAATTATCCGGCAGATCTGGCTCCACCTCGATGTCACGCCGAAATTCGGCTTCTGCCCGCTGGTAGTCCCCCGTCCGCCTGTACGCCAAGCCTAAATTAAAATGCAGGAACGGCAATTTGGGATTCAGTACCGCCGCGCGATCCAGTTCCCCGATAGCCAGGGCGGGCTCGTCTCGGTTGAGGTAGGCCTTGCCCATGATCAGATGAAATTCTGCTTTCTCCTCGCCCGCAGTCGCCAGTTGCTTGAGCACTCTTTCGTCCAGGTCTTTCTGCCCGGATTCCACGGCGGCAATGTCCATCAGGTACAAATACACAACGTCATTGGACTTCTTTGCCCACAAAGGCTCCAGCACCGTCACGGCCTCTGAATAATGTTTCGAAAGGACCCGGCAAAATCCCAAAAGATAACGCGCTTGCTCCGAATCCGGCTGTTCGCGAAGAACCGACGCAAGCGGCGCAATCGCCCGGTCATAATTCCCGCGCCGGTATTCCACCAGCCCGATGTTCAACCGAACCCCTATCATCCTCGGCTCTAATTTTTCCGCTTCTCTAAAAAAGGTAATCGCCCGGTCCCACTCTTTGCGCCGCATGGCGATCACCCCAAGGTTCGAGTAGGCCGCTCCCGAGCGTGGGTCGATCTCAATGACTTTGCGAAACGCCGCTTCCGCTGTGTCAAGATCACCGCTCTGCAGCGCCGCCTGCCCCTTGCCGAACCACGCCTGGGGATTCGAATTGGGAGCGGCGCCGCCTTTCGTTGACGCAGATTGCTGAAATGCCCGCTTCCCACCAGTCGGGGGCAATCCCCACGCGGCCCGTGCCACGACGTACAAAGCAGCCAGCGCCCATCCAGCGGCGCATACTGTGAATCCTCTTATTTTCATCAGTGGGTAGTGTCCGGTAGCGCCCTTGAAATTACAAGAACTGCCCTGGGGCAAGGGGGTTTGCCCGAGGCCGCGCCTCCCTCAGACGCCCTTTCTGCCCCCGCGTATCTTTTTTCGTGAATTTCTCTCTTGACACCGGCGTTTCGTTGCACTATTAATTCGTTTTAATAAGCCAATTCCCGGTGCGGTTCCCGCGGTCGTCGAGGGTGGGGGGACTGTGTTAATCAGGGGGCTTCGAGCGGCGCTTGCTAGGGTAGGCACGCAATCGCCGTTGGAAGTGTGTCCAGATTTCCTATCCCACCCAATTTCGAAACTTTCTTTGGAGGTCTTATCGTGAAGGAAAACTATGGTCCTTCGAAGCAACGAAATAGTGTTTTGCGAGCTCTGCCCTTCTGGCTCTGTGTATTGCTGGTTGCGCTGGCCCTTCCGCTCGCATCTCGCGCTCAGGACACCGGCTACATCAGCGGCACCGTCACCGACAAATCCGGCGCCGCCGTAGTCGGCGCAGAAATAGTCCTCACCAATTCGGCTGGCAGCTTAACTCGCAATACTACTACCAATACAGATGGCGCTTACGTGCTCGCTGCGCTGCCCGGTGACACCTATAATCTGCTCATCACGTCCAAAGGCTTTCAGAAATACTCCGCGCAGAGGATTGTTCTCAACGTGGCTGAAAAGGCTCGCATTGACGTGCAACTCACTGTCGGCGCCGTCACCGAGACGGTTGAAGTCAGCGGCGAGAGTGTCGCCCAGGTCGAGACCACTTCGTCCGACCTGACCAGCACGATCACCAGTAAGCAGATCGACAATCTCGTACTAAACGGTCGCAATTTTACGCAATTGGTGAATCTGGCGCCCGGCGTGGTCAGCCAAACGGGCCAAGACGACGCCAAAGTCGGCGTCTACGGCAACGTCGCCTATAGCATCAATGGCGGCCGCACCGAATACAACAACTGGGAGCTTGACGGCGGCGACAACATGGACAACGGCAGCAACTCCACCTTGAACGTCTACCCGAATCCGGAAGCCATCGCCGAATTCAAGGTCCTCACCTCAAACTACGGCGCACAGTACGGCCGCAACGGCTCCGGCACTGTGGAAGTCGAAACCAAATCCGGTGGCACTACCTTCCACGGAAGCGCTTTCGAATATCTCCGCAACGAGTTCTTTAATGCCCGCTCTTGGGAACAAGGCGCCAATCCCGGCGAGCCCAAGGCCGCATACAAAAAGCATGATTTCGGCTACACCATCGGCG
>WNFW01001427.1_pt1 | contig 27475 bp, 30 predicted proteins | sample 5400131 | NCBI WGS metagenome assembly WNFW01 (sample SAMN13153362, study PRJNA577476) | soil metagenome | isolation source: 20 cm soil or saprolite under grassland replicate 1 | place: USA:California | collected 2016-06-15 | reverse complement strand
GACTTGCTTGCTGTCCATCCCTGATCCGTCAGCGCATACCAGGCCTGACGGAAATCGATGCCATTATCGAACAAAACAGCTTGGTGACATTGATCGCAAGCGAAGGAAATCTCGTTATCCTGTTTGTCCATCATCTACCGACACTCCCTCGTTCGAGGGAAGCGGCCAATCCGTGGCGCGCTGCTTCCCTCGTTGGAGAAGGCTCAATGCGCGATTGCGCCGACCGATCATTGAGGTCGAATGCGAAGGTATGTCCCCCTTCGCAGGGTGCCCGACGTGATCAGCGTCGAGCCTCAGGCCCGCCTGGCACCAGCCGACACCCACAGACGACATAGCGCCCGTAGTATCGAGGCACGCGATAGGGTTGCCCGTTTTCCGTCCAGTCATCCCTGCGCTCTCCGCGCTTCACAGAACTCTTTTGTTAGCTCCTCCCCACGCCGCTGCCGATGCCACCACGGATTTAGCAATTGAAGCGTTGCATATGTTCGTATCTTCGGGTTCGGGCAGTGCGCCGCCGCACACGACAATGCATGAAAGATTAGGCACTCAGCCCACACCAATTCCTCCCGTTCCCATGCAACATCATCGTTGTCGAGTTTGTCTTGCCAGTGGCACAGCACACGATTACAAGAACACTCCGGCCAAATCGAGCAACGCTTTTCATTCATCAGCTTTTGGATGATTTGCTCAGCCATCAAGCTCGCCTTCTCAGTGAAGGAGCAGGCACGCCACCCGTCTCGACAGCCGGGGAGCTTTCAGTTGGAGCCGTCAATGGCGTGCCTGCAATCGACCGAGTAATCTCGGCCTCAGTGCCGACCGGTTCCATCGCATCTATCTCGAAGCCTAGCGGCCGCTCATCCCCAACCGGATCGTTCGACCATGGCGAGCTTTCTGGCAGCTGCGGATATGCGACTGGCGCGCCAATGGGCTTCTTCGACGCCAGCGCAAATCTCCCGCCACGGTCCTCGTCGAGGGCGGCTTGGGCGCGAGAGTGCATTGTGTCTTTCATCACTCGGCGCTTCTCAGCTTGGCTGGCCTCGTTCTCGAACGGGTGCTCGGTCATGCGCTCTGCCTTTCCTCGATTTGCTGTTCCCTCCCCTCACGCTGCGCCTGTTTCCACCACTCCTTAATGATGTGATACTTGCGCCGATGGAATTGTTGCTGACATGAATATCCGCAGTATTTGCTCCAGGGCTTTCCGGGAATGAATTCCTCCCCACACTCGGCGCATTTGATTTTGGCGATCATTAGCTCCTCCAAACAAATTCCCATTCTCTCTATTGTATAGGAATCGTCATCACTTTTCAATCATAAAATTCATCTAACTACCTGACAACATACCGCTTTTCGGTTTCCAGTTAGTTCATCTAAAATATGAACACGGGGACGCATTTGATCCAAAGAGCAACGATGCCATCCATCTTCTTGAGTGCCTCAATCATTTTGTCCTCAAGCTTAGTGACATCGTCGGCATTGGCCGTTGACACAGGGTTGCTGCCTCTCGGCTTCTTTCCATTGGCCTTGCTGATGATCTTATCAGCATCGCTCAATGTCATATCAGCCAGCGTGGCCGATTTGAGTTTCTGTGCCTCTTCGAGCTTCGCCTTGTTGTTATGAAGGCTCATGTACCGACTGGCAGTTCGATCAGATAGGCCGCACTTATCTTTCAAGTATGGCAGCCATTGACCATGATCGAGCTTGAGCTTCGCCTCGATGAGCCATTCGCCAATCTTGATCGCTTTCGGCACAAGGTTCTTGACGTTGAGCGCGTCACGAATGGCCTTGTGGTCGTGCTTGATCCTCTCTGCTAACTCAGGCAAGCGATTGTCGCCCACGCCAGCAGGGGCACCGGTGCTAGTGGCTCCGACTGGAGGTTGTGTCTGAGTGCTCATGACCGCCCTCCGATCATCAGCCGCAGCGCTGCTTCGCACTCCTGGCGAGACCAGCGCCGGACTTGTGGGCCTACCTTGATAGGTTTGGGAACGCGACCAGCCTTCACCCAACGCCATAGCGTGGATTGGTCGATCGCTTTTGTGCCGCCGAACAGTCGGCACACTGTTCGCTTGTCGAGAAGGTCGTCCATTTGGGTTCACCCATATGTGACCGCGCCCGCGTTATCGGTGCGAGCTTGTCGGTTCACGGGTGAGCGGGAATGCCTCTAGCGCAGCGAGGCCAAGCTTGGGTCCGTGAGACGTACGCCTATCGCCACAGAGGGCAACCCGTAGGCCAGCACAAACTAATGATCGCAAGCGGCCACGTCAAGGTCTGATCGCCACGACATTCTCGACGGGATTGATTATCCGATCCACTTGCGCCGCCAGCTTTTCAAAGGCTAGCTTTTTCTCGGCGTGGTACTCGTGGCGATCATAGATGCCCCGCACGCCGCCGATCACATGGCCGAGGCAGCGCTCGGCAACATCGGGGCTCACACCGCAGCGAGACATGAGCGAACGCGCAGTTCGACGTAGATCATGCAAGGTCCACCCTGCCGTGCCGCTGGCCTTGTCGAGGCCGCGTTTGAACTTGGAGAACCCTGAGATTGGCGTTACGCCATCGGTGGTGAATACGAAACCGTTGTTGGCCTTGGTGAAGAGACCCCCAGGTTTGGATTGTGCCGCCGGTATAGGGGGCACCAGCAAGCTCCCCAAGACCGCCAAGGCCATATCGCTGAGAGGCCGAACGAGATCGACCTTGGCCTTGTTGCGCTTGGCGGGCAGGGTCCAATCGCGTCCGTCGATCTCGGCCCAGGTCATGCCTGCGGCCTCGTTGCGCCTTGCCGCTGTCAACAGAATGAAGCGGACGAACGCGCCGAACACGCCATCGCTTGTGGCCCAGACCTTGCGGAGTTCGTCGTCGCTCAGGATGCGTTCGCGTTGGCGTTCTTTCGGCCTCGTCCGTGCCATTCCCTTGACGATCGGGCTCCGGAATTCATCGCTGCGCGATGCATGGTAGTTCATTATCGTTCGCACCAAGGCCAGTGTTCGATCAGCCATCACACTGCCGTTCGCATCTTCGATGCCGTCGAGAAGCCGGACGATCTCGCTGCGACGGATTTCGCCAATCGGCCTTGAACCGAACACCGGCCACACCAACCGCTCAAGGCATCGCTGGCGATCAGCCTTGGTACGCAGCCGACAGCGTCGGAGGTATTCCTCGCAGATCGCCTTGAAGGTCTCGGCCTGCGGCAAGGGATCACGACCAGCTTCGATCTCCTGGCGCATCAGTTCAACTTTGGCCCTTGCGCCTGCTAGCGACGTTGCAGGATATGTCGCGAATGTCAGCCGCTTGCGCTTGCCGCCTTGCGTGTAGAGCCAAGTCCAAGCCTTCTTAGTGGGCGATACTCGCAGCGCAAGGCCAGCTACCGCTTCGTCAAAGTAATCAATCTGTTGGCCGTTGGTCTTAGCGTGGTCGCAGAACCGATCAGTGAGTTGGCGTCGAGGCATCCCTTGCGCGCTCCTCATTTGTGTACCTAGGTACAGGTGCAGCCCTTTAGACCACGTGATCGTTGGTCGCCGCGTACCTAGCTAGGTACATGTGCACGCGCTTGAACGCAAGGCCATGCAATCGACTGATATTCATTGCGACGGAGTTGTGCCGATGGCTCTAAGCGATCTTCGATGCTTGCTGGCGCATGGCAATGCAACCTGTTGCAGCCGATTTCGCCCTGGTTGGACTTTTAATCAAGGGGTCGTGGGTTCGAGTCCCACCGGGCTCGCCAAGTAAAACATGTCCGGCCCGGAGACTCGCTTTTCACGGCATCGACGCCTCCCGCCCGAAAGCGGAAAGTGTCACCCATGTGTCCGGTACGAAATGTCACCCATGTCTCGGGCCGCTCATCACCCCGGCGCCGCAGCGCGGGCGAGGCCGTTGGGGAAGCCTCCGCACCACAGTCCATGAAAGCTTGATCGGCGCCGGCGAATCGTCTTGCGTGGGACGCGTCGCGACCAGGTGATGAGCCGGCATGACGTCGTCCCAGCCGCAAGCGCGCTTCCTCATGTGCCGGCCGGCGCATTTCGCCGTCACCTATGCGATCAATCCGTGGATGGACCCGGAGAACTGGGCGCGCAACGATCACGCGCTCGGCGCGGCGGCGTGGCAGGAATGGGCGGCGTTGCACCAAACCTTGTGCGAACTCGGCGCGGCGATCGAGCTCGTGCCCCCCGTGCAGGGCCTTCCGGACCTGGTGTTCACGGCGAATGCGGCGGTCGTCCTCGATCGTACCGCGCTGCTGGCGCGTTTCCGCCATCCGGAGCGACAGCCGGAAGAGCCGCATTTCGACGCCGCGTTCCGGGCACTGCAGGCCCACGGGATCCTCGACGCGGTCAGGACGTTGCCGGACGGGCTCGTCCTCGAGGGCGCCGGGGACTGTGTCTGGGACGACGCGCGCAATCTGTTCTGGATGGGATACGGCCGGCGCTCGGATGTGCATGCCCGCGATGCCGTCGAGGCGACCTTCGGCGTGGAAGTCATTCCGCTGGAGCTCGTCGATCCGCGGTTTTATCATCTCGACACGGCACTCTCCGCGTTGCCCCGGGGCGAGCTCATGTATTTTCCGGGCGCGTTCACGGCGGCCGCCAGAGCCGCGATCCTCAAGCGGGTCGATCCGGCCGACCGGATCGAGCTCACGGCCGAGGATGCCTCCCGGTTGTCGGCCAATGCGGTCGTCCTGGACGACACGATCGTGCTGCCGGGCTGCGGTCGACGGCTGCGCGCCGAGCTCGAGCAGCGCGGCTATTGCGTGCGGGAGACGCCGCTCGGTGCGTTCCTGCACAGCGGCGGCGCAGCCTTCTGCCTGACGCTGCGGCTCGATGCACGATCCCACGTGGAATCCCGCCTCGTTCGGTCTTCGCATCGGCGCCTACCGCAAGCGCAGGCAAGATCGTAAGCTGAGCGCCCGGTTACGGCGGGGCAGATATTTCGAGGCGCCGTGCTCGATCGCCGCAGCTTCCTCGCGCTTGCCGGCAGCACCTTGCTCGCGCGCACGTCCGCGCGAGCCGACGCCGCGGTTCCGGCGAGCGTCACCATCGCCTATGAGGATCCCGGCCGCGCCATAGCGGCGGATTTCATCGGGCTGAGCTACGAATCCGCCCTCGTCGCCGCGCCGGATTATTTCACGCCGGACAATTATTCGCTGCTCGGTCTCATCCGCGCGCTCGGCGCGCGGGGAATCATCCGCATCGGCGGCAACACCAGCGAGCGCACGGCGTGGGAAACCCGCGTGGCGGAGCAAACCTCCGGCCAGTACGTGATCACGCCGACGGCGGTCGATCGGCTCGCCGCCGCGATGCGCAAGCTCGGTTGGCGCGTGATCTACGGCCTCAACCTCGCCGACAACACGCCGGAGCGCGCCGCCGACGAAGCCGCCTATGTGGCGCGCGCGCTCGGATCGAAGCTCATCGCGTTCCAGATCGGCAACGAGCCGGACGGTTTCGGGCGCTGGTCGGCCGTGCGGCCCGCGAGCTACGACGTCCAAGCCTTCGTTGCGGAATGGCGAAAATTCCACGCGGCGATCCATGCGCGCGTGCCGGATGCGCGCTTCGCCGGGCCGGACGTCGCCGCCGAGACCGACTGGATAAAGGCGTTCGCCGACGCGGAGCCTGAAAATCTCGTGTTGTTGACCCGGCACTATTATGCGGCGGGGCCTGCGACCGATCCGGGCGTGACGCTGCCGAAGCTGCTGGGCTCCGCCGCGCAGATCGAGCCGGTGCTGCGCAAGCTCGAAGGTTTTGGCCGCACCTATCGCCTGCCCTATCGGATCGCGGAGACGAACTCGGTCTACGCCGGCGGCCGGCCGGGTGTCAGCGACACGCTGGGCGCGGCGCTGTGGGGCGCCGAGCTGATGTTCCAGGTCGCGGCGGCCGGCGGCGCCGGCGTCAATTTCCATGGCGGCCCCGACAAGGTCTACACGCCGATCGCGGGAAGCGCCGCGCCGCATCATGCGCAGCCGCTCCACTACGGCATGCTGCTGTTCGCGCAGGCCGCGCGCGGGGCGCTGGTCCCGGCGCGGCTGAAGGCCGATCTCAACCTCGCGAGCTTCGCAGCACGCGCGGACGACGGCTCGCTGCGCGTTTGCCTGATCAACAAGGATGCGCGCGGCGCGCGTGTGCGCATCGATCCGGGGCGGCGCTTCGCGGCGGCTTCCGCAATGCGGCTCGCCGCGCCGAGCCTGGAGGCCGCGACCGGACTGACGTTCGGCGGCGCGAGCATCGATGCATCCGGCCGCTGGGCACCTGCGGCCCCCGAAATGCTACAGTTCGCGAGCGGGCACGTTCTCGTCGATGTACCCGGAGCGAGCGCGGCTCTCGTGCGGCTGCGACACTGATAAGAAATTTCGTTCCCCGCTCGCGCCGGCCATAGAATATCCCAGCGATTGCCGGAGGAAACCATGGCCACGCTCCACGATCTGAGCGCCGCGGAGCTCTCGACCGCCTACCGCACCCGCCAAGTGTCGCCGGTCGAGGTGACCCGAGCCGCGCTCGGCCGGATGGAGGCGTGGGAGCCGAAGATCCATGCGATGTACGTGATCGATGCGGTCGGCGCGCTGGCGCAGGCGACGAGCTCGGAGCGGCGCTGGCGCGCGGGCGAACCGCTCAGCCCGCTCGACGGCGTGCCGATCACCATCAAGGACAACATCGCGACGAAGGGGGTGCCGACGCCGATCGGCAGCGCGGCGGGCGATATGACGCCGGCTGCAGCCGACGCGCCGCCTTCCGCGCGCGTCCGGGAAGCCGGATGCGTGCTGCTCGGCAAGACGAGTATGCCGGACTACGGCATGCTCGCATCCGGCGTCTCGAGCCTCCACGGCGTCACCCGCAATCCCTGGAATCTTGCGCGCAACACGGCCGGCTCGAGCTCGGGCGCGGGCGCCGGCATCGTCGCCGGCTATGGCCCGCTGGCGCTCGGCACCGACATCGGCGGCTCGGTGCGTCTGCCTGCGGCCTATAACGGCATCTTTGCGCTAAAACCGAGCCTCGGCCGGGTGCCGATCTACCCGCCGTATCTCGGCCGGGTGACCGGTCCGATGACGCGCAATGTGCGCGATGCCGCGCTCCTGCTGCGCGAGCTCGCGAAGCCGGATGCGCGGGATTACATGTCGCTGCCTTACGAGCCGCGCGATTGGGTCGGCCTGCCGTCGCCCGACGTGAAGGGCAGGAAGCTCGGCCTGGTGCTCGACATCGGTGCGGGCCTCAAGGTGCAGCCGGCCGTGAGCGCCGCCGTGCAGAAAGCCGCCGCGGCCTTCGAGGCTGCCGGTGCGACGGTCGAACCGGTCGCTCCCTTCATCACCCAGGAGATTCACGAAGGCCTCGACCGCTTCTTCCAGGTGCGACTGCTGGCGGACGTGCAGTTGCTCAGCCACGAGCGGCAAGCCAAGGTTTTGCCGTTCATCAGCGCCTGGTGCCGGCGCGCCGAGAGACTCACCGCGATCGATGTCATCCGCGCGCTTGGACAAGTCATGCTGCTGCGCGAGAAGGCGGTCGCCGCGATTCAGGGCTACGACTTCCTGCTCAGCCCGACCTCGCCGATCACGGCGTATGGTGCCGAGGAGCCGGCGCCGGGCTCCGACCCCGAACACGCGCTGGAGCACGTAGCGTTTACCGCGCCGTTCAACATGTCGGAGCAGCCAGCCGTCTCGATCTGCGCCGGCTATGACCCGGAAGGCCTGCCGATCGGGCTGCAGATCGTCGGGCATCGGTTCGATGATCTCGGGGTGCTCGGCATGGCTCGGGCCTATGAGGAGCTGCGGCCGCCGCCGCGGCCTTGGCCGGAGCCTTGATTGCTCGCCTGCTCTGAGAAGCCGCCGTGCGCTCTGTCGCAAGCCGGAGGCGGCCTCCGGTCGTCCGGGCTCTCGTGTATCGGGGATCAGATGGCGAGCGCGACCAGCCCGAGCAGCACGACGGCCACGACCAGCATCAGCCATTCCAGAGGATCGAAGCCGAGCAGTCGATGCTCGCGTGAGATGTGCGCCGACATGATGCGCCTCCGCGAAATCTCCCCGTCATCGCGATCCTGGCCGCGCGGAACGACGACAATATGGCCGCCGCGCGCCGTCATTGTGGCGGCACGAGGCCGAGCGGACGCAGGCGGTCGAGCCGGCTATGGCGATCGCGGCGCAGGATGGCTATGTAGCCGGCCATGACCCCCGCCCAATGCCGTGCCGCCCGCGGACTTCTCAATTGGAGCGAAGATCGTCTCGCATCCGCCGCCGGCATCAAAGTTTTCGTCGTACGCGACTTCGAGGGTGAGAAATCCGTGCCGCGCACGACTGCTCCGGTGTTGCAGCGCGCGTTCGAAGCCGCTGGAATCGAATTTTCCGATCACGGCGCGCCGGGCGTCCGGCAACTACCCGCGCCGGCCGTGCTGCGCGTCGACGAGCTCAACGCCTCGAACGACGACTGACGCCATAGCAACCGTAACCCGATGGAGCGAAGCGTAATCCGGGGCTGCCTTCCCCGGATCATGCGGCGCTTCGCACCGCTCCATCCGGGCTACAAAGATGGCTCAAGCGAAGCGCCGCCGGCCGCGACACCGCCCTGCGCACGCAATAGAATGCGCATTGCGGTGTTAGAGCTACGGGCAGCTTGCCCGAGCCATTGGGAGGATCCGAAATGCACACGATGTTCCGTACGGCGTTCGCCGGCCTTGGGCTTTCTGCGGCCATGGTCTTGGGACCGGCGGCGCTCGCCGAAACCGTTGCGTTCAAGGCCGAACTGAAGGCCTCCAACGAAGTGCCGGCGGTCGAGAGCAAGGGCAGCGGCACCTTGAGTGCCACCTACGATACGGCAAGCAAGTCGCTGAATTACACCGCGAATTATTCCGGACTGACCGGCGACGCGACTGCGGCGCATTTTCATGGTCCGGCGGTCGCCGGACAGAACGCCGGAGTGGTCGTTCCGGTGACCGGCAGCGCCGCCAGCCCGATCAAGGGCTCGGCTACCTTGACCGACGCACAGGCAGCCGACCTGACGGCGGGCCGTTGGTATTTCAACATTCACACCGCCGCAAACAAGGGCGGCGAAATTCGCGGCCAGGTCGTCAAAGGGCAGTAAGTGACAGGTCGTCAGAAGTCAGAGGTCAGAAGTCAGAAAACGGTCAGCGGATTTGGGTAAGCATCCCTGACCACTGACGACTGACCTCTGTCCCCTGCACCGCCGGCGGTTTTCTTGTGTGCTGCAACAATCGAGCCCAAATTTCCGTTTGGATTCCGTAAAGCGGATTTGTGCAGCGCCGCACGAATGGATTCGATTGCGCAGTCGCGGAAAAGATTTTCGTAACGAACATCACCCCACGTCATGGCAATGCCACAAAAGCCGGGTACGATGCGCGTTAGACGGGGGAGGTACTAGGGAGGTTTCGCCCATGCGGCTCAGTACGGCTACGCCGACACAGGCCCGGCCCCGTTACTTCACTCCCTGCGCACAATGCGGCGATGCTCTGCTGGCTCCGGAATGGTCGGAGCATGTCAATGAGCGTTGCGTCCGCCATTTATGGACCTGCGAGACCTGCGGGTACCAATTCGAGACCACGGTCTATCTCGGGTCGAAATAGCACGCCCTTAAGACACGAACGTTTCGGGTGGGGTCCATGCGGCCCCATCGGCGCTTGCGCCGGGGCCGTTTCCGTTGATACAGGGCTTTGCACCGGCACGCTTGCCCGACGGCGGCTTGCGGGATTCAATAGGCCTTGCCGTTGGGGGACGGGGTACGGGGTACGGGGGACGGGGGCGGGGGCATGAAGCGCGCTCTGGCGACCGGATTATTGCTGGCATTCGCCGCAGCATCGCTAGCCGGCGCCGGCGAGCGCTGGAACCTGCAGCAGCCGCTCGTGCCGGAATCGAAGCTGCATTGCCGCACGCCGAAGTGCCTGAGCCTCTCGACCACGGTGCGCGTCTCCGACGCATGCTGGCGGACCTGCCAAGCGCACTGCGGCGGCGTGTTCATTGCGTGCGTCAACGACAATTGGCTGAACGACTGCAGGGACGCGACCGATCGCTGCGATCTTTCCTGCTTGAAACGCTGCCGCGCCTACGGCGGTCCCCTGCTCGATTGGACCGATTGAGACTTCCGCTGCGGAGCGCAGGGTACCCCTGGTTGCGGCGCAAGCCGACGCTTATTTGTGGGTCGATGCGAGCTCGCCTCCAGGCTCATGCGAAGGTCCTCGTCGGCGCCGCCGCCTTCCTGGCGGCTTTGGTCGTTTCGCCGCGATCGGGCCATGCGCTGGTATGCAGCGTGCTCGACGGGCGTCCGTGCATCTATCGTCCGTTCCATCAGGTCTGCGGCGTGTTCCGCCATCGTCCCTGCACGCCGGAACTCGAATATCCCTTCAGCGAGCAGCTGCAGTTGACCATCGAGAGCCGGGATCGCGAGGCCGATGCAGCTCCCGGCCGGGACGAGGCCGATGGCGAGGCTGCGGAAAGGCTCGGCACCATTCCGGCCGTGTTCGCCGCGTTGCGCAGCTGCTGGGTACCGCCGGGCAAGGAGGACTCCCGGCCGGGCACCCAGCTCTCGGTGCGCCTGAGCTTCAAACGCAACGGCGAAATCTTCGGCAAGCCTCGCGTCACCTATGTGACGCCGGGACTTCCGGACCACGTGCGGCAGGCCTATTGGGACGCGGTCGAGGCCGCGGTCGAGCGCTGCACGCCGCTGGGCTTCAGCAGCGGGCTGGGCGGCGCGCTCGCCGGCCGTCCGTTCGCGATCCGCTTCGTGGACAAGCGTTCGGCGTCGTAAAGCCACAGGCAGAACCGTCGCAGAACCGTAGGGTGGGCAAAGCGAAGCGTGCCCACCATTCATGAGGTGGGCACGGCGCGCATTCGCGTGCCTTTGCCCACCCTACGATGCGGCTCAGGCGCGCAGCATCTGCAGCCGGCCGTCCCGGTAGGTCAGCAGCACGCCGACGCCGAGGCCGAAGCATCCGTGCATGATGATGTGGAAGAGCATGGTCACGGGGTTCCATCCGGCGGCGACCGCGCCCCCTTTGAGAGGCGAAGCGATGAACCAGAGCACGAGAACCGGGAAGATGGCGCCGAACAGGAAGGCAGCGACATAATACATCGGGCCTTCGGGGAACCAGCGCTCGACCGCGCCGTAGATCAAGCCCCACACGCCGCCCCAGAACGCGAACGACCAGATCTGCGGCACGCCGAATGGCTTGGTCGGCGCGTAGCCGAACGGCGCATTCGTGGTCATGCCCAGCGCGTACATGATCGCCCAGGCGCCCATCTGGAACACGAGCACCGAGATGAACCCGGCGGCGAAACAACTGATCGGATGGTGCCGGAAGCCGGCAGCGACAGTGCTAAGCGTTGCGGTTGTCATGGCGTCCCTCCCCCCGTTGAGTCGAGGATGCGTCATCATACCGCGTTTTGGCCGATCAGGCCCGGCCTAAGGCTGCTTTGACCTGCGCCGGATCGAGCGGCAGATCGCGGATGCGCTTGCCGGTGACCGTCGGCACTTCCGGCATGGTCAAGATCGGGTAGCTCGACCAGTCGCGCGATTGGATCGCGGCGCGATCGAAGCGGACCGCCTCGTACAAGGTCCAGCTGGTCGATTGGATGATGCCACCTTCGATCTGGTTGCGCAGGCCGTCCGGGTTGATGACCTGGCCGGCGTCGGTCGCGGCGAACACGCGCGGCACCCGGACCGCGCCATTCGAACGATCCACTTCGGCCTCGGCGATGACCGCCACATAGGCCGAAAGGTTCTTGTACTTGGCAAAGCCGATGCCGCGCCCGCGCCCCTGCGCGGCGCTCCCGCGCCCGCGCTCGCCCTCTCGCCAGCCGGCGCTGCGCGCGACGGCCGCAATGACCGCCCGCGCGCGCTCGTCCTTGAGGTGTGCGAGCCGGAACGCGATGGGATCCGCGCCCGCCGCCGCGGCGAGCTCGTCCATGAAGCTTTCGACCGCGAACACGTTGCCGTAGGCGCCGAGCGCGCGCAACGCTGAGACGCGCAGCGGCATCGCCGGTACGAAATGATTGACGATGCGCTGGTTCGAGAACTCGTAAAGCGGGATCGCATTGCGGTCGCCGCCCCCCGTCGGCTGCGGCATCACCTTGGGCGGAATGGGCGGGTGCGGCTCGGCGAGGTACCAGCTGGCCAGCAGGTTATTGTTGCGCTCATCGCTTCCCGGTGAAGCCGGCCGGGTGCTGTGGGTGTTGCTCCAGACTGCGTAATCCCAATCGATGATGCGCCCATCGGCGGAAAGCGCGGCTCTGGCGCGCATCACCATGGCGGGCCCATAGGGCTCCCAGGCGAACTCGTCGTCGCGCATCCATTGCAACCGCACCGGGTGGCCTTCGGCCGCGCGCGCCAAGAGCGCCGCGTCGAGTGCCACGTCGTCGGCGCCGTTGTGGCCGTAGCAGCCGGAGCCCTCGCGGTGGATGCAGCGCACCGCCGCCTCGTCCAGCCGCATCGCCTTGGCAAGATCGCGCCGGAGCGGAAACACGCCTTGCGAATGCGTCCATACCGTGAGCTTGCCGTTCTCGAACGCGGCGACGGCGCAGGAAGGCCCGATCGACGCGTGGGCGATATAGGGCTTGGTGTAGGTCGCCTCGAGGATACGAGGGGCCGCCGACGCCATGGCCGCGCTCGCCTGCTTGCGGCTGATCACCTCGTCTTCACTCGGCAGCGAGGTCAAATGCGCAGCAAGCCCGGCGGGATCGGGCAGATCCGCGCCGCCGGACCAGCGCGCCGACTCGAGCAGGTTTTGCCTCGCCCGGATCGCCTGCTCCTCGCGGGCGGCAAGGACGCCCAAAAAGCTGCCTTCGCGCACCACGGCGATCACGCCGGGCATCGCCTGGGCGTGCGCCACGTCGACCGCTTCGAGCCTGGCGCCGTAGCGCGGCGGGCGCGCCACGCGGCCGTGCACCATGCGGGGCAGCCGCAGATCCTGCACATAGGCGATGCCGCCCGTCACCTTCGCGGGGATGTCGCGGCGAGGCGCCGACGTGCCGACGATCCGATGGCTCGAAGGCGGTTTTGGCGGCACCTTCGCGGTGACCTCGCGGTGCAGATCGAGCTCGGCCGCCAGCGGACCGTAACCGAGGCTGCGCCCGTCGGGCGCGCGGATTAAGCCCTCGGCGATTGTCAAGCGCTCGGCCGGAACGTTGAGACGGGCGGCCGCACGCTCGAGCAGCAGCGCGCGCGCCTCGGCGCATGCCAGGCGAATGGCGGTTCCGCCGTATTCGATCGACTGGCTGCCGGAGGTGTATTCCTCGTCGGGGGTCTGCGCCGTGTCGCCGGAGATCATCGCGACGTGGACAAGCGGCAGGTCGAGCTCCTCGGCCGCGATCTGCGCCAGCGCGGTCAGGATCCCCTGCCCCAGCTCGACCTTGCCGGCAAAGATCGTCGCCGATCCGTCGGCATCGATGCGCAACCAGGCATCGAGCATGCGATTCTTGTCGAGGCTGCCCGGCAGCTTCGCCGGCGCGGCGCGCAAGAGCGGCGGCACGAGCGTGAAGCTGAGCACCAGCGCGCCCGCGGCTTTTCCGAAGTCTCGGCGGGTGAGCGCGCTCATGGCTTGCCCGTATCGCGCGCCGCGCGCAGCACCGCGCGGATGATGCGGCCATGGGTGCCGCAGCGGCACAGATTGGCGGCGAGGCCCTCGCGCACCTGCTCTTCGCTCGGCTGCGGAATGCGGTCGAGCAGTTCCGCTGCGCTCATGATCATGCCGTTGATGCAATAGCCGCATTGCGCCGCCTGCTCCTCGATGAAGGCGCGCTGCAGCGGATGCGGGTTGTCGAGGGTGCCGAGGCCTTCGATCGTGGTGACGTGGACCTCGCCGATCGAGCCGATCGGGGTCACGCAGGAGCGCACCGCACGCCCGCCGATGAGAACCGTGCAGGCGCCGCATTGGGCAAGCCCGCAGCCGAATTTCGCGCCGTTGAGCCCGAGGTCGTTGCGCAGGACGTAGAGCAGCGGCGTTTCCGCATCGGCCGCGACCGTGCGGATCGAGCCGTTGACATGCAGATTGATCGCCATCGGGGTCCCCTCGGCGGCGGCGGCGGCGGCACTCGCGAATGTCTCTATTCAATCCGCTGCGGCGCCTGGAGGTTCCGGCGGGCCGGCAAGCCCGAGCACAATCACGTGAGCGCGGCAAAATCGCCGCGCGCCCAGCGCGTGCTTACCTCCTCGCGAAAATCCGCGAACCGGCCTGCCGCGATGGCGGCACGCATGCCCTCCATCAGCTCCTGGTAATAGGCGAGATTGACCGCGGAAATCAGCATCGCGGCGAGGATCTCGTTCGCCTTCACTAGATGGTGGAGATAGGCGCGCGAGTAATCGCGCGCGACGGAGCCGGGGCTTTCGGGATCGAGTGGGCGCGGATCGCCGGCGTGGCGCGCATTCTTGAGATTGACCGCGCCGAACCGGGTGAAGGCCAGGCCATGGCGGCCGTTGCGGGTCGGCAGCACGCAGTCGAACAGGTCGATGCCGCGCGAGACCGCCTCGATCAGGTCCTCGGGCGTACCGACGCCCATCAGATAGCGCGGGCGATCCGCGGGCAGCACCGGCGTCACCAGGTCGAGCGTCGCCAGCATCACTTCCTGCCCCTCGCCGACCGCGAGCCCGCCGATCGCATAGCCCGGAAAGGAAATGTCGACCAGCGCCCGCGCGCTCTCGATGCGCAGGCTCGGCTCGGCCCCGCCCTGCACGATCCCGAGCAGCGCCCGATTTTTGGCATGCTCGGAGGCGCGCTTCGAGCGCTCCGCCCAGGCGAGCGACAGCCGCATCGCGCGCTCGACCTCGGCGCGCTCCGCCGGCAGCCTGAGGCATTCGTCGAGCTGCATGGCGATGTCGGAGCCGAGCAGATCCTGAATCTCGACCGCGCGTTCCGGCGTCAGCGCCACCATGGCGCCGTCGAGATGCGAGCGGAACGTGACGCCGTCCGCATCGATTTTTCGCAGCGGCGAAAGCGACATCACCTGGAAGCCGCCGGAATCGGTCAGGATCGGATGCGGCCAATTCATGAACTTGTGCAATCCGCCGAGCTGCGCAATCCGTTCGGCGCCCGGCCGCAGCATGAGATGATAGGTATTGGCGAGCACGATGTCGGTTCCGAGCGCGCGCACTTCGTCGGGGCGCATCGCCTTGACGGCGGCCTGGGTCCCGACCGGCATGAAGGCGGGCGTGCGCACCACGCCGTGCGCGGTCTTGATCTCGCCGAGCCGCGCGCGCCCGTCGGTTTTCTTCAGCTGAAACGAGAAGCCGGACATCGTAAAATCAGCTACCGCGTTTGGGGGAGCGCCGCGACATATTACCCGCCGCGCAACAGCAAACAGGCATCGCCGTAGGAATAGAACCGGTAGCCGGCCTCGATCGCATGGGCGTAGGCGCGCTGCATCACCTCGAGGCCGGAAAAAGCCGCGACCAGCATGAACAGGGTCGAGCGCGGCAGGTGGAAATTCGTCAGCAGCGCGTCGACGGCGCGGAATTCATATCCCGGCGTGACGAACAGCGACGTCTCGCCGGAGAACGCCTGCACCACGCCGTTCTCGTCACTGGCGCTTTCGATCAGCCGCAACGAAGTGGTGCCGGCGGCGACGATGCGGCCGCCGGCGCGGCGGGTCTCATTGAGCGCTTCGGCGGCGGCGGCGCTCACCGCGCCCCATTCGGGATGCGGCCGGTGCCGCTCGGTATCCTCGGCCTTGACCGGCAGGAATGTGCCGGCGCCGACGTGGAGCGTCACGAACGTAAGCTCGATGCCGCGGGCTCTCAGGTTGGCGAGCAGCGTCTCGGTGAAATGCAGCGCGGCGGTCGGCGCGGCGACCGAGCCATCGTTTCGCGCGAACACGGTCTGATAGTCGAGGCGGTCGCGCTCGTCGGGCGCGCGCCGCGCGGCGATATAGGGCGGCAGCGGCATGTCGCCGCGCTCCTCGATGGCCTGGTCGAGCACCGGCCCGTGAAAGGCGAACGCCAGCGTCGCTTCGCCGCCCTCGCCCCTGTCGGCCACGGTCGCGTCGAGTTGCCCGAGAAAGCACACCTTGCCCTCCTCGCCGAAGCGGATGACGTCGCCGGCCGCGGCTTTCTTTGCCGGTTTCAGAAATGCGCGCCAGCGCCAGCCGTCGAGCCGCCGGTGCAGGGTCGCCTCGATCCTCGGCTCGGCGCCCTTGAGCACGCGGCCGTTGAGGCGCGCCGGAATGACTTTCGTATCGTTGAGGACGAGGCGATCGCCGGACCGCAACAGATGCGGCAGCTCGCGCACGTGGCGATCCTCGAGCGGCAGGCCCGGCCGGATCACCAGCAGCCGCGCCGCATCGCGCGGATGGATCGGCCGCAACGCGATCTGTTCGCGCGGCAGCTCGAAGTCGAACAGCTCGGTGCGCATGGGATCGAGACTCTGGTCCCGTCGTTCCGGCCGAGCGCGAAGCGCGAGAGCCGGAATCCATGACCACAGTTCGTTATCCAACTCTCAAGACAATGGCCATGGGTCCCGGGTTCCTTGCTGCGCTCGGCCCCGGGACGACGAGTCCTCAGGCTTTTGCGTCCGCCCCGATGCGGGCGGAAACGATCCGGTCGGGGTCTCGCACCGGCTCGCCGCGCTTGATCTTGTCGACATTCTCCATGCCGGCGACCACCTTGCCCCACACCGTGTACTGGCCGTTGAGCCAGGGAGAATCGGCAAAGCAGATGAAGAACTGGCTGTCGCCGGAATCCGGGTTTTGCGCGCGCGCCATGGCAACGGTGCCGCGCACATGCGGCTCGCGAGAAAACTCGGCCGCGAGTTTTCGGCCCGAACCGCCGGTGCCCGTCCCGGTGGGGTCGCCGGTCTGCGCCATGAAGCCCTCGATCACGCGATGGAACACGGTTCCGTTATAAAACCCGTCCCGCACCAGCTCCTTGATGCGCGCGACATGGCGCGGCGCCAGATCCGGCCGCATCGCGATCGTGACGTCGCCCCGCGTCGTCTCTAGCACGAGGGTGTTCTCCGGATCCTGACTCATGACTGCCTCGACTGTTCGCAGGGTTTCGTGGTCTCACTTGGCGTCGGCCGCGACCTCCATCCGCACGATGCGGTCGGGATCGGTCACGGCGCCATTGTTCGCCGACGAGCCCTTCTTGATCCGATCGATCACTTCCATGCCCGACACCACTTCGCCGACCACGGTGTACTGACCATTGAGGCTCGGCGTTTCGCCGAACATGATGAAGAACTGGCTGTTCGCCGAGTTCGGGCTGGTGGCGCGGGCCATGCCCACCACCCCGCGGGTGAACGGCACTTTGGAGAACTCGGCCGGCAGATCCGGATATTTCGATTTGCCGGTTCCGTCGCCGCGCTCGGCGTCGCCGGTTTGCGCCATGAAGCCCGGGATGACCCGATGGAACGGCGCGTTGTCGTAAAAGTGCTCGCGCGCCAGCATCTTGATGCGCTCGGCGTGCTTGGGCGCGAGCTCGGGACGCAGCCGGATGATGACGCGCCCGTATCTCGTATCGAGGAAAATCGTGTTCTGCGGATCGAGGCCGGCCGGCAGCGGTGCGGCCAGCGCCGGTACGATGCAGACGAACGCGATCATCAAGGCAACGAGACGGATCATGGCAGGCCCCAGTTTCAGCGGCCGGATTTGCCGGCGAATTTGGCTTGGAGCCGGCGCAAAACCGCCGCCGGCACGAATGCGGCAACGTCGCCCCCCATCGCGGCGATCTGGCGCACCAGCGTCGCGGTGATCGGCCGCACGATCGGGGAAGCCGGCAGGAACACGGTGAGCACGTCCGGCGCCATGGCCTCGTTCATGCCGGCCATCTGCATCTCGTAATCGAGATCGGTGCCGTCGCGCAGGCCGCGGATCAGCAAGGTCGCGTCTTCCCGGCGCGCCGCCGCGACGACGAGATCGGCGAACGTCACGGTCTTGAGCTCGCACCCTGCCGCCTCGGTGACGGGTCCGCACGTTTCGCCGAGCATCGCCAGGCGTTCCTCGGCCGAGAACAGGGGCGCCTTGCCCGGGTGAACCCCGATCGCGAGGACGAGCCGATCGACGAGCCGGGCGGCTTGGCGGACGACGTCGAGATGGCCGTTGGTCACCGGATCGAACGACCCGGCGTAGAGCGCGGCGCGAGGCATGCGCGCGGTCTAGCCCGCCGACTTGCGAACCGCAAGGGCGCGCAGGACAGGCATTTGTGCGAGGCGTGTGACCGCGGTCACATGCCGCTCGCTTCCGACTCCCATAGGGTCCCCCGGCGAACAAGAGCAAGGCGTTCCCGAAACGGGATGGGACAGGGGGCTTTGAGATGCTGAAGATGGTTTCCGCCATGGTCGCCGCGGCAGTGATTGCCGGCGCGTTGGTGACGTTTCCGGGCCTGAGCCCGTCGGTTCACGCCGGCACGGTGGCGCGCAAAGGCGATCGGCTCGACCTCACCCTGCGGATGGCGAGCTGCAGACAGATGGCGTGGCCCTATTACGACCAGAACTGCCGCAAGGATGCGGGGCGCCCGGTGCGGCTGGTGACGACCGATCGAATCTGAGCGCTCCGGCCGCCGAGCCGGGCTCGGCAGCGGATCGTAAGTTTCGTCTTCGCGCGCTTCCTTCTCCGCATGGGGAAGGCTCGCCGGGGCCGCCAAGTCGACGCGAACGCCTAGAGCGACCCCCTCCCGGCGTTTCGCAACCGGCCTCCCCCTCCGCGGGGGAGGCCGGACTCGTTTCCCAACCTGTCTTGAACGCTGTCTTGAACCCCGTCTTGGCGCTCGCCGGCTCGATCATCGGCCGCGCATTCGCGGCTGGTTCGTGATGAAGTCATGTCACGGTGATGAAACTCTCATCAGCGGATCAGTTCCCTCAGCGACCAACCGTTACCGCAACGACACACGGCGCTGCCCTTTTTCGGAGTCAGCAGGCTGTGATTTTCTCGGACTTGTAAAAAGGCGTATCCTGTCGGTGTGTTCAAGCGATTCGCCGGGGCCTTTCGAGGGGGCGAAACATGCTTTGGAACGCTGCTCGCATCCTATTGCTGGGCGCAGGCGTCGCCGTCGGTGTCTCAATAGCCGCCGCGCACGATTCATGGATCAACAAGGGCGGCTATCGCAACGCGGCGGGCGAGTGGTGTTGCGGCGAGAACGATTGTGAATCGCCGGCTCAGATCGCCAGCACGGGCCTGGGCTGGGTCGTCAACGGCATCGAGTTCATTCCGTTCAACGAAGCCACGCCCAGCCCCGACGGCAAGGTTTGGATCTGCCGACGTCCCGACAAGACGCGCCGCTGCGTGTTCGGACCGCCGCCCAATTCTTGAACGATCGTTGCGCGCCGGTTGCCGGAAGGATCGGCGTCGCCGATCGCGTGACCTGTCACTCGGGCAATTCCTCGATGCCGTCCACCCGCTCGGGGTAGAACGCCAGCCGGCCGGCGATCGCGGCCACCGCCGGGAACGGCTGCTCGTAGCTCCAGATTGCATTTTCCGCCGTGCGGCCGCCGGCCGCGACGGTGAAATAGGTCGCGTCGCCCTTATAGGGACAATGCGTCACGTGTTCGGTGCGGGTGAGCAGCGCCAAATCGACGTCCTCGCGCGGGATGTAGTGCACCGGCGGCAGCGACGCTTCGCGCAGCGTCAGCGCGTGCCGGGTATCCGCAACCAGCGTTCCGGCGAGCCTCACGCGCACCCGCTTCGAGTTGGGCGCGATCGCGATGGGGTGTTCGGGTCCGGGGATTCTCATTTCTGCTCCAATTGCCCGGCATAGGCAGGCAAGCGCCGGCCCGCGCCCGAGGCTGTACGGTGGCCTTGGTTCCGGGATAGCGTCGTCCTGAATCGAAGGAGAGACAAGCCCCATGCTCCTGTTCGCGGTCGCGCACGCGGTGCAGCTCGAGGACGGCACGTATGTCGTCCGGTCCCCGGAGTTTCCGGGGTGCGAGGCTCGCAGCGCGCATGTCGAGGTCGCGCGAGAACAATTCGGCGACGCGCTGCGCGAGCGCTTGCTGGAAATGGTCGAGGCCGGCGAGGTGCCGTCCCTCTATAGCTGCGAAGAGCTCGGGGCGAGCTTCGCGGGTCGCTGCGCCGTGCAGATTTCCGCGCCGGACCGCCTCCCGGGCACGTTCGACCGGGCGATCGCGGTGCGCGCGAAGCTTCCCCCCGCGGCCGCGGAACGGCTCGCAACCATACGCGCGGCGCCGCAACGCGAGCTGCAAACGAGCGAGCCCTCACCCGTTGAAGGCACCGATCCGGCGGTGCCGGATACCTCCGCGGCGGACGATGAAACCCGCGGAAAACTGGATCCGTCGGCGCGACTCGCCCTCGTCGCGGCCCGGCTGGCAGGACGCGATCGCCACGTCGGCTAACCGATACTCCCGGAGTTTCCGTGGATTTCCGTCACGAACGTGGCTGCGAAAAGGCGGGGTGCCGCAGACATGACGCACAGGTGCCGCAATTGCGACGTTTTGCGGATGAATCCACCGTCGCCGTGATGCTCTTCATTGACTTGCGAACGGATTGTGCCCATTGAATCACTTCACTCCGGAGCGGACTGAGGGAGGGAAACGATGCGTGCGACTGCGGCCTGGGTACTAGCACTATCGGTGGGATTGGCGGCGGCGGCCGCGAGCCAAACCCTGCCGCCCGGCACCAAAACCGCGGCGGTGCCGGCGCCGAACACCGCCACCGTCACCTGCGCCAACAATCCCAATGCGCTCGGGCTCACGCGCATCGTCGAGGTCGATACCACCGGCGGCCCGGGCTTCGGCTTCGAGCACTTCAAGGAGCACGATTTCCTCCGACCCAAGGAAGTCGTGCTGACGTTCGACGACGGGCCGTGGCCGAACAACACGCCGGCCGTGCTCGCCGCGCTCGCCGCGCACTGCATCAAGGCGACGTTCTTCCCGATCGGCAAGCACGCCATCTGGCATCCCGAGATCCTCAAGCAGGTGGCCGCGGCAGGGCACTCGATCGGCACCCACACCTGGTCGCACGCGGACCTGTCCAAGAAATCCAAGGAAGAGGCCACTCGCGAGATCGAGATGGGGGCGAGCGCCGTGCATATGGCGGTCGCCGGCCCGACCGCGCCGTTCTTCCGCTTTCCGGCGCTGCGGCATCCGCCGGAGATGGTCACCTATCTGGGGCAGCGCAACATCGCGATCTTCTCCTGCGACATGGACTCGTTCGATTTCACCATGCGCAAGCCCGAGCAGGTGATCCGCTCGGTGATGAGCAAGCTGGAGAAGCACGGCAAAGGCATCATCCTGATGCACGATTTCCAGCACGCCACCGCGGAAGCGCTTCCCGAGCTGCTCAATCAGCTCAAGGCCAACGGCTACAAGATCGTGCACATGGTTCCGAAGGCGCCGCTGCAGACGCTCGCCGAATACGACGAGATGGTGCAGAAGGAGAACAAGCTGCCGACCGTGAGCTCGCGTCCGACCTCGAGCGTGATCCGCACCATCACCGAAATGCCGCAGTGACGCCGCACATTTCGCACTTCGTCGTCCCGGCCAAGAGTCTGCCCCGGTCTTGATTCCGGGGACGCGTAGCGGCTGCGCGCCGGGACCTGTGACCGCCGGCCTGTCGATTCAGTGAGATCCGCGGCGATGGGTCCCCGCTTTCGCGGAGACGACCAATCGAGCGTTCGTCCTCGTCACCGGCCGGGAGCGCGGAAATCGATTTTCTTGCCCAGCGCCTGATCGGTCTCCTCGACCGTGAGCAGCGCCGTAGTCTTGGTGCGAACGAGCCCTGTCGCCGAAGCGCCGAGTGCGAACGCGGAGGCGCTCACCGCGTTCGGCAGGTCCACGATCGAGATCACGTCATGATCGCCGAGCGCGTAGTAGAACGCCTCGAGCTTGCCGCCGAGACTTTCCGCCGCCTTGGCGACCGCGGCCTTGCGGCCGGCGGCCTTGTCCTTTTGCAGGCCCTTCAGGCCGTCGGCGGAGTACGACGCTTCGACCAGATATTTCGGCATGATTTCCTCCCGAACGCTCGCAGGAACTTGATTTCGCGGTCCGCCGGCAGCCTGGCCGCTGCGCGGCAGCCCTCCGAGGGACCGCAGCGATATCGAGCAGCAATGTTCTTGTTGGGTCCGACAAGTTAGACCAATGCCGCGCCGCACGCAATCAAGCCCGGCATTCGCGCGCCGGGCGAGATAGCTCCCGAAGCTCACTCCCCGACGTCGCCGTTTTCCTCGGACAGGCGTTCGACCGAGACGACGTGCTCGTCCTGCGCGGTGTCGAACACGATGACGCCCCGGGTCTTGCGGCCCTTGATGCTGATCTCCGCCACGCCGCAGCGGATCAGCTGACCGCCGTCCGTCACCAGCATGAGCTGATCGGATTCCTCCACCGGGAACGACGCGACCAGCCTGCCGATGCGCGCACGAATGGCGCCGCTCTTGTCGCGGTTGTCCATCGCGACGATGCCCTTCCCGCCGCGGCCGGTGGTGCGGTACTCGTAGGACGAGGTCCGCTTGCCGAATCCCCGCTCGGAGATCGTCAGCACGAACTGCTCCGCCGCCGACATTGCCACATAGCGCTGCTCGCCGAGCTCGATGGCGCCGGTGGCCCCCTCCTCCGCCTCGACCTCCGAGGCGGCTTCGGCGGCCTCCTCCGGCGTTTCCCCCTGGCCGCGCCGCACCGCGCCCGCGCGCTTGAGATAGGCGGCGCGTTCCTCGGCGCTGGCGTCGACGTGGCGCAGGATCGACAGCGAGATCACCGCGTCGCCTTCGGCGAGCGCGATGCCGCGCACGCCCATGGAATCCCTGCCCTTGAACACCCGCACGTCGCCGACCGGAAAGCGGATGCATTGCCCCTGGGCGCTGGTCAGCAGCACGTCGTCCTTCTCGGTGCAGATCTGCACGTCGACGATCGCCTCGCCGTCGTCGAGCTTCATGGCGATCTTTCCGGTGCGGTTGACCTGGAGGAAATCGGACAATTTGTTCCGCCGCACCGTGCCGCGCGTCGTGGCGAACATCACGTCGCGCTCGGCCCAGGAGCTTTCGTCCTCGTGCAGCGGCATGATCGTGGTGATGCGCTCGCCCTGCGCCAGCGGCAGGATGTTGATCAGTGCCTTGCCGCGCCCCTGCGGCGCCGCCAGCGGCAGCCGCCAGACCTTCTCCTTGTAGGCGAGCCCGCGCGAGGAGAAGAACAGCAGCGGCGCATGGGTCGAGGCCACGAACAGCCGGCTGACGAAATCCTCGTCCCGCGTCTGCATGCCGGCGCGGCCGCGGCCGCCGCGCCGCTGCGCGCGATAGGTCGAGAGCGGAACGCGCTTGACGTAACCCAAGTGCGACACCGTCACGACCATGTCTTCGCGCTGGATCAGGTCTTCGTCCTCGACCTCCCCTTCCTGCTCGATGATCATCGTGCGCCGCGGGGTCGCGAACTCGGCTTTGGCGGCCTTGAGCTCGTCCTTGACGATGGTCAGGATGCGCGCGCGCGACCGCAGGATGTCCAGGTAATCGGCAATCTCGCCGGCGAGCTTGTCGAGCTCGGCGGCGATCTCGTCGCGCCCGAGCGCGGTGAGGCGCTGCAGCCGCAGATCGAGGATGGCCTTGGCCTGCTCCGCCGAGAGCCGGGCGGTGCCGGCTTCCGACAGGCGATGGCGCGGATCGTCGATCAGCGCGATCAGCGACGCCGAGGTCGTGGCGGGCCAGTCGCGGCCCATCAGGGCCTCGCGGGCGGAATTGGGGTCGGGCGCGGCGCGGATCAGGCGGATCACCTCGTCGATATTGGCGACCGCGATGGCGAGCCCGACCAGGATATGCGCCCGGTCGCGGGCCTTGCCGAGCAGATGCTTGGTGCGCCGGGAGATGACCTCCTCGCGGAAGGAAACGAAGGCCCGCAGCAGGTCCTTGAGCGTCATCACCTGGGGCCGCCCGCCGTCGAGCGCCACCATGTTGGCGCCGAAGGTCGATTGCAGCGGCGTGAATCGATAGAGCTGGTTGAGCACGACGTCCGGCACGGCGTCGCGGCGCAGCTCGATGACGACGCGGTAACCTTCGCGATCGGATTCGTCGCGCAGATCGGCGATGCCGTCGATCTTCTTCTCGCGCACCAGCTCGGCGATGCGCTCCACCATCGCCGCCTTGTTCACCTGATACGGGATCTCGGTGATGACGATCGCCTCCCGCTCCTTGCGGATGGTCTCGATCGAGCTCTTGCCGCGCATGATGATCGAGCCGCGCCCGAGCTGATAGGCGCCGCGAATGCCGACCTTGCCGAGAATGATGCCGCCGGTCGGGAAATCCGGCCCCGGAATGATCGCCATCAGCTCGTCGAGGCCGAGCGCGGGATCGTCGATCAGCGCGATGCAGGCGTCGATCACCTCGCCGAGGTTGTGCGGCGGTATATTGGTCGCCATGCCGACCGCGATCCCGCCGGCGCCGTTGACGAGCAGGTTGGGGAATTTGGCCGGCAGCACCACCGGCTCGCGCTCGCGGCCGTCGTAGTTCGGCTGAAAGTCGACGGTGTTCTTGTCGAGATCGTCGAGCAGCGCCATGGCCGGCCTGGCGAGCCGGACCTCGGTATAGCGCTCGGCCGCCGGCGGATCGCCGTCGACCGAGCCGAAATTGCCCTGACCGTCGATCAGCGGCAGCCGCATGGAAAAGTCCTGCGCCAGCCGCACCAGGGCGTCGTAGATGGCCTGGCTTCCGTGCGGGTGGTACTTGCCCATGGTCTCGCCGGTCACGCGGGCCGATTTGTTGTACGGGCGGTCCGGCGTGTAATTGTTCTCGTGCATCGCATAGAGAATGCGCCGATGCACCGGCTTGAGCCCGTCGCGCGCGTCCGGCAGCGCACGGGCCACGATCACGCTCATGGCGTAATCGAGGTAGGAGCGCTTCACCTCCTCGGTGATCGACACGGGGCGGATGTCCGAAGGGCCTTGGTCCCCCGGCCTGGGAGTTTCATTGTCCGACAAGGATGGATTCCGGGATGCTGGTTTCTACTCGCCAGATATAGGCGATTCATGGCCTTCGGACCACCCGAAACGGGCCCACCAGCCATGTTTTTTTGCAAATAAATTCAGTTACTTGGGGGCTATTGCGGCGATGCCCTGTCGCCCCCGGCCGCGGCGGGCGAGGAGCCGAATACGACCTGGTGCATGATCCGCCCGGGCACGAGCGTGAATGCGCCCGCGATGACGAGGGCACCCAGGAAAAGCGAGATCATGGCGCGGCGGTGCTCGGCCACGCGATGGCGATGCGCCGCCCAGACCGCGAGCGGCAGCGTGATCAGCGTGAAGATCGACAGCAGGTGAATGGGGCTCCACGGGCCCCACAGCCGGATCTGGTGGATCCGAAGCGAGCTCAGCGCCACCGCCAGCATGAGGCCGACGAAGATCCAGCCGATGGTGCGATGGGGGATGGTACCCTTCGGGGCGGCGAACTGCACGATGCCGAGCGCGAAGGCCGCCATCGCCGCCATGGCATGGAGCGCGATGGGGGGCGGAGCTTCGAGCAGCGGAGCAAGGGTCATGGCGCGCAGCCCATGGGACGGAATTCGATCGAGGCGGCCGGGCTCCATGCGTCACCGGGCGCTTGAACCTGCCGGAACACGCCTCGCCGCGCCGTTTAACATCCGCGGCAGGCGAAGTCATCCGCGCGGCAAGGCTTGTGGCCGCGGCGCGCCTATGGGCTAGTCCCAGGAGACCGCGCTCGGGATAGGGAGCACCGCCTGGGAACGCAGCACGAGATGTCCGCCGTGCCCGTCGATTATCTGATCTCGACCCTCGTCACGCTGTTCGTCGTGGTCGACCCGGTCGGGCTCGTCCCGACCTTCGTCGCCATCACGCACGGATTGCCGAGATCGACGCGCCGCCAGGTCGCCATCCGGGCTTCGCTGATCGCCGCCGCGATCCTGATCGGCACGGCAGCCGTCGGCGATTGGCTGCTCACGCGCCTCGGCATCTCGCTACCGGCGTTTCGCATCGCCGGCGGCCTGCTGCTGTTCTCGATCGCCTCGGAAATGGTGTTCGGCGTGCGGATCGAGCGCCAATCGCGCACGGCCGAGCAGGCCGTCGAGGACCTTCGCCATATCGCCGCCTTCCCGCTCGCCATTCCGCTGATGGCGGGACCCGGCGCGATCACCGCCGCGGTGCTGCTCGCCGCCCAAGCGGACGGACGGCCGCTCTTCCTCTTCGTGCTCATCGGCATGATCCTGGTGGTGATCGGCCTGTGCCTCGCCATCTTCCTTCTCGCCATCCGGATTGGTCCATTGCTCGGCATCACGGCGAACGTGGTGCTGTCGCGATTGCTCGGCGTGCTGCTCGCCGCGCTGGCGGTGCAGTTCGTGATCGACGGCATTCGCGCGGTGCTCTCGGCCGCGCCGTAGCCCGGATGGAGCGAAGCGCAATCCGGGGAGGACTACCGTCCCGGATTACGCACCGCTTCGCGGTGCTTCATCCGGGCTACATCGACCGCCGCCTCGGCCCAGCCACAGCTCTGCCACATCCTTGGGCAAAAGCTGGAAATCCGGCCCGGCCGCGCCTTGACGGCAGGCGTGCCGCGGGCACTCTGGCGATCGATGCGGAGATAGGGATCGAGCATGCTGCGGGGGAAAATCCGTTCCATCGCCTTGGCGGCACTGGCCATCGCCGCAATGGCGGCGCCGGCCACGGCGGCGTCCTGCCGCAACAACACCGGGAGCTTCGAGCGCTGGCTCGACGGCTTCAAGCAGGAAGCCGCGTCGCAGGGTGTCTCGCGGGCGACGATTTCGGCGGCGCTCGACGGGATGAGCTTCGATCAAGCCATCATCAACCGCGATCACGGCCAGGGCGTTTTTCAGCAAAGCTTCCTGCAGTTCTCCGACCGCATGGTGTCGCGGGACCGGCTGACTACGGGTCCGCGGCTGATGCAGAAGCACGCCGCACTGTTCGCGCGCATCGAGCAGCAATACGGTGTGCCGGCGCCGGTGCTGGTGGCGTTCTGGGGGCTGGAGAGCGATTTCGGCAGCAACAACGGCCGGTATCCGATCCTGCGCGCGGTCGCCACCCTGGCCTATGATTGCCGCCGGCCGGAGTTCTTCCGCACGCAGCTGCTCGATGCCTTGCGCATCGTCGATCGCGGCGACCTCACCCCGGGCGAGATGATCGGCGACTGGGCCGGCGAGCTCGGGGCCATGCAGTTCACGCCGTCGGATTATTACAAGTACGCCGTCGACTTCGACGGCGACGGCCGCCGCGACCTCGTCCACAGCGTGCCGGACACGCTGGCGTCCGCAGCCAATTTCCTGGTCGGGCTCGGCTGGCGCCGCAGCGAGCCGTGGCTACAGGAAGTGCGGGTCCCCGCCGAGCTGCCGTGGGAGGAGGCGGACCTCTCGATCAAGCATCCGCGCTCGCAATGGGCGCGCTGGGGCGTCGCGCTTGCCGACGGCAAGGCGCTGCCCGCCGACAGCCTGCCGGCCTCGCTGCTGCTGCCGATGGGCCGGTTCGGGCCGGCGTTCCTTGCCTATTCCAATTTCCAGGCGTTCCTCGGATGGAACCAGGCCCTCGTCTACGCGACCACCGCCGGATATCTCGCCACCCGGCTTGCCGGCGCGCCGCCGATCCATCGCGGCAACGGTACCGTGGTGCCCTTGAACGCGC
>WNFW01002188.1_pt1 | contig 27478 bp, 21 predicted proteins | sample 5400131 | NCBI WGS metagenome assembly WNFW01 (sample SAMN13153362, study PRJNA577476) | soil metagenome | isolation source: 20 cm soil or saprolite under grassland replicate 1 | place: USA:California | collected 2016-06-15 | reverse complement strand
CGTTGCAGTAGCCTGCCATAGTTGTTGGTACAGCGGCAAGATCACCGGGCCACGCTAACTTAGAGTCGCCCGTTGCCGTGCCGTCGTTAGCCATTGAGAACTGAGCCAGGTAAACCTGGCGCGCGTTGTTCATGGTGCCAGTCAGCTGGGCCTTGGCGAGTGCCGACGTTAATGCAGGCACGGCCAGAGCAGCCAGGATCGCGATAATCGCAATCACGACCAGCAATTCAATCAGCGTAAACGCTGACCAGAATTTTTTTGTTTTTATTTTCATAGTTGGATTTCTTAACTGCAGTTGTTCTGAGGGTTTTTTGTAGCCACGGCACTGTGTCGCCGTGCGCCTCGACACAGCGAGGCGGCTACAGTTCTCAGAGGGTTTTTATTTTTCAGGTTGTTCTGGGGTTGTTCTTAAGAATTTGCTCTTAAGAAGTTTGTTTCTCTGCTTTTTGTTCTGAGGGTTCCTGGTCTCAGATGTGGGGCGGGTTATCGCAGGCGTCACAGAAAATGTCAAGGGTTATTTTTTGACTTTTTTCGTGGGGAGCGTTTTAACCATCCGCCTTCGCCGCGGCTAGGGCGCGGCAGGCGAAATCCGAATGGCGAATGCCCAAGCATCATTAACCACGAATGAACACCAGTCAGGTAGGGGCGATTGGTAGTGTCCTAATTTCAGTGGAAAACTATAAACGTTGCTATGGTCGCGGCCACTTGTCGAAGATTGTGCAAAGTCCCTTCTGGTAAAAGCGCACCCGGAATCCGAATTGCTCCGCAAACTCTGCGATCATTCTCTCGCGGTCTTTCTGCTCAAGCGGCCAGAGCCGTTGCAATTCGTTCTCGTAAACGGCGCAGTGTTTCCATTCGCCGCTTTGCAACTCGCCTTCGATATAGGCAGCAAGCGTTTTCGTGCTAACGCCGATCTTGCTCAGGTCGCAATCGGATTGTCAAGACCTTCGTGAAGTGCACACTCCTCCAAAATGATGCACTACCGGGGCGATTGACCCAATCGCCCAAGGGGGTTCGGGTTCACCCCGTGGAATAGGCTCTTCAGCGAATTTGTGCCAGCGCCCACTTGCTGATTCCATGGGGTGAACCGCCACTATCTCGCCCAACGCGGTTCGGGTTTGGCGCGCCGACGACCACGAAGAAAAATCTGTGTCTGTCATTTCGAGCGGAGCCGAAGGCGCAGTCGAGAAATCTCTCGATGTTACGGGTCTTGCAATACATCAGCACCAAGATCGATCCAAGTTGGGTTCAGTCGATTAATCAGGCTGATCTTCTTCGCTCGCGACCACTTCTTCAGCTGCGATTCTCGAGCGATAGCATCGCGAACGTCGCGATAATGCTCATAGTAGATCAGTTTCTTGCACTAATACTTGGAAGAGAATCCAGTTTTAATCCCCTCTCGGTGCTCCCAAGTTCGCCGTGACAAGCGATTTGTTACGCCGATGTAAAGAACCGAATTGTTCCGGTTTGTGACGATGTAGATCCAGAAGTTGTAATCGCGCGGCATGGATCAAGAACTAAAATCCAGAGATGTCTCGACTTCGCTCGACATGACATTCGCGTTGATTCGTGGTCTGTCTTATTCACTGCGGTCAACGCCTGTCGACTGTTTTCAAATCGCTGACGCTGCAGTCACTAAAATGATGAGATTCCCTGCCCGTTTCGATTCCGGAACCCTTAACGAATCCGACCCGGATGGACACCTATTTGTGTCCATTCGTGGTTAGCCTTTATTTCTTGTACGCGGGAACTTGCGGCAGTTCCGGTGGGAGCAACTCTCCTTCGTCCTCTTCAACCGGGGCACCATAGGTGGTTACCTGTCTGGCCGTCACGAATATGATCAGGTTCTTTTTGTTGTGCTGCTCGACATTGGTGCGAAAGGCCCTGCCGACGAGCGGAATGTCGCCAAGAATTGGGACCTTATCCTCGGTTTTTTGCACGTCTTCACGCATCAATCCACCCAGCACCACCGTTTGGCCATCGGCCACGCTGACGCTCGTGGTCACTTTGCGCGTGCTGAACACCGGCTGGTTAATGACGTTGGGAGTGAGCTCGACGGGCACAGATGTTGAAATAACACCACCAATGGTATTAACTCCGATGGCGTTAATGGGGCTGCCATAGTTGATGAAGCCCTCAAACTCTACCACCTGCGGAACCAGGTTTAGGTCTATGGTGTTCCCATCCCCGCCAACTACTGGCTCAACTTCCAAAGTCACACCGGTATTGCGCGTCTCCCAGTCCTGAGGAGTCGTCGGCGTGACCACAACAGGAACGACACCTCCTCCGCCAATTAAGGTTGTGCCAGTGGTACTGCTAATCGATGGAACCTGGGGCTGAGTGTACGTTCTTGGATAACGAAATTCTCTAACAACTTCAATGATGGCGCGCTGCCCGCTCTTGGTTGTCACTTTTGGCGCAGAAAGAAGATCGATAGCCTTCTTCTGGTTCAGCGCGCGGATCACAACCTGAAATTGTGGATTGGTGAAGACTCCCGCCAATCCAAACATGCTGGGGGCGGCGCCAATCGTCTGCCCAAGACCTGGAAGCAACAGCGCATCGAGCGCATTTGCGCTGATTGCAAAATTCCCGCTGCGGTTGCCTGATGTGACAGGATTTTGTCCGATGGGATTTCCGGTCGCCGGATCAACGAAAGGAAAATTCTGCGCACTCGTCGGAACACCATTTCCCGCGGTCCCACCCGAACCGAAAACCTTCCCGTTCAGGCTAAACGGCCCAAGCAGCCAATCGAACCCAAGTTCTTTGAGATTGTTTTGGTTGATCTCAACAAACTTCGATTCGATCTCGACCTGCTTCGGCTGCGAAGCATTCGCCTGATCAACCAGCGCATCTACGAAGTCCAAATTGTCCTGCGTGTTGCGAACGATCAGCGTACCGCTGTGCGGCCAGAAGGTCGCGCTTGCGCCCGGGGGAAACGCGGCCCCCATGGTCTCCAACATCGTTCTGGCGTCAGCCCGCCCGACCAGTTGACGATCATTAAATAATGACTGCCTCGTGGTGGCTGTCCCAATTCCACCCGGATTTTGTCTAGCCACCGATTGCCCGGTAGTCGCATATCCTCCCACGGTTCCTTGCGCCTGGCTGGCAGCAACGTATTCGGTGCTCGTAGCTGCTGTGTATTGCTCCTTTTCGATGACGTTCTGGGAAACTGGAGGCACGTTATAACTATTCTGGCCTTGCTGGCCGCCGCCGCTAAACGTTTGACCAACATAGTACCCAACATCAAGAGGCCCGCCGAAGAATTCCGGCGGGACATGATACCGCTTCGTGATCAGGTCATTGCTCTGTTCGCTGAGCGGAATGATCGCGACGGCATACGGCTCTACTTTGACTTTTAGTCCTGCTTGATTGGCAATATAACGCAGCGCTTCGCCGAGCGGGATGTTATCCAAAGTCACGGTGATCCGCGCACCCGCCGCACCCGACACCGGCGCGACAACTGGCACTGCTCCACCGGGCTGCCCCGGCGCAATTCCACCAGCCGGAGCCGGAGTACTAGCGGAAGTTAGGGGTGGCGCACCGCCAGCGGGTGTCGGAGAAGCAGTGCCTTCCGGCAAAGCGGGTACCTGAACCGGCATCGAAGGAGGAGCGATTTGCCCGAGCGGCACAAGGCGCAGAACAATGTTCACACCCTTCTGCCCTTCAGGGCCTGTGTCGTTCTCGGCTGCCTGCTCCCTAAGAACCTCAATGGCCTCCCGAATAGTCGCGTCGCGAAATTCAATGTGCGGAATGATGATGCTGTTGAGCTTCCTGCTAACCAGCGCGGTTCCAACTACGTTTCTTCCCGCACCAGCTCCTGCTGGAGCGCCTACCACGCCATATTTTCGGACCGGTTGCTGCCATGCGCTTTCGACCTGCCAAAGCTGGCGTCCCCGCGTCTCGTCGTACGCTTCCTCACCGTAGAGATATTTGGTGTGGTCGATTCTTTCCTGCCCGCGACGGGCCGCTGTGTTGTACGGATCAACACACAAAATTTGATCGTAGCGTTTCATCGCTAAATCGTACCGGCCGGATTGATAAAAGTTCTCTGCCTCAGCGAACCATTGTTTTACTTGTTCGACCCGCTGCGGAAAGGGCAGCGCTAAATAGCCGGCACAATCAGTTTCGATGTGTCGTCGCACGCCTCCCTTGTCGTTCACGGTTGAGCTGCCCCCGTTATTGAAGTAACCAGGCTGCCGCAACTGCGCGTAAAGCATCTGTGCGCCTTTGTATTTGGGATCGTATTGATTGCTTAAAACTTCACTGAGGATCGCCTCTGCGCCGGCGTTATCGCCCTGTTTAATGCGGGCCTGCGCCAACATCACGCCGCTCTTGCAAAAACCGTCAATGGCTTCGTCGTGCGCTTTTCCGGACATCACTGAATCGGGGAAACTCGCCACGGCCGATTTGAATTCTTGATTCGCAAGCGTGTAATTCTTCGCCGTCATGGCGGACTTGCCCCGCGTCAGAGCGGCTTCGCCCTGTGGCATGGCAGCCTGTCGCCGCTGCGCTTCGCGTTCCGCGACGTTGTCCGGAGTTGTCTGCGCAAACGCCGTGGCGCAAACCAACGACAACCAGATAAGAGTGAAACAAAAGGCAACAAAGATTTGAAGCACTGCACCGAAGCTGGCCTTCGTTACCTTCGTTTCCTTTTGTTCAAGGTTTCTTAGGGAGTGTGGGATTTCTTTCATAGGTGGTCCTTCCAGGGGCGGCAAAACCGGTCTCCGATCAGCGCATTTCGCTTTCTGCGTTTTCACGATAACGGCCTTGTCCGATTGCACATAACGAAATAGGTTCGCTTCGGTCAAAAACGATGTTTGTTTCCTTCGCTGTCCTCTGTAAAAACTTGAATTTCGTCTATTGCAGATCGTACACCTCCACGAGCGCAACTCCGGTGGTGTTGTTTACCCCGCGCACGATCGCGGTGTAATTACCTGGGGGCAGGTTTGCGATGATCGCAGATTCTCTCGGGTCCCCCGGGGCGTAGCCGCTGTTCTGAATGGCCTGGACTTGGTCGCTGGTGATGATGCCGCCGATGATCGTTTGCTGCCAGTTATCATTGGAGGCAATTAAATTCCCGCTGCCATTGTGCAGTTCCAATGTCGGATCAGCCAGGGGATTCGGAACGCCATATTGGCTGAGCTCAGGGCCAATCGCGCGCACAATTAATCTCTTCGATCTGGCTCCTTGAACTATAAACCCACCGATCATCACGTTATCGCCCGTCTGTACAAAGCTACGGGTACTGATGTTCCCAAGGATTGGGAAAGTGGCGGGGCTACAATCAGTCTCGGGGTTAAGATCGTACGCTTCTACCAAAGCAACTCCCGTCGTGTTGTTCACACCACGAACAATGGCAGTATAGTTACCCGGCGGCAGGTCTGCGATAATCGCCGATTCTAACGGGTCACCGGGAGCGAGGCCGCTGTTCTGAATCTGCTGACGTTGATCGCTGGTAATGATTCCGCCGATGATCGTGGTCTGCCAGTTGTCATTTGAAGCAATCAGAGCCCCGTTGGCATTGTGCAGTTCCAATGTTGGATCGGCCATTGGATTTGGAACGCCGTGTTGAGCGAGCTCAGGGCCGATGGCCCGAATAATTACTCTCTTGAATGAGGTGGTCCCTTGAACGACGAAACCACCAATCATCACATTGTCGCCGGTCTGAACAAAGCTGCGGGTACTGATGTTGCCTAAATACGACGGCGCGCAGTTGAATTGAATCCGATCAAAATCCGGGGCCCAGTTACCGACGATCGGGTTATAGAATTTAAGCGTATTGCTGCCGGTGTTCAAAGTGACCGTCCTCTGTATTGACCCCACAGTCTGAAACGATCCAGTGGACGGAAAGCTTACGGACGTTCCTGCACCGCCATTCACGCTCAGATAGGCGTAGCGTGTCGCGTCGCCGTTGAGATAGCAGATCGTCATCGTGTAATTGCCCGGCGCGACGGCAATAATATTGAACTGGAGAGTACCAGAGTTGCTGCCCACGTAACCTACCTTCTCTCCACCGGAGCATGTCGGGCAGTTTAGAACAAACGCGCTTCCCGTGAGCGTATTGTTGCACGACTCCGCTTCATATGTTGTACAAGCTCCGGGTGTCGGGCTCGTAAGTGGCGTGCACGTCGGACTGGGAGTGGGACTTGGCGTGCCCGTGGGACTTGGCGTGCCCGTCGCCGTAGGCGTCGGACTTCCCTGCTGACAGAAAATGTCCTGGTCCGAAATCAGCTGGTAAATCGTGCCCTGACCAGCGGGGGAGACGTTCACGTTGAATACGACTAACGCGATGGTCGTGAACGCGGGGACAGTGAGCTGAAAAACTGTGTTAACCGGCGGGTTACCAGTGCTAACGCCTGCATCCCCAAGATAGCGCGTCGGATTGGTGATGTCACCCGCCTGAAATGGAGCCATGAAGGCTGAGCACTGCATGTTCGTCCCCGCGATGCCTTCGGTTACCACGTGGAGAATCACCGCCGTACAGAGCGGGCTTCCTCCGGTGTTGGTAATGTAGTGGACGTTATAGATAAACGGCCCTGTGTCTGTGTTACCTGGGAACGCCGGAGGGACGCCGCAAATTACTGTGGGCGAACCGGGCCGAGAGAGCCGAGTGGCGATAGTCCCTGTGGCACCCCCGGGAGGCGCTGTGCCAAGGGTGCCGTTGAGTGTACATACCGCTGGGCGTTCGGGTACTAATGCGGCCTGCGGTTTCAGGAACGGCACGTCCGAACGCCTTGTAATGTCACCTTGGTATGAAGGCTGGTGAGCAATGGCCGCGCTGGTAGAAGGCGACGCATTTTGTGGTGGGTAGATCCTAGCCGCCGGAATCGCGGCGTTTCGCTGCGCCAGCGTGAACGGGATCGCGCAAATGGCGAGAAGCGAAAGCAGAATGAGCGCGCTCCGGAGAAGATGCGCCTTAATGGAGGGATTAATTTGTTTTTTCATTGTGGTTCCTTCGTGACTTTTGGGGCGCGGCGAAGCCGATCTCGATCGGCGCACTTGGTTGTTGCGTATTCACCATCACGGCGTCGTCCGGCTGCACATTGCACGAGCTTGTATTTGATTTGCCTGATCGGCTTCAAGCAAAATTCTTACGAATTTTCGGGGCTAACCGACGCGCCTCCGCGCGAGCCTATGACGTGGCAGGCGAATGAACAGGAATAGACGCGAATTTCTTAGGGAGGTCTCTGCGAGACTCCAAGAGATTGGAACCACGGATGACAGGGATTACACGGGTGTTCAGGGAATGACGAAATTCGAACCCCGAAAGTATTCGCGAGCAGGTGGTCGAAGCTCAAATAACAAAGGCCTGCGGCTCGAGCGATCGCCGTCTTCCGTGATTCGGATCTAATTCGTCATTCTTGCTTCGACATTTTCAATGCTGCAATTTGTGTCCATTCGTCCCGCGTCTGCGGGATTTGTGGTTAAAGATTTTCACGGCGCAGCGAAGCCAATCTCGATCGGTTCGTCTGGTTTTTCCGTGCTTACGATCACGGCTTTCCCCTGCTGGACATCAGTCAATTTGTACATGCGGTTCCCTGCAGCGGTGGCAATCGGGAATTCCTGATCTTTTCTCACTTCAAATTCACGGCGCCCGCGCCAGGTATAAACGAATGTGGCGACGGACTGCGGGGACGTAGCGACCTTTTCCTTCACCAGTGTAACCTGCACGTGCGTCTGCTGATGTTCGAGAAGCAGCTCCGAAACATCGGCATTGATGCCATACTGATTGCGCTCGGATTTTTCCGTGAACTTCAGGATCTTGAAGTCGGTCCCACGGATCACGTCACCGACTTTGAGGAATTGCGTCAGCTCACTCTGGTCAATGTCGTTGATGCCGAATTTGTCCCCTATTCGCGATGAAAAAATGTACCGGAACGGTTCCTCAGTGGCGGACACCAAGTGCAATTTCGTGATGTAATCCGGGTGCGAATCTTTATTTGTTGGATCGGTGTTCCCCTGCCATTCGTCGAGATTGGTGAAACCATCCTTGTCGGGGTCCTGATCGAGAACATCGGCGTCTTCGATCGGAAGACCGTATTTCTCGAACCATTCATTTGGCACCGGAGGATGGACCTGCGTGTTTTCCAAAGTCGCCGGCAGCCCGTCTGCGCCGATGAAATGTTTCTCGGGAACGAAAAGCCCGGAGCGCGTGCTGGCTTTCCATTGTGAGGGAGCCTGGAGCTGCTCCGCTGCGCGATCGAGCTCGACCGCGACCGGCGGTTGCGACGCGGGTTTGGCCCGCGGCGGCAGCCGAGTGACAAGCTCACGGTCAAACTGGATGGCGCTCCACCAAATGCAAATGGCGGAAATGAAAAGGAACGCCCCCGCAGCGATCGCCGCAACGCGATCGTAATTCGCCTTAATCAAGTCGATTGCTTTCGCCATGTTGATTCGTTGAAGGGTTAACGCGTTAAAGCAGCGGCGCGCGGACTGGACATTCGTGCTTCGTCATTTGGCTTTCGTCATTATCTCGCCCCGTTCTCATTCCAAAAAGTCCGCGATCGCCAGGGACGCGATCGCCAGGTCGCCGCTGCGACCGCTCCGCTATCCGTTCTATTCGTGTTCATTCGTGTCCATTTGTGGTTAGAACGTAAACCGCAGCATTTCGATGGTAGCGGAGACTTCGATGTGCTCGTTGCCAACGATGAAGTTCAGGGCGCCCGCTGCACCCGGACGCGCTGGCGCGCTTGGGGCCGGCGTTGGATTTGCGGTCCTCTCCCGCGAGGGGCCTTTGTCTTTGTCGTTGTGCACGTACAGCGTGCGAATGACAAAGAACTGTCGGGTCGAAGCTGCGATCTCGTTCAAGGCCTTTCGCGCTGTGGCAGGCGCCGCCTTGAAACTGAGATCGACAAGGTTGCGCTCCACCAATATTGGGGCAGGCGTGCCACCCGGTTTCGCGGCGGGTGCTCTGAGCCCTACAGTTGGAGGCGGTGTCGGTGTTAGTGCTGTCCCACCTTCTTCGGGCAAAGGTGTGCGGCGCAGTGACGTGACGCTGTCTACTTTTGCGTCTAGCACAATATTTATGAGCATCTGGATTTGAGAAAGTTCTTGTCCAAGCAGCGGCGTCACGGCTGTGCTAGGCATTGTCCTGGTGAATTCATCGAAGCCGAGCTGAAATCTTTCGGGCAGTTTCACGTTGTTGGTGCGCGCTCTGTCGAGCGCCGCGACGACAGCCTGGCGCAACCGCGACTGAAATTCATTCGGGGCCAGGGGCGGCGCGGGCGCGACCTCCTTTGCCAATGCAGCTTTAAATTCGTTCAGGGCGGACGTGTATTTCCCAAGGTACTCTTGTAATTTCCGAGAGTTCACTTCGTTTGGAAACGGATCGAGAGCTGTCAACCGATTCCGCTCCGCTGCCGCCTGTTCGAACGTTTGTCTCGCGGCCGTCCAAATCGACCACCTTCGGTAAACCAGCGTTCCGAAAAGCAATGCGCAAACCGCAAAGCCAATCACAAGCATGCCAAACGCGCGATTTTGTTGAAACCATTTCATGGCAGTTTGACCGGCTTGCGGAGAATGAGCTGAAGCTCGTATGGAAACGCCCATTCCGCGTCGTTCGGCACGGAGTTGGATTTGATAACGCGCTCCGGAGTTTTTGGATCGACAACAAAGAATGGCGACTTTGCCAGATTGCGAAGGTAGTCGACAACGATTTCCTGCTGCTTCGGATTATAGAGATAAAGGCCGCGAACCATGATGCCGTCGATCACTTTGCCCGTGGCGGTTCCAGCTTTTGGCGGCGAACCCAAAGCTATTGGCGACGGACTCTGTCCTATTTCTCCGGCGCGCTTTTCAGGCACCCCAAGCAATTTTCCACCGGAGATCGCGGCAAGCTCTGTGATCCAGATATCTGCTTCGGGGAGCCGCGCGTTTAAATCTTCGAGAATCTGTGGCCAGAAATTGCGATCGTTCACTGCTGTGATGAGCGGAGTGGCGACATTGTCCAGCCCGGTGATTTGTTTCTTGATTTTATCCAGCTGCGCCTCCGCCACGTGCATGGTGACGTTCTTTTGTCCTAACAGCTGTGCTGTTTGCTGCGCGACTTGGGCTGCCCGTGTGTAATAAGCCGACCAGCCCAGCAGGGCCAATAGAATGCAAGCCGCTGCGGCAATAAAGAATGGTTGCCGCTTTTCCAGATCCTGCCTGAGAACGATGGTTGCCGGAAGCAAATTCAACTGCATCGGACAAATGGTCACGGTACGCAGCGCCAGTCCGACAAGTTCACCCAGTAAGTGCGCAGAGCCCGCGGTCTCTCGCGCCGCTCCCGACACGCTTACGTTTTTGAGCGGATTAAAGAACTCGACCGGTAACTGAAATTTCTCGTGAAAGAATTCGCGCATGTTCGGCATGCCTGCGCCTCCGCCACAAAGAAAGATGCGCTCTGGGCTATTTCCCTGCTGTTGCGCGCGATAGTGAGTAATCGAACGCATCAACTCCGCATGCAGCCGCGTCATGGTGTTTCGTACGATCTTCGAGACGCGTCCTACATCGGCGTCCGCAGGTTCGGGAGCGCCTGCCAAAGCGACAGAGCCGTCCCGGTTCTTTCGAGCTTCCGCTGCACCGAACGACTCGTTAAATTCTTTGGCAACTGCGGCTGTGATCGAACTGCTGCCGATGGGAAGACTACGCGAGAAAATTCGTCCGGGCTCGATAAAGAGAATGTTGGTCGTGCGCGCGCCAATATCCAGCAGCAGGGAGCACCCCTTCAGATCGGTGTAGTTATAACAAAACGCGTTGTACAGGCCCATCGACGCCACATCGATGATCCTGGTTCGCAGACCGGTTTCTTCGACAGCATTGTTGATTTCATCGAGGAAATCCCGTTTGATCGCGACAATCACCACTTGAAGTTGTTCGCCCATGCCGCCTCCCACGAGCTGGTAATCCCACACCACCTGATCGATTGGGAATGGAACATTTTGTTGCGCTTCGAATGAGACAATCTTGTCGATCTTCTCCGCTTCGAGCGCAGGCAGCTTGACAAAGCGGGCGAAAACCGACTGCGCAGGTACGGCGTAATTCACCGGCGCAGGATTAATGTGCAGTTCCTGCATGATTTCGCGTAATGCGACAGCCGTCTCGTGCAGTGCAGTATGGGCGTCCTGACGCTCACCTGTTGCAGGATCAAGCGGCATTTCGCGAAAACGATAATTCACCAACACCAGCCGATCATTGATCAGGCGAAATTCCGCCAGACCGATGGTTTGGGAACCTATGTTGACAGTGATGAGGCGCGCCGGTGCTGGCATTGGCTAAAGCTCTAAATCGCAATTCACAAATCGCGAATCAAGAACAAACGTGCACGCCGCGTTGCCTCCTCCGCAAAATTTCAATACCAAAATCTCAAACACACGAAACCACGCGAATCGCCTCGTGATCGATAATCGATTTGCGCGGGTGTGATGTCGCCGGACGCCCGCGATTTGGGCAAGCTCCATCAAATGATGCGATAATCCTTCAGTTCCTTGAAGAAAGTCGCGACCGCCGTCTTGAGTACTACCACCGCGGGAATAGCAAATAACATACCCCACAAACCCATGATAAGAGAGCCGCTGATGATCGCGATAACGACCACCAGCGGGTGAATGTTCACCGCGCTGCCGAGGACAAAAGGCTGAAACACAACATCGTCCAGGACGTGCGTGATTACGACCAGAATCACCACATACAGCGCCAGATCATTCGGATTCAGACCGGGAATCAACGGTCTTATGTTTTCCGCGACTAACGCATAACCAAGACCGATTACCAGAGCGATAGCCGTGCCAACAAACGGAATCGCGTTGAGAAGTCCGGAAACCACACCAATGGCCACGGCCATCCCAGCGGGGATCCCAAGCAGGATCAGTCCCAATGTAAGAGTTACGCCCACCAGAAAACACTCAATAAACGTACCACGGAGATATTTGCCGATTGCATCGTCGAGTCTATCGACAACGGTGAGAGACAACTCGAAGTAGCGGTTAGGCACGAGGCCGATGAAAAAGCGGCGAATTTGACCGTGATCGAAACCGAGAAAGATAAAAATTAGTGGAGCCAGCATCCATGCGGACAACTTGTTCTCGAAGCTCGTTTCCTCGGTAGCAGCCGCAGGCTCAACCGTAGCGGGTGCAACCGTTCTCGTGGGCTGGGTCGCACCGGTAGGAGCTTCTTCGGGTATCACATACTTTCTCGTCCGTTGATTCGCACGAAAGTAATCAACGAATTTACTCTGAATGGGAGGTTTCCCGGTGTGTCCCGCGGCGTATCTCAGGAATAGATCGCGTTCTTCCGGACTGAGTTCGAGTAACTGATTGAATTTGTCCATCAGCGGTCCGAGCTCTTTTTGGATTAACGGCGCTACAGCGTTTGATTTTTCCTCCGCCGGCTTTGCCACCAACTGCCGGTATTTTTCATTCAGCTTGTATTTCAGCCGAACTTTAAATTCGAGCTTCTGCTCTTCGTCCGGAATGTGTTTACGAAGAGTATTGAATGCGAAAAACAAAACCAGACCGATAGCCGCGAAGGAGCACAACACTTGAATCTGGTGAGGTAACCACCGGACCCTAAAACGCTCTTTGACAGGGCGGAATACAATCGCTAACAGCGCGCCAACTATGATCGGTAAAATCAGAATGCTTAACTTCCAGATCAGAAATCCTCCCACAATTAAGGCCAGTGCTACAAATGTAAGATAGAAAACCTTGCGCCGAGCTTTGCGCTCTCGCTCCATTTCTTCGAACTCCTGATCGTTGCTCATCCTAATTCGACATCGCCAGGCGGCGTTTTCATCTGCACCAATTCATTGGTCAAACGAAGCCGATCGGCGATCATTCCCGCAAGGGAGCGATAAATTCTGCACGCAGTCTTCGCGTCCCGATGAACCAACCCGCGAAGGTCGTTCCGATAAAGCGCCAGCGTCCGAGTCCGTTCCAAGGCCCTCGCCGTGGCAGAACGCGGCGTATCATCGAGCAAAGCCATCTCACCAAAAAAAGCGCCTTTTTCTAAAACGGCCAGACGCGTGGTACTGGTCTCGCGAAAAATTTCTACTGCGACTTTGCCATCCAGAATCAAGAAAAGAGCTGCTCCTGGTTGTCCCTCCTCAAAAATTGATTCGTCGGCGTCATATGTGCGTTCAAACATGATGTCAGAGACACTCTTGAGCTGCCGGTTCGAGAGCCGGTCAAAAAACGGCACAGTCTTCAGGAATTGAATGCGATCCAATTCAGGGCTCGAACGCTTCCAACGTCCCAGCGTTTCCCACAACAATTTATCCGCGGCGAGATTTCGAACCGACATTGATTTCAATCCGTTGAAGCGACTTCGGTCAGCGTGTCAATCAGGAACCTCCCGTCCCGATTACCAGCGATAGTAGGAAGAATGAATCCGCGATTTCAATCCAAAAGACCGCAGTTGTTCTTTAGTAGAGCGGCGACGTGATGTATTGAATGATAATCACGCAGCGCGGCAATGATCCAACTTTTCCACTCACGAATTTATGCAAGACAGTATGAGTCTTCGAAAGGACGTGCAAAACCAAAGCGATAAGATACTGCCGCTCTTCAAATACGGCGGCTACCTATCTGGGGACGAATGAGTGGAAGCGCGCTGCGTGTCCATTCCAGTCGTCAAACGCTGCGCCCGCGGTGATCTGGAAATGATCGTTGCCAACTCCGCCCATGATATAGCTCTCCATCATGTCGCCACCGCCTTTGCCGCTCCAGTGGCCGTACATGAATCCTATTTCCCCGCCGTAATAAAAACGATCCGACGGCGACGTCATCATTTCAGGTGAATCTTTTGCGTCAGTTCCAAAGTTCTGTGGTCGCGAGTTAGACACAGCGTTTCCCGGGTTCATTGGCACGGGCCCGAAAACGTTCGAGGGCGGTAAATATGCGCTCGAAAACAGGCCGAGCGAAATCATCCCAGTCGACACGAGCGCGTTCTCGCTCGCCAACCTGCCGCCGTCCGACCACGCGAGCACCCGCCCCTTGCGAAGCAGAAGGGAAGTATCGTTCGCGGTGAAAATTGTGGGCTGATAGAGACTTAGTTCCGAAGTAGAACTGGACCGACCAGCAGGCAGTCGTTGATGCGTAGTCGTTCGAGCTTTTGTTGCCGCCGGCCGATTCCCTGGCTGCGCTGCGACCGGCAAGCAAACAGCAATCAACCCAACGGCAACGGCGAGCCCACGCCTGATCATGCGACAATTCATAACCAAATCCTCGCAAACGCCAGTAAAATTTTTTCGGGAGCGCATGGTTAATTCAGGGATTTAACATTCAATGTTTCAAAGAGTCTCTAAAATACTCAATCGTCTTTTTGATTCCCTCTTCGAATCCGACGCGCGGCTCCCAACCGAGCACTTCTTTTGCGCGGGAGATATCCGGCTGACGGACCTTCGGGTCATCGACCGGCAATGGTTTGTATTCGATTGTCGATTTTGTTTCGATGAGCCGAATAATTTCCTCGGCGAACTGCTTGATCGTCATCTCTCGCGGATTACCGAGGTTGACCGGCTCGTGAAAACTGCTCATGGCCAGTTTGAAAATCCCATCAATCAAATCTGACACGTAACAGAATGAGCGTGTCTGCGAGCCGTCGCCAAAAACAGTCAGCGGTTGACCACTCAGAGCCTGCCCGATAAATGCCGGCACCACCCGGCCGTCGCGCAACCGCATTCGCGGCCCGTACGTGTTGAAGATGCGGACAATTTTTGTGTCGAGCCTGTGATAACGGTGATACGCCATCGTGATCGCCTCGGCGAATCGCTTAGCTTCATCGTACACACCGCGCGGCCCGATCGGGTTTACGTTGCCCCAGTAATCTTCCTTTTGTGGATGCTCGAGCGGATCGCCATACACCTCCGAGGTAGACGCGAGAATGAACGAGGCCTTTTTGTCCTTCGCCAGGCCGAGCGTGTTATGCGTGCCGAGTGCGCCCACCTTGAGCGTGGGAATTGGAAGCTCCAGATAATCAATCGGGCTGGCCGGTGACGCGAAATGAAAAACGTAATCGAGTTTTTCTTCCGGCAAAAAAATGAAATTAGAAACGTTGTGTTTGATGAATCGGAAATTCTCTTCCCCGGCCAGATGTCCAATGTTCCCGGGGTTACCGGTGATTAAATTATCGATCGCAATGACGCGATGACCTTCCGCCAAAAGCCGATCCACCAAATGCGAGCCGAGAAAGCCTGCACCGCCGGTGACGACGGAGACGGGCCGTGAGCGTGCAGCCATGCTTGCTGTATTTAGCGGTTAGCCAAAAAATGGCGAGCAAGAAACAAACGTTTGTCATTCCGAGCGGAGTCGAGGAATCTCCCGAAACCAAGACGCGCAGTATTGGTGAGTACAAAATGAGATCCTTCGACTTCGCTCAGGATGACAAATAGAAAAATCATGCGCATTCTCTCCGGCATACAGCCCAGCGGTGCCCTACACATCGGCAATTATTTTGGCATGATGCGGCCTGCGGTCGCGCTGCAAGCCGAGGGCGAAGCGCTTTATTTCGTCGCCGATTACCATGCGCTCACGAGTTTGCGTGACCCGGAAACGTTGCGCGCAAACAGCCGTCGCGTCGCACTCGATTTTCTGGCGTGCGGACTCGATCCGGAGCGCGCGACGCTCTTTCGGCATTCGGATGTGCCGCAGGTGACGGAACTCGCCTGGATTTTATCAACACTAGCGCCGATGGGATTGCTTGAGCGGGCGACCTCGTACAAGGACAAACTCGCCCGCGGTATGAGCGCGAACGTTGGACTGTTCAGCTACCCCATCCTGATGGCCGCGGACATTTTGATTTACGACAGCGATGTCGTGCCAGTCGGCAAGGACCAGAAACAGCACATCGAAATAACGCGCGATCTAGCAGTGAAAATGAACGAAACCTACGGGCATATTTTCAAGCTGCCCGAGCCGCGTATTCAGCCCGAAACCGAAACCGTGCCCGGCATCGATGGCCAGAAAATGAGCAAGAGCTACGGGAATGACATCGACATCTTTGGGGACGAGAAGGAAATGCGAAAACGCGTTATGAGCATTGTCACCGATTCCGTAGCGGTGGACGCGCCAAAGGACCCCGCGAGTTCCACAATTTTCAAACTCTACTCGCTGGTCGCGTCCAAGAACGAAATTGCTGAGATGCGCGAAAGATTTCTAAAGGGTGGAACGGGCTACGGCGATTTCAAGAAACAGCTCTTTGAAAAGCTCTGGGAATATTTCGCGCCGATGCGCCAACGCCGCGAAGAAATTCTGGCCGACAGATCGTACATCGAAGAGGTCCTTGCGCGCGGCGCAAAACGCGCGAATGAGATTGCGGACCGAGTAATGGAACGTGTTCGGAAAGCCGTTGGCCTCCGTTAGCAGGCAGACTCGGACAGTCGCTCGTTTTGGTCTAAATGCGACTCTGGTCAAGTTGGATCTGCCGTAAATAGAGAAGCAACGGAAAACCAAGCGAAACGCCGACCAGTAAAGTGGCTATCACGGGCAACCACAGGGTTCGCATCCCCAGGCGTCGGCCCTCGTCCAGGATAAAAACAATCAGGACGATTGCAGAAACGATGACATCCATGGCGAAGAATGCGCTGATCTGGTTGGCGAACATGTCATGAATGAAGAGCGGGATGTTCATCGCGTGGTGCTCCATGATCCACGGCAGGAATTGCGAATATCGTAAAATCAGGCCGATCAACGCCAACACAAGATAGAGGTACCGAAGTTTTATGGCTTCGACTTTCTGGCAACGTTTGTAAATTTGTCGAGCAGAACTGCGATGAATAGACGATCTCCGCTATAAATTGAAATCGATGGCGAGGCTCCGCGTTCACGTTGTTCCAAACGCCAAGATCAACAAAGTCGTCGGCGAGCATGGAGGCGCGATTAAGATCAAATTGCGCGCACAGGCTGTGGAGGAGAAAGCTAACGCAGCTCTGCGCTGTTTTCTGGCCGACCAATTGAATATCTCTCAGCGCGCAATCATTCTGGAACACGGTCAGAGGTCGCGCGATAAAGTGATTCGCATCGACGGCATGACCGAAGAAGATGTGCGCTCGCGTCTGCTCGGGGCGCTGTGATGATTGACGGCTATTCCGTGATTATCTTGTCCGCCCACTCCACCAATGAAACGAAAATCAGCGGCTGGGGCTTTGACGAGCTCGTTTGGTTTGCTCGGGGGGCTTCGTTTGAGTCGTTGCGGCGCTATCACGGTAAAACAAGACGCCGTGGGCTCGCAGATTGGTGATCAGTGCGTGCAGATCACTCGCCAGTTGTTGATCATTCAGCAGCGTTGCGACCAGACCCTTCCCCTGCATGGCGCTGCGCACCACCTTGCGCGTGTCGGCGATGGCGTTCTGCAAGCCATCGGCAGCTTGTTTTGCGGAGGCCATGGTCGAATCCGTCTGCTCGATTACACCATCCAGTTTCTTCGAAGATTCTGCCAGCGCAGTGGTAGCCTGATTCAAATGTTGCAAGCTCGCCTTCAAGTTTTCCATGTTCGCTGGGGACAGCGTGTCTTGATTCAGGCGGTCCACAGTTGTGTCGATCTTTTGCACGGTACCGCGGAGATCGTTCACGAGCGCGCCGCCTGTGCGGGTGAGATCGTCGATCCCCGTCTCGCGTGCACCATTGACATAGGCATTAGGTAGCAGATACGCCGTCGGCGGCCCGGGCGGTATCGTTACGTTTACGAACCGATCGCCAAGCAACCCGGAACTTCCGACTGTGAATTTGGTTCCCTCAGGGATCTTGATGTAATCATAAATTTTCAGCGGTACAGCCACACCACCGCCCTCGCGAACTAGCTTCGGACCGCCCGCGACTTTTCCAATTCTCGCACCGGCGAGCAAGACATCGGTGCCTTTCAACAGTCCGCCGGCATCATTGAAGCGAACAGGCCGACTTTGAATTCCAAACCTCGCTCGTGCCGGTTCATCTTGGATGTTTATTGTCGGTGTTGCTGCTGATTTTCGCAAGGCAGGGGCGGTTCGCCCGAGCCGGTTTTCGCATTCGAATCGCGGCAATTGAGGTCAATCTCCTCTACCGTCAGATCGGCCGAGGAGAAAGTCCTGAATCAATGGATCAGTCGATTGCTGAAGCTGATTCGCCGTTCCGGTAAAATAAATCTGGCCTTCATGCAGATAGGCAATTCGGTCGGCCACATCAAATGCGCTTTTCATATCGTGGGTGACCACGACGCTGGTCATTCCAAAGCGTTGCTGCAACCGGCGGATCAATCGGTTGATACTGTCCGCCACGACAGGATCAAGCCCTGCCGTCGGCTCATCGTATAATACACACGAAGGTCGGCGAATGATGGCGCGCGCGAGGCCTACTCTTTTTTTCATTCCGCCACTCAAACTCTCCGGCATCTTGGCCTCCTCTCCCTCCATTTCCATTACCTCAAGCATCTCCGCGACTTTGGAGTGCAAAATGTTCGCATCGCGTTCGCCGGCTTCGCGCAAAGGAAATGCAATGTTGTCTTCCACAGTCATCGAATCAAAAAGCGCGCCGCCTTGGAAAAGAATTCCAACCTTTTGGCGGATCGCCCCAAGCTGGCGCTCGCTCATACCGATAATGTTTTGGCCCTGGATCCAAATTTCTCCCCGGTTCGGTTCCATCAATCCTACGAGATGTTTAAGCAAAACGCTTTTGCCACCGCCGCTCCGCCCGATGATGGCAAGAGTTTCACCGGTCCGCACCTCAAGATCAACGCCGCGCAAAATCTCCTGTTGTCCGATTTTTTTTGTCAATGAACGCACCTTGATCATAGGCGACGAATTACCTGGAGCCGGATGAGGTTTGGTAGACGGCCTTGGAGACGGCGGTGCTTCGATCATGGCAACACACGAACTCTCAACTCACCACTCTCCACTTTCAATTACTCCCAAAAATTCCATCACTCCACTCATTGATAGCCCGCCGGGTAGATGATGTTGAACGTCATGGTAAGGAAGAAATTGCAAATCAGAACAGCCAGCGACGAGTCCACGACAGCTTCAGTTGTCGCGCGGCCGACGCCCACCGCGCCTTCACGTGTGGTCAAACCTTTCTGGCAACTGATGAACACGATGAGTATCCCGAAACAGAATGCTTTCGACAGACCCATGATAATGTCACGACTGCGCGTCCACCGCACCATGTTCGCCATGTAGTAAGTGCCGTTAATGTCTAGCATGAAAATCGCTACGAGATAACCGGCGGCAATGCCGACGGCAATGCACTCCGCCACCAGCAGTGGCATCGATACCATCATGGCGAGCGCCCGCGGCACCACCAAGTAATCAACTGGGTAAACCGCAAGCGCGCGCAATGCATCGATTTGCTCGGTCACCTTCATAGTGCCGATCTCGGCCGACATCGCTGCGCCCACGCGTCCGGCTACCATCAGCGCGGTCAGGACCGGCGCGAGCTCGCGACAGAGTGACACCGAAACTACCGCGCCTACAGCGGAGCCCATTCCCAGCTTGTTAAATTGGAAAAATGTTTGCGCCGAGAACACCGCACCAGTGAAGGCGCCGGTGATTATAACCACGAGTTGCGAAAGCAATCCCACCTCGACGACTTGGTTGAGAAATAATTTCCAACGGAGCTTGTGCGTGAAAATGGAACGAAACGTGTCGGTGGCTAGCATCACGAGTTCGCCCAAATATTGAATAAACGACAGCAGCGGCGCGCCCAGAGCGTTGAAGAATCGGACCATTGTCTTAAAATCAGACCAGTGACTAGTGATCAGTGAAAGGAAGAACTCAACAACATTTCCCGAATCACCGCCAGCCGTTTCATATTGTCATTCTGAGCGAAGCGAAGAATCTCGGATTACACTTGTACGGATCGACGACGCAAACAAACAGAGATGTTTCGCTCCGCTCAACATGACAGTGCCATTTACGAGACGGGGAGGCGGGGAGGTCGTCACCTAACGGGAGCAAGCTTACAATTGCGTCTCGCGTAAACCTGCGATAAAAAATGTTCATTCAAGGAATGATGCGCGCGGTTCAGTTTGTGCTGGCAGGGAGCCTGTCTCTGGGCACGGTGTTCTTCGGCGGTTGCGAAACCGTGCCGCAAGGAATTCAGCAGGCAAGAATCGAAATGGTACAACACATCGCGGCAGAGCCGGCCGGAGATTATTTCATTGGGCGGCGTTACTTCAAACCCGATTACAAATTCTGGGGTTACGTGCGGCGGCCGGGTCAGCCATGGAGCACAGCGGAGCTGGTGATGTTGAATGAAAAACAGAAACTTGCTCCAGATCGTGAACGCCTCGATTTCGGGAGCGACAACAATTACGAATACAAGCTGTATGGCAATTTCAGCGGCGACAAGGTATACGAGCCTGCCAGCAACGGAATTTATCCGGAATTTGTTTTGAAGAGCTACGAATTAATTTCTACCAACCCGCCGCCAATTTTCAAAAGCCAGTTCCGAGGAAACGCCAGTCCTACGGATTTGCGTTACGTGGTAGAAAAACCGGAATGAAATAGAATGACGAATTCCGAATGTCGAATGACAAGGGAAACCCGAATTTCGAATGAAAGAATAGTTGTGTGAATATGAGCGCCTTGTTGAAATCCACATTTCGTCCTTTGTCATTAATTCGTCATTCGTCATTCGTCATTCGTCATTTACGATGACAAAGGCCACAGGCGCATCCACGAATCGCGATCCTTTGGTCGAGGAATTTCTGGGTTATCTTGCGGACGAACGAAACGCTTCGCCGCGCACGCTTAAGGCATATCGCCAGGCGCTGACACTTTTCCGCGCGGAGAAGAAAACATCATGGAAAAAATGCAGACCAGACGATTTTCGCGACTATCTCTTTGCGCTTATGAAGCGGGAGCAAGCGCGTTCGTACGTGCGCCTGCAATTCTCAGCGTTGCGAACGTTTTATCAGTTTCTCACCGCTCGAAAACGGCTGGCACGGAATCCGGTTCGCGAAGTGCAGTTGCCGAAAATTGAAAAAAAGCTGCCGCTGGTTCTCACGCGCCAGCAGGTCGAGGAGCTTCTTGCCGCGCCAACGCGCGAGATGAAAAATCGCGCCGCCCCTGTTTGGATGCCACTGCGCGACGTCGCGATCATGGAATTGTTCTACAGCAGCGGTTTGCGTTTGAGCGAACTGGCTGCACTCGATGTGGCCGATCTCGATCCTTATACCGAGTCAGTCCGCGTATTCGGCAAAGGCCGCAAAGAGCGCGTCTGCCCGGTAGGCTTTCCCGCGCTGGAAGCGATCTCGCGCTATCGCGCCGCTGCGAATGTGCATGCAGGCCCGCTGTTCATAAACAAGGGGCGAACGCGAATGTCCGTCCGCTCAGTCTGGCTCGTGTTAAAGCGTTATGTCCGCTACACATCCATTCCAATTTCAATCAGTCCGCACAAATTGCGGCACAGTTTCGCGACGCACATGCTCGATCGCGGCGCCGATCTGCGGAGCGTTCAGGCATTGCTGGGACATGCCAGCCTTTCCACAACACAAATCTACACGCACGTCACCGTTGAACGGCTGAAGAAAGCCTACGCAGACGCCCATCCGCGGGCGTGATTTTCGCACCGCGCCTTAGCTCGCCGGCGCAGCCGCGTTACTCTGTGGTTGCGATTCCAGCACGTGGAACGACAGCTTCCCATCGGCTGCCTCAACTTCGACTTTGTCGCCCGGTTTCACGTTGCCGCGAAGCAATTCTTCCGCGAGCGGGTCTTCGAGAAAACGCTCCACTGCACGGCGCATTGGCCGCGCTCCGTACTGCGGATCGTATCCTTTCTCGATGAGGAATTCCTTCGCGCTTTCCTTCAACTCAATATGGACGTCCTTGGCTTTGATACGCCTGAGCACCTTGTCCACCTCCAGATCGACGATGCGCAACAGCTCCGCCTTCCCGAGCGAATGAAACACGATGATTTCATCCAGCCGGTTGAGAAACTCAGGTTTAAACACGCGCCTGGTCTCATCGAGAATCTTGTCCCGCATCGTATCGTAATCATGTCCCTCGCGCGGCGCACCAAAACCCATCACAGTTTGTTTCTTCAATAACTCAGCCCCGACGTTGGAAGTCATGATGATGATCGTGTTCCGAAAATCGATCTTGCGCCCTAACGAGTCGGTGATTTTGCCGTCTTCCAGTATCTGCAAAAGCAGATGCATCACATCCGGATGCGCCTTTTCGATCTCATCAAAAAGCACTACCGAGTACGGACGGCGTCGCACGGCTTCAGAAAGTTGGCCGCCCTCTTCGTAGCCGACGTAACCAGGCGGCGACCCAATCAAACGCGAAGCGGTGAATTTTTCCATGTACTCCGACATGTCGATTTGAATCAACGCATCCGAGTCGCCGAACATGAATTCGGCGAGAATGCGTGCGAGATACGTTTTGCCGACGCCGGTCGGACCGAGAAAGACGAATGAACCGATCGGGCGCTTTGGATCTTTCAAATCCGCGCGCGAGCGCCGCAACGCTTTACTGATGGCGGTGACCGCTTCATCCTGACCAATGACGCGCTGCTTCATCTCGCTTTCCATCATGAGCAGCTTTTGTGTTTCTTCCTGCTCCATGCGCTGGAGCGGAACCCCGGTGACCTTGGAAATGATGTGCATCATGTCGTCCGCCGTCACCACTACTTGTTTCTCTTCTCGGTCTTCGCGCCATTTGTTCAAAATGGCATCGAGTTTTTCCTTGGTTTGTTTTTCCTTATCGCGAAGCGCGGCGGCTTTTTCGAAATCCTGCGCCTTGATTGCTGCTTCCTTTTCCAACCGGATCTCTTCTATTTCCTTCTCGATGTCCTTCACATCGGGCGGCCGCGTCATGGCATTGATTCGAGCGCGCGCGCCGGCCTCGTCCATCACATCAATCGCTTTGTCGGGGAGAAAACGTCCGGTGATGTAGCGATCGGAAAATCTGACGGCTGTCTCCAGCGCCTCATCGGTGAGTTTTGCTTTATGGTGCGCCTCGTACTTCGGTCGGAGACCTTTCAAGATTTGAATGGCTTCATCAACCGTCGGCGCATCCACTTTTATCGTCTGAAAACGGCGTTCCAGCGCTGCGTCTTTCTCGATATACTTACGGTATTCGTTCATCGTGGTCGCGCCGACGCACTGCAATTCGCCACGGCTGAGCGCCGGCTTGATAATGTTCGACGCGTCCATTGCGCCTTCGGCCGAACCCGCTCCGACGATGGTGTGCAACTCGTCGATAAAAAGAATCACGTTCTTGGAACGGCGGATTTCGTCCATCACTGCTTTGATCCGCTCTTCAAATTGGCCGCGATACTTCGTTCCGGCGACCATCAACGCCAGATCGAGCGTGATCACGCGCCTGTCGTGCAACAATTCGGGCACGTTCCCGTTTGCAATTTCCTGTGCCAGTCCCTCGGCAATGGCCGTTTTGCCTACGCCCGCCTCGCCGATCAGAACCGGATTGTTCTTTGTCCTTCGGCAAAGCACTTGAATCACCCGCTCGATTTCATTTCGCCGGCCAATTACGGGATCGAGTTCTCCTTTTCTCGCCAATTCAGTGAGGTCACGGCCAAATGCGCGAAGTGCTGGGGTCTTGATGTCTTTCTTCGCCGGCTCGGCGCCTTCCTGCTCCGATTCAGACGGCGTGAAGTTTGGGTCAAGCTCTTTAAGGATTTCATTCCGGGTGCGTTCGATGTCGAGCTCTAGACTCTTCAGCACTCTGGCAGCAACCCCCTCGCCCTCGCGCAGAAGTCCAAGCAAAATATGTTCCGTGCCAACGTAAGAATGATTGAGCGCTTTGGCTTCCTTGCCCGCCAGCGCTAACACTTTTTTGACACGGGGCGTATAGGGAACATTACCGACGATCTTGGTTTCCGGTCCGGAGCCGACCTGTTTCTCCACCTCCATGCGGACGGTCTCAAGATCGAGACCCATCTTCTGCAAGACATTCACCGCCACGCCCTGGCCGAGTTTGATGAGTCCCAGAAGCAGATGCTCAGTGCCGACGTAGTTGTGGTTAAACCGGTCGGCTTCCTTGCGAGCAAGCGCCAAAACCTGTTGAGCCCGGGGTGTGAAATTATTCATTGTTCGATGGCTTCGCAGCCGAGCCATTGCCCGACTCTGCCTCCATCTTACTAATATCAGGTTTGGGAAAGAGTTTCAAACGGTCGCGGATGAGCTGGGCGCGCAAGTGATCGCGTTCCTCGGCGTTCAGTTTTTGTTGCGAGCTTTTTTGCAAATGCGCCGGCTGCGTGTCGATGAACAATTCATCAATCTGCAGGCGCTGATCTTCTGGGAACGCGCCGAGGTCCATGCCAAGCTTGATGATGGAGAGCAGGTTGAGCGCTTCCTTCGACGGCATCGCGTGCGCGTACGTCAAAACTCCATAGGCGCGACCGATCTGATCGCACAGCGTGTTTGACTTTTTCTGGAGCAAGATTTGACGCGCGTCATGTTCCTTTTCGATGATGGTTTCAATCACTTTGCTCAGACGATTGATGATTTCGTCTTCCCTTTCACCAAGGGTGGTTTGATTTGAAATCTGAAAAAGATTGCCCATTGCTTCGGTGCCTTCACCATAAAGCCCACGCACTGCGAGACCGATTTTGCCTACAGCTTGAACAACCTGATTGATCAGTTCGCTTAGGACAAGCCCTGGCAAGTGAAGCATTGCCGAGGCGCGCATCCCGGTGCCGACGTTCGTAGGACATGCCGTCAAATATCCCAGGCGCGGATCGAAAGCGAAGTCCAGTTTGCTTTCGAGTGCGCTGTCAATCTTGTCGATCAGCTTAAATGCCTGCTTGAGCTGGAGCCCAGATCGAATCGATTGCATTCGCAGATGATCTTCTTCGTTGATCATGATGCTAACAGTTTGCCGCCGGTTAACGACCACTGCGCTGCCGCCGCCCTTGGCCGCATGCTCGCGACTGATTAGATGACGTTCCACCAGAACTTGCCGGTCCAGTGCCGAAAGATCTTGTAAGTTTTCGGAGAACGACTCCTGCATTTCCGGAAGCGCTTCCACGTGCGACCTGATTAATTCGAGGATGGAAGTGCGTTCTGCTTTCTTCGCCCACCCTGGGAAAGGACGCTTGCGCAGATTGCGCGCAAGGCGCACCCGGCTGCTGATTACAACTTGATGATGCGGCCCTTCACCGCGCAGCCATTCTCCCGCAGTAGCGAGCATGTTTGAAAATTTCATGGCGAATTGGAGAGCTGGCTTTCGAGCTGTTTGATCTGATCGCGCAAGGAGGCGGCCGTCTCATAGTTCTCGTCGGCCACGGCTTTTTGTAAATTTTCTGCCAGTGTACGCATCCGGTGATTGAGTGCGACGGCGCGTTGCGCGCGTTCCGGCAATTTGCCAACGTGCTCGGTGCCTTTGTGCATTGCTTTCAAGAGCGATGTCAGACCCTCTCCAAAGGTGACGTAGCATTCGCTGCATCCCAGGCGACCAGTCTTTTTGAAATCGGCCTGGCTAAAACCGCACACCGGGCATTTTTGTGTGGGCGCTCCCTTTTCGATTTCCTCTGCCGCTCCGATGCCAAGCAGCAGATCGGCGAGAGCGAAGCTCGTGGGATCCTGCACACCTTTTTCTTTCGAGCAAGCTTCGCACAAATTCACCTTGTGCATCTTGCCCTCCAGAATCTGTGTCAGGAAGACTGTCGCATCATTGCATTTGCAAACGTCGCACAACATCTCTCTTAATTAGACTCTGATATTTTGGAAACATTCAACCCTGAATATTTCCGCGACATCCCTGCGCCAGAAGCCGACGTTGCTCAATGCTATCCGTAAATCGGTGTGCCGGTGTCGCGTGTCATTTGCCGGAAACGCGCGATGATGCGCGTCGTGATCGGTCCGGGTTTTCCATTGCCGATCATGCGCCCATCGGCCTTGACCACAGGAATAATCTCCGCAGCCGTTCCCGTGAGGAAACATTCGTCGGCGGCATAAATTTCGTGGCGCGTAATGTCTGCCTTTAGCGTTTTGAAGCCGAGTTCCTCGGCAATCTCAAACGCCACCGAACGCGTAATGCCGCGAAGCGCGCCCGCAGTGACCGGCGGCGTAACAATTTGACCGCGCTTGATGACGAAAATGTTGTCCGCCGTGCATTCGGCAACATAGCCCTGGTCATTCAACATGAGGGCTTCATCGGCATCAGCCAGATTCGCCTCCAGGCGCGCCATCACATTGTTCAAATAATTCAGCGATTTGACAGCGGGATTGAGCGCCCCGGGACTGCACCGGCGCGTCGCACACGTCACGATCGTCAATCCCTTTCGATAAAGATTGTCATGATAGAGCGTAATTGCTGCCACGATAATGATTACGCTCGGCCATTTACATTGTGTCGGATTTAAACCCAGATTGCCGATCCCGCGCGTTACAATCAGCCTGACGTAACCGTCCCGCAGATTGTTCTTCCGGATCGCCTCGAGAAGCGCTTCGGTCATGGCCTTCTTTGTCATTGGAACCTCCAGGCAGATTGAGCGAGCTGAATCCCATAAACGATCGAGATGCTCTCCAAGCCGGAAAACCCGCCCATTGTAAAAACGAATCCCCTCGAAGATTCCGTCGCCGTACAGGAGACCGTGGTCGAAGACAGAGATTTTAGCGTCCGCCTCGGAGTAAAATTTTCCGTCGATGTAAATTTTCGCGTCCTTGATTCCGACTGCGGTAGGCCGTGGGCGACCTTCAATGGCAGGTTCAACAACGGCATCCGGAGTAGGCTCATGAATCTTGGGTTCGTCTAACACCGCTGCATCACTGGTTTTCATAATCGCAAAAAAATCTTCGACGTTTACTTGCGTAATTCAAGCAGCAAATGGAAAAAGGTTAAAGGTTGAAAACGTTGAAAGGGAATCTGTTTTAACATGGTAACGCTTTTAACTGTTTAGCTCTGCCGCCTATTGCAGTACGCCATCCTTAATGTGCAACTGGCGGTCGCCGCGCGCTGCGAGACGAGTGTCGTGTGTCACCACAAGGAGCGTCTTGTTCCGATCGCGTGCCAGATTCAAGAGAAGATCCATAATCGCGTCGCCTGTTTTCGAATCCAGATTTCCAGTTGGTTCGTCGGCAAAAACGATATCGGGATCGTTCGTCAGTGCTCGCGCTATGGCGACGCGCTGCTGTTCCCCGCCAGAAAGTTCCGCCGGCAGATGATTCATGCGATCAGCAAGACCGACGGCGACAAGGCTCCCTCCGGCTTCGGTCTTTGTTGCGCGGTGGCCAATCATTCCCGGCAACAGAACGTTTTCTAATGCGGTAAGTTCGGGTAACAGAAAATAACCCTGGAAGACAAAGCCCATCTTCTTGTTCCGCAAACGCGCTTCGGTTGACGAACCGCTACAATAGAGGCGCTGGCCTTCGAATTCGACTGTTCCCGACTCCGGACGCTCCAAGCCGGCCAATGTGTAAAGGAGGGTCGTCTTCCCCGCGCCGGAAGCGCCAGAGAGAAACACTGCTTCGTTACGCTGGATTTCCATCGAGATGCCGCGCAGCACTTCGATCCGGCGCGAGCCCATCCGAAACGATTGACAAATATCCCGGGCGACTAACTGGG
>WNFW01001766.1_pt1 | contig 27512 bp, 28 predicted proteins | sample 5400131 | NCBI WGS metagenome assembly WNFW01 (sample SAMN13153362, study PRJNA577476) | soil metagenome | isolation source: 20 cm soil or saprolite under grassland replicate 1 | place: USA:California | collected 2016-06-15 | reverse complement strand
CATCGATGTAGTCGATGCCCAGGGCTTCGAGAATCTGGGCTTCGACGAAGTGGCCGATGCGGACCTTCGCCATGACCGGGATCGTGACCACGGCCATGATCGACTTGATCAGCTCGGGGTCCGACATGCGCGCGACGCCGCCTTCTTTGCGGATGTCGGCGGGTACCCGTTCGAGCGCCATCACGGCGCAGGCGCCGGCATCCTGGGCGATGCGTGCATGCTCGGGGGTGACGACGTCCATGATCACGCCGCCTTTGAGCATCTGCGCGAGCCCGGATTTGACCTTGAAGGAGCCCTTCACGGACCCGTTTCCATCACGTGCGCCATTGCGTTCGGCCACGTTCGAGATTGTACGCGGCCCCTCCGCCGGCTTCGCCGGCACCTCCCCATGAACGGGGAGGAGTTTTGACCCCCTAGAGCCGCTCCAGCACAAGGGTCCGCTTGGAGGCGTACTCGTGGTCCGAGAGCAAGCCGTCGCGGTGGAGCCGCGTCAGCATGTCCATCTCCTCGAGAACGTCCAGAAGCGGCGCCATGGTCCGCCTGGCCAGGTACGCGTCCGAGGCGCTGCCCGCTTCCTCGCCCCGCGCGTCGAACTCGCGCACGAAGAAGAGCGCCTTGACGGCGGAGAAAGGAATACCGAGCTTGCGGATCGGGCTATCGCTCTGCTCCGCGTGGAGGTGGAGCACAACGCCGTAGCGGTGGCGCTCGAGCGTGCCATCGAGATGTCCACGGAGGACCTCGCCGTCGAGAAAGCGGATGGCGACCTTGCGGGTCGGCGTGTCCGCCAGCTCCTTGTCGCGCTGGAGCTCGACCCACTTGACCGCGGTAAGCGGGATCCAGGCCGTCTCGTTGTTCTCCAGGCCGCCGGCGTCGTCCACCTCGACGAGGAAGTCCGGCTCGTCGAAATCGAGATCGCGGGCCACCCCTTCGACGGTTTCGTCGTCGAAGAAGCGCACGACTATCCTGGCCATTTCACACCTACTGTACTAACCCTCATCTGGCAACACTCCTGCGCTGGTCTTTAAGGCGGCGGCGGCCGATTCGGCGGGCACATTTGGCGCATGTGGCGATATGGCTGCGAACTGATTCCGCCTGCGGGCGCCTCAGCTTGCCGGCCAGGTAGGGCGCTAGCAGCGGCAGCGCCTCTTCGTGGCTCAACTCGCCTTCGCGCTGCGAGGCGAGGTATTCCTCCTTGAACCTGAGGCGGGCACGGTAGAGGAGCGTTTCGACCGCGCTCTCCGACATCTTCAGCGTGTGGGCGATCTGGCGGTAGCTCAGGTCCTGGAGCTCGCGAAGGGTCAGCACGAGGCGGTATTTCTCGGGCAGACGCTGCGACACCTGCCACACCTGGCGCCGGGTCTCGTTCGACTCCTGGACTTGCACCGGGTCGAATGCCCGCGCGGTCGAGGGCAGGTTCGACATCAGCTCGTCGTCCTCCTCCTCGGTCCCGCCGTCGGCGCGGAGGTCGCGTTGTCGGCGGCGCAGCTCGTCGTAGCAAAGGTTGCGTGCAACCGTGTGGATCCAGCCGCCGAAGTTGAAGGATTCGTCGACCCGGTCCATCATCCGGAGGGCCTTCATGAAGGTCTCCTGCGCGATGTCCTCGGCCAGCAGGGCGTCGCCGAGCTTGCGCCGGACGAGCCGGTAGATCGAGGCCACGTAGCGGCGGTGGAGCTCCTCGAACGCATGGACCTCGCCCTCGCGGTAGGCGCGGACGAGCTCCACGTCAGTCGGCTCGCCCGGCGCCCTTGCCTGCGGCTTGTCTTCCTCTACCTGGTCTCCCATGAATGCCTGCGGCAGGCTACTACGGCGGCCCGCGCCAGCATCCCCTCTGGGTCATTTAGGGCCTGCTGCGGATCTATTCCTTCCTCTGTGAACGTCACGATGGAGGTGACCCCGTGCTTGCTCACCGCCTCCCAACCCGAGCCCTTGCTGCCGGCCAGGAGGACCACCGGCACCCGCGCCTTCCTGGCCCGGTTGGCCACCTCGCCAGGCGCCTTGCCGAAGGCGGTCTGCTCGTCGACCCGTCCCTCGCCCGTGATCACGAGGTCGGCTCCCTGCAACTTCTCGTCGAGCCCGCTTGCCTCGACCACGAGGGGGGCCCCACGGACAAGTTCCGCGTTGAGAAAAGCCAGCATTCCGAACCCTGTGCCACCGGCGGCACCCGCACCCGGCCACTCGGCCCAGTCGACGCCGAACTGGCGCTCAAACACCTTCGCCAATCTGGCGAGTGCATGGTCGAGCTCCTCGACAGCGCGCTCGTCGGCTCCCTTTTGCGGTCCGTACACGCGACTTGCTCCCTTCGGCCCGACAAGAGGGTTCTCGACATCGCAGGCAACCTTGATCAACTTGACGTCCCGGATCTGTGGTCGATCCTTTGGGATATCGACGATTCGGTCCAGCCGCGCCAGCGCGGCGCCGCCTCGCGGCAGCTCTTGACCCAACTCGTCGAGGAACCGGTATCCGAAGGCTTCGGCCATGCCGGCGCCGCCGTCATTGGTGGCCGAGCCGCCGATCCCGGCGATGATGTTTTCCACGCCCGACCATGCCACGGAGACCAGAAGCTGGCCGAACCCATAGGTCGAGGTCTTGCGAGGATTGCGGCGGAATTCATCTATCAGCGTGAGACCGCTCGCTGAGGCGAGCTCGACGACGGCCGTGCGGCCGGAGTTGATAAGCCCGTAGCGGGCCTCGACCGGATCACCCAGTGGACCCTCGACGGTGGCGAAACGGTAATCGCCGTGGTTGGCGTCTACCAGCGCCTCCACGGTCCCGTCGCCCCCATCCGCGACCGGGACCTCGATCACCTCGGCGTCCGGAAAGACTTCGCGAACGCCGCGCGCGATCGCGGCGGCGGCCTGCGTCGCGGTGAGCGTGCCTTTGAACGCGTTCGGGGCGACGACGATCTTCACTCGCCGCCGACTTTAGTAGACGGATGGCGACGCCGACAGAAATGGTGTAACCCGGGAGGGGGTACTACGGGGGAGGCCTGCCTCCGCCGTGACTTAGACGGATGGCGGCAGAGGCCGGATTCATTCCGGCCGTCACCGAGCGCGTCCCACCCAACGCCGCCAGACACTGTGTGACTCGGAGGGGGTACCACGGGGGAGGCCTGCCTCCCGTGACTTAGACGGATGGCGGCTGAAGGCCGGATTCACTCCGGCCGTCACCCAGCGTTCCCCGCCCGACGCCGCCCGACAATGTGTGACTCGGAGGGGGTTCCACGGGGGAGGCCTGCCTCCCCCGTGACTTAGACGGATGGCGGCTGGAGGCCGGATTCATTCCGGCCGTCACCGAGCGCGTCCCACCCAACGCCGCCGGACATTGCGTAACTCGGAGGGGGTACCACGGGGGAGGCCTGCCTCCCCCGTGACTTCAATAGACCGGGATCGTCCAGTCCTTGTACTTGGGGGTGTCGCCGCGAACGGCGCTGAAGTAGATGTTCTGGAGCTCCTGGGTGAATTCCCCGACCTTGCCGTCGCCGATCGGGCGCCTGTCGACCTCGATCACCGGCGAGATCTGGGCTCCGGTGCCGCACAGCAGCAGCTCGTCACATGTGTAGAGCTCGGTACGGTCGATGCTCCGCTCGAGCACGTCCAGGTTCAACTCGTCCTTGATCACCTTGATCAGGAGCTGGCGCGTGACGCCTTCGAGGATATCGTCGGTCACGGGCGGCGTCACAAAAACGCCGTCTTTCAGCATGAAGAGGTTTTCCGCCGAGCCTTCGGAAACGTGTCCGTCGATGGTCAGCACGATGGCCTCGTCGAATCCACCCTCCACCGCTTCGGACTTCGCGAGCGCGGCCTGGGCGTAAGAGCCCGTGATCTTGGCTCGTGCGGGAAGCGCCTGGTCCGGCACGCGGCGCCACGTGCTGACCATGCAGCGGATGCCCGCGTCGACCTCTACGTATTTGCCGAAGGGCACCGCGTAGATGAAGAAGGAACGGTCCAGGTTGTGCAGGCGGACGCCGATCTCCTCACTGGACGTGTAGAGCAGTGGACGGACGTAGACGTCGGACTTGAATTCGTTGCGTCGCAACAGCTCGAGCGTGAAGTTGACAAGCTCTTCGGTCGAATAAGGCAGCGTCATGCGCATGACGTTGGCCGATCGCTTCATGCGGTCGTAGTGTGCCGCCGCCTCCAGGAGGAAGAGCTGGCTTTTCTTCTCGTTCCAGTAAGCCCTGATGCCCTCGAAAACGGCCGTCCCGTAGTGGAGCGCGTGGGTCATCAGCCCGAGCCGGACGTCGTTGTAGCGCGCGAAGTCGCCATCGAAGAATACCCACGTGTTTGGATGGACCACGGGTTTCTTCACCGCGGCCTTGGCTTTGGTTTCCACACCCATTGAGGTAAGTGTATTCGGAGCCCGGTTTACCCTCCCCCACTTGCTGGGGAAGGTAACCCCTCTTCCCTTCCCCACTTGCTGGGGAAGGTGCCCTGGTCGCGTAGCGACCCGGGCGGAAGGGGGCAACCAAGGTCTGCACAGTGCTGTCAGCTTCTGTTATGAATCGCGACGTGAGCGTGTACGGCATCCTCGCCGACCTCCGGCGCGAGCACCCGACCCCCGCCACCACGGCGACGCTGGACATGGTCGTCGCCGAGCTGGGGCGAACACGCGACAACCTCAAGGAAGCCGTCGCCAACCTCGAGGGCAAAGCCCTGCCGGCCGGCGGCAAGCCGGTCCTGGAAGAGCTCGTCGCGCGGGCTCGTGAGGAAGGCGTGTACGACCTCGACTACGGACCTGACCCTTACGACAAGCCTCCCCCAGAACCCCTGGATGAAGCCACGGCCGGGATCGGCGCCATGCTCGCGATCTCGTCGCTGGTCGGCGTCGCCCTGGCTGTCGCGGCGTTCGTGGCAGGGTTCAACGCGATCATGCACAGCGGTGGCTGAGTACTCCTTCGACGTCGTTTCCGAGTTCAACCCCGCGGAGCTGACGAACGCAGTCGATCAGGCCCGCCGGGAAGTCGCGACTCGCTTCGACTTCAAAGACACCGCCACGAGCTATGACCATCAGGCAGATCTGATCCAGATCGAATCGGCGAGCGAGGACCGCGCCAGGGCTGCACTCCAGGTGCTGCGTGAGAAGGCCGCGCGCCGGCAGCTTTCGCCGAAGCTCTTCCAGGCGGGCGATCCGAAAACGGTGGGCAAGGGTCGCGGCCAGATCGACGTCCGCCTCAACGCGGGCATCAACGACGAGCTGGCGCGCGATCTGCGCAAGCGGATCCAGAACGTTTCCAACAAGCTGCAGGTCCGGATCCAGGGCGACCAGCTGCGCGTCGTGAGCAAGGACAAGGACACGCTCCAGGTGGTGATCAAGACGCTGCGCGACGCGGAGGACATCCCGGTCCCGCTCCAGTTCACGAACTACCGCTAACCGAAACGTCAGCGTGGACGTAATCCCGGCCATCGACATCCTCGGTGGGCGCTGCGTCCGCCTGACGCAAGGCAAATACGACAGCCCGACCGTCTACGCCGACGACCCCCTGGACGTGGCGCAGCGATTCGCCGCCACGGGAGCAAAGCGATTGCACGTCGTCGACCTGGACGCCGCTCGCGGCTCCGCCAGCAACCGAGCGGTCATTGCGCGCGTGCTCGAGGGGTCCGGCATCCAGCTGCAGGTGGCGGGCGGCGTGCGCAGCGAGGAGTCCGTGGCAGCTTTATTGGACGGCGGTGCGCAATGGGTGGTGATGGCGACCGCCGCGGTGCGCGATCCCCATCTCTTCGAACGCTGTGCGTTCGGACATCCCGGCCGGATCCTGGCGGCGCTGGACGTCCGTGACAACAAGGCTGCCGTGAGCGGCTGGCTCGACACCGACCCGGTCGTGCTCAAGGCGCTGGTCGGCCGGTGGGCCGACCTCCCACTGGCTGGGGTGATCCTCACGTGCATCGACCGCGACGGCACCATGTCGGGCCCGGATTTGCAGACGCTTGCACGGGTGCGCAAGATGACAAACCTCGAGCTGCAGTACTCAGGCGGGGTGGCGTCGGTCGACGACCTCCGCCGCATCTCCGCGGCCGGCGCCCAGGCAGCCATCCTCGGAAAGGCGTTGTACGAAGGAAGGATCACCCTCGAGCAAGCACTGTCTGCGTGAGGCTCGCGGCCTGTCTTATGGCGGCGCTGGTGCTGGCCGCTTGCGGCGGCCGCGAGACTGCCGACGACCAGGGCCTGCATCGAGATATCCAGAACAACAGCGCCGGAGCAGAAGTCACTTTCGATGCCACGGCACAAACCGACCCCGTGCAATCCGGCGATCACGAGCGGTTCGAGGTGCGTGCGTCGACTGGAGAGATGCTCGAGGTCGACCACAACACGAGCCTGGCCCAGTACGTGCCCGTTCATAGAGGTGACGGGCTCGTGATCCACGGCGAGCTCTACATCGACCCAGGTCCGCGCTACGGCGTGCACTGCACTCACGCGCACACGTCCAGCGGTTGTCCGAACCCGGGCTGGATCGAGTACAAGGACAACTATTACGAATGAAATCGCGGAAGAGGACTCCGTCCCCTTCCGCGGGCCATCCCCTGCGATGGGCGGCACCGATGGGGAGGCGTCTGGTGAGAACAACCTGGTGTCGGCCGGAATGAATCCGGCCTACCGGCACAGTCCGTCATTACCAACGCAACCAATTGGGTCACGACAATTGGGTCACGAATGAGTCGACGCCTACGTCCTTCGCCCTCCAGCTTCCTACGCAACCTCACGGCGGGGTCGTTTGGCCCCTTCCAGCGCGTGCGTGTGGCCGTACGCAATATCCGCCGCAAGGCCGGTGGTCGAGGCTGCTGTGGCAATTACGGCGAGCCCGGTTGTTGAATGACGACGGATGAGGCCCGTGCGGCCGGTTTGATCGACTAGGAGGACTTGCTCCTGCCTTAGGTCTTCGCCGTGCGCCTGGGTTTGCGGGCCACCGTCGTGACGTTCGCTTGCGCGACCGGCCGGACGACAATCTCGTCGATGTCGACATGCGGTGGTCGCGTCACGGCGAACACGATGCAGTCGGCGATATCGTCCGCGGTCAGCGGTTTCAATCCCTCGTAGACGGTCCTTGCGGCCTTGCGGTCGCCGTGAAATCGCACCACGCTGAACTCGGTCTCGACCAGCCCAGGGGCGATTTCCGTGACGCGAATCGGCTCGCCGTTCAGCTCCAGCCGGAGCGTCTTCGTGATAGCTCGCACGGCGTGCTTGGCAGCCGTGTAGCCCGCGCCTCCTTTATATGTTTCGAAGCCGGCGATCGAACCGATGTTGACGATGTGGCCGTGCCTGGCTTTGCGCAACAACGGAAGACAGGCGCGGGTCATCCACATGAGGCCGAGCACGTTGGTCTTCCACATCCCGATCCACTCGTCGTCGACCGCCTGAGCCACGCTGTTCAAGCCGAGCGCGCCACCGGCGTTGTTGACGAGGACGTCGATATGGCCAAAGCGCCTGGCCACTTCGCGGACAAATTCCTTGACGCTCTGCTCGTCGGTCACGTCGAGACGGAGGGCAACTCCCTCTTCGCCCGCGACCCGCTGGAGCCGTTCGATCCGTCGCGCGCCGATCACGACCCTGTAGCCGTGACGGCCTAGCGCGATCGCTGTCGCCGCCCCGATCCCCGACGAAGCTCCGGTGATGACTGCGATGGGAGCCAAGCCTCAACCCCCCTAGTAAACGGTTGCAAAACCGACGCCTTCCAAGCGTAACCTAGGGAAAAATGCTGGACGCGATTGTTGCATTCGTAGTCGTCCTCCTGATCGGAGCCGGGATACTCGTCATGATCGGGCCCCGTTCGCTCGTCCAGCGACTCAGATCCGTGCCTCGCTTCAGCGGAGTCCCGTCGCTCTTTGAGCCCCGCCGCCCGCGCGAGATCGTGACGCCAACCCTCAACCCCAAGACACAGCGCGTGCTCGTCGCCGCGGCCCGCCTTGCCAACTGGATGCGCGCACACGGCCATGAAGACGTGGCGCGGGACATCCGCAGCGGGGCCGCGCGTATCGCAGGCAACGAACCGGCAGGGCTTTACGCGCTGCAGACCACGCTGCGGCGAATCCGCGTCGTGAACGTCACGGACACCGCGTCGCAGGAACGTCTGAAGGCGCTCATCACCGAGCTCCGCACGGCGGTCCAGGATCGCTTCGAGCAGCTGGAGCTGCTCCCGTTCCGTCGACCCTGAACGACCGGAAGCGCGTCAGCTCGGGTTCGCCGTTCGAAAAGACGATCGGCTTCTGCCGCGCACTACGGGTAGGGGATCGAGTCCTCGTTTCCGGCACGGCGCCGGTCTGGCCGGACGGATCTGTCGACCCTGATCCGTATGTCCAGGCCAAGAGGTGTTTCGAGATCATCGGCATCGCGCTGGCGGAGCTAGGCGCAACGGCCGAGGACGTCGTGCGAACTCGGATGTTCGTCACCGAGGCGGCGTTCGGCGATGCCGTCGGCCGCGCTCACGGCGAGGCGATGGGCGCGGCTCGGCCGGCGGCGACGATGGTCGTCGTGAGGGGGCTGCTCGACGACCGCTGGAAGGTGGAGATCGAAGCCGAAGCGGTTACTTCCTAACGGCCGGACCTTTGCCGGATTCGATGTACCTCTTGAGCGCTTCCATGTTCTTGCGAATCCCCGCTGCGTACTGCGGGCTCAGCACACCGGTCGCGAAACGAAGCAGGCCACCGAGCTGGTAATCCATGTCATAGGTCAATCGAGTCGATCCATCTCTGCGCGGCGTGTACGTGTAGGACCAGGTTCCACTGAGCGGACCCCTGATGAACCTGCCAGAACATTTCTTGGGCTTTTGGAAAACGTCCTGCTCCACCTCGAGCTTTTCCTTGTGGCCGCCCAGGTTGAGGTGGTAGCGGTAGCGCGTCCCCCTTCCCGGCGGTCCACCGTCGAGCTTCTCCACCTTGTCGAGGTTGGACGACCATCTCGGCACGTTCCTCACGTCCTCCGCGACCACCGCCCAGACGCGCTCGACGGGCGCATCAATGTCGACCATCTCGTGGAGCTTGGCCACACTGCGATGATCGCATCAAGTGTCTGAAGTAGTTCCGGGCCGCATGTTGGGCGCGCTGCGGCATCGCAACTACCGGTTGTTCCTGGTCGGCCAGATCGTCTCGACGATCGGGACGTGGATGCAGACGGTCGCTCTGCCCTGGCTGGCGCTGGAGCTGACGCACAACGGACTTCTGGTCGGACTGGTGCTGGCGGCGCAGTTCCTTCCGGTGCTCGTCCTCAGCCCCTTTGCCGGTGAGATCGCGGATCGCTACCGCAAGCGAACCGTCCTTCTCGTGACGCAGACGTCTTTCGTGCTGCCTCCGTTTGTCCTGTTTGCGCTGACCGCGAGCGGCCACGCGCAGTACTGGATGGTTGTTCTGGCGGCGGTGGCGACGGGCACGATCAACGCCCTCGACGTCCCGACGCGTCAGGCGTTCCAGGTGGACATGGTCGGCAAGCAAGACCTCATGAACGCGATCGCACTCAACTCCTCGGTCTTCAACGCGTCGGCCGTCATCGGACCCTCGATCGCCGGCATCCTCATTGCGGTCGTCGGCGTCCCGATCTGCTTTCTGCTCAACTCGGCGAGCTACGCGGCCGCGATCGGCGCTCTGCTGTTGATGCGAAACCTGCCGGCCGTCGCGCGGCGGCACGAGGAGCAGCCGATGCTGACACGCATCGCGCAGGGCGCCTCCTACGCGCGGCGGGAGCCCGTGGTCGGGGTGCTGCTGCTCGTCGTCGCGGTGTTCTCGCTCTTCGCGATGAACCGCACGACCTTGATGCCCCTGTTCGCCGACCAGGTGCTTCATGTGGGAGCGCACGGTTTCGGCTTCTTGCTCGCGTCAATGGGCCTCGGCTCGCTGGCCGGCGCTCTGACGCTCGCGTTCTTTCCGAATCTCGGTGCTGATCCACGCCGCCAGCTGTGGATGGCGGCCATCTGGGTCGGCGCGCTGCTCGAGTTCTCGGTCTCTCGCGTCTTCTCCGTGTCGCTGGTCACGCTGTTCGTGGCGGGGTACTGCCAGATCTCGTTCGTCGCCGCGGCCAACACCCGCATCCAGACCATCACTCCCGACCACCTGCGCGGTCGCGTGATGGCCCTCTACGCGGAGGCCCTGATCGGCGTGGGTCCCCTCGGCGCGACCCAGGCAGGCGCGCTCGCGACGCTGCTCGGGGCGCCCTGGGCGATGGCGATCGGGGCATCGATCGCCGGCGCGGTCGTGCTACTGGTACGCCTGCTGCGGCCCGAGGTCTTCGGTCAGCCCAGGAACACTTCCAGCACCGCGGCCGCGGCCAACGCCGGCACGAGCCACCGCAGCGCGCGGACGTAGTCGGCCAGCGCCGCCAGCACCCGGGCGCTCCATCCGCCCCGCGCGTCCATGTGGATCGCCGCCGCACCGACCTGGATCGCGAGGCCGCCCGCGATGATCGCGGCGGGGATCTCGACGAATCCGTTGGGGACGATTCCGGTCAGCGCGATGCCCCAAGACGATAGGGCCGCGGCGAAACCAAGAATGAAGCCCGGGGCAAACGTGAGCAGGAAGCCGCTCACGCCGACGGTCAGGATCGCGAGCACCGCAACCAGGACGAAGGCGAGCAGGTTGTGTCCGAAGATCGTGAGCGCCTGCTCCACCGCTCCGCCATCTCCGGTGGACCGCACCAGGCTTGACAGCACGGGCCGCACCACGACCGCCGGGATGACGTTGGTCGAGCCGGCCAAGTAGCCGATCAAAGCGCCCACAGGAAAGCCGGCCGCGGCGATCAGCATCGGGATACGTCGCATCCAGACGAGACGGAAGAACGTAGGACGCCTTGCAAAGCTCGCCCGCACGGCACCGAGGGCCCGCCCAAACGGATTCTTCAGTCCCACCTCCCGCGCAAGTAGCGCTTCTCGCGAGAACCCGTTGAAGCCCATCCGTACGAGGACGATCGCCACGATCGTCATCAAGAGCGCGAAACCCCATAGGAATTCCGCACGGCCGAGCAGGATGAGGGCTGCCTCGACCTGCAGGACGACAGACATCGGCAGGATGATGAAAGAAGCCATCACGTTGGCGGCGCGCATGGTCCGGGCGTTGAGGCTGATGATCACCGCCCCGGCCACCATCGCCGCCACTTGGCAGATCGTGGACAGGGCCAGCGCCAGGAGGATGCCGACCGGAAAGTAGCCGAGGCCCGGAAACGTGAGCAGGCAGTAGACGAGCAATCCGCCGTAGCAGAGCCCAAGCGAAACGCTTAGCACCGCGGCCACCTTGCCCGCGTAGATCTCGGCCTCGCGCAGCGGCGTGGAGAGCAGGACCTCGAGCGTGGTCCGTTCGCGCTCACCGACGAATGATTCGAGGGCAAGCACCAGCGAAAAGCTGGCCGGGATGAAGACGACGAAAAACGCGCCGACGAGCGCCAGGCGGTTGACCACCGCGGTGCCGCCGCCGAACGCCGCGAGGGCGCGCACGCCAGACCCCGAAGCGATTGGAATCGCCAGGGTCAAGGCGACCATGGCCGCGATGAGGCGCAGCTCGCTTATCGCGTCGCGCAGGTCGCGGGCCGCGACGAGGGCAGCCTTACGCCGTTCGAGTTTCGGCCAACGCATAGTGGTTGCCCACAATCGCGAGGTAGATGTCCTGCAGCGTCGGGAGCTCGCGCACCTGCTTACGCTTTTTCAAACCTGAGCGGCGACGAAGCGCGGCCATGTTGCCAATGGCGAGCGCGCGGCCGGCCGACATGATTCCGATGTCTCCTGCAAGGTGCTCCGCCTCCTCCATGCTGTGAGTGCAGATCACCAGCGCGCAGCCTTCGCTCTTCAGATAGTTGAGGTAATCCCACGCGCGGCGCGCGCTATCCGGGTCGAGCGCCGATGTCGGCTCGTCGGCCAGCACCAGACGGGGACGATGCAACGTCGCGCGAATGAGCGCGACCTTCTGTCGCATGCCTTTCGAGAAGGTGCCGAGCCAGCGGTCACCGGCATCCGCGAGCTCAAAGAGTTCGAGCAGCTCGGAGATCCTCCGCTTGCGCAGGCCCGGCTCGATGTCGTAAATCGCTCCGAAATAGTCGAGATAGGCGCGGGCGGACATGCGCTCGTAGAGTCCGGGCACCTCCGGCATCAGGCCAACGCGAGCGCGTACCGCGGCAGGATCGTCGGCGGCGTCGATGCCGTCGACCTTGACGGTGCCAGCCGTGGGCAGCAGCACGCCGGCCATGCAGCGCAGCGCGGTCGTCTTACCCGCGCCGTTGCGACCGAGGAGGACGAGGCACTTCCCCCCCTCGACGCGGACGGTCAGGTCCTCGAGCGCGAGCACGTCGCCATAGCGCTTGGCGAGGTTGTCGACTTCCAGCACGGCTAGAGGATTGTGACTGCGGGGCGGGGCTAAGTTGGCGGTTTTGACGGGGAAGGAAATCTAGCCTCGAGGCCTGGGCTGAGCTGTTTCACCGAACGGCGGAGCCCGGCTACCATGCCGAGCGCAGCCAGTACAAACGCCGCCAGGCCGCACAGTAGGACCACGACTGGGGCCGCACCAAATCCGGCGGCTACCAGCCCACCGATGGCCGCGCCGACCGACGCAACGATCAGCGACAGCATCCCCGGCAGGGTCTGGAGGCCGTGGAACATTGACCCAAGTCGATCCGCGCCTACGGGATCGATGCCCAGGGTCTGCAGCGCTCCCCGCAGGTCGTCATAGGAGCTCGTGGTGAAGTGCGGCTCAAGCTCGGGATGAAGGTCGATGTAGGCGTTGCGGAGGCGATTCATCCCAAGGACCCAGCGGAAGTCGTCGCGGTTGAGGGCCTGAAGCCGCGCCACGGTGAATACACCCGTGAGAAACACGACCACGAGCATGAAGATCGCGATGGCGAAGAACGCCGGGCCGAAATGGTCGGCCTGGGCGACCAGCGCCAGCGCGATGACCGCGCCCGAGAGGATGGTCAGAAACATGTTCACTCGCCCAAGTGACTCCTGATAGGTCAGGGAGCGCGTCGCGAGCAGGCTCCAGTGCTCGGTCGCAAGGATCTGCAGCGCTTCTGACTCACGTGGACGGGGCGGGATTTCTGTCGCCATCGATTTCCCCTCTCTAGTCGCGTGGTAGGTAGCGCGGCAGATCGGCGAGCGAGGAGAGCCCGCGCGCCTCGAGAAATGCCGCGATGCCGTCATGAACTTCGGCGATCGCCCTCGGATTGACGAACGTGGCGGTTCCAACCTGGACGGCGCTGCATCCAGCGACCAGGAACTCCAAGGCGTCCTCTGCTCGCGCGATGCCTCCGATCCCGAGCACCGGGATGTGCACCGCCCTCGCGGCCTGGTGCGCGAGGTGGACGGCCAGCGGTCTGATCGCCGGCCCCGACAGACCTCCGGTGCGGAAGCTGAGCCGGGGCTTGTAGGCATTGAGGTCGATCGACATCCCGACGAAGGTGTTGATGGCACACAGAGCATCAGCACCGGCCGACTCGACCGCGCGAGCGATGACGCCGATGTCACTCACCATCGGCGTGAGCTTCACCCAGAGCGGCAGCTTGGTTCGCCTGCGCACGGCCTCGGTCACCGCGGCCGCCGCGCGCGGGTCGTTGCCGAAGTAAAGGCCGCCCTGTTCGACATTCGGGCACGAGATGTTGATCTCAAAGCCGGCGACGCCCGGAACACCGTCGAGCCGCGCCGTGAGCTCGCCGTACTCGGAGGCCGACTCGCCGTTGATGTTCACGAGCACCGGAAAGTCCCACCCCGCCCACTGCGGGGCGTAGTCGCGTACGAGCGCCTCGGCGCCCGGTCCCTGCAAACCGATCGCGTTGAGCATCCCGCTGGGCGTCTCCGCGATGCGCGGCGGCGCAGTGCCTTCGCGGGGGCGGAGGAAGATTCCCTTGGAAACTATCCCGCCAAGCGCTCGTCGCTCGAGCAGCGGAACCTCGGTGCCGTAGCCGAACGTGCCAGAGGCCGCCAGCACGGGACCGCGCAATCGCATCGTGCCGACCGCGACCGACATGTCGATGGTCAAGCGGTCACCGCATAAGAAAGGTGCGAAGGCAGAGCTGTCCAGTCGATATCGGCGGCGCGGTAGACGGGACCTTCCTTGCACGCCCGGTCGTAGCCACCGCGACGAAGTGGGACCGCGCACCCAAGACAGACACCGGTGCCGCAGCCCATGTAGGTCTCGACCGCGACCTGGGCGTCTGGCCAGCGCTCGGCTACAGCGCTCAGCATCCGGTTCGGACCGCAAGCAAGCACGACGTTTGCCTCAGGCGCGGCAGTTACCGCAGTGCCGCGGTGCCCTTGCGAGCCGTCGTCGGTGGTCCAGATCACGTCGTCGCCCTCCGCTTCGCGACACAGCTCCTCGGCGGTTCGGGCGCCGTGGACCCACACGACTCGCAGCCCGGCTGTCCTGGCATCCCTCGCGGCGAGAGGCATCGGCGCCACGCCCAGGCCGCCGCTGATGAGCACTGCGAGCAGCTCCGCGGTACCCGCGCCGACTGCTTTCAACACGATCTCGATGTGCTCGCCCTCGACGCGATAGACCGAAAATGGCCGCCGGAGCAGCGGCCCGCCAGACCATCCCAGGTTGACAAACTGACCGGCACGCACGGCGGCCGCAATCTGGGGTGCGTGCATGCCGATCACGAACATGCCGCGCGCAACTTCGCGACGGCCGGTTATCGGTGCATCAATCAGGAACATGCCGATTGACGCCCCTCACCCTGACCCTCTCCCCGAGGCTGAGAGGGAACCGCGCCACTCGTCGATGGTCCGCACTTCGACGTCGTCCGGCGCCGCTACCGCCGACTCGAGCAGCGCTGTCGCGGTGTCGAGGGAGGTCAGGCAGGGAATGCGGCGCTCGACGGCTGCGCGGCGGATCTCAAACCCGTCTTTGAACACCGGCGCGCCATCGCCGCGGTCCTCGTAGATGTTCGACATCGTATTGATGACCAGCTGAACCTCACCGCGCACTATCACGTCCACCACGGTCGGTCCCTCCTCGCCGATCTTGGCCACCACGCGCGGCGAGAACCCAGCCGCGCGCAGCGCCCTCGCCGTGCCGTCCGTCGCGACGAGCCGGCATCCCAGCTCGACCAGCCGCGACACGATCGGAAAGAGCTCCGGCTTGTCCGCGTCTGCGATCGTGAGCAAAGCGGCGCTGCCTCGCTCCACATGCATGCCAGAAGCCGCGAATGCTTTGCGCAGCGCTTCGTTGAGATTGCGCGCGATCCCGATCGCCTCCCCCGTGGACTTCATCTCAGGGCCCAGGTAGGAATCCACCGCGGCGAGCTTGTTCATGGAGAACACTGGCGCCTTGACCGCTATCAGTTCGCGCGATGCCACAAGTCCAGTCGCCCAACCCAAGTCGGCAAGCTTCTCGCCGAGCATGACGCGCGTCGCGAGCTTGACGATCGGCACGCCCGTGACCTTCGACAGGAAAGGGACCGTCCGCGAGGCGCGCGGGTTGACTTCGAGCACGTACACGTGGCCGCGGTGCACGACGTACTGGACGTTGACCAGGCCGCGCAATCGCAGGTGGCGAGCGATCCTCACGGTGTAGTCGACGATGTGGTCGAGCTCGGCACGCTCCAGGCCCTGGGCCGGATACACAGCGTACGAATCGCCCGAGTGCACGCCCGCGCGCTCGACGTGCTGCATCACTCCCGGGATGACGACGACCTCCCCATCCGAGATCGCGTCGACCTCGACCTCCATGCCCTGGAGATACTTGTCGACGAGGACCTGGCCGCGAGGCATGGCGCTGATCGCCCAGGCCATGTAGCGGCGGAGCTCGTCCCGGTTGCGCACGATCTCCATCGCGCGACCGCCCAGCACGTACGACGGGCGCACAAGCACGGGGTAGCCAGCGCGCTCAGCGATCGCCTCGGCCTCTTCGATCGTCGTCGTCGTGCCGCCCATGGGTTGCGGCACCCCAATCGCATCAAGCGATCGCGCGAAAGCGCGCCGGTCTTCGGCGAGGTCGATCGCCTCGACGCTCGAGCCGAGGATGGTGACCTGGTGCTCGTCGAGAGGCTGCGCGAGGTTGATTGCGGTCTGGCCGCCGAATTGGACAAGCGCCCCGCTGGCCTCTTCCGCGCGCGCCACATGGAGCGCGCCGTCGAGGTCGAGCGGCTCGAAGTACAGGCGGTCCGACGTGTCGAAGTCGGTGGAAACCGTCTCGGGGTTCGAGTTGACCATCACGGCGCGCACTCCAGCTTCGCGCAGCGCCCATGCGGCGTGCACCGAGCAGTAGTCGAACTCGATGCCCTGCCCGATCCGGATCGGACCTGAGCCGACCACCATCGCAGTTCGCTGCAAGTCGGCCCCATCCCCCGGCTTGTTACCCGAAGTCTTCGACGCCGCGGGGACCCCTGAGGCCGAGGACTTCGCCATCAATGGGGGAGAGTTTTCCAACTCTGTTTCGTCCTCTTCCTCCCAGCACGAGTAGTAGTAAGGCGTCGCCGCTTCGAACTCGCCGGCGCAGGTATCGACGAGCTTGTAGGTGGGCTGGGCGGGTTCGACCGTTTCGCCGCGGAGCGCCGTGATCATCGCGTCCGAAAACCCCGCCCGGCGAAGCTCGCGCATATCGCCTTCAAGCTCGATGCGCACGAGGCTGGCCATGCGATCGATGAACCAGCGGTCGATGCCGCTGCGCGCCGCCAGCGACCCAACATCCGCGCCATTGCGCAGCGCGTGAAGGAGCGCAAACAGCCGTCGATCGTTCGGCTGGTCGATGCTCTCGGGTCCCATGTCCCAGTCGGCCGGAGGTTTCTGCTCGAGCGAGCGAATGGCTTTCGTGAGCGCAGCTTCAAAAGTCCGCTCGACGGCCATCACCTCGCCGGTCGACGCCATCTGAGTGCCGAGCCGGCGATCGCCGGCGGGAAACTTGTCGAATGGCCACCTCGGGATCTTGACCACGCAGTAGTCCAGCGCGGGCTCGAAAGCGGCGAAGGTGCGCCCGGTGATCTCGTTGCGGATCTCCTCGAGCCGTCTGCCCACCGCGACTTTCGCGGCCACGCGGGCGATGGGGTAGCCGGTCGCTTTCGACGCCAGCGCCGACGAACGGCTGACTCGAGGGTTGACTTCGATCACGTAGTACTGCGAGCTCTTGGGATCAAGCGCGAACTGCACATTGCAACCGCCCTCGATGCCGAGCGCGCGGATGATCCGTATCGCGGATGACCGCAACATCTGGTGGTCCCGGTCGGAAAGCGTCTGCGCGGGCGCGACCACGATCGAGTCGCCGGTATGCACGCCCATCGGGTCGAGGTTTTCCATGTTGCAGACGGTGATGCATGTGTCAGCGCCGTCGCGCATCACCTCGTACTCGATCTCCTTCCATCCCCACAGGGAGCGCTCGATCAGGACCTGGTGGATCGGCGACGCGGCGAGGCCACGCAGGGCGACACGCTCGAGGTCGGTGTCGGTGGTCACGAACCCTCCGCCTGTCCCGCCGAGCGTGTACGCCGGGCGGATGACGAGCGGTAGGCCGTTCAGCCCCGCAAAGTCCTTGACCTCCTCGATCGACTCGCATACCCGCGAGACCGGGACGGGCTCGCCAATCGCCTCCAGCATCTCCTTGAAGGCCAGGCGGTCTTCGGCCTTGCGGATCGTGTCGATCGTGGCGCCGAGCATGCGCACCCCGTGCCGGTCGAGCACGCCTGCATTCGCGAGATCGGTCGCGAGGTTGAGGCCCGTCTGACCACCCAGGGTCGGCAGCAGCGCGTCGGGTCGCTCGCGCTCGATGATCCGCTCCACCGCCTCGACTGTCAGCGGCTCGAGATACACGCGGTCGGCGACTTCTTCGTCGGTCATGATCGTGGCGGGGTTCGAGTTGACGAGCACGGTCTCAATGCCCTCTTCGCGCAGTGCCTTGCACGCTTGCGTGCCGGCGTAGTCAAACTCGGCGGCCTGGCCGATCACGATCGGCCCCGAACCGAGGATCAGGACCTTGCGCGGCCGGACCGCCTCGGCCATCCCGGCCACCGCACGGGCTACCGGAGCCCGGCTGCGGACCATGTCGATGAAGCGGTCGTACAGGTGCTGGTTGTCCTGCGGTCCTGGACAGCCTTCGGGGTGGTACTGGACACTGAAGGCGGCCCGCGTGCGGTGGCCGAGGCCCTCGACCGAGCCGTCGTTCAGGTTGCGTTGCGAGACGTAGAGATCGCCGTCCGGAATCGATGCGGCGTCGACCTGGAACTCGTGGTTCTGACTCGTGATGTGGACTTGGCCTGTGTCGAGGTCTTTGACGGGGTGGTTCGCGCCGTGGTGGCCGTAAGGCAGCCGTGAAGTCGTGGCTCCGGCGGCGCGGCCCATGATCTGGTGGCCCAGGCAGATGCCGAACATCGGGATCTGGCCCAGCGCCTCGCGCGCGAGCTGCACCGGCCCATCGAGGACCGCGGGATCGCCGGGGCCGTTCGACAGCACCAGCCCGTCCGCGCCGCTCGCGCGCACGTCCGCCCAGGTCGCCGTGTGCGGAAGCACCAAGACCCGACATCTGCGCTCGCGCAGCGACCGCAGGATGTTGGCCTTCACGCCGTAGTCGATCACCGCGACCAGCAAGCCCTCGCCGTCGCTGTGCTTGCGAGCTCTCAGCTCCGGAGGCATGGGCTCGAGCCACTCTTCCCGGCTCGTCCGCGAAGTCTGCGCAACGAGGTCTTGCTCGGCCAGCGGCGTCACGCGCTTCGCCGCATAGGCAAGCTCGGCCAGCCTCGCCTCGGACGGCGCAACGCTCTCGTGCACGAGGACCGCGCGCTGGGTCCCGCGGATCCGAATGTGTCGGGTCAGCGCCCGGGTGTCAATGTCCATGATCCCTGGCACGCTCCACCGGCGCAGATACTCGTCGAGCGACGCCTCGCTCGAGTGATGGCTCGGCGACGGGCAAGCCCACCGCACCACGAGGGCTCGCGCCCAGGGTCGCGACGACTCCCCGTCTGCATCGCGGACGCCGTAGTTGCCCTGCAGCGGGTAGGTCATGCACACCATCTGCCCGGCATAGGACGGGTCGGTGAGGACCTCCTGGTAGCCGGTCATCGCGGTGTTGAAGACCACCTCGCCTTCGCCGATGACATCTGCGCCGAGAGACGCGCCGACGAACGCGCGGCCGTCTTCAAGGACCAATGCCGCGAACGATTTCCTATCCGGCAATGATCACCGCCTGGTCGATGCCGTCCTCTTCGGCGATCAAGACCTCGATGCGCTCTGCATCGGCGGTGGGCACGTTCTTGCCCACGTAGTCGGGCCGTATCGGCAGCTCACGGTGGCCGCGGTCGATGAGCACGGCGAGCTGAATCGCGCGAGGCCTCCCGAAATCCATGAGCGCGTCCATCGCCGCGCGCGCCGTGCGGCCGTGGTGGATGACATCGTCGATGAGAACCACCACCTTGCCGCCGATCTCAGGGACTTCGCTGGAAGGGCGGTGGCCATCAGGGGGCCTGAGGTGCAAGTCGTCGCGATGCTTGGTCACGTCGAGTCGACCAAACGGGACATCCCTGCCCTCGAGCGCCGTCAGCGTCGCGGCGAGGCGCCGCGCCAGGACGTCGCCCTTGCTCACCACACCGACAAGCACGACGTCCTCGACACCGCGGTTGCGCTCCACGATCTCGTGGGCGACGCGCGACAACGATCGCCGGATCTGGTCCGCGTCCATCACCGTCGCCTTCAGGCGACCCTGCGCGACGCTCACGCCGTGACCGGTCCGGCGGGGACAACGAGAGATTCGGTGTCCGGGCGGTCCAGATGCGAGGAGCCGACGAGCACCGCAGCAAACGCATACCTCCCGGGGTCCTCGCGCCGTGGTTGCGCGGGGGCGACGAGGAGCGCAGACCTGCTGGGGTCCCCATGCCGAAGGCATGGGGGCAGTGGGCTGCATGGGCGCCGAAGATCTGTTGGCCTCGACGGAGCGGTCACGTTAGCAGCCTGTCGAGGAGGGCCATGCGGACGTGCAGGCCGTTGCGAGCCTGGCGGAAGTAGGCCGATCGCGGGTCCGCGTCCACGTCGGGAGATATCTCGTCGACCCGAGGCAGCGGGTGCATGAGGATGGCGTACTTGCGCATCATCGCCATCGCGTCCTTGTCGATGTGGTAAACGCCCTTCACCGCGTCGTATACCTCGGGATCGGTGAAGCGCTCCTTCTGGATTCGCGTCATGTAGACGACGTCCACCTCGGGCAGCACCGCGTTGAGATCCTCGGTCTCGATCCATGGAACGTGGTGCTCGTCGAGGTGAGCTTTCAGGTCTTCGCGCATCGCGACCTGGGGCGGGGCGACGAACCAGACCTTGATGTCCTTGAACTTGCTCAGCAAGTAGGTCAGCGAGCGCACCGTACGGCCGTTGGCGAGGTCGCCGACCATCGCCACGCGCACCCCGTCGATGCGGCCGAGCTCGTTCCGCACCGTGTACAGATCGAGCAGTGCCTGCGTCGGATGCTGGCCCGGTCCGTCGCCGGCATTGATGATCGGGACCGACGCGACAGCGGCGGCGCGCCTGGCCGCTCCCTCTTCGTTGTGGCGCAAGACGATGACGTCGGCGTAGCCGCCGACGATCTGGATCGTGTCTTCAAGGGTCTCGCCCTTTGCCGCGGAGGAGAATTCCCGAGCGTTGTCGGTGCCCATCGTCTCGCCCCCCAGGCGCAGCATCGCGGCCTCGAACGACAGACGGGTTCTGGTCGATGGTTCGTAAAACAAGGCCGCCATCACCTGTCCGGCAAGGCGCCCAATAAAGTGGTGGGGCTCGCGCTTGATCTCTTCGGCGCGCGCGAAGAGGTCTTCGAGGATGGGTCGAGAGAATTGTTGACTCTCGATTACGTGCCGCAACCTGGACGTGACGGCCACGAAAAAATCTCCTTCCCGGGCTCTCTGTCCCGGACTTAAAGGCGAGCTCGCGAGAGTTTACCGTAACTTACGCATTCGATGAACAAGCGTCCTGGGCACGTCAAGGTCACAGTCGAGACCGGCTACTGCAACTTCTGCGGCCGCACCCGAAACCTGCGGCGCGAGGAGCACCAGCTCGGAACCCTCGTCCGCACCATCATCACCTGCGAGAGCTGCCACCGCACGCTGTTGAGCTCGGTTGGCGTGGCCCCGGTCGAGCCCGAGGTCGTCGAGGCTCCGGCCGAGACAGAGGCTCCGGTCCTGGCGGAGGCGCAGCCCACGACCACGGTTCCGGCCAAAGCCAAAGCGCCGGACAAATCACGGGTCGTCAAGCCCAAAACGGCAGCGGTCAAGAAACCGGCGGCCAAGCCCGCCGGACGAGCCGCCGCATCGACCGCGAAGGCGAAAACTCCCACCAAGCGAGCCCCGAGCAACAAAAAAGAGAAGTGATGGCAGCGGCGGTCAAGGTCGACCGCCTGGAGAAGACCCTCGGCTCGAACAAGGTGCTCCGGGGCATCTCCTTCGAAGCGCACTCGGGCGAGATCTTCGGGCTGCTGGGTCCCAACGGCGCCGGCAAGACGACCACGCTCCGGATCATCTGCACGTTGCTTGCTCCGGACGCAGGATCGGTCGACGTCCTCGGCTTCGACACCAGGAACGCACCGCAGGAGGTACGCCGCCGGGTCGGTGTCGTCACGGCGGAGATCGGGGTTTACCCGCGCCTGTCGGCGCGAGAGAACATCTCGTACTTCGCCGAGCTGAGCGGCCTGCTGGATGGTGATCTGGATCGGAGGGTAGACGCGGTCATCGCACGACTGGACATGGCGGCATTCGCAGGCCAGCGCGCGGAGAGTCTCTCGTCCGGGCAGAAGCAGAAGGTGGCGATCGCACGCGCGATCGTCCACGACCCGCCGGTGCTGATGTTCGACGAGCCCACCTCGAATCTCGACGTGCTCGCCTCGCGCGAGATCCGCCAGTTCATGGTCGAGTCGAAGCAGCGCGGCAAGTGCGTCATCTTCTCGACCCACGTCCTGCACGACGCAGAGCGCCTGTGCGACCGGGTGACGATCATCCACCAAGGCCGTGTCGTCGCCGATGGCGCGACCGCCGACGTGCGGCGGGGATACCAGGATCTCGAGGATTCATTTCTCACCCTGATCGAGTCCGCGACTTGAGAGACGTTCTGATCGTCTTCCGCAAAGAGCTCCGCGAGATCCTTCGCGACCGACGCACGCTGACGGCCATCGCTCTCGCGGTCGTGGCCACCCCGACGATCCTGTTCGTCATCTCCCAGGTCTCCGTCAAAACCGCCACCCAGACGTACACAGTCGGCTACTCAGGCCCGATTCCCGCCGGTCTCGAGGTGCTGTTCACGGCGACTGGACTCAAGCTGGAGCGGGTCGATGATCCCGCCGCGGCGGCCAAGGGCGAAGTGGATATCGGGCTGGCCTTCAGCGCATCCGGGGTCGACGAGTACTACGACCCGACACGCCAGTCGGCGCAGATCACGGATATCCGCGTCCAGACCATTCTCGGCCGCTACGACGCCGCCAAGATCGCCGCGACCCTGCAGGAGAAGGGCGTGGACCCTTCGATCCTGGATCCGCTTCCTTTGCGAAGCCACCCGCTCAGCTCGCCCACCCAGGCCGCCAGCAACTCGTTCCTGAGCTTCTTTCTGCCGTACATCCTGATCACGATGAGCCTGACCGGCGGCCTCTCCGCCGCGCTCGACACGTCGGCAGGTGAGCGCGAGCGGAAAACGCTGGAGAGCTTGCTCCTGACCCCCGCGCCCCGTGGCCGGCTTCTGATCGGCAAGATCCTCGCCGTGAGCACAATCAGCCTGCTGGCGGCGGTCGCCTCGATTGGTTCGATGCTCATCGCCCTGAGCCAGATTTCCTTCGGCGGCGGCGGCGCCCAGGGCGAGCACGTGAGCCTGAGCCCGCTTGCCGCTGGGGTCATGCTTTGGCTGGCGTTGCTCCTCGCCGCCTCGTTCAGCTCGTTGACGATCGCCCTCGGCACGCTGGCGCGCAACTTCCGCCAGGGTCAGGCCTACGCGACGCCGCTGTACTTCATCACCATCTTCCCCGCCTCGATCGTGCTGTTCATTCCGGACTTCAACCCGGGTGTCGCCTACTACCTGATTCCCATCCTCAACGCCGTGCTCGTGCTGCGAGACGCCATCGTGCACAACTCGATCGAGTGGAGCTCGCTGTCGGTTACCTCGGTGAGCCTGATCCTCACCGGGGCGCTGTGCTTCTACGCGGCGCTGAGGCTCTTCACCCGCGAGGCGCTTTTGGTTCGCTCGTAGGTAAGCGCCGGTGGCAAACTGTTGTCAGTAGCGATGCGACGCCGCCTGGAGTTGACGGAGCTTCGGAGCCTCGAGCGCCCGAGCATGTACTCGATCTTCCATCCTCTCGACCCGGAGGAGCGCCTGCCTCGGGAGCTGCTTCTCGAGGGCCGGCGGTACAGGGCAGTCGGCAGGCCCGAGCTTGCGGGCGCGCTATGGTTGCCGGCGCTCTGGTTGGTCCTCGCGTTCACGGGCTCGCTGGAGGGGAATGCACTCCTGCTGCTCGGCATGGTCGCGGTTCTCTACACGACCTTCTGTGCCTTCGCCTTCCTGCGCAAGTCGAGCTGACCCTGCGGGTCGGCGTATAACCGTGCCATGACAGATGCGGTGATCGTGGCGTATGGCCGCTCGCCGATTGGCCGGGCGCGCAAAGGCTCACTCGTCGACGTCCGCCCGGACGACCTTGCGGCGCACGTCGTGACCAAAGTCCTCGACAAGGTTCCCGCGCTCGACCCGACTCAGATCGAAGACCTCATCTGCGGGTGCGGCCTGCCCGGCGGCGAGCAGGGTCACAACATCGGCCGCGTGGTTTCGATCCTGGCGCGCCTGGACGTGCCCGGTGTGACCGTCAACCGGTACTGCTCTTCGTCGCTGATGACGACACGCATGGCCGCGCACTCCATCGAAGCGGACGAGGGCGATGTGTTTCTTTCCGTCGGCGTCGAGTGCGTATCGCGATACGGCAGCGGTTATCCGGATGCCCCCGACACCTACAACCCGAAGCTCGTCTCCGGCAACACCGAGGAATATCCCGATATCTACATCGCAATGGGACAGACCGCGGAGAACGTGGCCCGACGGGAGAAGATCAGCCGCGAAGAGCAGGATCGCTACGCGGTCAAGAGCCAGAACGCCGCCGTCAAGGCGCGCGACGACGGGTTCTTCGACCGCGAGATCATTCCTGTCCCACTTCCGAACGGCAGCATGTTCACCAAGGACGACGGGCCTCGTCCCGGCACGACGGTCGAGGTGCTGGCCGCATTGAAGCCGGTTTTCCGTGAGGACGGCACAGTTACCGCCGGCAATGCGTGTCCTTTGAACGACGGAGCAGCCGCGGTCGTGGTGATGTCAGAGCGCCGCGCCAAAGAGCTGGGCCTCAAGCCCATCGCGCGGGTGGTCGCTACCGGCCTTTCGGCGCTCGAGCCGGAGTTCATGGGCCTGGGCCCCATCGACGCCTCCCGTCAGGCCCTGAAGCGGGCCAAGATGACCATTGACGACATCGACATCGTCGAGATCAACGAGGCGTTCGCGGCACAGGTCATTCCGTCGGCTCGCGGCATCGGGGTCGACCCGTTCAGCGACAAGCTCAATCCACACGGCGGGGCAATCGCGCTTGGGCATCCCTTCGGCATGACCGGCGCCCGAATCTTGTGCACGCTGCTCAACGGCCTGGAGGAGAAGGACAAGACCTTCGGCCTGGAGACGATGTGCGTCGGCGGCGGCCAGGGTATGGCGATGATCCTGGAGCGCCTGAACTAAGACTTAGGCGCGCGTCTCCTGGAGCAGCGCGTCGAGCACGCGCTCGACAAGCTTGCTGAGCGTCTTGCGCTCTTCAGCCGAAAGCGGCGCGAGGATCTGATCCTCGAGGCTCTCCCTCGCCTTTTCCGCGCGTTCCAGGGCGCGGCGGCCCGATGCGGTCAGCTCGACGATGTGGCGTCGCCGATCCTGCGGATCGCGGCGCCGGACCGAGAACTGGGCCGCCTCGAGCTCGTTGAGGATCAACACCACTGTGTTGGCGTCCATGAACAGGCCGTTTTCGAGCTCCTGCTGCGTCGTTCCGGGATGGTCCCGGATGTAACCGAGCGTCATGTAAGGCTTCAGCCGCATGCCGAGGAGTTCGTCCGTCGACCGGCGATGGAGCGCCTTGGAAAGCTGAGTCACAAGCGAGACAAGGCCCCGATTCGAGCGATTCTCGCCTTGGTTCACGTCCATCGATTCTATCACTGATTATTAATGTTCCCTCCTTTCAGATAATCCATGCAATAAGGAGCGTGATGATCCTGTTATAGTGATCATCCTAGCTTCGGTGGTTTATTCGGGAGGAGTCTTATGAGTTTGGATTTTCGACGCTGGGCGGCCCTGGTCATCGTCTGCTTCGGGCAGCTCATGATCGTTCTGGACTCGACGATCGTGAACGTTGCGTTGCCGTCGATGCAGCGTGACCTCCACCTGGACCAGGCGGCCCTGACCTGGGTCGTCAACAGTTACCTGATCGCGTTTGGCAGCTTCCTGTTGGTCGCGGGTCGCGCGGGCGACCTCATTGGCCGGAGGAAGGTGTTCCTGGCGGGGATCTTCCTATTCACCGTGGCCTCGTTCGGCACCGGGATATCGGAAGGTGCGCAGAGCCTCATCGTGGGGCGGTTCCTCCAGGGTTTGGGCGGCTCGATGTCCGCCGGCGTGATCCTGGCCATCATCGTGACCAGCTTCACCAAGCCAGCCGAGCGCGCCCAGGCGATGTCGGTCTTCACCCTGGTCGCGGCGGGCGGCGGTTCGCTGGGCCTTCTCGCCGGCGGGGCGCTGACCCAGCTCGTGAACTGGCACTGGATTTTCTTTATCAACGTGCCGATCGGGATTGCGACGATCGTGGCCGGAGCGCTGCTGATCGAGGAGAACGAGGGTGCCGGTCTGACCCAGGGCATCGATGTGTTGGGCGCGCTCCTGATCACGGCCGCGATGATGCTCGGCGTCTACGCGATCGTCACCGCCGCGGACAACGGCTGGACGTCGCGGCACACCTTGGTGTTCGGGGGCGGCTCGCTCGCGCTCCTGGCGGCGTTCGTCGGCCTCGAATCGCGTCTCCGCAGCCCGCTCATGCCGCTGCGCATCCTGCGCTTGCGCTCGTTGACGGGAAGCAGCGCTGTCCGCGCGTTCCTCTTCGCCGGAATGTTCACCAACTTCTTCATCGGCTCCCTTTACCTGCAGCACATCAAGGGCCTGGACGCGATCGGCATCGGCCTCGCCTTCCTCCCCACGACGGTCACCCTGGCTGTGCTCTCGGGAGCCGGAATCACAGCCAGGCTAATGGCGCGCTATGGCGCGCGCAATCTGGCGATCGTCGGCCTCCTGATCATCACCTCGGCGCTCTTTGTCCTGTCGGGCGCAGACGAGAGCTCGAGCTACTTCCCGCGCATGCTGGTCGCCTACTTCCTCTTCGGGCTCGGCGCAGGCACGGCATTCCTGCCGCTGCTGAGCATCTCGATGTCCGAGGTCCCCGCGGCGGACGCGGGGCTGGCCACGGGGTTCGGAAATGTGGCGATGCAGATCGGGGCGGCCGTCGGACTTGCGGCTGTGGGCACCATCTCGACCGCCCGCACCAACGATCTCGTCGCGCAGGGAGACCCGTTGCAAGCAGCTCTGACGAGTGGCTACCAGCTGGCGTTCCTGCTGGCGGCAAGCAGCGTCGCGTTGGGAGTGCTGGTCGTTCTGGCCGTGCTGCGGCCCAGCCGAACAGCGCTGCGACATGCCCCTGCCCGCATCGCCGCGGAGGAGGCCGAGGCCGAGGCGGCCTAGCCGGAAATGAACCCGACGAGGCGGGCGATGTCCGCCTCGTCATTCCACCATCCGATCGACGCTCTCAGCCAGCCGTCCGGCAGGTTGCGGATCACGATCTGTCTTTCCTCGGCGGATTTGACTACCGCCGCTGGGTCGCCGGGAACGCGGAACGAGACCAGCGTGCCCTGCCCGGCCTCGGTCCGCACCTCCACCCCGGCGGCCACGAGCGCTTCTCGGCAGCGCGCGACCAGGCCCGCGGCGCGCTCGAATCCCCAATCCGGAAGGTCTTCTACAGCCGCCAGAAGACCCGCGACCATCGCCGGCGCGAGATGCACGAGCGCGAGGCGCCCGGCGTCGGTCCGGGCGGACGCCGCGTAGCTCTGGATCTGTGGCCGCAGCCGCCCTTGGTCGCCGACGTAGAGAGCGCCAGTCGTTTCCGGTCCGCAGAGCCACTTCTGGCCCGACACCGTGTACCAGTCCGCGACCGAAGCGCCGACCGGTATCGCACCCACAGACTGCGCGCCATCCACCAGGAGAGGCAGGTTCGTGGCGCGTTTGATCTCCCCGAGGGGAAGGACGTGGCCGTTGAGCCAAAGCACGTGTGAAAGCGCGACCAGGCGAGTTCGCGGAGTGACCTCGGACAGGATCGCCGCCAAGGCGTCGCCGGCCGGACGCTGCACCACCCCCGCTTGCTTGATTCGAGCCCCCGACGCCAGCAGAGGCATGAGAAGTCCGGGGTGCTCGCCGTCGGTGGTCACGACCTCGTCGTCGGGAGTCAGGCGCAAGGCGGTGACGACCAGGTTGCAACCCTCGGTGGTCGAGGTGGTCAAAACAATTGTCTCCGGTGCGACGTGGAGCAGTGCGGCGATCCGCTCCCGAAGCGCCGTCTCCG
>WNFW01001324.1_pt1 | contig 27547 bp, 22 predicted proteins | sample 5400131 | NCBI WGS metagenome assembly WNFW01 (sample SAMN13153362, study PRJNA577476) | soil metagenome | isolation source: 20 cm soil or saprolite under grassland replicate 1 | place: USA:California | collected 2016-06-15 | reverse complement strand
CAAGGATCTCGATGCGGGCAGGCATACTACCCGGATTCGTGAGTCCGCGCCAGTGTCGCCTTATCCCCTTGTAGTTCAACGACTTATGTAATCCACATCACGAATAGACGTAGAGCTTTGATTTTTCCACGTCGACGCTATCGGGACATGCCTCGCGCTGGTTCTGCATATCACGCACCGAGTCCCGAAGTTGGTCGGGATTTTTCCGCACGGTTCTAAGTACACCGGACGCAGGCAGTTAGGTCTGTGCGAACGCTGCGAAGTCCGCGCTTAGAGTCGTGATGCAGACGAAGAGGATATCGGATCGATTATTCGCCGGACCTAATGAAAAAAGCTACCGTTTGCCTGGAACCACGACGCTCAGCAGGGCCGTGCATACTCGCCCGGACGCGATCCTCGCCCGATCAGAACGACGCGCCGAAGGTGGCGTACGCCTGAGCCTTTCCGGCCCTGAGCAACTCGCGATTCGTTAGCGGAAATGCGAGACCGAGTCGAAATCTAGTCTGCAGATCAAGCTGTAGCCCCGTATCGACATTGAGCTCCGCGCCCGCCGACGTCATGGCTGGATTGTCGACATCAATCGCTCGGCATATTCCGTTCGTTGCAACCGTCGCCGGACAGTAGGCGCGACCCGTCTCGCCGAAGAAAGTCAAAGAGGTGCGATCGACGAAAATCGGGATGAATCGGAATCCGCGCGATGGCGCAAAGAGTGGCGCGCGGTACTCCACCGCCGCCGAATAGGCGCGAATTCCTCCCTCTGCGCTCACTGGATAGCCGCGTACGCCGAACGTGCGGCGCTGTTCGCCGAGCGAATACCCAGGAAAAACCTCGAGGAGCGTTCCACTGATTCCTCCGGCCGAAAAGCGGTCGGGACTTCTCTGGTCGGTGATTCCTGCGGCCGCGCGCAAAGCGAGCACGTGGTGAGCGAACCCCGGCAGGTCCAGTGATTTGTAAGCCAGCCCGACGCCAATGACGCTTCGTGTGGCGCCGCCGGACGTGCCGCCCTCCCACCGCTGGCGCCCACTAACGCTCGCGCTGACTCCGTCTTCCGGCGAGATGCTGAGGCCTGGTCGTTGCGCGTTTGACCAACCTGCGCTCCCGATTACCGCCGGATAGTTGTGCGATCGGCGGTAGAATGGCGAGAGAAACCCGAGTAGCGAATCGGGTTGCGTCGTGTACCCGAGGTTTTCGAGCTCCGCTCCGATTGAGGCGAGAGTGTAAGTCCGGAAGCGCGGCCGAATGAAAGTGGTCTGCAGCGAGACGATTCGCTCGCGCTCGGCAAATACTCCATACGCCGTGTCCGGTCCGTTGATCAGTCCAAAGCTGCTGTTCGAATAATTCTGCGACGTGTAGAGATCGAGCAGCGGGAGACCGAACCCAGCGTAGCGATACCAGAGCCAGGCTGAATTTTGGCGGAACCGATTGTTGCGGAGGACTTCCAGCGTATAGTCGTGCCGGCCAATTATGTCCGTGCCGCTCGTCGACGCGCCGTAGGACGTCCCGTCGTTGGTCGCACGCTCGAAGATCGGCGACCAGTACCGTGGCACGAGCGACAACCACGGCGAATATTTCGTTGCCTGAGAAGAGTCAGCCGCGCGCAACGGCGGCAGTCCAGGCACGATCGAAAGGCAGTTCGTGCAGCCTTGCCTCGGACTTATCCTCGTGCTGTCAGCGACGGCGATTTGGCGCACCGAATCGAGTTTCGCGACGCCGAGGTGGTAGCCATCGGCTTTGAAAAGGAGAGTCGCTAGCTGAGTCTGGTTCGGCGATACCTCCGGAGCAAAAACTCCGGTCGGTGCGTCGCTGAGTCGCGATACCGTCGGTGCAAACGTCGTGATGTCGGCTGCATAGATCTGCGGCGAGCCGCTGCGCTCGGACGAGAAATAGATGCGACGGCCGTCGGGCGACCAGCTTGGACTCGAGTTTATCGCGCGCGACGCACCGAAAGCATCTATTGTTTTGCCGTTGGAATCGAGAATCACCACTTCCGACGCGCCGCGACTTTGCCTGATTGCGGCGATTCGAGAGCCATCGGGCGACCACCGAGGTTCAGCCCACTGCACGTCGAGAGAGGAGCCGGTGAGAGCGGTGATCGAGCGACCATCTGGTGACAGCCGGACGAGACGGGTCGTGGCGGGCTCGCTCTGGACGGCGACGATCTCTCCGTCCGAGCGCACGTCGGGTGCGGTCAGACGCGCGCCCGTGGTCAGCCGTGTCTGCGATCCGTTTCGCTCGACGTACAGGTCGTTCCTAATGTGGTACGGATCGAGATAGTCGGGCTGCGAAAAGAGCACGGCACCGTCTGGCATCCGCACATTGGGACCTGAGGAGTTTCGCCGACCGAGGCGATTCTCGCGGCCAGAAAGGGTCACCTCATACGCAGCGGGCATCTCGCGCGCTTTGTCTCCTCCGTATACGATCACAGTGTCGCCGAGCCAGCGGGGGAAGAGTGCTATGCGTCCGGCGTTGGTGAGGCATCTCGCGGACAAGCGAATCGCGCCATTGCCGCCACGCCGTCTGGAACGACATTCCAAATGCGCGGCGCGATGTCACCGTGAGAATGAAGGGGATCGGAGTGATGGCGCCGCGCTCGACGAACTGGCGAATACTTTCGGGTCCGCGGGTCCGCGAGAGGTAGTCGAACAAGAGCGAGCCGTAGACATAGATTACTTCGCCATTCGGGAAGCGCGATGTTCCCGGCGAGAGCTCCTGGAGAGTCGGGACCCTATTGGCCAGAGCCGCGGCGCGTGCAGTCATGGAATGCTCCGCGCTCTCGAGCCGGCCGACTCCCGTCAGTCGCGACTCGTAGTAGACGGCGAGTCCTTCCAACACCCACCGTGGCTCGTAGAGATTCGGAAACAGCAGCGGATTTCTTCCAAACACCGCCTGTCCCAGCCGCCAGATTCCGCGCGAGCGGTCGAGATGGAAGATGTGGGTGAGCTCGTGGGTGACGACGAGCGCGTTCCAGTCATCGTAGTTTCGGAGACCTGATGCGTCCGTAGGAGGGTGCGCGTAGACGACGATTCTATTCGACGGGAACGGCGTCGCGTAGCCGTTTACGTAGTCGACGTTATCCGAGACGACGAGATCGACAGTTCCGCGCGGTGGCACTAACTCTGTGGAGAGCTCCGCGTATGCACGCTCCGCGTTGACCGCGGCCCGCCGCGCTTCCGCTTCGAGAGGAGCAGTGAAATGCACTCGGAAGTGCCGCGTGTGCAGCGTGCGCCACTGCTCGTTGGGAGGAAGCTGCGCGCCAGCTGCCCGCGCCGCAGCGAGGAGCAGCGCGGCGGCGAGCGCAAGCAGCTTCACGGTTTTTGGGCGAGGGATGCGAAATAGCTCTCGAGGCCGCGCACTATCGCGGTTGCGTATGACTCCTGGTACGTGGGCGTTCTCATTGCCGCTTCCTGATCCGGCATGATGACGAAGGCTCCTTCGGTAAGAATCGATGGCATCCATGTTCCGCGAGCGACGGCGATGTTCTGGAATTTCGTTCCGTTGTCGCGAAGACCCAGCTCGGCGAGCAGTGAAGCTTGTGTCGCGATACCCAAGGGAATTGAATGAGGCCAGAAATAAAGCGTCAGGGACCCGTTGTTGACAAATGGATTGACCCCATCGGGAAACGCATTGAGGTGGATCGAGACGAAGGCGTGCGCATTGGCGCGGCGGCTGATGATCGCACGCAATCCCAGATCGACGGGGTCCGCCGTCGTACGGGTCATCACGACGTTGGCACCGCGCTGCACGAGAAGCTCGCGGACTCTGAAGCCGATCTGCAACACCGCGTCGCCTTCGTAGAATCCCGTCGGACCGGTGGCGCCCGCGGGTGGATGTCCCGGATCGATCGTAATGGTCAGGCCGCGAAGCGGCGACGCTGAATCCGCTACTCGAGGCGGCCGTCGCACTCTGAACGTCAAAGTTCCGTTTTGCCAGAGCGCGAGATATCCGTACGGGGCGGCGTTGAGATTGATCGAATAGCGAACGCGCGTCGACTCCGGAGTGGAGACGATGCTGTTGAAATAATTGTCGGCGGGCTGCGGCATCATCGAGATAACCGCCGCACCAGACACGCTGTACACGAGCAGCGAGATGGATCGGTCCGTTTCCTCGACGAGATATGGAGGCGGCGGCCCGGTGATCGGGATCACGATGTCCGTCCATTCAAGTCCAGGCTGCAGACGAACAGCTCCAACGCGCCGAGTCGGAGCGACGGTGTCGCCAGCGAACATCGTCGCGGGATTGGGTGGCGTGACTCGCGCGGGCGTCGGAGGCACGCCACCCGTTGGAGGTTGTGCGGCGACGGCGGGCGGCGGTCCGGCCGTCGGAGGTGCGGCCGCGGCAGATGGAACCGGAGCCGTGGGTAATGGTTGCGCACTCGCGGTGCGCACCTGCAGCTCGCTCCTCAGGACCCAGGCCTCCTGCCCTGAATCGAGCTCGATGCGAACGAATTCAGTGTTCCCGATTTTCCTGTAGCCGGTGACTTTGACCTGAGTGCCGGAAAAGAGAAACCACTTGTAGACCTGGCCAGACTCGCGGGGCTCAGGCATCGCGATCGTGACGCGATCCGTGTCGTTCACGGTCGACGCGGGATTTCCGAGAGTGACGTAAACGTTCCCGCTAATTGGAACAAGAGAATCAGCGGCTTGCACCGGCTGCAACGTGTCACCAACCGCCTTGTCGCGGTGCGTGGTGTCGGGAGCGGCCGGAACCTTGATAGGAAGAATCAGTCGCGCGCGTTCCTTTCCGCTCGAGGCGAGGAGCTCGTAACGCGGCGCACTGTCGGGAGGAACTGGAAGCCATCCCATAAAGGCACCGTTCGGCCACACCGGCACCGGCACTCCGTTGATGCGAAGCGCCGCGTCGCCCGTACCAACGCTGCCGAAGATGAAATTCGAATCGCGTACGGTCAGCATTTGCTCCGGCTTGGGATAGGAGACGCTGATTTGAAGTGGGCCGCGGACTTCCGGAACAGGCGGCAGCTTTGGATTGGCGGGCGGGAGAGGAGCGGGGATGAGTAGAGGCACTGGCGCTGGCGCGGACGGTCCGGTCGCGGTTCGACAGGACGCACTGATCATCATTACGCAATAGGTAAAAACCCACGATGGCGAACGTTTCATAGACGGAAACCCGGTTGCATGTGCAGTGCCGAACCAGTCCATCCAATACGCATGGGTAGTGCCCCCGCCGGATTGGTGGCGCTATCTTTTGTCGCACCGGGAAACCGGTTCTTCCCGTGTTCTGAACACAACGCTCCTTCGAGCCACAATTGATTGCAGAGATCTTCGGGATCTCGAATGTCGGGCTGATCAGGCACGACAATCAGGATTCCTTTTTGATTGCGAATCTGGAGACTGGTGACATCGCGACGACGAGCGCGCCATCGCTCGTTTCGGTGCACACCGCTCCTTTTATCCTCATCGTCGCCGACGGCGTTGGGGGCGCGGCGTCCGGCGCACTCGCGAGCTCCATTGCCACGGAAACGATTCTGAGCGAGCTGCATCGCTGGTGGCACAAAGTCCCGAAAAGGACCCCGGAGTCGGTCGAGGCGGCGCTCAAGCGCGGGATCGACATCGCCAACAAGGCGATTTTTCAGACAGCGACAACGACGCCGGAGCACCATGGGATGGGAACCACGACGACGCTCACGCTCGTGCTCGATGGTGAGGCGTTCATCGCCCAGGTCGGTGACAGTCGCGCGTACCTTGTGCGTAAAGGCGCCGCGAAGCAGCTCACCAAGGACCAATCGTTCGTGCAACGGCTGATCGATGCCGGCCGTATGACGGCGAAGGAAGCAGCGCAGAGTGAGCACCGCAATATCATCCTTCAGGCACTTGGCCCCGAAGAGAAAGTCGTCACCGATTTTTATCGCGTGAAGCTCGAGAGCGACGACATTCTGGTGCTGTGCAGCGACGGGCTCTCGAACCAGGTCTCCGCCGAAGAGATAGGACGCATCACCAAGGGCGCGGGGCGGCCGGACGATATTTGCAATGCGTTGGTCGAGGAAGCGCTGCACACCGGCGCACCCGACAATGTCACGGTCGTGGCAGCGTGCCTTCGGAGTGCTGAAGGAGGCTATCGCCGCGATGCGGCCAAGGGCTGAGCAGCCTTAGCCGGAACAGTTTCGCCCGTATGGGGAGCGGCACCGACTGGAACATCGCGCGACCACGGGGCGATAAACGGCAGTAGCAATAACGGCGGAATCGCCATCGCCACGGTGATCAGAAAGAAGCTCGACCAGCCAAGTGACTCCGCGATTTTTCCAGCTGGCGCGACGAGAATGTCTCTGCTCGCGGCCATCAGGCTCGATAACAGCGCGAACTGGGTCGCGGTGAAGCGCTTGTTGCACATGCTCATCAGAAATGCAGTCATCGCAGCGGTAACGAGGCCGAGGCCGAAGTTCTCGACTACAACCGCGGTGACCATCAGCGAATGGCTTTTCTCAGCCAGCGACAACCCGTAGTAGGTGAGATTGCTCAGTCCCTGAAAGACGACAAACATCCAGAGCGACCGATTGATACCGACCTTCCCGATGATGGCTCCGCCAGCGAGAACGCCGAGGATCGTCGCAATGACGCCGGCGCCAAGGAAGACAGCCCCAACTTCGCTTTGGGAGAACCCTGCCTTCAGCAGAAAAGGTGTCGTCATGCTTCCGGCGAGGCTGTCGGAATACTTGTAAAGGACGATGAAGAGCAGAACCAATAGCGCGCGACCAATGCCCACGCGCTGAAAGAAGTCGGCGAATGGAAGAACAACCGCCTCGGCGAGACTCTTGGGAGGCGCGTCACTCAATACCGGCTCGGGCGCGAAGAAAGTGGTGACCACTCCGATCAGAATGAGTGTCGAGAGAATGACATAGACTGTTTGCCACGGCATTCTGTCAGCGAGGAAAAACGCCAGCGCTCCGGTCGTGATCATTGCGATGCGGTAGCCGAGCACGAAAACGGCGGCTCCAGCGCCCATCTCGCGATTCTCGAGAACATCGGTTCGATAGGCGTCGAGCGAGATGTCCTGTGAGGCGCTGAAGAACGCGATCGCAATCGCATTGACCGCCAGCATCCTGAGGCCGGTCCGGGGATCGTGCAACGACATCGCCGCGATCGCCAGCAGCAGCAGAATCTGGGTGATGAGCACCCACCCGCGGCGTCGTCCGAGAAAAGGCGGGACGTAGCGATCCATCACCGGCGCCCAGACGAACTTGAGCGAATAGGGGAGTGTGACGAGGCTGAAGAATCCGATGGTCGCGAGATCGACCTTCGCCGTCGTCATCCAGGCCTGCAGGGTCCTGCTGGTGAGATAGAATGGCAATCCCGACGAGAAGCCGAGCAGGAGCAGCACGGCCATTTTGGGCTGGCCGAAGATGCGGACGGGCGACGTTCTCGTAGTGGTCTCGGTCATTGCGCAATCTCACGCAGCAGAACGCGCGCCGCAGCGCGCTGCATCACCGGTTCGCCGCCCCAGGCGCACAGGATCGGAGCGTCTGTTTGCAATTCATCGGCGAGCCGTGGATGACTGAATTGAACGATCAACCGACCTTTTGTCCCAGCGCCTTCGATCGTACGACGGACCGTTTCCTTCGCGGCGGCCGAGTATCCCGGACGTCCCTTCCACGCGCGGATATCCCCGAACAACGCGATTACTATCGAGGCCGGCGGGTCGGCGGCAACCTCACCGTCCAGCGTCAAATCGACGCCACCAGTGCGCAGCGCGGAGACGAGCGGATCCCGTGACGGCGCCGGGTATGGTCCGCCGACGTCGTCATCGACGATGACGAGATTCCAGGGCTGCGGAAGCCGTGGCAGCTTGCCCCGCAGCGCGTGCACCACTTCCTCGGCCAGCTGAATGGACCATCCGCTATCGTCACGAGCCGAACGAGCCGAGTCCTTGGAAAGCGCGGCCCACCGAGCCCAGCGGCGGCGGCGCTCGATCGACTGATGAATCCGGTCCGCGTCGAGTCGTTTCTCGTCGATCGCTGTCTGCACGGCACGCTCGGAGTCGACAATGTTCGACGGGTAAAGGAGGCAGTCACAACCCGCCTCGAGGGCGCGCACCACCGCCTCCGATTCTCCCCCCCCGAGCACGCCTTCCATGATCAGAGCATCGGTGACGACGAGCCCGGTGAACTCAAGCTCGCTGCGCAGGACGTTGGTGAGAATCTCGCGCGAAAGCGTAGCTGGTGCGCCGCTCGCATCCAGTGCCGGGAATGCGACATGGGCCGACATGATCGATGCGACGCCTCGCTCGATCGCGCGTCGGAACGGAACGATATCCGTAGCGCGGAGCGTCTCCGCCGACGTGCCTACGCTGGGCAGCTCCTTGTGAGAATCCACGGTCGTCCGCCCATGTCCGGGGAAATGTTTGGCACACGCAAGCACTCCTTCCGCCTGACAGGCATCGATCCAGGCAGCCGCGTGCTCGCCCACGCGCTCGGGATCGCTGCCAAGCGAGCGAGTCCCGACGATCGGGTTATTCGGCTCGACGTCGAGATCGCAGTCGGGCGCATAAACCCAGTTGATGCCGAGCTCCCGTGCTTCGCGCGCGGTTACGGCGGCGGCGCGACGCAGTGCCTGGACATCTTCGAGAGAGGCAATCGCAGCGAGAGGCGGCAACGCCGTCGCTCCCGCGAACTGTTGGCCCGTGCCGCGCTCGAGATCGGCACCGATCAAAAGCGGAGTGCGCGATCTGGTGTGAAGGTCTTCCGTCAGCGCCGCGACCTGCTCCGATGGTCCGCCAAACAGGATGAAACCGCCAACGCCCAGCTTCAACGCCTGGTCGATCCCGCCGCGCTCGCCCTCGTAGCCACGGGACGCGTCCCACCGAATTGCCGGATAAAACAGCTCGGCGATCTCGCTCACGCGGGCGTACGCTTTCCCAGAACGCGCAACCCGCGCGCACCGGTGGCGGTCGGAACGTTGCCGGGTCGGTTCATCACGTGCAGATATCCAAGCAATGCGAAGGCCACGGCCTCCTTCGCCTCTCCGTCGAAATAGATCTCGTCGAAGTGACGAACGGTGATCGGCGCGGCCGCTTTCACGATCGCATCGAACAGCGCCGGGTTTTTTGCTCCGCCTCCGGAAACAAGGACTTCGCGCACCGGCTCAGCGATGAAGCGGCGATATGCGTCGGCGATGCTCTGGGCAGTCAATTCTACCGCCGTCGCGATTACATCTTCGTCGCTTGCGCCGGCGGCACGCGCGGTCGAGATCAGCTTTTGAACGTAATCGGAGTTGAATAGCTCGCGCCCGGTGGACTTGGGAGGTGGCGCGCTGAAATACGGATGCGCCAAAAGCTCATTCACTATTCGCGTGTTGGGACGTCCGGCGCGGGCGAGTTTTCCGTCGACATCGTACGCCATATCACTTCGCAGGGCGTGGGTCGCGCCGTCGATGACCGCGACGCCCGGCCCCGTGTCGAACGCGCGCACGCCCTCGATTTCACCACGTGGCGGGACCACTGTGATGTTTCCGATACCGCCGAGGTTCTGCAGTCCGCGCCAATCTGATTGCGAGGAGAAAAGCATCGCGTCGGCGATTGGAACGAGTGGCGCGCCCTGCCCGCCCGCCGCGACGTCGCGGACGCGGAAGTCACTGATCACATCGATCCCGGTTCGCTCGGCGATGATCGCCGATTCTCCGGTTTGCCAAGTCGAGTGCCCAGGCTCGTGCCAGATGGTTTGTCCGTGCGACGCGATTGCCGCGATATCAGCGCGAGCGACACCCGCTTCGGCCATCACTTTTATCGCCGCGTCGGCCAGCCACGCGCCCAGATCGAAGTTGAGGCGGCAGTACTCGGCAGGCGTACCGCCGCCTAGCGCTGTGGCGAGTCGACCGCGCTCCGAGCTGGTATAGGGACGGGATGTGTAGGCGAGGAGATCGACGTCGATGCGGCCCTCGTCGACGTCGTTGAAACGCGCCACGGCGGCGCTGATTCCGTCGAGCGAAGTACCCGACATCAAGCCGACTACGACGCCCGTGGACACTCTAGCGCTCCTTGATCGGCGGAGGCGCGTCTTTCGTGACGCGACGGATTACCCCGCCATTTTCGTCGAGAAGCTTTTCCGCCGTTTCCCGCGTTACTCCTTTCTTCTGCATTACGATCGCGAGCTTGACGCTCTTGCCGGCGCGCTCGAGAAGTTTGGTGGCTTCGTCGCGCGAAACCCCGCACACTTCCATTACGATCCGTTGACTCCGATCGATGAGCTTGTTGTTGGTAGCGCGGAGATCGACCATCAGATTGCCGTACGTTTTGCCGAGCCTGATCATCGCACCGGTCGTGATCGTATTGAGTACAAGCTTGGTAGCGGTTCCGGCCTTCATGCGCGTCGATCCGGTCACGACTTCCGGACCGACGATCGGCAGAATCGTGACGTCGACCCTGGAGACGAGGTCAGCGGGCGGCGGCGAGCAGGCGACGATTCCGGTGCTGGCGCCCAGCGCGCCGGCTCGCTCGAGAGCCGCGCGCACGTACGGAGTCGTTCCTGACGCGGCGATTCCAATCACGAAGTCCTTCTCGTTTACGCCGTGCTCGTCAAGAACGCGCGCGCCGTTCTCGACCACATCCTCCGCGCCTTCCTGCGAGCGCGTGAGAGCGGGCAGGCCGCCCGCAATTATTCCCTGCACCATCTCCGGATCGGTGCCGAACGTCGGCGGACACTCGCTCGCATCGAGCACCCCGAGTCGTCCAGATGTTCCCGCTCCGACATAGAACAAACGTCCGCCGCCACGGAACGTTGCCTCCGCGAGGTCGATCGCTCGCGCGATCTGTTCGCGCTGCGTTGCTACCACCTCGGGAACTCTCCGATCTTCCGAGTTTATCATGTCAACGATCTCGAGTGTGGATGCGAGATCGATCGAGGCGGTACGCGGGTTGCGACGCTCCGTTTCGCGAGGGTCCAACATCAATGCGTTGCCGAGCGGTGAGGCACGAACCAAACTTACCCGACGCCGCGCGCCAATGGCAAGACAACTTGGAGCGAGATGATGAGATGTTATTCTGTCGCGTTCTTGATGATGCTGTTATGTGCGGGATCACTGAGCGCGCAGAGGCGTCAGCGCGTGTATTCGGTGACGGATCCGGGGATGTGGGTGACCGGCGGCATCGGCGGTTTCACCGGGACCGGCGTGAATGACGGCCGGTCGGGAAGCACATGGGATTTCGGAAACTCGTACAACCTGCTGTACCGCGCGTCTCTGGAGAAAGCGATCGACAATGGATCCTCGTTCGGCGTCTCCGGGAGCTGGGCCCGCGTTCCGTTCTCGTACTCCTCGTTTGCGGTTCCGGTGGGTGTCGGCGGCGCGACGTGCGGTACGTGCGACGCGCATCTCGACATGATGACGCTGCTCGGAACCTTTCACGTCGGCGCGGGAGAGGGATTCCACCAGGTGATCGAGTTCAACGGTGGTATCGTCGCATACGAAAATCTCACGCGCGAACCGGATGGTGCGAAGCTGGCGCCAACGGGCGGCAACATAGATCCGCTGTTCTCGCTGGGCTACGGCATCGGCTACGGGTTCAGTAACCGAACGCAAATCGATTTCGTTCCTGATTACGCGATCGCGATCCACGAGCGCAGCGGACTCTCCAACGGCGTAAGCAACACCAACAGCATGAGATCGCTGCGAGTCACGGTGAGGATGGGGTTCGGTGGGCGAAGCGGCCGCCGATAGCTGACACGCCAGTCTCCGGTGAATAGAATTCACATCGTGAATGAAATTCGCCTGAAGAAGTTTCGCACTCTAGCGGTACTCGGCGCTCTCCTCACAGGATCGTTGTGGGCTCTCGCGGCCGCTCCGTTCGGGAACTCGGCGGATGATCCGGCTATCCCCGCCCGCATCCCAGCGACTTTCCCGGCGACGTGGCGATTTCCCGCCGGCGGTCGTGCGAACTTCGCCCCACACGCGATGGTCGCGAGCGACAATCGGCTCGCATCAGAAGTTGGAGCGCAGATAATGAAAGACGGCGGCAACGCCGTCGACGCGGCCGTGGCAACGGGTTTTGCTCTCGCCGTGGCGTATCCGGAAGCGGGAAATCTCGGCGGCGGCGGATACATGATGATCCGGATGGCTGACGGTCGTGTCGCCGCTCTCGACTACCGCGAGGTCGCGCCGCTGGCGGCGACGCGCGACATGTACCTCGGCCCGGATGGCAAAGTCACCGGCGAGAGTGTGATCGGTCCCAAGGCGTCCGGTGTACCGGGCGCGGTGGCCGGAATGATCGAAGCGCATCGGCGATATGGGTCGCTTTCGCTCGCGAGAGTGCTGGCTCCGGCGATTCGACTTGCATCGGAAGGCGTCATCGTCGACTCGACGTTGTTTCGCTCAGTAACGGGGGCGAAATACCGGATCCAGAATTTCGCGGGGAAGTCGATTTTCTTTCCTACGGATACGGCTCCCGCGATCGGATCCCGGTTCGTCCAATCGGCGCTCGCCCACACGATCCGACTGATTGCCGACTCCGGCGCGGCGGCGTTCTATCGCGGAAGTATTGCCGACTCGATCGTCGCCGAGATGCGCCGCAGCGGTGGGTTGATCACAAAGGAAGATCTCGCGCACTATCGGCCCGTGTGGCGCGAACCGATTCGCAGCAATTATCGAGGGTATTCATTCATTTGCATGCCTCCGTCCTCATCTGGTGGCACGACGGTGACGGAGATACTAAACATTCTCGAGGCGTACGGACCGCCTGCTGACTTCGGCAGCGCTGCGGAGATCCACGCGGTCGCGTCGGCGTCTCAACGCGCGTTCATCGATCGGAACTCCAAGCTCGGTGATCCCGCGTTCGTCACCGTGCCGCTTTCAGAGCTGACGAGCAAGACGTACGCGCGCGGCATCGCGAAGAGTATTTCCCGCGACCGCGCCGACCCCACTTCCAGATTTGCATCGGGGCTGCGTGAGGGGAGCGAGACCACTCATTACTCGGTGGTAGACCGTTTCGGCAATGCGGTCGCGACCACTACTACGCTGAACGATCTGTACGGCTCGGGCGTATACGTGAGCGGCGCGGGATTTTTCCTCAATGACGAGATGGACGATTTCACGAGCAAGCCCGGAACTCCGAACATGTTCGGATTGATCCAGGGCGCAGCGAACGCAATCGCGCCGGGCAAGAGAATGCTGAGCGCGATGTCACCCACGATCGTTCTCGACCCAAAGGGACACCTTCTTCTCGTCACCGGCGCGCGCGGTGGTCCGCGAATAATCTCGGCCACGTCGCAGATCATCCTGAACGTGATCGATCACCGGATGTCGCTCGCCGACGCAATGCTTGCTCCGCGCATTCATCACCAGTCGCTGCCGGATTCGATCCAGCTGGAGACGGGGGGATTCGAGCCGGTGGTGATCGCGCGGCTTCATGAGATGGGACACTTTCTCTACGAGCAGCGGGGAGTTGCGTCGGCTGCTTCTATCATGCGAGTTCGCGGCGGATATGAAGGGCTCGATGATCCGCGGTCGCGGGGAGGAGCTGCGGTCGGGTTTTGATGGCTACCCGATTAACGAAGATCCAAGGCGACTCCCACAAACGTTACAACTGACAAGCACCCAATCACGGGCAAAAAGAATCCGGCGTGATCTCTCACGCCGGATTCTTTTATCTACCGCCAGGGCTCTCTCAGATGTTGACCTGAGTCGACGAGTTGAGCGTAGCGGTAATGCGGCCGCCCGAGTTGACGCAGCCTTCATAGTTCGACGTCGCCGCTGCAGCGCCGGCTCCCGCCGCGCCACCTACCGCGGCGCCAATCACCGTCGCCTTCGTGCTGCGGCCAAGTATCTGGCCGGCGATCGCACCAATTGCGGCGCCACCGACGATCTTCTGCACGTCCTTACCCTTAGGCTGGTTCTTGACCTTGCTCACTTGCGCGTAGCTCGTCGTCGCGCTCACGGGATAAGTGTGTCCGCCGAAGTTTACCGATACGACGCGAAAGCCCATCACGACGTTGTCGTTGGCGTTCTCGCTCCGCTTTAGCTCGGTGACTTCGACCGTCGCGGTCGCGCCGGCAGGAATCACCGCGCCATTCGAGCCAACGACGGCGTTCGTCACGCTGGCATTGAAGCGATCACCGACTTTGTTGGTGTTCGTGCAGACCCTCGAACCCGACGCGAGATTGAGGGTTGCGCCCGCGGGAATCGTTCCGACACGCGTCGCAGTGCCCGCGTTGTTGCGAGTGACCGTGTTGCCGCTCGACGTCACGGACGACGTCGGCGTTCTGGTGGTGGTCGTCGGGGTGCGAGTGGTAGTCCGCGGCGTGGTCGTTCTCGTCGTCGTGCGTGGCGCGACAGCGCTTGCACCCGACGTCGTGCTGGATGCGGCCGGAATATCGGTCAGAGCTGGCTGGGCCGCGGTGTCGCGGTTCGCGAGCTGAATGTCCTTGTTCAGAGCCGAATCAGCGGCTGCGTTGTTGTCCGTCTTGGTCGTACATGCACCGGCGAACAGCGTAACCGAGAGCGCGAGCGACGCACCTAGCCGGGGAATATATTGCACCATGAAGCCTCCTCCATCGTGTAAGCGCCTGGTTTTCACCAAGCTCATGAATAAGCGTGGACGGCAATCCACATGCCAATTATAAAGCTACCGCCGTTTGGACTGCGGGTTCCACACAGCTACAAAATATGAAGAACGTTCGCATCGCCGCGCCATACTACAGACCGTACTGGATCCCCTTCACAAGCGGTCTCCTAATAGTCCTCGCATCGTCGGCCATCACCAGTGTCATACCCTGGTTGCTGCGACGTGCCATCGATGCAATCGGCGCTGGCGCCCCGATGGGGACCATCTGGAACCTGAGCGGACTGATAGTGCTCGCCGCCATCATCGGCGGCGCGTTCAGGTACGGCATGCGCGAGCTGATCAACGGCGTCAGTCGCTGGATGGAGTATGACCTGCGAAATGATCTCTTCACACATCTGGAGACGCTCGATGCCGCCTATTTTGCACAGACCCGCACTGGCGACATCATGGCGCGCCTCACGAACGACCTGAGTGCGGTCCGGATGGCCGTCGGACCAGCCGTCATGTACCTCGCCAACACAATCACGGGCGGAGCGTTCGCGCTCTACTTCATGCTCCGGATCGACGTCAGGCTGACTCTCCTGGCGCTTCTGCCGCTGATCTTTCTTCCCGTCCTCACCATCAAGATGGGGAAAGCCATCCACGATCGGTTCGAGGCGGTGCAGGAGCATTTTTCGACGCTCACCACGCGGGCGCAGGAGAATCTCACCGGAGCCCGTATCGTGCGCGCCTACCGCCAGGAGGCCGCGGAGACAGAGCGCTTTGGCGCAATCAACGAACAGTACCTGACGCTCAACATGTCGCTCGTGCGGCTGTGGGGCACGCTCAATCCGCTGTTCGCGTTCTTCGGCGGTCTTGGCGGAGTCGTCGTCCTTGGCGTCGGCGGAGCACTCGCCATCAAGGGCACGATTTCCGTCGGTTCCTTCGTCGCCTTCGGAATGTATCTCACTATGCTCACGTGGCCGATGATCGCATTGGGCTGGGTCGTCAACCTTTTTCAGCGCGGTGATGCGTCGATGGGGCGGCTCGCCGAGATACTCGAGGTTCGAGCGACGATCGTTGCGCAGGAGCCGCGACGACACCTGCCGCCGACAAAATCGGGACGCACGATCGAGTTTCGGAACGTCGGCTTTCATTATCCGTCCGACGCTCCCGGCGAACCGCGCTGGGTGCTGCGCAACGTCAGCTTCAGCGTCCCAGGCGGCGCGACTCTGGGCATCGTTGGCGCGACTGGCAGCGGGAAGAGTGCGCTGATCGATCTCATCCCGCGCATATACGATCCGCAGGAAGGAGAGATTCTCATCGACGGAGTTCCGACGCGGAATCTCTTGCCCGCGGAGCTCCGCCAGCAAATCGGGTTCGTGCCGCAGGAAAGTCTTCTATTTAGCGATACGATCGGGTCAAACCTTTCCTACGGAACCAGCGGTTTGACCCAAACCGGAGAATGGGCAGCGAGCGTAGCGCAGCTCGACGAGACGATCGCCGAGTTTCCCGGACGCTATGATACGATCCTCGGCGAGCGCGGGATCAACCTGTCCGGCGGCCAGAAACAACGCGCTGCCCTTGCGCGCGCGCTGGCCAGGAAGCCGAGCATCGTGCTGCTCGACGATGCGCTGTCGGCCGTCGATACGCACACCGAGGCGGAGATTCTGCGAGCCTTGCGTGAGGCCCTGGCCAGCAGAACCGCGCTGATCGCGTCGCACCGCATCAGTGCGATACGCGACGCGTCATGGATTATCGTTCTCGAGAAGGGAATGGTCGTCGAGCAAGGCCGCCACGGCGAGCTCATGGCGCTGCGCGGCCGTTACTGGTCACTACTCCGGCGGCAGCAATTACTCGACGCGGTCGAGTCTGATGCGTTGGCAACTGATGTCCCCGCAAGTACAATATGAGGATGTCAGACCCGATCGATCCGGCCGCCCCGAAAAAGCGGCTGAAGACGCTGGAGATCCAGGCCGAGGAGGCTCAGCGCACGATCGACGAGCTTACATCGCGCGATGCGCTGAAGACGCAGTTTCTCTCGAACATCTCGCACGACCTCCGGACGCCGCTCGCAGCCATCATCACCCACGCCGAAATACTCAGGGATGGGATGCTGGGTGATTTGAATGCAAAACAGCGCGAAAGCGTCACGGGAATAGTCAGCGGCGGACAGCAGCTGCTCGACATGGTCGACGAGATTCTCACTTACGTTCGCAGCGCCAGCGATCAGATTAGCCTTATCCGTACCGAGTTCAGCATTACCGAAGTCGTCGATCAGGTAAGAATGCTGAACCAGCCCCTCGCCGCGAAAAAGCGGCTGACGATCGAACGCCTCAACGGGGATGACCTTCCGCCCGTCTACGCCGATCGTGACAAGGTGAAGCACGTACTGGCCAACCTCATTGGTAACGCAATCAAGTTCACTGCTGACGGCGGACGCGTGTGGGTCTCTTTTTCGCGGCGAGGCATCGATGCCGAGGAGCTCCTCGTGGAAGTTGGCGACAACGGCCGCGGCATCGCCCGCAATCACTACGAGCTCGTCTTCCGCGAGTTCGCGCAAGTCGACGCGTCGCCATCGCGTCCCCATCACGGAACCGGACTCGGATTGGCAATCGCCCGAAAGTTGGTCGAGCTGCATTCGGGAAGCATTTGGGTGGAAAGCGAGCTCGGAAAAGGGAGTCGGTTTTTCTTTACCTTGCCCTTGAACCCTCCTCGCGATTAGTGGCGGCGCGCATACTGATTGTCGAAGACAGCGCTTTGGTGACGGACGCGTTTCGCGTTCTGTTTACCGAAGCCGGGTACGATGTGGATGTCGCTGCGAGCGTGGCCGACGGCATCGCGCGCGCCACAGCCGCGCCGGTAGATGTTTTGCTACTCGACCTCTCACTACCCGATGGAAGCGGGTTGGACATTCTCCAAGCCTTGCGAAAGCGCGGCTCGCTGCCGCGCACGACCCTCGTAATGACGGGCCACAACGACGCAGAATCGCGCCGCATCTGTCTCGACGCGGGCTGCGCGGAAGTGTTGCTCAAGCCCGTCCCGATCCGCGAGATCATACGCCAGATAGAGCTCCACCTGACTTAGCGGAGCGCCGCGCCCGCCCGCGCGCCGGACCGTTCCTTCGGTGGTACTATCGGACCAAGTACCGCCCGTTCGCGCGCGAGAAACGCCCGCGTCCGCCGCAACGGGGACTCATCATGCTGCAGATCGATGCGCTCGCTTACTCGGATTTGCGGCGCGCGCTCGAGCTGGGTCTCTGTCCCACGATCGGCCGCTTGTTGCGCGAAGGGTTCGATCTCAGGCGATGGTTCTGCGGGCTGCCGTCGGCGACTCCCTACTGCCAGGCGGGAATGTTCCACGGCGAGAACGGCGGCATTCCGGCATTTCGCTTTTACGACAAGGCGGCGCGGCGCGTGATCACATGCAACGCGCCACACGGCGTACAATACATCCGCGACCGCATCCACTCGCCTGGCGCGCTCGCGGGTGGGTCGAGCTACGTAAATCTGCTGGACGGCGACGCGCAGACGGTCGCGTTCACGGTTGCAACGCGGGAGAAGATGTCGGTGTACCGGCGCCTCGGTGGAACGCGGATGGCGCTGCTGATGCTGCTCCATCCCATTCGCATGGCGCGGATGGTACTGCAGGGCGCTTTCGAATGGCTGTTGGAGGAATGGGAGCGCGCGCGCGGCGAGCTTGCCGGAAGGGTGACGCACTCCGAAGGCATTTTCCCGTTCATTCGAATTCTCAGCAACGTCGTCGTGCGCGAGCTGCAGACGATGGCGATCCTGCTCGACGTCTACCTCGGCGTGCCAGTCATCTACAGCACTTTCATGCAGTACGACGAGCTTGCGCACCACTTCGGCCCGTCGAGTAAACAGGCGCTCGCCGATTTGCGTCGCACCGATGCGCGCATCGCCGAGATCTGGCGGATGGCGCAGCTGGCGGGCGGCCGCGGCTACGACCTGGTGATTCTTTCCGACCACGGTATGACCCCAGCCCGCAGCTACCGGGTGAAGTACCGTGAGTCACTTGGCGCAACGGTGCAGCACATTCTGGACGAAACTCTGGTAAAGGGCGCGGTTCCATCGCGGGCGCTTGCGAGTTACGCCGAGGACACCGAGTACGCGGACATGGGTCCGGAGGTGGTGGAAGCAGTCGCGCAGCTGACGCCCGCTTCGTTCGGCGCGAGGAAGGCAATCCGCAACTTCCGCGACTGGCTAAGGAGTCGTTATGGATTGCGCGAGATCATTTTCCCGGAGAAGTATCGTGTCGATCGGACGAATGACGTCGTCATCACGTACAGCTCGTGCCTGGCGCTGGTTTACTTCGCCGCCACCGAGCAGCGTCTCAGCCACGAACAGATAGTTGGCGATGCGAGATGGTCGCGACTGTACGAGCGGCTCGTCACTCACCCCGGGATCGGATTGGTTGCCACGGCTTCTGCCGAGGCCGTCAATCTGGCGAGCAAGTATGGGCGTGGGATTCTCCGCGGCGGGCAGGTTGAGGTCGTGTCGGGAAACAATCCACTGGAGATCTTTGGGATCAGGTCGGCGCGCACGGCTCGGCGGGAGGGGATCAGGTCTATCCGTTCATCATCTCGCCGGAACGGCTGGGTCTCGCGGGCGAATCGCTCGAGGATGCCCGCGACATTCATCGCACTATCCTCGCGCGCTACGCCGCGGCTAATGCCGAGAACGCTCCTGCCTCCGCGGCGCGATTGACGCCCGCGGCTAGTTCTCGGGTGCAGGTTTGATTCATTGCCGGCGTGGGGGAAGGAAGTCGCCTTCGGCCAGATGGCGCCGACACCAACAGAGATGCAGCCGAAGGCCAGGCCCTAGTGCGAGGACGCGCCTTCGACAATGGTCTTGAACGCCGCGGCCGAGATTTTTTCGGGCTCGAACGGCTCGCCGGCGCGCTTCATCACTCCTCTGACAACCTGATCGAGTGTCACGAGCGGCGCATCGGCCTCGGCCTGGACATCGACTTCCCATTTACCGCGGTCGGGTCCTTTCAAGGTGTGACGATAGCGCGCGGTGAAAACCGTGTGTCGGTGCACGATGATCTCGCGGTCCTCTTCCTCGATCGGCAGGAACTCGTCGCCGGCGCTCTCGCTTAGCGCCTCGGGCGGCTCGTCGGAGTCGTGTGGATGCACGGGCTCGGGCGGAAGCGGAATTGCCGCCACCACCGCCACCCCCGTCTCGACTCCCGACTGACGGAGAGGGGGGAATAACCTGACTTCGTCGACGGCTTGCAAGCCAACGCGATCGGCAATGTCGCGGAGAAATCTCTCGGTGGTCTCAATCATCCGGTTAGCTCAATCCTTCGGTAAAGCACCCGTTCGGCCAATCGATCGATTCGCTCAGTCGACTCCATTGTGCTCTTGATCACGCCCGAACTTTGGAGGTCTGCGCTGTCTTCTGCCCGGCCGTTCGCTCCGTCAGCTCGCGCTCGACGTAGAGTCGCAGAATGTGCATGAAATCCTGGGCGTTCGTCACCACGCCGAATGCCTGGTGAGTTCCTCTGTCCTTGAGCTTGCTCACGACGAACTCTGAGGAATCTCGACGCAGATCGTCGCCAACTCGCGCATCGATCCATCCTTCTCGGTCGCGAGCGCGGGCAGCATGTTGCCGGTTGCGATCGCGTGTAGAGCAGTGGCGATGAGCACCGCCATGGTCGCGCGCGTCGTGTGCCGCTTCATGGCGTCCTGAGCAGCAAGCGTGTCGGTGATCACTTCGGGCAACGGACCATCGTCGCGAATCGATCCCGTCAACACGAAGGGAATGCTCTTCACCACACACGCGTGCATGATTCCATCCTTGACGACTCCCTGCTCAACGGCCTTTGCGATCGAGCCGGCAGACCGCACTTTGTTGATGGCGCGCATGTGGAGTCCATGACCGCCGGTCGTCGCTTCGCCGGTTCTCGTCATGCCGAGCGTCGTACCGAAAATCGAAGCTTCGATGTCGTGTACGGCGACGGCGTTGCCCGCGAGCAAGGCCGATACAAACCCATTTTCGATGAACCACACCATGTCGGCGCGAGCGCGCGAGTGAACGAGCGCGGGGCCGGTGACCCAGATCGGATAGCCGCCGCGATCGCGCTCCTCGATCAGTATGTGCGCCATGAGAGAGTAGTCGATCGGCTTCTCGCGCGACACTTCGCTCGTCATGAACTTGAACTCGCCTTCTTCGTCCCCAAGGAAGGACGCCGTGTGGACGTAGATGCCCTCGCTTCCGTCCTCGGCGCTGCCGACCGCGACCATGTCGCCCTTCTTCAGCTTCCGCCCTTCCCTGATCCAGAGTCCATCGTCGTCGAGGACGAGCGCCGCGTCCATCCGCGGCTCGCGCGGCATTCGCCACGCGCCCTTGATTCGAACGTAGGTGGGAAGATTTGTCGTCGAGAAGAAACTCTCGGGCAGCACGCCGTCGGCCGGCGCGGCAACAAACTTCGCGTCGGGTGCGTTCGCCAGCTCCGGCGCATTGAAATCGGGATGCCTTAAGATCGTCACACTCTAAAGATAAGCGTCAGGCTGCGGAGTGCGGACAACCCTATAGCAGCGCTACAGGATCCCTATCGAGCGTCACCCTCAGCTGCGCGACGGTGGGCACGTCGAAGCGCTCCATGAAGTACCGACTCACACGCGTCAGCTCGCCCGGGTGCTCCGACTTTAGAAGTATGTGCCACCGCCACCGGCTCTTGATCCGCTCGATGGGACAGGGCGCCGGGCCGACCACCGTGACCTCGTCACCGGCACGTGTTGCGATCAGCTCGCGCAGCCACTCGCCAGCGTGGATCGCGAGCTTCGCCGTCAACTCCTCGACGAATCCGCTGAAAACGATGTTCGCCAAACGAACGTTCGGCGGATAACGAGGATCCGAGCGGCCCACCATCTCGTCGCGCACGAACGACACGTAGTCGTGGGAGACGGCGTACCGGACTGCGTGGTGCGTCGGCAGCCTCGTCTGAATGAGAACGCGGCCGCCCTTCACGCCACGTCCTGCTCTCCCTGACACCTGACTCAGAAGCTGGAAACAGCGCTCGGATGCGCGGAAATCCGGAAGATTGATGCCGACATCGGCGTCGACTACTCCGACGAGCGTGACGTTCGGAAAGTCCAGCCCCTTCGCGATCATCTGGGTGCCGAGCAGAATGTCGACTTCGCCAGCCGCAACGCGATCGAGGATTCGGGTGTGGGCCCATTTTCCGCTCGTCGTATCGACATCCATTCGCGTTATCCGCGCCGCCGGAAACCTCTCACAGAGCAGTCGCTCGACCTGCTGCGTCCCGAGTCCGCGCTGCTTGAGATTTCTTCCACCGCATCGCACGCAGTCGGGTCGCGGATCTTCCTTGTGCAGGCAATAATGGCAGACCAGACGCTCTGGATTGCGATGGTGTGTCAGCGTAATGCTACAGTGCGGGCAGGTCGCGACTGCGCCGCAGTCGATGCACTGGATGAACGACGAATATCCACGGCGGTTGAGCAACAGGATGGTCTGCTCGCCTCGACGCATGGTTTCGACGATTGCCTCGTGCAACGGTTCGCGGATCACCGCTCCGTAGTCGATTCCCCCCTGAGCCATCGCGGTGTAGTCCACGGCCGTTTTGCGCAGGTCGATCACTTCGACACTGGGCAGTTTTCCGCCGCCGACACGATCCGGAAGCAAGAGCAGCTTGTACTTCCCCGACTCCGCGTTGGCCCAGCTCTCCAGCGACGGTGTCGCGCTGCCGAGCACCGTGATCGCGCCCTCGTTTTTCGCGCGCACGATGGCGACTTCGCGCGCGTGGTAGCGCGGCGTCTCCCCTTGCTTGTAGCTCGACTCGTGCTCCTCGTCGACGATGATCGCGCCAAGATTCTTGAGCGGGGCGAACACGGCGGACCGCGCTCCGACCACGATCCGTTTCTCACCGCGCTTGAGGGCGAGCCACGCGTCGTACCGCTCGCCCTCGCTCAGCGCGGAGTGCAGAACGGCGATCCGGTCGCCGAACGCGGCGCGGAACCGGTCCACTGTTTGTGGCGTGAGCGCGATTTCGGGAACGAGCACGATCGCGGTCTGGCCCCGTTCATCCACGATCCGGCGCAGCAGCTCGATGTAGACCAGCGTCTTTCCACTACCCGTTATCCCGTGAAGGAGGAAGACGTCGCCTTTTTGTGCGCGCGCCATCGCATCGATCGCCGCCTGTTGTGCCGGCGTGGGCTGGAGCCGCGTCGCGGAAATCCCGCCGCGAGAGGAAAATGGGTCGCGCTCGACCTCTTCGTCTTCGACGACGACGAATCCGCGCTTCTCCAGCGACTTGAGCACCGATGGCGAAAATTCCAGCTGCGCAGTCAGGTGCTCGGCCGTTGTTCTTCCTCCCAGCGACTCGATGAGCTCGAATACGGTTCGTTGCTGTTTGGCGCGGGCGAACATCTTGTCGCGCTCGAGCAGCGAAGGCATGTCAGCGCTCAGTCTGATGACGCGCCGCGTCTTGCGCGTCGGATGCGGATCCTCGGCTCCCGTGAGCGCGGCGGGCAGTACCGTTCGAAGCACCACCCCGAGCGGAACGATGTAATAGTCCGCCATCCATCGACACAGCTCGAGCAGCGAAGCGCTTATCGCCGGCTCAGCGTCGGGGGATTCCAGAACTGCCTTGGGCTTTCGCTTGAGCGGGCTCGCGTCGCCCTCGCCGACGCAGATTCCGACTTCCTTGCCGTTCCTGAGCGGGACAACCACCCGTGAGCCGACGACTACAGGATTCGCGAGTCCATCTTCTACGGCGTAGGTGAAGTTCTGGAAGAGCGGCAGCGGCAGCGCGACCTCGACGAACCGCGGGGACTTCTCACGCACTTTGGAACGACGCTGACAGATCCACGCTCGGCGCGGGAGTCGCGCCGAGCCCAGGTGACTCGCTCAGACGGACGGCGCCACCAGTGATGGAGACGCCACGGAACGGATCGGTCGAGAGCAGCGCGGCGCCATCGAAATCGGCGAAATCCAGCAGCGGGGAAATTTGCGCGATTGCCGAGATTCCGAGCGAGCTTTCGATCATGCAGCCCGCCATCACCTGCATGTCGAGCGAGCGAGCCGTGTGCACCATCCGCAGCGCTTCACGGAGGCTGCCACACTTTGCGAGCTTGATGTTAATGCCATCGACGGCTCCCGCGAGTTTCGCAATGTCGCTCGCGACGAGGCACGATTCGTCAGCGAAAACGGGCAGCCTGGAGCGATTGCGGACGAAGCGCAGACCGTCGATGTCGTTTGCGGCAACGGGTTGCTCGAGCATCTCTACGCCCTGGTCGACGAGGAATTCGCTCATGCGGACAGCGTGCTTGGCGGTCCACGCGGCGTTTGCATCAACGCGCAGCCGCTTCTCGGGCGCGGCGTTCCGGATTATCCGCACGATCTCCATGTCGCGATCGGTTCCGAGCTTGATCTTGAGAATCGGATACTCGCGCGCCTCCGCAACACGGCGCTCCAGCTCGTCACTTTCGGCGATCGCGATCGTGAAGCTCGATTGCGGCGCTGCCGAAGCGTCGAGTCCCCATAACCTGTAGACTGGAAGCCCGAGACGCTTTCCAACAATGTCGTGAAGGGCCGAGCTTATCGCACTTTTGGCGGAGGTGTTGCCGCGCAGCACACGATTCAGATGCGCTTCGATCGACTCGAGTGAGAAAGCGTCGGCGCGCTCGAGGATCGGCTTGAATTGTCCGAGCGCGGCGATCACGCTGGAGACCGATTCGCCGTAATATCGATTTGGCGCCGCTTCGCCGAAGCCTTCGAGACCATCGTCGTCCGTGAGCCTCACGATCACGTTGCGATGGTGCGCGTAGCCACCGCGCGCGATGACGAACGGGTGCGTCGGGTTGAGCTCGATTGTCTGGTGCGAGAGCTTCATCAGTCGAAATCCGGGTCAAGCTCTAGGAGCGTGCGAAGCTTCATTACTGGAAATCCGGGTCAAGCTCTAAAAGCGTGCGAAGCCTCATCCAGCCGTCGTCACTGGCACGATGGGCGCCGGACGCGCGGTGCGCGCCATGCGGAATTCGTTGTGCGATGACGCCGTCGAAAGAAAGTTGATGAGCGCGTCGGCGAGATCGTTACCCCGCTCGAAACGGTGGGACGGATTCTTCTCGAGACAGCGCATCACGATCGCGGCCAGCTGCTGAGGAATTCTGGAGTCGACGACGTCGGGCGAGACCGCCGTTTCGGTGACATGCTTGTAGCTGATCGAATAACTGTCGGCGCCGTCGAAGGGCGGAAAGCCGAGCAACGTCTCGTACATGACGACGCCGAGGCCGTAGATGTCGCTGCGGCCATCGAGCAGTTTGCCGCGCGCCTGCTCGGGCGACATGTAGTGCGGAGTACCCATGACGTTGCCGCTTCCGGTCATGCGGCTCCGGAAATGGCCGGTTGCGATTCCGAAATCGGTGACGAGCGCGTTCTCGTCCTCATCGAAGAGGATGTTGTCGGGCTTGATGTCGCGATGCACGAGTCCGCGGCGGTGCGCGTAGTCGAGGCCTGTCGCGACCTGCGCGGCGACGGCGGCAGTCGTCTCGGGCGATAGCGAGCGGTGCCCGCCGATCCGATCACTCAGGGTGCCGCGCGCCATGTAGGGCATTACGAGAAAGACGTGATCGTCGACCATCCCGAAGTCGATGATCTTGCAGATGTGCGGATGCATCAGCTGGGCGGCTGATTCAGCTTCGCGCTTGAAGCGCTCGCGCATCTCATTCTCGCGAGCCAGATGCGGGTGAAGGACCTTTATGACCACCGGCGAGTCGAGCGCGACGTTGAGCGCATAGTAGACGCTCGCCATTCCGCCCTCGCCGACGCGGTGCATGATGGTGTAGCGGCCGCCGGTCACCTGACGCAAGGCGGTGACCGACGGATCGGGCGGCGACTGCCGCCGGTCCGAGCTCTCGGGCATACGAATCCCGCAGCGCACACAGCGCGCGGCCTCGCCGCGGTTCCAGCTCCCACAATCGGTACAGAACATTCCTCAGCCTCCGAACTGCATGCGCACGAAGTCGTACGGCGGCCACGGCCCAGTGACGCTGAAATCGAGAGCGCTTTGACGTTGCGCTTCCTTGGAGACCGTGTCCTTGAAGCTTTGCCAACGCTGGGTGTCGACGAGAAAGGATGCGCGCGCGACGACTCCGTCTTCATCGTCACCGTCAGCTCTGGGCAGGGTGACCGTCGCGGCGGCCTGACTTCTCAGCAGCCGGAGACTCTCCGCGGCGAGCGCAGCGAGACTCTTTTCCGCGTCTTCTTCCTGCTTGTTCTGCGTCGTGATGCTGACGCGGGCGGCGGCGTGACCCTCAACGATCGACAGCGCCTCCGTCAGCGTGAAGTAATGGAGCTCGAGCCAGCGGTTGAGCGTTGATTGGGATTGAAAGACAGTTCCTGGCGGAGCCGGAAGAACCGTGGCGTGTGAGTACGCCTCCTCGAGCACGCGCAGGTAGTTCGCCATTTCATCGTCACCAAGCGTGACGGAGGCATAAGCCGCCGGCTCGACGATCGCGGCAAGCGCACGATAGTGGACGAGCGATGTCGCCTGAGCGAGCGAGGTCGTTTGCCCGGACTCGACGGCCGCGACCCCGTACAAGCGAAGGGAAGCTACAGCAGCTTGCGCCATTTGAGACCAGCGAGGATTGTCAGACCGAGCGCGAGCTGCGCGAGCACCAGAATCATGAAACCGTGCGGATGAGTGTGAAGCGGTATACGCTCGAAGTTCATGCCCCACATTCCGCTCACCACGACGAACGGAAGCGTGACGGTCGCGACCACGCTGAGTGCCTTGGTCGCCATACCTAGACGATTGGACACCTGAGTTAGATAGCTGTCGAGGGTACTGCTAAGAAGGTCGCGAAAGGTCTCCAGGGAGTCGTAGATCCGGAGGACATGGTCATAGATGTCCCGGAAGTAGATCTGGGTGTCCGTCGTAAGGAGGGTGCTCGGACGATTAGTGAGGACGCTCAAGGCGTCGCGCTCGGGGGCGAGGTGCCGCCGCAGCGTGAGAACGAGCCTCTTCACAGCGAAGACTTCTCGCAGGGCGTTCTGGTCGAACTGAGCGAATATCTTCTCCTCCAGGCTGTCCATGAATTCGTCGAGCCTGTCGATGATGGGGAAGTACGCGTCAACAGCCTGGTCGACGATCGCGTGCATCAGCTTCGCCGGCCCGTGAGTGGCCAGCTCCGGTTTTCTCTTGAGCAGCTCCCGGGTCGATTCGACCGGGTTCGTATCTGCACCGTGAACCGTCACCAGGTAGTTCTTGCCGAGAAAGAAGCTGATGTTGACAGTATCCAGGTCGTAGGGATCATCGGTGGTTTCGCGAAAGGCGACGGTGCGCACGATCAGCAGCACGTACTGGTCGAATTCCTCGAGCTTCACCCGCGATTGTGGGTTGACGGCCTCTTCGACGGCCAGCGGGTGAAAGTGGAAGATGTCCAGGAGCATCGAGACCTTGTCCGAGTCCCGGGTATCGATGTCCACCCACAACATTCCCTCGCCCGTGGCAAGAGTGCGAGCGATCTCGTCCGGGGACAGATCGAGTCGCATCCGCCCGTTCGGATCATTGTAGCAGCTCCAGACGCGCGGCTCGGCTGAGGGCCGGACGTACTGAAGCGGTTTCAGTGCAGCGCTCATGAGCCTGCAAGTTAGTACCTAGCTACCGAGCGCGCCCAGGTGACGGATGGCAGCCTGGGCCAGCCTGTCGGGTGCGTAGCCGCCCTCGAGAGCACTCACGATTCGACCGCCGCACCAAGCGTCGGCGCGCGCGACAATCGAACGAGTCAGCGCCTCGAAGTCTTCAAGCTCGAGCGTGAAGCCTCCCAAAGGATCACCGGCGAGGGAGTCGAAGCCGGCAGAAATGAGAATGATCTCTGGAACGAAGCCAGCCGTCGCCGCGTCTATTCCCCGCTCGAACGCCTGCACGTACTCTGAGCGTGATAAGCCCGCCGCCATCGGGATGTTCCAGACGCTCCTATGAGGACCGTGATCGTCGGCCGCTCCGGTTCCGGGATACCAGGGCCATTGGTGCATCGAGACGAAATGGATGTCAGACTCCTTCTCGACCAGAGCTTGAGTCC